>Ga0137392_10002731_pt1 | contig 10673 bp, 8 predicted proteins | sample 15con2h34AmetaG_FD_101394 | JGI IMG/M metagenome (GOLD analysis project Ga0137392, IMG submission 101394) | Vadose zone soil microbial communities from Angelo Coast Range Reserve, California, USA - 15con2h3.4A metaG | ecosystem: Environmental > Terrestrial > Soil > Vadose zone > Saprolite... | reverse complement strand
CGAGAACCTCGCCCAGAGCCTCAAAGGCGAGATCCAGACGGGGAAGATCGAGCTCTCCGAGCTCAAGGGCAAGATGACGGTGAAGATGAAGGACAAGATCCTCTTCGCTTCCGGGTCGGCCCGCATTGGCAAGGAGGTATTGCGGCCGATGAGGCTCGCAAAGCGACTTCATTGCCTGGATGAAGTGTGTGACATTTTGGGCCCGCGCGGGTACCGGAATGTCACACAGTTCGCCAAAACGATCCGGTTGGAGCTGCGCGTTTGGGCATCGCCGAGCGTGCGGCTAAAACTTCTGTGGCTGGGCGCCGGGTTCCCGAACCGACATTTACATATTCTGCATACAATGTTCATGTAGTTTGCCCCTTGGTGCCGCCTCCGAACACGCTGTCGATGAACACCCGTTCCTGCTTGCCGCGGCGAGAGCATTCGGGCTCGCCGTTCCGACGCCGGTTGTGCCTTGTCTGTAGAGGGAGGCCCACCGACCATCTTGATAGTCACCGACGACTTCGCCGGGTAACGATTCCGCACCACAGGGCCGGCCTCGCCTTCATTTTACGCGCGGCCGGTTGCTGTGTTGCGCGTTGCCGTGGAGTGAATTCCAACCGAGACCTCCCCCAGGCGCGCCAGGGAGATCATAGGCAAGCACGGTATCCTGGCACTGCGAGAACCATCTTCCCCCGAAGATCAGGGTCCCAAACGCCACATCACACCTGGGTTCGGACGGCGCTGGTTCGTTGGGTCTGAGGCGGGTGGCTCGCAGGAGCTGACCCTGCGGGGAGATCTCCAGCACCGTTAATTTTTGTGAAACGAGAATGTTTCCCTCCTCGGTCAGAAGCGGTCCGCCGCCAAGCCCGGTCAGCGGAAATCGCCACTGAATTGCACCGCTGGCAAGGTCGAAGGCGGTAAGGGCCACATCCTGGACTGGTGAAAAGAAATTAAAGTGCCTGGCTCCCTCGATGTAGAAGCCAAGCTCGCCAGAGATGAGGATGGGGGTGCCCCCGGAATCTCCAGGCAGTGTGACAATCCTGGAGCCCATCTCTGCGTCCAGGAGCTCGACAGGGTGCCCTTCGGCTGAATGCCAATCCGTGATCACCAGACGCCCTTGAGCTACCGCAACTGGCCGGTTCCAGGCTCGAGTCTCGGTCTCAAAACGGACCGTACCGTGCGGATCGAGCGAGGTGATGAAGAACTTGCACGGTCCCCGGCCCATGCACGAGCTTTTGCTGCAATAGACATTGCCGCTCTCGTCGAAGATGGGCGGACCCCCAAAGCCGACGCTTTGCGCGTTCCGCCTCAGGTCGCGTCTCCAGAGAGTTTCCCCGGTGCTGACCGATAGCGCAAAGGCTGCCGCTCCTGCCAAAACCACGACGCGCCCCTCGCCGTCGTGGGCGACGCCCCCAAGCTCCCGAAAAATCGTCAGGTATTCATCGCGAAAGTCATGGGTCCAAAGCAGCTCTCCGTTGGAGGTTGACCGGCCATAGAGAACGGCGCTGACCTCCGTGACCACGATTGAACCAGCGACCAGATACAAGTTGATGTTCGTCAAGGGCCCGGGTCCCGAGCCAAGCGTCACATCAAATCGTGAATTGCCATCTTGATCGGACGAGTGCAAAGAGCACCCGTAAAATGTAAAGACGCGCCCGTAGAGGGAGCAGAAAAGCCAATACAGATTCCCCTCCGAGTCGGCCAATCCCGAAAACTGCTGCCACGAGGAACCGTCAGGACCCTGGAGGCGGAAGTGATAGCTCCAACTTGACGCCAATGGTTCCGAGCTCGTCGACTCAAGCACGTTCCCGGACTGGCTCGCGGCAATCAACCCGAGCACCGTACCCAGCACACCAAACATGTTTGACCCCCTCCGGCCCCGAACGGCACGAAGGTACGCATTGTGCTCCTCGGCGTCAGCTCAACGGCATGTTTTCGCTCCCGGTGTGGCCTTCCAAACACAGAGCAATGACGCGGGCGCCGCGGGCGACCGCCGGTTGCGTGGCTTCTCTCCGGGTATGTCAGCCGAGGGTCCCCTTGCCGACGCTTTCCCACTGCATGCCCTTGCGAGCAATGGGCCAGCTGCCCAACTTGGCGCGATCGGTTTTGAAGGACTCTCGGCCGGCGGGGGGAAAACATGGCAAATCCAAACAATCAGAGCGCGCGGTTTCTCGGAGCGATGGTGCTGTGCGGCGCTCTCTTCGGCACGGCCGCGCAATCGCAGGAAATCTCGTTCGGTGCCCGCCGGGACTTTGACACGGGCGGCGCCGTTGCCGTCGCCAGCGGCGACCTCAATCGGGATGGGGTGATGGACCTGGCGGTGGTCAGTGGTGGCAATGGAGTCTCCGTTCTCCTGGGAAACGGCGATGGGACACTCCGGACCGCCGTCCGTTTCGAGACCGGGCGTTTGTCGAGGGGCATTGCGATCGCCGATTTCAATGGCGATGGAGTCCTGGACCTGACCGTCGCCTTTGCCGAATATCCGCCAAAATACGAGGGGGGTGTTTCGGTTCTCCTCGGGAACGGAGATGGGACATTCCAGGCGGCGCGCAGCTTCCGCGCCGGGAGCTATTCCATTTCCGTCGCGGTGGGCGATTTCAATGGCGATGGCATCCCGGACCTCGCGGTGGCCAACCTCCTGTCGACTTACGTCTCGGTGCTCCTGGGCAACGGGGATGGAACCTTCCGGGCGGCCGAGAGCATCCCGACCCGGACTGTTTCTTCGGCGATTGCGGCGGGCGACTTCGATGGCGACGGCCGGCTGGACCTCGTGATCGTCGACCGGGTTTCGGGCGAAGTCTCGGTGCTGCTGGGCAACGGAGATGGGAGCTTCCAGCCGCAGGAGGTTGTTGGCGGCGGGGCCTACCCTCGGGCGGTCGCGGTGGCCGACTTCAATGGCGACGCACGACTCGACCTTGCGGTGGTCAACATGTTTTCGGGCGAAGTCTCGGTGCTGCTGGGCAATGGCGATGGAAGCTTCCAGAACGCGATCAGGTTTCCGACCGAGTTGGGTTCGGTGTCGATCGCCGTGGGCGACTTTGACGGCGATGGGATACCGGACCTGGCGGTGGCCAATGGAGAGCGCGACTCCATCTCGGTGCTTTTGGGCATCGGGGATGGACGGTTCCTGCCGAGGCGAAACTTCCTCGCCGGTCACGGCGCCGCGGGTGTCGCGGTGGCCGACTTGAACGGGGACGGGAGGGCAGATCTGGTGGTGGCGAACGAATATTCCGCCACTGTCTCGGTGCTTCTCGGGCACGGGGATGGCGGCTTTCAGGAGCTGCCAAGGCTCAGCTGCGTGGAATACCCTTCTTCCATGGTGGTGGCCGATTTCGATGGCGACGGCGCCTTGGACCTGGCGGTGGTGAGCCAATACCGCAGCGTGGTGTCAGTGCTTTTCGGCATCGGCGACGGGAGCTTCCAGGCCGCCCAGAGCCTGTACGCTGCCCCCAATCTTCACCCGGTGGTGGTCGGCGATTTCAACGGCGATGGCCTGCCAGACCTGGTGGCGGCCTATGGAGGAACGATCCCACATGACTATGGCGGTGTGTCGGTGATTCTGAACAACGGCGATCGAACCTTTCAGCCCGCGGTGAGTATCCCCCTCGCCTCCAGCACCACCTTCGTTGTAGTGGGCGACTTCAATGGGGATGGGGCCCAGGACCTGGCCGTCACCCACCGTTCGCTCATCTCGGTGCTCCTCGGCAATGGCGATGGGACATTCCAGGAACCGCGGACCTTCACCACCGGGAGCGCTACCGAAGCGCTCGCGGTGGGGGATTTCAACGGTGACGGAGTAGCGGACCTCGCGGTCGCCAACGGTTTCGGTGTCACCATTTTGTTGGGCAACGGCGATGGCACTTTCCAGCCGCCTCGGGAGTTTCGTGTCGGCTTTAACGCCATGTTCGTCGCGATTGCCGATTTCGACAGAGACGGCGCGCTGGACCTGGCGGTGGTCAATCTATTTTCCAACGATGTCTCGGTGCTCTTGGGGAATGGGGATGGAAGCTTCCGAGAGGCGCGGAATTTTCCGGTCGGGATGTGGCCCGCGGCGGCTGTGGTGGGCGATTTCAACGACGACGGGCTGCTGGACCTCGCGGTGGCGAACCAACTTGGGAACAACGTCTCCATGCTTTTGGGCAATGGCGATGGAACATTTCAGTCGGCTCAGCATTTCGGCGCCGGGCGAGGTCCGCTCTCCGTGGCGGCCGGCGATTTCAACGGCGATGGGATTCCGGATCTGGCGGTGGCCAATTCAACGACGTTCGATGTGTCGATCCTGATCAACGGTGGCCCGTAGGCTCCAGGACAGACGGGCGGCAGAACCTCGCCAACTTTGGTGCCGGCAACCTCTCGGTGCTGATCAACAACACGCCGTAGCTGGCCCCCAAAACGGGCAATGGCAGTTTCTGTCCCCTTTCGATCGCCGGCGGTGTTGAGGACACTGGAGCATTCATCACTAGAATTGCGCGAACCATGAGGTCAATCCATCCAGCACGGCCCTTTGTCATCGCTGGTGCGTCCGTTCTCACGCTCATTTGTTTTGCCCCGAGGCCGGCAAACGCCAGCTGCTCCGGTGACTCCTGCGCCCCGTTTATTTTGGGGGCGGTCATCCTGCTGGAAGCAGCGGATATCGGCGTTGGTGTTTATGACCTTCTAGCAGTCCCGCGAATTTCGAAGCGAACCGCGGCGCTTCAGTTGCTCCTGACGGTCCCTCAGGTTGTCTTCGGATCAGTCCTGATCGTCGCCTGGTCGGGGCCTGAGGGGAATGCCTTGGGCGGGCTGATTGGCTTCGGGTTGACCGCCATCCCTCTAGCCGTGGCCGTCTACAGCATCTACGTGCTCCTGAGCCCGGAACCGGAAGCGCGGTTGGGGGCGCGCCTGGAAAGGGGAATCGGAATCGAGCTTCCCACTCCCAGGGTCGCGGGGATCGAACGGGTGATACTCACCCCGACGGTGATTTCAACCGGGCCGGGGGCCCTGGGCCGTCCTCCAGCATTCCATACGGATAACGGCCGTGGATCGCGACAACTCGCTCCCGGCCTGGCTTTGTCAATCAGGTTCTTTTGACGCAAACGTCGCACGGCCTCGACCGGAGCCTCATCGACGGATTCGACGATGTAACGACCCGCGGGCAATGACCGCAGCTCATCGGGGAGATCTTTGCCGTTCCACTTTAGGACTCGCGACATGAGCCTTGCGGGGCTCATTGTGGAATGAACGCCAGCCTCAGCAACAGCCGCTTGATTCCCACTTACTCTCGATTGCCCTGTTCTCGCGCCTGGCTTATGTCACTCCCTCGGCGGAACGTGGAAATGATGATCTCGTATGCGCAAAAAGGCGAAGACGTGGTCCTCGACCGCATCTTCGGACGGCAGTCACGTGGCTTTTATGTTGATGTCGGCGCAAACGATCCGATTTTTGATTCCGTCACCCGACATTTCTATCTCAGCGGTTGGACCGGCATCAACGTCGAGCCACTTCCTGGTCCATTTGCTCGTCTGGTCAACTTGCGCCCTAAGGATATCAACCTCCAGGTAGGGGTCTCCGACAAAAGGGGTGCCCTGGTCCTTTACGAAGTGCCGTCGAACAACGGGCTATCTACGTTCAATGCCGAGCTGGCTGAGAAATACCGTTCGGAGGGCGAAGTTCTGGTCGAAAGGACAGTCGCCACCCTTCCACTCAGCGAGATTTGCGAGGCACACGTCAGGCAGCTCATCGACTTCATGAAGATCGATGTCGAGGGTCATGAATACGAGGTGATCAGCGGAATGGATTGGAGGCGCTGGCGACCGCGGGTGCTCGTCATCGAGGCGGGCTGGCATGCCGAACGCTGGGAGCCAACGTTGTTTGCCGCCGGTGAGTTGCGCGACAATTGCAATCATTTCTACGTGCGGGAAGAGGACCGAGAGTGGCTTTCGCTGCTGCGGTGCCCAGCCAATATGACGGACAACTATATTCGATATGACTTACAATGCGAGCTCGACAAGAATCGGGAGTGGGAAAGTCTGGGAACGGTAATTCTGAGCATTGCCCGAGCGCTGAACCACTTTAAGCGCCGCCATCCGCGACTCGTGGCACTTGCAAAATCCACGGTGCTTCGGGCCCGTCTGATGCCTCGCGATCCGCGTCTAGCCGAGACACTCCCCGGACAGCTCGGCCCTCCAGGTAACGACGGACCGCAACGTGGCGTGCCAGGCAAACCGTCCATGGTCAACAGGCCGCCGTAGTTCTCCGACCTCGATGAAATGCCGGAAAGCATTGATCCACCGGCAGCGCTGGGTTGCGGTGTTGGAGCCCCCTACATTCTACGAACCACTCGCTGTCAAGCGAGCTCAAATAGACGCCGGACAACTTCTCGAGTCCTCCGACGGTACCCCTCGGTACGACTACGTATCCGCGTCACATCGGGAACTAGATACCCGTGTCTAATAGCCGGAATCCAGATCAAATCGCCCCGCTCTCGTGCTATCCCGAGCACGCCAAGCCGTTTGAGGGTCATTCGGTACTCTGCACGGCGGTCGGGGCTGACCGTTGCGGGAACGACTCGAACGTCCTCGTCCAGAAAGAGTCCAATCAGATGGTCTTCTTCAGCCATCACTTTACGGGCAGGTCAGCGGCGGCGGAGCGGATTGCGGTCCGGGCGCCAGGAAGAGGGTGTGATGGTTCTCCATCCGGAGATTTTGGGCGACCGCAGCGCCGGCAAATCGGCCGTCGTTCAGAGCCCAGCGTAGCTCATTCGCAACCACCCCTCGTCGGACGACCGACAACGCATACCTCTGCTGTCGCTGGCCGTCGTCGAACTGATCGCGTTTCGCGAGCGAAAGAGGGTCGGATCCCCGGGATTGAAAGGTGGGGCGCGTTCGCATCTCCACGCAGCGTTGAGAGAATCGTTGGTGAAGACAAAAGCACTCGGTGTGCCAGGAGCGGCTCGGCGCCAAGTGACCTTAGTCATTATGGCAGACCGGCTTTGACCCGGGCCAAGTCAGCGACGTTGTACAGCCCGTGCTCAATGAAGCGCATCTGAGCCCGGATGTCGTACAGCTGCTAGATAGACGCGGTTACGGCAACCTGACGGCAACGGAAGCAGTGCTCGCGGCCAACACCACGAAACGAGCCAGAAAAAAGTGTCCCCGACGGCATTCGAACCCGGCGCGGACTGACTCGTTGCTCGATCGCTGCACTAGAAAAGTCGAAAGCCGAGGCCCAACGTGAGCTGGTAGCCGAAGCCCCACTGGGCCAGCCCGAGCGGCTCTCGGAGGTAATTGAACCCGAGCTGCCCCATGAGCAGCAAGGTCACCTCCGGGGTCAGCTTGAATTCGAAGCCTCCTCCAGTAAGAGGGGCGAAGCGCACGCCATGCGTCGGGCTCAGCGACAAATCGAGCGGAAGGTCGAGCTCCCCGACCGCGGTGGCGGCCTCCCCGAGGCGAATGGTGCCGATCAGGCCGGCGAGGGCGCGGATTCCGGTGTACTGGAAATTCTGTTGGGTGACCCAGCGCGAGCCGGTGTCGTGGACGAAGCCGATGCCGATGTACGGCGCCAGGGCAAATGTCTCGTCCGAGGCGATCGTGTTCTTCAGAAGCACCTCGACTGCAAGGGACAGCAAATAGTAGTTGAGCTTGAAACGCCCCTCCAACTCGATCGTGCTGCTCACTCCTTGTCTGTATCCAACCCCCACCTGGGGTGCACCGCCATAGACGTAGGCCGAGGCTGCTCCCTCCGGCATCGTCGCCGGGGCGACCACCGCGCCCAGGCCGTGATCCTTGTCCCTCGAGGCCGCCAAAGCGGGTGACATCCAGTGCCCGCCGAGGAGGCCGATCAGGGCGACCGCGGCAACCGCTCCGCGGGGGCGGAAGGGATGCGCAAAGGGGGGGACCTGGTCCGATCGGGGTCGCGGCCTTGAGACTTCGCCGCCCGGCGACCTACGTCCTGAGTGCCTCGACTTGCCCATGAGGCACAAGGTAGCATGCAGCCCTTCACGGACGAGTAAGTTGCGCTTCGGTCCATTTTCCGGAGGGGTTCCGGTCGCCGCTCCCGCTCGAGCTTCCGCCGCACATGAAACCAGCGGCTCCGCTGCCGTTCGACGGCGGCCAGTCCGGGACAGCTCCGTGGCCGGCTGGGAGCCGGCGCGCGTGTTGCTCGTCGATCCGGATGAGCGAAGTCGATCGCTGATCGAAGCCACGCTGGCGCGCGAGCGCTTCGAGATCGTCACCGTCACCTCCGCCGAGGCCGCCCAGCTCCAGCTCGCGCCGGGCCGCCCACTGCCCTCGGTCGTCGTCTGCGAGGCGACGCTGCAGGGCACCGATGGTTTCACCTTCTGCAAGCAGGTCCGGGAGGAGCCCCGCACGGCGATGCTCCCTTTCATTCTGCTCTGCCGTGAGCCGCAGGAGCACTATCCGCGGCTTGCCGCATCGGTCGGCGCCGACGACTACATCGCCCGGCCCGCCTTTGCCCGGGACGTGAGTGCGCTCGTTCAGCTGCGATCCGGCGCCAATTCATTCGACACCTCTCTTCGATCTTCGACCGACGTCCTCCCGCTGCCGAGGCTGCTTCGCGCGCTCCTCGCGGGAATCCGGTCCGGTCGGGTGAAGACCGAAAATGGAGGGCAGATCACCTTTCGGCAAGGGCATGTCGTCGACGCGGCGGTCGGTGAGCTTCAAGGGCTGTCCGCGCTGACGCGGCTACTCCTGCTCGCGGAGGGCGAATACCTGATCACTTTTAGTACTGGACCGGTCCGCCCGTCGTTTTCGGTCAGTCTCGAGGAGCTGTGCACCTCGATTCTCCCGCAAGTTGCCCGCTGGGAAGAGGAGGCGGCCGAGGTCGCGCCGCCGGATTTGAGACTTGTGGTGAACTTCGGCAAGCTCGGCGCGGTGCTCGGCGATCTGCCGGGTGGCGTGAAGGAGCTTCTTAGGCTCTGCGATGGACTGCGCACGGTTCGCCGATGCCTTCTGGAAAGCTCGCTCTCCGAAGAGCAAGGGCTCGCGGCGATCGCGCGGCTGCGGCAATTGGGGGTTCTCTCGCCGCTTTCGGAAGTGGTCTCGAGCCCGGAAGGGCCGCTGGGCGGCCCGCACCCGTTTTTTGGTTTCCCCCGCGCGGTCGAAGATCCTCCCTTGCCGCCACCCTCGGAGCGGCCGGGGTCTGCCGCGGACCGGATCGCCAAGACCGAGGCGCTCAATGTCGAGGAGGTCGAGCGCGCTTTCTTTTCCGGTGCCGAGAGCGATCTTCGGGCGGGGGCGCAAGCTCTCGCCAAGGGATCGCGCGTGCACCACCGGGGACGGATCTTCGCCGCCGCGGGCGTCGTCCTCGTGGCGATCGGCGCGGCGTGGGTGACCCGGAAAGCAGCGAGCCGCCGGCGCCCACAGGGCTCAAGTGCCGTGGCCGCGCTGGCCGGCGACGAAGACAAATCCGGCGAATTTACGCAGACGCTCGCTCAGATGACCGCTTCTCATCCCAGCGCCTCGAGCTGGCTTGCGCTTGGCCAAGCGCGACTCGAGGTGGGCGATCATGCCGGGGCCGAAGAGGCGGCCATCAGGGCGCTGGAGATGAACCCCAACCACGGCGGAGCGATGATGCTTCGAGCCCATGTGTATCTCGCCATCCAGCAGCGTGAAAAAGCGGCCGAGGACCTCAGGCGATATCTGCAGATGATGCCCGACGGTCCCCACGCGCAAGAGGCAAGACAGCTGCTTTCTTCATTTTAGGAAGCGCGCCTCAGGCCAACGGCGAAGTCGACAGGTCGCATCCGCCGGGGTACAACATCTAAACACCTGTTCCGGTTCCGCCTTCGGAGGGGCGAGCGAGCGTGCGCGTCATTGGGATCGACCCCGGGAGTCGCTCGCTGGGCTACGGCGTGGTGGAGGATCGCAAAGGGCAGCTCGTCCACGTCGCTCACGGCGTCATCCGCGCGTCGCCCACCGCGCGCCTCGAGCATCGCCTCCGCGAAATCTTCTCGCAGCTTCTCGCCGCGGTGGCGCTCTATCGGCCCGACTCGGCCGCCGTCGAAGGCGTGTTCGCATTCCGAAATCCAAGGAGCGCGCTGGTTCTCGGCCACGCGCGCGGAGTGGCCCTGCTCGTCGCCGCGCAAAACGACCTCGCGGTCCACGAGTACGCTCCCGCGCGGGTGAAGCGCTCGGTGGGCGCCGGGGGCGGCAACGGCAAGGACGCGGTGGCGCGGATGGTCACCGTCTTTCTCGGGCTTCCGAGGCTGCACCCGGGGGATGCGGCCGATGCGCTGGCGGTGGCGATCTGCCACTTGAATCACGCGCGAACCGGCCTGAGCTGGCCGCGCGCGGGGCGCACCGCGGAGGGCAAAGAGGGAATCGCCCAGCGATTGAAGCCGTCCTACCGCCGCTTCGAGGCGCGAGGCGAATGATCGCCCAGCTTCGAGGAGTGGTCGTCGAGAAAAATCTCGCCGACGCGGTGGTCGACGTCAACGGGGTGGGGTATCGGGTTCATTTCTCCCTGCTCACGCTCACCCGCATTCCCGAGGAGGGACAAGCTGTCCGCATCCGCGTTCGCACCGTCGTCCGCGAGGACGCGCTCGATCTCTTCGGATTCCTCGGCCGCGCGGAAGAGGAGATGTTTCTGCTGCTCACCTCGGTGTCCCGGGTCGGGCCGAGGTTGGCGATGACCGTTCTTTCGGGCATGGAGGTAAGCGAGCTGGCAAATGCCATCGGTCGCGGCGATGT
>Ga0137392_10002727_pt1 | contig 10687 bp, 5 predicted proteins | sample 15con2h34AmetaG_FD_101394 | JGI IMG/M metagenome (GOLD analysis project Ga0137392, IMG submission 101394) | Vadose zone soil microbial communities from Angelo Coast Range Reserve, California, USA - 15con2h3.4A metaG | ecosystem: Environmental > Terrestrial > Soil > Vadose zone > Saprolite... | reverse complement strand
CCCGCGATCTACACACCGCATTGCAAAGAAAGGCATGCGACCTTGTCATGCCGGATTTCATGCGCATTGGCGGTGTGACCGGCTGGCTAAGGGCAGCGGCTATAGCGGGAGCGGCGGGCATACCGATGTCCACACATCTTTACCCGGAGGTGGCCGCTCACGTGATGCGCATCACCGAGACCGCGCATTGGCTGGAATGGCAGGACTGGGCCGATCCTGTCTTACAGAAGCCATATGAAATTCGTGACGGGTTGCTCCACATTCCCGATGTGCTTGGCGTTGGCCTCGAATGGAATGAGGAAGCGGTCGCGGCCAACCAAGCCAATCTGTAGGCTCATCGTCTCGCAGCAAGCCGACAAGATGAGACCGCCGAACGCCACGTGCTCCAACGTGGTGGCGCCGTGGAATAGGATACCTCAGCGACCGCGCTTAGCTGAGCCGCTGAAGTTCTTAGACGATAAGGCGGATATCCCAATCCGACGGCGTCACGTTCGCTAATGGCGGACCAGAGCGGTCGCTCGTCAGGCTCATAACCTGAAGGTCATAGGTTCAAATCCTATCCGCAACCAAATTTAGAAAACTAAAACAAGGCGTTAGGATAAATCCACGCTTTTTTTCGTCTTCAAAATCTCGAAAATCTCCTAACGCACCGCTAACACATTTTGACGAAAAGGCCGAAACCTGATAGCCTGAGGTCATATATCCCCAGGTTTTGCAGGGAGAGCCCATGGAAAGCCACTCGCTGGTTGGAGGAAAGGTCCAGATTTACCGACGCGACAATAGTCGCTTCTGGCAGTGCTCGGCCTCGGTCGGCGGCAAACAGCGCCGAATCAGCACGAAGGAGGAGAGCCTCGCCCTGGCAAAACAGATCGCCGAGGACTGGTATCTGGAGCTACGCGGAAAAGACCGCGCAGGCCTCCTCACATCGGAAAAGACCTTCCGCCAAGCGGCGGATCAATTCGTCAAGGAATACGGCATTATCACCGAGGGCCATCGAAGCCCCCGCTGGGTCGAGGGCCATGGCATCCGCCTCAGGCTGCACCTTCTCCCCTTTTTCGGCGACCTTGGCCTTTCCAAGGTGACGGCCGGCAAAGTTCAAGAATACCGGATGCACCGGGCGCAAGCGCCCGCCGACCTAGAAAATCGCATCAAGGAGCTAGAAACTCGTATCAAGAACGAAAAGGACAACGAGGCAGACAAACCGCAATTGCAGCGTCTGCGAAGAAAGAGAAAACCGCCCGCACGCAGCACGCTCCATGACGAAATCGTCACCCTCCGGCAGGTACTCAAAACGGCCAACCGCCATGGATGGTTGGAATATGTTCCGGACCTCTCCCCGCCGTACAAGACGCAGGGGAAGGTCGTCCACCGTCCCTGGTTCAGCCCTGCAGAATACAAGCAGCTCTACCAAGCCACTCGTGAACACGCGCGCAAAGCCTCCCGGCCGTATCGCAAGTGGAGCGCCGAACAGGTTCACGACTACGTCCTGTTCATGGCGAACACCGGCCTCCGTCCGGACGAGGCTAGGAATTTGCAACACCGCGATGTGGAAATTGTCGACGACGAAGAGACCGGAGAGCGAATTCTGGAAATCGAGGTGCGCGGCAAGCGGGGCGTCGGATTTTGCAAGAGCATGCCGGGCGCCGTAAAGCCCTATGAACGGTTGCTTGCTCGTCCGCTGCCAGGGCTTCCTCAAGGCAAGCGTGCGCGCCGTCGTCGGGGCGAGACAGACAGCGCTCCCGCACCGGAAGAGCTAAAATACCCGCAGCCGACAGATCACGTCTTTCCGGGTAACCACATCAGGCTGTTTAATGGCGTTCTTACACGCGCGAACCTCAAGCTCGATCGCGACGGCAAGCAACGTACCGCCTACAGCCTGCGGCATAGCTATATCTGCTTTCGCCTAATGGAACGCGCCGACATCTACCAGATCGCCAAAAACTGCCGCACGAGTGTGGAAATGATCGAGAAGCACTACGCCGCCCACCTCAAGAATGTGCTCGATGCAGGGGCCATCAATCGTCGCCGCCCGAAACCGGCACGACGTGGCACACAGCAGAAGCATCAAGAGGACGACACCACCAACGATCAGGATCTGTAGCAACCGACAAGAATTGCCTCTTTGTTGAGGGGCCGGTGGCCCACTTTCTTCCGATCCGTCCAGCGGATCATCTTCGCGCCGCCTGGCGGGCGCGTCTTTTGGGGTTTAGCCCCTCTTGCTCTCACGGTTTCATGCACACTCTATCTCTAGAGAAACGCTTTCCGCCCATCTACTTCCAGGGACCGGTGTAGAGCACCCCATCCGGAAACTGCCGAAACATCAGGACGAGTGCTTGCGAACCTTCTCTTGGGAAAAAGCCACGCGCTTCTACCTTACGTTTCAGATCAATGTCCGCAGCAGGAATGAGAATTAGGGAGCCTAATTCCTTCGGCAGTTTATTCAGATCGGTTTCGAGGCCCGCAGGTGAATCTTGCGCAGGGTTTGGTACGAAGTGCCCTAGGGGTATCATCGGTCGGCCGCCTCCAAGAAAGCTCTGTAGCGAGAGTGCCGGCGCCGCTTTCACGAGTTCATATTCAAACCTGAAAACCCCAGGGATTCGTACCCGCGCAAACTGAACATCCATCCGATAAGTCGGGCCTGTCATCGGCGGATGAGGCTCAACTTCAACGACTGTCCCAAGCTCGTCAGCTGCAATGTCGAAGCTGAACCGCACTTGCGTTTGCGGTCGAAACCGAACGACGTCCCCAACTCGAAATCTCCTCAGCCTTGCTCCAGAGCCTTCTCCGTTCTCATCGACGAAAATCACGCCAGCGGATTCCAGCGCGCCCCGGATCGCGCCTAGCTTCTTGGGATCGCCCTCGTATTTCCCGGTTTCGAAATTCGAAATCGTATTCCGATGAACGCCGGCTGCCGCGGCCAAATCGTCGAGCGACCAATTCAGCAGTGCCCGCGCCATTCGCGTCTGTTCTGGTCTCATAGGTCCTTCGATCCATTGTTATAATTTCACTTGTGAAAATATCACAATACGAACGAATGGGAAACAAGAATATAGTCGGCAGCCAAAAATACCTTGCTCCAGCATAGATACACATATACCGAGTACCAAATGAACCGCACACAGAAAATGAGTGTTGAGTCCAACCCGCCGCCACATGTGGATTTCGGCAACCTTTTGACGACCCTGCGTCAGCAGGCCGGCATCGCGCTGCAGTCGAAATTGGCGGAACTCTTAGATACGTCACAGCAGACAGTAAGTCGGTGGGAGGCTGGATCTTCTCGGCCGCGTGCGGGCCAAATTCCATTGCTCGCCCGAGTGCTGCGCACCACTCCCCAAGAACTCCTTGCCGCAGCAGGATACGCCCCCAAGACGCCGGTCGTTTCCTTTGACAAGCCATTTCCTGTCGATGGTCTTGATCCAGAAAGTTTCGAGCGATTTTGCCAATCCCTCTTGCAATACCTTAATCCTGATGCCGACGTTCACGCCGTTGGCGGCCAGGGCCACACCCAAGAAGGCGCAGACATCGAGGTGGCGTTTCCTGATGGAACTCGCCACACCTTCCAATGCAAGCGGGTGCATCAGTTCGGTCCGCGCAATGTCGATAAAGCTGTAGCTGACCATACGAAGCAGGCTGCGAAAAAATTCATTCTCCTATCGCGAATCGCAAGTCCGCGAACTCGCGACGCTGTTCAACAACATCCGGGCTGGGACCTTTGGGACAAGGAAGATATCTCCCGTCAGGTTCGAACGCTGCCACGAGAGCAACAGCTTCGGCTCGTCACGACATTCTTCCCACAACATCGCGCTGCTCTGCTTGGCAATAGCGCAGAAGGGCGTTGGCAAACGATCGAGGAGTTCTTCGCGCCCTACATGGCAGGACGCGGTGCTTTCAGCCACGACTGGCCGCTCATCGGCAGAACCGAGGAACTCGCGGCGTTACTCAGCAAGCTGGAGGACGACCAAATTACCGTGCTGCTGCTGACCGGCACCGGCGGCGGAGGAAAGTCCCGCATCATCAAGGAAGCCACCGAAAGATATCAAGCCGCACACAAGGGACAGATTGTGCGGTTTCTTTCGCCGACCCAGGAGGCGACCGCCGAAAGTTTGGAGGACCTTGGCGAAGAAAAAAAACTCCTCGTTGTGGACGACGCGCACGACCGAAGCGATCTTCCGATTCTTTTTCAGTACGTCGCGGTGCCCAAGAATAACGCGCGGCTTGTTCTCTCACTGCGAACCTATGGTCGTGATTACATTAAATTCCAGGCTGCCAACTTTGCCCTTGCAGGCGCATCTATGTCGGAAGTTGCGCTGCCGGTGCTGCGTCTGGCGCAGGCGACGGAACTAGCCCGAGAGGCACTGCAAAGATTTGGCGGTCCAACGAATGAAGCGGAATCGATTGCCCGCCTTACCCTTGATTGCTCGCTTGCCACCGTTATCGGTGCTCAGGTTATCGCGACCGATCGCCGCCATTTCGAGCTGGTCAAGAATGAGGAGGTTTTCCGATCCACTTTGCTTGGAAAATTTCAGGACATCATCGCTGGCCGGATTGGAACAAAGAGCGACGCGGATCTGGTGCGCAAAGTGCTGCGGGTTCTCGCCTTGGTCCAGCCCTTTTACCCCGAAGACCAGACAATCCTTCAGGTCGTCGCGACCGTGGAGGGAATCGAGGCCCACGACGTAAGCCGACTCATTCGCGCGTTGACTGAAGCAGGTGTCCTGTTCCGCCGAGGGAGCCACTATCGCCTGTCCCCCGATCTGCTGGCCGACCACATCATCGAGAAGGCTTGCATCGGCGCTGGCGGTTCATCAACGGGATATGCGGAGAAGGTATTTGCCGTCGCTGGGGACCAGTACATCGAGCACGTGCTTTTGAATCTTGGAAAGCTCGACTGGCGCCTCGCAAACGGGCGGCCGTCCAACAGCCGACTTCTGGAAGGTATTTGGGGACAACTCGCTCCCAGCACGGATTACGGCGACCCGCACATCAAGGCAGTGACCGCCGTCGCGTATTTTCAGCCCGAGCGCGCACTGTCGTTCGCCGAAAAATTGATCCGCGAGGGGCGATATCTCCGCGATCTGCCGGAGTTAGTAAAATACGCCGCGTATACGCATGACTACACTACACGGGCCTGCGAATGTTTGTGGGAATTGGGCAAGGGCGACGCTAGAGAACTTAATCCTCATCCCCGGCATGCGATCCGTATTCTCTCGGAACTGTGCGCAGTCCGACCCGATAAACCACTCTTGTTTAATGAAGCGGTAGTCGATTTTGGTCTGTCACTCCTCGAACGTGACGACGCCTGGGGCCAAAAGTATTCACCCTTCGATATCCTCAAAGGCATTTTGCATCCCGAAGGCCACACCACAGAGGCGCTTGGGCGACATTTTTCAATTAAGAATTTCAACATCAATATTGAGGCAGTCACCGCACTTCGAGCCAAGGTTGTCGACGCGATCATACGCACCTTAGCGCACGACAATCCCGGAGCTGCGGTACTGGCGGCTCGGTCGCTGCACGAAGCGTTGCGCTACCCGATGAATGTCACACTGGAAGCGCGGCAGAAGTGGACAGCAGACTTCGTGCAGACGCTCGATAAAGTCGCGCTTTCAATCCGCCGCCCCGACATCGACCCACTGGTCTCCATTGAGGTGGCTCATGCCATCTCGTGGCACGCGCACCACGGCGTGGAGGAAACCAGAGCGGCCGCCCACCGAATTCTGGACGCGTTGCCAAACACGCTCGAGTTCCGCTCGTTGCTCGCGCTAGCAGGCGGATATGGCCACATTATCAAGCTGCATGCCGATTTTCGAGAGCACGAGAAAAAGTGGAACGAGTATCTCACCGCACTAACTGCGGAGCTTTTGCAGGCTTATCCCGATGGTGAAGCCCTGCGCGCCTTCGTTGCCCGGCATGTTGCACACATCAAAGCCTATCATTCCAGCGCAAGCTCCTCTCCTTACGTGTTGTACGGGCGCCTGATCAGCGCTTCTGTGCCGCTGGCGCGAGCAACGGTGGACGATGCGCTCGCGCACGAAGATTCCCCAACTCGGCAATTCGTTGCGACCGCCCTCGCCAAAATCGCGCAGGATAGCCGAGCCGACAGCGTCGCATATATGAAACGCTTCATCGAATCCGGTTCGTCAAACCTTCAAGCGGCCGTGGGATCGGCGCTTAGTCTTTCCGGTCCCGCGGAACTCCCGCTAACGGTCGAGGAAATATCCATCCTAACAAAGCTGCTCGGCGCTAACGACTACTGGATTGCGCGCTGCGCTGTCTTGGCGATTCGCAGCGTAGCTAAGGACGATAACAGGCTTGCTATTGATCTCTTCAAGGGTGTCGATATCGGAATCTCCCATCGGCTGGCCGACGACGTATTTATGAATTTCGCCGCAGAAAACGGCGAACTTCTAGGCGCGTTGACCAGAGAAGACGTGGACGCGTTTTTGAATCGGCTGATGGCCCTTTCAGAGTTGGAGGGGTACTGGATAGAGACCTTTTTGGCCGCCGTGTCAGCAAAGCATGCCGAGCGTCTCGCAAAGTTCTTCATGGATCGCGTGGACCACGCCGCCACGAATGAGAACTGGGATTATCGGCCGTGCAATCATGGCCCATATGAACACGTGGCGCTGCAATTCAGAAAATCGCCGGACTTCGGACTCGTGCTCAGACAGGTATCCGACTGGATGAAATCCCGTGATGACCTGTTATTCAGGGAACGTAGTGCCGAGCTTTTTGATACGATGTTCAAGCCCTTCGACGACGTACTGGTCGCAGACCTTCAACGTTGGGCCGACGTCGCGACCGAAATAGATATCCGGACTATCGCGAAAATTCTCGGGGAAGCTCCCCCGACCTTTGTGTTAGAGCAGCGCGCATTCGTTTTTCGTTTCCTTGAACGTGCCAGGCAGTTTGGTAAGGGCGCGCTTGACGAAGCGACAAGCGGACTTTTCCGCTCCGCAATAAGCGGCGTTCGATCTGGAGGCCTTGGAGAACCCACTCCCGAAGATTTGGCGACAAAGCATGGGGCGGAAAAGGCGCTCGCTGAGCTGCCTCGGTTTTCACCTGCCTTTGCGTTGTACGAAAGCATCGCCCGGCACGCCGTGTGGAGCATCGACATGTCCATACACGATGGCGAAGCGTTCGAGGAATAGCCATGCCACCGAACCGAGGACGACATGACGAATGGATCGAGCTTAGCCTGACGCGATGGCTGGCCATTCGCGCGAAGGGCCCGGGCGGAATTCGCGCCGCAGTTTTTCTCGTCCTTTGGTTGACAGCCCTCGGGTTCGTTTATTTCTTCTGGCACGCGTAAATTATAGGCGGCCTCGCATTTCGGCGGGCGGCGTTCAAGCGAGAGCCACAACCTCGCCCTCGATCACCTTGCCTCTCGACAAGTTTGGTAAAATGGCAATAGGGCTCCAGCTATTCACCGGGAATATCTTTTGGCAATTGGATTATACCCTGGCCCGCGCCCAACGAGCCGCTTGCCGCTTCGGATGATGCACCGGAGTCGGCTGGCATCTGGGTTCGCGGCGGCTGCTGAGTGGTCTCCCCACCCAATTTCGAATCAAGAGTCTGAATGCGGGCGAGGTTGATCTTCTCGTTCAGTCGGAAATTCGGCTCTGCGTCCCCTGCGAGAGCCTCAAGAATTTGCGGATAGAGAACCGGATCGATTGTGAAATTTTCTCGGGAGACAAGAGCCGAAAGCGCTCCGAGCAGGTTGCTGTACCCATAGTCTTTGTCACCAGCCAGATGCGAGCGCGCAGCTCGAACCGCATCTATTGTCCGCCCCATGCGATGAAGAACGAGGAAAATAAAATAGCCGACGCTCGCATAGGGAGAGGCCCTGTGGAGATGGCTCAATAGGTAACCTTCTATTTCCCTCTTTTCACCATTGCCGAGCGCCGCATGAATATTTAACAAACGCGTGACGTTTGGTGATTCGATCGGCTTCGCATCGGCCTTGTCCCACAACAGCGACGGCACGGTTCCGACGCTGGTCCAGCCAAAATTTGGCTCGCTTTGGAGGCCAACATTCAGGCTGCCAAGCCCGCCGCGTTCCCTGCCGCAGGCGGCGTAATTTCGCTTTTCTTCATTCAGGATAAGATCGACTTGATCAAATTTTCCTTGGTGTTTCCACTCCGGCGGCGGGCTTTGCAATGTGTCCGCCGGGGGCTCGATTGCTGGTCTAAATCCGGGCAACCATTTTATAGCGGACGCCAGTCGCGCCGTGAGCGGCTGTTTAGGCAGTCGCGCGTCATGGGTCGGAATGATAATTCCTTTGATCCGGTATTCTTCACCGTAATGGTCCGTAATACCAAGCGTCGCGCAGACGGGGTGCCCTTGTCGCGCGATGGCCCCGCGCACCATGATGTGCAAACTTGCCGTCACCGTATCGTGCGGCGGCACCGCGTGCCGGGTGCTGTGATAGGGGCTGCCTGCCATTGGCAGCAACACCTCGCCATGCAGAAATTCCCCTTTCGCTCTTGGTCTGATGAGCCGAACCTTGACGACACGTACCGGGCGATCTGTTAGGTTTGCTGCCTCGACATCGACCGTTATCTGCGACACTAAGCTCTCGTCTCTCTGCTTTGCTAGATGCCACCAACATTGATGATGACGGGGAACTAGCCGCAACGCTTGGCGCGCTTTCTTGTTTCTTCGGTGCTCAAGGTATGCAGTAATACCGGCTTCGATGCCACGCGTCAGAGCAAGGACAGAGAAGCCGACAGCCTCTATCCAAACCCAGATACCCCATTCTGTTCGAAATCCATTCGGATCAATACCACCGAATCCGGGCGTGAAGATTACCGCGCAGCCTGCGAGCGCTAAGCCAGCCAACAACCAGACTGGCAGTGTTCTCAGAACCGACAGAAAGTTACTGATCGCCGTCGCCGGGACATCAGCCATCGCGATTCACTTTCCCAAATGGACCATGCAGCGTCGAATGCGCGACCGCGACGCCATCGGCTCTAATTGTTAGAAATCGCTCTAATTATATGACTTTGAATGTGCTTCGCACTAATAATCAGATTCCTTGCATGGCATTCGTATCGCGTCCGGCAACGCCGGTCGGGCTCTATGCGCGCGATGGCGCGCACCGAGCCTGCAAAGGCAGTCTCGGCCCATTCGGGTGACGATCCCTCGCCTCTCGCCGGGGGCAATCGGTCCCGCGTCCCGCCAAGGAGCGGCGGCGCTAGCCGCATAGTTAGCGGGGTGCGTCGGGGCTCTTGGCTCCCCAAGCCGGATATTCAAATTGTTCCGGCGGAACCCAAGAGCGGATTACGAATCTTGATAAACCCCTCTCTGTAACCGAACAAGCATCCTTGCGTTCCGTGAAATGTGCGAGGAACTCTCGCTTTGGAACAGACTCAGGGGTGTAGGCAAACTCCGCGTACGCAGCGCAACCCAGCATGAGATCCGCCAGTTGAATAAGGTCGCTTCGCTTCGAGTCGAGAGCGTGAGCGAACCGGACTATGCGACTGGTCTTTGGGCCAAACGCCCTCTTGTAGGTTCGATTGAAAAGAAACTCGACTCGGTTGAGCACCGTGTCTTTTGAAAAGAAGCCCGCATCGGGGAATACCCACCATCGCTTCGTGTCGGAGAGACGTCCGAATGTCGTGAGTAGAAACTGGTAATAGATGAACGCAAGCAAGTCGTCATTGTGCCGCATCTTGGCTAGCGAAGGGTGACGGTCAGCGCTTGAGCGGTGTACGACCAACACAGAATATCGCGCATGGGGATCGTCAAAGAAAACATCGAGATATGCCTTAAAGCCATCAAGGTAGCTCTTGGAGACCTTCCCCCACCCAATTTCGTGGGCTAGCCCGTGACACTTGCGTGTCTCCGAAAGCCTATCAAGAAGACGCTCGCGGCCTCGATTCGTGCAAACAATTCCACCGAGGATCAGATAGCCTTTCGGAGTGTCCTTCCTTTCGTCCGAATATAGTTCGTACTCTGTAATCATGCTGTTGATCGTGCCTCATTCCAGTATCGGCGATGATCAGCTTTCGCCCTCCGTTAAAGGTTATTTAGCTACCACCTGCTTTGATGCTCGTCTCTCCCCGGTCACATTCACAAGTACTGATGGGTCCGTTTCCCAGAACCGATCATCCACCGGCATGTCGTAAAGCGTTTTGTCGCCGACCCGCAGGCGCGTGATGAACCACGTGCTCGTGAAAACGCTGAGCAGGTATATTTCGTCGGGACGATTTGTGGTCGACCCTTCGATTTGAATTATGGCATCTGTGACGTTAAAATGGTTCGTGAGAAAGATATCATCTTCTTCAAGGATGAGGATGGTTTGGGCGCCAGACGATTTCCACGGCAACAACTTCCGAAGCTTCCTGTCGTAGGCGTCCCGTATCCGCTGCAGGCGGCCCGCTTCAACGTCACCCTCTACCAAGTGCCGGATGACGAAGGGAAACGGAAAGTCTTCCCGCGGCCACCGGTCCAGCGATACGGCGAAAGGCACCCCCGGTGGCGTCACCTTTTGAATCGGCAAGATACGTCGGCCAGGAAACGCTATGGGCAACCCTGGTGCAGTCGCCAGACTCCAACGCACAAGTGCGTCCTGAATCGGTCGCACCGCTCGATCGTTAAGCCCGAGCATTGCTCCCACTGGCACTTCAAGCTCGAACCGGCTCTCCGCCGGGAGCTGACTGGCCACCCTGTCTGTGATCGGCTT
>Ga0137392_10002720_pt1 | contig 10703 bp, 11 predicted proteins | sample 15con2h34AmetaG_FD_101394 | JGI IMG/M metagenome (GOLD analysis project Ga0137392, IMG submission 101394) | Vadose zone soil microbial communities from Angelo Coast Range Reserve, California, USA - 15con2h3.4A metaG | ecosystem: Environmental > Terrestrial > Soil > Vadose zone > Saprolite... | reverse complement strand
CTGTAGCGATAACCGTTGTGCGAATCGTAGCTGATGCGCAGCGGCGTGCCGTCCTCGAGAATCACGCGCGCCGAGCCTTCGATCTGGATCGTGAGCAGGTCGAACGGATCCTTGAGCCAGCAGATCTCGAGTTTCTGCCCGTCGAGCGCGCCGGCCTCGATGGCGCCGCGATCGTAATACGGCACAAGCTCGTTGTTCCCGTCACGGCGGCCGATCCGCGCCCCTTTGTTCGGAAATGCAATGGAGGCGGGGTTGTAGCCGGCGGCGACCAAATCACGCGGCCGGCGGTAGACCGGGACGTGGAATTCAGGACTGGGAAAGCGCGAGCCCGCGACAACCGGCTCGAAATAGCCGGTCAGCAGCCCCTCGCCCTCGCCCAGGCGCGCGATGCGAACGGGTTGAAAGTTCCGTTCGAAGAAGGCGCGCGCGGTATCCGAATCCTGCGGCTTCAGCTCGATGGCGTTGCGGCAGACGTTCCACAGGGCTCCGGAAATCTCCGCGCGATCGCCGGTGCGCTGTGTCTTGCGCGCGGCGCGGCAGCCCGCCTGATAGGCGGCGAACGCGGCGAGATGATCATCGGCCGGCCAGCCCGCGAGCTCGCTCCATTGGACCGGCTCGAGCTGGCTGCCTGAAAGTTTCAGCGGCAGTTGCGCCGATGCGTCTTGCGACGATTCCTTTGCCGATTCTTTTGCCGATTCTTTTGCCGATTCCTGGGCCGAGGCTTTCGCCGGCCGAGGCTTTCGCCGCTGCTTGCGGCGATGCTTTTGCCGATGCCTTCGCCGCTGCTTTAGTCGAGGCTTTCGCCGCTGCTTCGGCCGAGGCTTTCGCTGCTGCTTGCGCCGGGACTTTCGTCGCTGCCTGCGGCGATGCTTTCGTCGAGGCTTTCGCCGCTGCCTGCGTCGATGCTTTCGTCGCTGCCTGCGTCGAGGCTTTCGTGGATGCTTTCGTGGATTCTTGCGCCGATGCGGCGCCGGCCGCAAAACAGAAAATCACGCCGAAGAGGCCTGCGGCCACCCCGCGCTGAAAGAGTTGCGCCCACGCCCGACCCCGACAAATCCCCATGCAAGCAAATGCACGGCAGAGAGATTTGGTTCCGCTGTGCGCGAGTGCAGACCATCAGATCAAGCGCATCCGGTATCATGATGCCGAAGGTTGGGCCGTGGACTCATAAATCCGGCGGTGGGTGCGGTCTTGAAGGTTTGATACAAGCTCAAACTTCGCCGGCTGCTGCACCGAAAGCTCGGCTGGCCTCGCGCGAAGCTTTCTACGCCAATCTTTTCAGCTCTCGTTCAACTGCATCTGCCGAGTGTCCGACGTTCCTCACCGCTTCCGAAAGCCGTTCCTTCGATACATTGAATTTGTCGGCCCAATACTGAACTTCATGGGGCTCAAGAAGGCTGATTCGACTTCGATCCTGCGGACCCCTGTCGGCGAGATCATCTGGCATACTTTTTCTCCATTAGAGGTAACGCGCTGGCGAGGCGGTCAGTTCCCAGCGCCTCAGCCTGGTCACAGGGCGCGTCCACTCGCGTCCGCTTTTGCCCCGAAAGCGGCCGTCGGCCATCACAATGCGATCTGCCGCTGAGTGCCATGAGCCGACATCGCGAGGCCCGGACTTGGATCATTCGGCTAGGGTCTAGCCAGTGGTTTCGCCAAGGCGCGAACATTCTCGATAAATAGCCGAGCGAGAGGGGTGAGCGTGCGGTTTTTCAGCGTGATCAGTCCGATCGGCATTGGTGCATTGGGTAATGCCACAGGCAACGCCTTGAGCGCCAGATTTCGCCAAGCAACTTTCAGCATGAAGCCTGGCAGAACGGTGAGAAAGCGACCGGTCGCGAGAAGTTCATTTTGTATATTGGTCGATACACTCGCCACCGTAGGACGTGGAGGTTCTTGTCCGTTGGCACGGAAGGCCTCCGCAATCACCGAGCCGAAAAAACTATCGAACGGAAGGAGCGCCCATGGTTCGTTGCGGAGATCGGCAAGCGTAAGCTTGCGACGCCGCGTCAAAGGATTTTTTGCCGAAGTGACGATTGAAAAAGCGTCGTAAAAGAGCACGTCTGCAGCAAGTTCGTCGGGCAATCGACCAATCATGCGGCAAATCGCAAATTCGATGTTTCGTTCACTGACATCTCTGTAGAGCGACGCGGTATCGCCGGCGACGACGTGAAAGAATATCCGGGAGTATTTGCGCGACAGCCTGTCAATCGCAGGCAGAACAATTGCCGTCGCGATCGGTTCGGTCGTTCCGATGCGGATTTCGCCCTTGGTTGGATCGGAAAGAAAATCGATGTCTTGAACCCCTTGTCGCAGGTCGTTGAAGATCGCGACGCTGCGTTGCGCGAGCGCAAGACCGTATGGTGTCGGCACGACGCCGCGCCGGCTGCGGTCCACGAGCCGAACGCCAAGCGCATCTTCCAGCTCGACGACGGCCTTGGAAACGGCGGGCTGGGAGGTGTTGAGACGCTTTGCCGCCTTTCCCATGCTGCCGGTTTCAACGACCGCCAACAGAATATCGAGGTCACGCAATTTCAGGCGGCGCCTGGTGCGATCGTCCCACGGCATGAGATCGCTCATTCCTAGATGTTATGAGACGATAGCACAATGATATTATCCGGTAATGAACTGTTGGGGTAGCCTTTCGTTCGAGCCTTGACGCACGCAGTCTCACCTGGTTGAGGTCCGTCGCGAACGGGCGGCCGGCAAACGAAGGGGAACGCAATGAATCGACGAGAATTCCTGGCGGGAGCGGCGGCGGTCGCTTGTGGCGGCGCTGCCTTCGGATCGGCATTTGCGCAATCCTTCCCGTCCAACGTCATTCGCATCGTGGTGCCGTTTTCGGCGAGCACACCCCCCGACATCCTCGCGCGCATCATTGCCAGCGCATTGTCAGACGCAGAGGGCTGGAAAGTGGTGGTCGAGAACAAGCCGGGGGCGGTGATGACCATCGGCACGGCGGAGGTCCTCCATCAGCCTGCTGATGGGCATACCCTCTTGTCCGTGACTGCTCCCATTGCGGCTGTTCCAGCGCTCGTTCCCAACGCGCAGTTCCACCTGGAGACAGACTTCGTTCCGCTGATCCAGACCGGTACCGGCTATAACGTCCTGGTGGTCAACCCGTCGGTTCCGGTCCATTCAGTGGCCGAACTGATTGCCTTCCTCAAAAAAGATCCCGGCAAGCACACGTTCTCGTCGGGAGGATTTGGTACGCCGGCGCATCTGCTCGGCGAGTTGTTCAAGCTCGAAACGGGCGTGCAGGCGACGCACGTGCCCTACGTGCAGTTTCCGCAGGCGATCGGCGACCTCGTCGGCGGCGTCAACACCTATCAGTTCATAACCGTCCTACCGGTCGTGCAGCTCATCAAGACCGGCAAGTTGCGGGCGCTCGCGGTCATGGGGCACAAATGTATCGCTGCGCTCGAGGATGTGCCGACCATTATCGAGGCAGGCTATCCGAAGCTCGCAAGCGAGGACTGGGCCGGCATGTTGGTGAAGTCCGGAACGCCGGCGCCGGTGATCGCGCAGCTCAATACCGCCATCAACAAAGCGATCAAGACCGACAAGGTGCGTGAGTCTCTCGCCAAGATCGGCGTCGATCCGGGGGGCGGCTCGCCCGAGGCGTTCGGCACGCTGGTGCGCAGCGAGATCGCGCATTGGTCCAAGGTCATCAAGGACGCCGGCATCAAGATCAATTCATGACAAGGTCTGACTTCAGGGTGACACTGCTCGGGACCGGCGTGCCGATCCCGAGCCCGGACCGTTTCGGCCCCTGCACCCTGGTCGAGGCCGGCGAGCAGAAATTCCTGATCGACGCCGGCCGCGGCGCGACCATCCGGCTGCATCAGCTCAAGATTCCGATCGGTCGGATCGATGTGCAACTGCTCACCCATTATCACTCCGACCACACATCGGGCATTCCGGACGTATGGCTCACCGGCTGGCTGGAATCGCATTTCGGGACGCGCAAGACGCCGTACCGCGTCATCGGACCGACCGGCGCGCGGGAGCTGATGGAGAACCTGGAGCGCGCCTACGCGCTCGACATCAAGATTCGCGCCGCCGATGAGAAGCTGCCGCTTTCGGGGGTCGCGACAGATATCGCCGAATTCGATCGCGACGGCGTGGTCTACGAGAAGGGCGGCGTGAAGGTCGTCGCGTTCGAGGTCGACCACGGCGAAGTCATCAAGCCCTGTTACGGTTATCGCTTTGAATACGCCGGGCGCGTCGCAGTATTCTCCAGCGACACGCGCTACAACCAAAATGTCGTCAAGTATGGCGCCGGCGCCGACTTGCTGGTGCATGAGGTTGCGAGCGCACGGCCGGAGCTCATGCAGGAAGCCTACGTCCAGAGGATCATCGGGCACCACACGACGCCGCGCGAGGCCGGCCGGGTCTTCGCTCAAACCAAACCGAAGCTTGCGGCCTTCACGCACATCGTCCTGGTTGGCAGCGAAAGAATTCCACCGCCGACCATCGACGACGTTCTCGCCGAAACGCGGCAGACCTACACCGGGCCGCTGGCCGTCGGTGAAGATTTGATGGCATTCGAGGTCGGCGAGACGGTCACTGTTCGCCGCCATCAACCTCCCCTCTCGGCCGGCAATCCCGCGAAGGTCGCATAACCGGCGTGTCGACGGATGCGACCTTTGCTCGGGTCATTCCATCGAGCTGGATCGGCCTGCGACGCCGCGGCGATGTGTTGCCGGAATTGATGCTGTCACTTCCTCACGCAGCGACAGCGCTTGAGATCCAGCTTTTGGTCCGGGCTTGGGCACACGACAGCGCAGCGATTGGTTTGAGTGCGCGATGATTCTTCGCAAGAGCAATTCTGCGTATTGAGCCTAGCCGGCGGCTCACAAACGCGCATACATGGCGACATGACACTTTGCGCGTGAGAAGGATTTAGCGCCAACGAAAGACTTACGGCCGTGACAAGCAGGAGTACGATCTGTTTCATCATCGGTCGCTCCGGTGATCCCGCACGACTGCGCACTAAAGTCGTCCGTCAAACCGCTTCTATCAGCTAATCGAGACAAAAACCCTTTCCACGCACAAAGCTACCAAAGTCAGTGCGCATCGGTTCAGCGTACTGGCGCGCCTTATCTTCAGACCAGCCGTAAAAGGATGCCTCGCCCCAACGATCGGCATTCCGTTGATGGCGATATGGTCGCAACTTTGCTCGGCGCCGATCATATGCGTCGATCTCGGCTGCAAGATCGTCCGCACCGTATTTATTTTCGATCACCGTGGTGCTGAGCGATAGGCGTGGCGTGATCTCGCCGGCCTGTGCCGGCCAGCCGACACAAATTCCCGCGACCGGAACGACGCGATTTGGCAGGTGCAGCAAATCACTTACGGTTTTCGGATGATCGCGGATGGCGCTGATCGGGCAGCAACCGAGCCCGACTGCCTCCGCAGCGCGGATAAATGTCGCGAGCGCGATTGCCGCATCGACGACCGCATTGAAGAACAGATCGAGGTGATCGTTGGCGAACGGTTTGCCACGGAGCTTGGAAATCGTCGGCAAACGCCGGCCGTTCGCGGCGAACACGAGGAATACCGGCGCATCATCGATCCACGGCATCTCCGGAATAAAAGACACAATGGACTTTCGTATCGTGGCGTCGCTGACGATGATGATATCGCATTGTTGGAGATCGCTTTTGGATGGGGCAGAGAGGGCGCATGCGCAAAGGAGGCGAAGCAAATCGGGCGCTATCGGGCGAGGCAAGTATCGTCGATGCGAACGATGGCCGGCTATTTTTTCCAGTTCGTTCAGCCCGGTCAGTTCGGGATCAATCTCGAATTCGGCGCCAAAGCGCTTGAGCAGCGCGGCGTTTATTGTCTTCGAAGTCGCATTATTCGGCATGAACCGCCTCGCGCGTGTGGTAGAGCCCGCCCACGAGCGGAAAGTTTGTAGCGTTATTCTTCAAGACCTGCAGGCGTTTCGATACGGCCAACGTCGCGGCTGGGTCATTTTCGACCGATTCAGCCGGTCGTAGCGGCGTCGCGGACGATAAGAACGGGGGCGATAATTCGAAGAGAGACGGCGGCGAGCGGCCCCTCTTCAGCCTGGCAAAAATATCACAGCGATTGTTTTTTCGAACTCCACCGGCGTTCGCCGGGAACTCTCCACGACGCTCGTAGATGACGGGTGGGCGGCTTCTTCGGTACGGCCTAGGACGCACCGAGACCGCCTGGCCCCGGAGGAATGCAGGTCCCCCGGGGCCTCCCAGCCATTGGCGCCTGCCGAGTCGATATCAAACGATGAGGGACAGCGCCCAAGTCAGGTACTCGGGTGCGATGATCAGCACGATGAGGCCCGCGAGCAGCAGACCCAACAAACCGAACAGGCACAGCACCAACGGGATCGGAAGCGACAGCGAATGGGTCGAGCGGGCGGCAACGTCGGGCATCGGTGTCTCCTCGCGCATGCCGATGCCTATAGCGCGTGCCCCGGAGGCGCCGTGTGAAGGAGTTCACATGCGACGCATCCTCGGCCGCTGCCGACCTAGCCAGGGCGCGTAATCTTTCTGTAAGCGGGGCTAGTACTCGGCCAGGAGCCGGGTTTGCAGGCAACGCCGTACTCTTTAGACCTGCGCCGCCAGCAACCTCCACCCGAGAACGAGACGGCCGACCGCCGAGATCCAGCATACCGTGGCGAAAATCATCGCAAGAATGGGAAACGCACTTGGAAACAAGCAGAAGGCAATCATGAAGGCGATCGTCTCGAATCCCTCCGCGATGCCGGCCACATAGTAAATCGATTTCTGGCCCTGGCGAGTGGTTACTGTGCCACGCTTCTCGGCGATGGTGGAAAAGGCCAGAAAAGCGCTCCCGTTGGCAACGAAGCTCGCGAGCAGAAATGCGGCAGGAAACGCGTTGGCGTGCGGGCTCCAGGCGGCGAAGCCCAACGGCACAGCCGCATAAACGAGAAAGTCGAGCGCGATATCAAGGAAAGCGCCGCGGTCAGTAGGCCGCGTTGCACGCGCAATTGCGCCATCGAGCCCATCGGCGATGCGGTTTGCGATCAGCAGGGCCAATGCGATGTAAAACTGTCCAGCCGAGACGGCGAGCGCAGCCGCAAGTCCCAGCAAACATCCCCCGATAGTGACGGCGTCTGCGCCGATCCCAGCTGCCGCAAGCAGTTGTCCGGCGTGTGCAAGGGGCGGATCGATCAGTCGCCTTACGTTGGCATCGATCACGGACTATGCTTACCCTCAATCCCCACGCCAAAGTATGGCGTCACGTCCGAATTTGCGAGCCGCTAACGTGAACAGCGAAGCTTCATTCGGGGCTAGCCTTGGAACTGGCCGTACGTGCGCGCTCGACTATTACTACCAACCAACGGTCTTCGCGCGCAGGGCCGATTTTACCGCAGATGTGCTCTACGTCGTGGGGGGACTATACGGCAATCTGGCGGCTATCGATGAGCTGGAGGCGCTGGCCTCGACGGAGCAGGCGCCGGTAACATTCGTATTCAATGGCGACTTTCATTGGTTCGACGCCGATCGCAAATGGTTCGATGATGTCGAAACTCACCTATCGCGGTACTGCGCGCTCCGGGGCAACGTGGAAACCGAGATTTCCAGAATGGAAGATATCGGTGCCGGGTGCGGCTGCGCATACCCGCCGACGGTGGACGATCTCACCGTGCAGCGTTCCAATCAGATTCTTGCGGCATTGAAATCCGTAGCGCAAGGCCGCGCCGCGACATGCGATCGCCTGTCGAAGTTGCCGATGCAGCTCGTCGTGGAGGTCGCCGGTGTGCGAGTTGGCATCGTTCACGGCGATGCCGAAGCGCTTGCTGGGTGGCGCTTTTCCGCTGAGTCTCTCGATTCAGCAGAATCGCTTCCTTGGCTCGAACGCATTCGCCAGCAATCGCAAATCGATGTCTTTGCGTCGACCCACACCTGTGTGGCCGCATTACGCCAGTATGTTCTGCCTTCCGGACGGTTGACCGTGATCAACAATGGATCTGCGGGTATGCCGAATTTTTTCCGAACAAGATTCGGGCTCGTGTCCCGCATCTCGGGCCGGCCGTCGCCTCATCGCCCTCTATACGGCACGCTTCACAAGGGCGCTCACATCGATGCAATAGCGCTGGACTATGATCAGGACGCATTCTCAGAAATGTTTTTGTCGCGTTGGCCGAACGAGTCGCCGGCATTTCTGTCCTACTTTGATCGCATTGCAAACGGAGCTGCCTATGACATCGCCCGAGCGCGTCTCTCGGCGGTGACGCACACCATAGGTGACTAACCTACAGCGCAGACACCGATCCTTTTGCCGATGCCGGCGCATCGGAAAATCAGAACAGTCTCGCAGACGCGAGTCGCGCCCCGTCCCTGAGAGTACGAAGCTTCGCCCAGACCACATCCGGGGCGACACGCCCCCACCCCGCCGAGGTGTCGAAGCCGCAATCGTTCGCGGCGAGCACGGCGGAAGCGTCTCCGATCACGGCAACGATCCGTTCGATTCGATCCGAGACCACCTCAGGGTGTTCGATGATGTTGGTCAGCGGGTCGATGACGCCGGCCACCAGAATCTGTCCGGACTTCAACGGAAACTTCTCGAAGCAGCGGAATTCATGCGCGTGACGCGCCCCGGCGAAGGGCAAATACAGAGCCCCGACGTTCGCTTGCCCAATGATCGGCAGGATATCCTCAAGCGGTACGTCGCTATCATGGGGACTTTCCGAATTGCCCCAACACACGTGCAGGCGCACACGGTCTGACGGAATGCCTTCGAGCGCACGGTTGATCACTGCAACGACTTGTTCGACGAATTCGAGAAATTTCGAAAGCGGCTCATCTTTGTAGGAAATGTGCCGCTCCAGGGCGAGGTCGGGAGCATCGATCTGCAGCACAAAGCCGGAGCGTACAATGGTTTCATACTCGATCCGCAGCGCGTCGCCGAGCGCCTCGAGGTATTTCAAGCCGCTGTCGTAGTACCGGTTCTTGATCGCCGCAGCGACGATACCGGGCGACGGGGCATTCATGAAGCCTTCAACAAAGACGTTGGGATGCTCTTTGAGGACGCCTGCGAAGTCACGGCATTCTTTCTCGATCGCTGCCGCATCGATATAGCGCACCTCTCCGACGGTCGTAGGCAGGCCCTCGTTGGGCGACACCCGTGCCGCGCTCGAAGTCTGTTGGATCCACCGCTTCTTGAACTCGGGATAGCGTTCGACATCCGCGCGTGACGGCCGCTGCCAGCTCCCCCCAAGACCGGTGAGCCGTTCCTTGAGATAAAGGAAGAACGAATCGTGCTGCTGCTCGCCGTTGTTGCCGACGTCCACGCCGGCTTCCGCTTGGCGCGGCACGATTGCCCGCACCGCCGCAAGCCCAGCCGCCGCAATCGCGTCCGCATCGATGCTTTCGCCGCGGGCGCGTCGGACGAAAAGGCCGGTCAAATTTTCGGGCCGCGGCAGGCTGCCGGCATGCGTCGTCAGAATCCGCTCCGAACTGCGCCGCATAAATGTCCCTGCGCGTCGTGGAGATGGCCCGGCTACTTCAGACGACCCGTCTTTACATAAAATGCGCGCTCGGCCTCCGCGTAAGCATTTAGGTTAGCCTGCATGCGCGAAGGGTCGGTGAGCTTCGGATCGAAATACACGCCGGCCTTGAGATACTCGGCGACCAGTTCAGGGTCCTTCATCGCGGCGCGTATGGCAGCCCCGAGATAAGCCTTGCGATCCGCGGGCGTCCCCTTCGGTACGACGGCAAATCGGATGACAAACCACTGGTATTCATTTCCCCCCAGCGCCTCGTTCATCGTCGGTGTATCTTTCAGGAAGCTCAGGCGCTCCGGGGCCGCCACGCCAACAGGCCGCACCTTGCCGGCGTCGGCGAGGCCGCGGAACTCGGAATAGAATCCTTGTGCGATGTCGACGTTTCCCCCCGCCAGCGCATTGATGCCGGCCCCGCCGCCCTGAAACGGTACGCGTAGAACTTTCGCTCCGGTATTCGTTTCGACCTGTTCGATGAGGTAGTCCCACATGCTGCCGGGAACCGTAGCGACGCGGAGCGTGCCCGGCTTGTCCTTCGCGGTCTCTACGAGTTGCTTGACCGACATGTCCTTGTACGGTCCCTCGGTCGGTCCAACCCAGGTCAGCGCATCGGAATTGAGATAGCCGATCGGCTCGAGATCGGTGTAGGTCCAGCGACCCTGTGCGCGCAGCATCGCGTCGCCCCACATCAGATTGGCGATGATGCCGACCGTGTATCCGTCGGGCTTGGCTTGGGTGGCGAGATAAGCGTGGCCGACCATGCCGGCACCGCCGGTGCGATTGTTGACGATGACCCGATGATCGCTCCACTTCTCGACGTACTTGGCGAGCAACCGGGCCGTCACGTCCATCCCGCCGCCGGCCGGGTAGACCACGGCGTATTCGATCGGGGCGGTGGGAAAGTCGTTGGGCTTGAGCCTGACGAGTTCGGCTTTGGGGTCGTTGTTTTGCGCCGCGGCGGGAGTGACCAGCAGCGCCGACAGAAGCACTAGAGCAATCGTATTTTTCTTCATCAACTCCCTCCCTTTGGTTTGCGACGCACCATCAAGGCGACGAGAACTGCGCTCGCCACAAGCATCAGCGCGGTGCCCGGACGTTGAACGAAGATCATAGCGCCGTCGGGCGACATCGCCAACGACTGCCGCAACGACTGCTCGAGCAGCGGAGCCAGCACGAAGGCGATAACGAACGG
>Ga0137392_10002719_pt1 | contig 10703 bp, 11 predicted proteins | sample 15con2h34AmetaG_FD_101394 | JGI IMG/M metagenome (GOLD analysis project Ga0137392, IMG submission 101394) | Vadose zone soil microbial communities from Angelo Coast Range Reserve, California, USA - 15con2h3.4A metaG | ecosystem: Environmental > Terrestrial > Soil > Vadose zone > Saprolite... | reverse complement strand
GATCGGTCCCACCGTGTCGCGAAGGAGAAAAGCGCCGTCGCGATGAGCGGCACGATCATGAAGACGAGAAAAGCGCCCAGCACCAGGGCACGCCAGGCGGTCCCAGCTTTCATGACGCGCGACTCCCGACGCGGCCGCTCAGCCACTGATGGCCCACGACGCAGACTGCCATGACGACGAGCGACAGCAGCGCCAGCGAGTCGGCAAGTCCCGGATCGAGCTGCACCTCGCCGCGAACGAGGGCGGCGATCTGCACCGTGATCAGGTTGACATCGGACCCGGTCAGGGTCCACGCCGTCGCATAGGCACCGAAGGCGTTCGCGAAGAGGAGCAGAAAGCTGCCGAGGAGCGACGGCGCGAGGATCGGCAGCGCAACCTTCGTCCAGTACTGAAAGCCGGTCGCGCCAAGGCTTGTGGCGGCCTCGCGCCACTCGCGCCTGAGGCCGAGCAAGGCCGGGATAATGAGAAGGACCAGCAGCGGCAGCTGGAAATAGAGGTAGGCGACGGTGAGGCCGGCGACCGAGTAGATGCGGAACTCGGGATAGAGCTCGATGCCGATGGCAGCGAGCAGGAGGGTCACGACACCAGTCGAGCCCAAGGTGATGATGAAGGCGAAGGCGAGCGGCGCGCCGCCGAAGTTTGCGGATACGTCGGCGAGAGCGGTGAAGGCGCTACGCAGCGTCGCATTCCGCGTTGTTACGATCCCATGCGCGACGATCGTGCCGAACGCCACGCCGAGCAGCGCGGTAATGAAGGAGAGCTGGATGCTATTGCCGAACGATCGCAGCATCATCGGCGTGAGTGCCCGGCCGAAGTTGCCGAGCCCCAACCCGCCCTCGTCGGTGAGGCTCGAGCGCACCAGGACGAGGATCGGCAGGACCTCGAAAGCGGTCGCGAAAAGGAAGAAGGGCACGAGCCCCAACGAGACGAGACGAGCCGTCGATCGCACATGGCGCCGCCCGGCCCGATGTTCGCTTTGCATGTCCGGGGGCGCCACTAGAACTTGACGGTCGTGCCGTCGACGGCGACCACCACCTCGCCCTCATATTCGGCTCGGGCCTGCCCGGCGACGTCGGCCTCCTGCGCCGGCGGGTAGAGATGAGAGAGGACGAGGCGCCGAGCGTTGGCGGCTTGGGCCATCCGGCCGGCGCCGTCGGCGGTGACATGGTCGGAGGTATGCCAGCCGCGTGGAAATGAGCACTCGCAGACGAAGACCGTGGCGTCACGGGCGAGATGGCGCAGTGCCGGGCACTCGATCGCGTCGCCCGAATAGACAACCGTGGTGCCATCGGCTTCGACACGGAATCCGATGCTTTCCGGGGTGTGCTCCGTGAGGGCAGTCTCGAGAGTCCAACCATCGAACTGACGCCGCTCGTTGCTCAGCTCCGTGACGCGGACCGGGAAACCCTCCGGCGCCGTGCCGTCGAAAAGCCTTGTGATGCTGTCGACGAAGGCCCCGAGCCCGTGGCACCCGATCAGTTCCAACGGTTCCTCGCGCTTCCAGCCGGGCGTCGCATTGCTGGCCTGCAGCAGCGTCGCCAGATCGAGCACATGATCCGAGTGCAGGTGCGAGACGAAGACGCGCCTGATCCGGCGGTAGCTGACGCCGGCTGCTGCCAGCCGGGCAAGGGTGCCGGGGCCGAGATCGAACAGCAGCGCCTCGTCCCCGACCTCGAGCAAGTATCCCGCAGGGCTCCGCCCCGGTACCGGCAGCGCTGTGCCGGCTCCAAGCACCGTCAGCTTCATCCTCGCACTCTCCTCCTCCAGTCCCATTTGGGTCAGGTCGGACTCGGCCCTGTTTCCCGATCAGTGATCACCCGGCAGGCATCGGTTGGAAATGCGAGAGAGACGAGCTCGCCTCTCCGAAAGGGGCCGCCAGAGGCCGTCGGAACGTCGGCAACGAAATGCTGGCCACCCGCATCGAGACCGAGGCGTCGTACCGAGCCGAGAAACGTCACCGCCTCTATTCGTGCCGAAAACGCATTGCTGCCCACGGGCGGCGCGCCGTTGTCGGGGGAAGCGATCCCGATCGCCTCGGGGCGCACCAGCACCGTTACCGCGGTGCCTTCGGCGAGGCCTTCGAGCGCGCCCGGCGGGACACGCAGCGTATGCACGCCGCAGCGTATAACGCCGTGTTGCGACACTTCGACGGTACCCGGCAGCTGGCTCATCTTGCCGATGAACCCTGCGACGAAGCGCGATGCAGGCCGCCCATAGATCTCCTCGGCGGTGCCGACCTGCTCGATCTGCCCGTCTCGCATCACCACGATGCGATCGGAGATCGCAAGCGCCTCCTCCTGGTCGTGCGTGACGTAGAGCGTCGTGACGCCGAGCGTCGTCTGCACGCGCCGGATCTCGTCGCGCAGAGAGACGCGGACGACGGCGTCCAGCGCGCTCAGCGGCTCGTCGAGGAGGAGCATCTTTGGCTCGATCGCGAGCGCGCGTGCCAACGCGACGCGCTGCTGCTGACCGCCGCTCAGCTGGCGCGGATATTTGTTGCTCGACTCCTCGAGCCCAACGATGTGCAGCAACTCGGCGACGCGCCCACGCACCTCCTGCGCCGGGCGCCGCGCAAGCTTCATTCCGAAGGCGACATTACCGGCCGCGGTGAGGTGCGGGAAAAGCGCGTAGTTCTGAAATACGAACCCCATCTCGCGGCGATGCGCCGGGACCTCCAGCAGATCGCGACCGCCGATCGCTATCCTTCCGCTGTCGGGCGTCTCGAAGCCAGCGACGATCCGCAGAGTCGTCGTCTTACCGCAGCCCGAGGGACCGAGCAATGTGACGAGCTCGCCGCGCTCGACCTCAAGATGGAAGCCGCGCAGGACGGGATTCCCAGCAAAGCTCTTGTGCAGACCATTTAGCTCGACATACGCCATCCGCCACTTCCCCCGACGTCGGTGCGTCCGACTTTTTGTTGTGTGCCTTTACGTGGCCCACTGTCTTAGCGATGTCGCAACCGGAGCGGCTTCGCTAATTGCGGTATTGCATGAGGATTAGCTGGGCACCAACGAGTTGCTCGTTGCGCAGGGTCACGATGCGGTGCCTGTCATCTCTCATCGATCAGCGCGTCTCGCTCCTCCGCCGCTCCCCACCGCCGGTTGACGCGGTTTCCACAGCGATGTTAATTATTCATATCGTATGAGGATTATCCCTGCAACCCTCGTGACCATCCATCCCGCCCACCGGCCCGCCCCGAAAACGACGTCCCAGTCGCGCATTTTTTCGCGGCGCAGCCTGCACGGTCGCGTCGCGCACGAGATCGGTGCGCGCATCGTGCGTGGCGAGATGGTGCCAGGCGAGGCTTTGCCGAACGAGGCGGATTGGAGTGCCCGACTCAAGGTCAGCCGCACGGCGCTGCGCGAGGCGATCAAGGTGCTGGCCGCCAAAGGCCTCATCGAGTCTCGACCGAAAACCGGAACGCGGGTGCGACCACGCGAGGATTGGAACTTCCTCGATCCCGACGTCCTCGCATGGCGGCTCGCCGCGGCTCCGATCGACCGCTACGTCAAGGATCTTTTCGAGTTGCGCCGCGTCATCGAGCCCGCTGCCGCCTCGCTCGCCGCATTGCGCGCGACCGCGACCGAGATCGAGCGGATCGAGGACGCCTATCGCGGCCTGGAGGCGGCCGGCGACGACGGCGAGCTCTGGGTGGAGCCCGATCTGCGCTTTCACCAGGCGATCATCCAGACGACCGACAACGAGCTGATCGGCGCGCTCGGCGCCCTTATCGAGACCGCGCTCACCATGAGCTTTCGCCTGTCGAACGACAATCCGGCGGGCCAGCGTCATGCATTGCCGCTGCACTACGGTGTTCTTGCCGCGATCCGCGCGAGCGATGGCGAGGGAGCGCGGCGCGCCATGCTACTGCTGCTCGATCACTCCGAGGAGGATGTGCGCCGTTCCGTCTCGAGCCGTCGCGGCTTCGTGATAACGAGCATCGGCCCCTCCGACTGACATGGCCGCACAATCTGCAGCGCCAGATTCGGCGAGCGCAACCCCTCCGGTGTGTCGGGCGACTTGTTTTGACGGGAGGCAACCGTGACCGATCACTTCGCGAAGTATCCGAGCCTGCATGGCTGTGTCGTCTTCATCACCGGCGGCGCGTCCGGCATAGGCGCGAGCATCGTCGAGCATTTCTGCGCGCAAGGGTCGCGCGTCGCCTTCGTCGATATCGCCGCTGAGGCCGGCGCCGCGCTCGCCGCGCGGATTGCCGAGCGCGGCGATACGCGACCGCTCTTCATGGCTTGCGACCTCCGCGATATCGACTCCCTGCGCGCAGCGATCGAGCGGACCCGCTTGGCGCTCGGCCCGATCCGCGTTCTCGTCAACGATGCCGCCAACGATGACCGCCACAAGGCCGAAGAGGTGACGGTGGCATATTGGGATGATCGCTTCGCCGTCAATCTGCGGCACCAGTTTTTCGCCGCACAAGCCGTCATCCCGCAAATGAAGGCAGCAGGTGGCGGCTCGATCATAAATTTCGGGTCGGTTAGCTGGATGAACGCCGAGGGTGGCTATGCCGCCTACACCGCTGCGAAGGCGGCGGTGCACGGGCTGACGCGCAGCCTCGCGCGCGATTTCGGGCCCGACCAAATCCGCGTCAACACGGTGGTGCCCGGCTGGGTGATGACCGAGCGTCAGGTGAAGCTCTGGCTCGACGCCGATGGCGAGCGCCAGATCCGGGAGAACCAGTGCCTCAAGGAGAAGCTCTATCCGCCCGACATCGCGAGGATGGTGCTGTTCTTGGCGGCGGAGGACAGCCGGCTCTGCACCGCACAGAACTTCGTCGTCGACGCAGGCTGGACATGACGTCGGAAGTCAGATGCATCTGGCCGGCTCGGGCGCTCCTCGGCGAGGGCCCGCTGTGGCCATGGCGGGCGGCTCTACTGGGTCGACGTGAAGAAGCCGGTGATCCATTGCTTTGACCCGCTGGTCGAGGCGCTGCAGTCCTGGCCCATGCCGGAGCCGATCGGCTGACTTTGTCACATTAACGAGTTTTACTTGCTTCTACTGTCTTCCCGGCTAGAGCCAGGCTACTCGATTCCAATGACCTAGCCTTGTCGGGCTGCTGCCAAAAACGGCCTCTACTTGCTTAATGTGACAATGCCCTTAAGGCAATTGGCCCCCGAGGCCGCGGATGATGCCGGTATGCATCATGTGAATTCCCCAGAGGAACAGTGCCACGTACCCGGCGAGATGCAGCAATGTCATCGTAGCCGACATTCGAAACCTCCTCTCGTCTTAGGAACCGGAGCTGGAAACCCTGCGCTCGCTCCAGTTCATCAGCCCGGCGGGCTGCCAACATCTTTTGTTTCACTTTGGTGACGGAAAGTGATTCGATCAACGTGGACTATCGAGGGCTTTGGCAAGGGAAGAAAGCTTTGACACAAATAGCCACCGTGGCTCTCTTCTCACTGCCTGGATTCTTCGCGCGGCGCTTCGATCTTCTTGAGCAATGTCTAAGGCGGTTTTTGGAGAATCATTGAACCGGCCTGGCCGGAAACCAGGCCTCCAGTCCGGCGTCATGGCCTACAAGCTGGGGCCGAATGGGAAAGTCCGGATCCTGCTCGTCAACACCAAGCGGTCGAAGAGATGGAGCATTCCAAAGGGCAAGGCTAGAAGCGAGCTGTCCTTGGCGGCTAATGCCGCTAAAGAAGCATTCGAAGAGGCGGGGGTGAAGGGCGAGATTGCTCCAGTATCTGCCGGAATGTTTCGGACGACCAAACGGACCTGGTATGGCGACGCCATTATCGAAATCTGGGTCTACTTTCTCAAGGTCACCGAGCAGCTCAAACACTGGCCCGAGGAAGGTAAGCGGCAGACAAAGCGGGTTTCGTGCGAGGAGGCGGCACAAGTTCTTAAGGAACCCCTCCTCGTTTCGCTCTGTCATGAGATCGACCGAGCTGGCTCGCGATAGGAGGCAAGCCAGGCGCCCAGTCACTGACCCGCGTAGGTGCATCAGGCCCGGAATAGTGGCACGATCGGTGGTTGCGTGGGGTTCACGCAACGGAAGTGGGTGTTTACGGCATGGTCGGACGCCCCGCCAGACTGCAAGAGATTTCGGCTATTTCCCGCCGTTCCGGTCTCGATTCCGTGATCGCGATGATAATCTTAGCCGGCTGCTGGGCTACTATCCTTTGGGAATGTCTCCACCCCGTCCTCTGGCCGATCGCGGCGTCAGCGATGGAGACCTTGCCGGGTTCGCGCGTGGTCGGGATGCTACTGCATTTCGCTGCAGGCGCTTGCCTATGGTGGATACCGCTGCGCCATGCGCCACGATTGATTGCATTCGAATCCGGCCCTGAAGGAGGCTCGCGGGGCGGTCGTCAACGTCGCCTCGATCGCGGGTATCGACTCCGCCGGCAGCAGCCTCGCCTACAGCGCGACGAAGGCCGCGGTCATCAGCCTGACGAAGAACCTCGCCAGGGCTCTCGCGCCGCAGGTTCGTGTAAACGCCGTCGCACCGGGCGCGGTCGATACTTCGTGGACACTGAAGTTGACTGACGAGCAGCGACGCAGCTCGATCGAGGGCGCCCTGCTGAAGCGACGTTGCAAGCCGGAAGACCTTGCCGAGATCATCATCTTCCTCGGCTTCGGAGCCGCCATGGTCACCGGGCAGACCTTGGTCGTCGACGGCGGGCTGACGCTCGGGCAGATGCCGGCATAGGCGTGCGGCGATCGGGGCGCGCACGGTCTTCAGACTCCGACACGCTGAGCCGCGCGCTGCGCATCGATGCGGGCGCGAGCCTCGCGAACCTCGGCCCGCTCGCTGATTTCGGGCACCCCGATATCCCACCAGGCGCCACCGGGCGTCCATTGCTGTGCCTGGACGTCGATAACGATCACGGCGGTGCGGTCGGCCGCCTTCGCTCGTGCGAAAGCCTGCTCTAGCTCGCTGATCGAGCGGACCTTCTCGGCGCGCGCTCCCAAGCTTTCGGCGTGCTTGACGAAATCGACGGGGACGAGGTCTTTGACCTTGCAGTCCGCGAACATGTTGTTGAATGGCTTGCCACCCTGATCGGTCTGCAGGCGATTGATCACGGCAAACCCGCCATTGTCGCAGACGATGAGGATCAGCTTATGGCCCGTCAGCACCGAGCTGTAGATCTCGGAGTTCATCATGAGATATGAGCCGTCGCCGACAAAGGCGATGACGTCGCGATCCTGGTCCGCCATCTTCGCGCCCAAGGCTCCGGCGATCTCGTAGCCCATGCACGAATAACCGAACTCGCAGTCGAAGCTGCCGATCGACTTGGCGCGCCAGTTCTTGCAGATCTCGCCAGGGAGCCCGCCGGCGGCGGAGACCGCGAGATCGCTCGGATCGCATATGCGGTTGATGGCGCCGATAACTTGCGCATAACTCGGCACCTCGGCATTTGTCGGGCCGGCGTGCCGGTCGACGACCTCGTTCCAATTCGCGTACTCCCGTCGCCCCCGCTCGCTCCATGCATCCGGCGCCCGCCAGCCGGCCAGCGCGTCGGACAGCTCGCCGAGCGTGACCTGCGCGTCACCAATCACTGCGATCGCCCTGTGCTTATGGGCGTCGAAGCGGGCGGCGTTCACCGATATCAGCCGGAACTCCGGATCGCGGAAGGCTGACCAGGATCCGGTGGAGAAGTCCTGCAGCCGCGTCCCGACGGCGAGGACGACATCCGCCTCGGCCGCGAGCGCGTTCGCCGAGGTGCCGCCGCTGACGCCGATCGGCCCCACATTGTTGGGATGATCGTGCCGCAGGCTGGCGCGGCCCGCGATCGTCTCGGTCACCGGCAGATTGTGGCGCTCGGCGAACGCCGCCAACTCCTGCGTCGCCAGCGAGTAATGCACCCCACCGCCCGAGATGAGGAGCGGCCGCTTCGCCGTCCGCAGCAGCGTTGCCGCCTCGGCGATCTGGTCGCGGTCGGGACGCGGTCGCGCGATGCGGTGCAACACGGGCTCGAAGAAGGCAGCTGGATAATCGAACGCCTCGGCTTGCGAATCCTGGCACAGCGACAGGAACGCTGGGCCGCAGTCGCTGGGATCGAGCATCGTCGCGACCGCCTGCGGCAGCGACGCGATGATCTGCTCCGGATGCGTGATGCGGTCCCAGTAGCGCGTCACCGCCTGAAACGCGTCATTGACGCTGGTCGTCGGATTGTTGAAATGCTCGACCTGCTGAAGCACCGGGTCGGGCAAGCGGTTCGCGAAGACGTCGCCAGACAGCAGGAGGATCGGCAGGCGATTCGCATGGGCGACTGCTGCCGCCGTCACCATGTTCGTGGCGCCCGGCCCGATCGAAGACGCAGCGACCATGATCTGTCGGCGACGCTTGGCTTTCGCATAAGAGATCCCGGCGAGCGCCATCGACTGCTCGTTCTGGCCGCGCCATGTCGGGAGGATCTCCTTCACCGGCTCGAGTGCCTCGCCGAGGCACGTAACGTTGCCATGGCCGAAGATCGCGAACACCCCCGCGAACAGCTGCGCTTCTCGATCCCCGATAATGATGCGCTGCGCGATCAGATATCGGACAAGTGCCTGCGCCATTGTCAACCGAACAAGCTTCATCGCTACGTCCCCTCTTGCCCTAGCCTCGCGCCCGCGACCGGCATGTGCAATCGTCGCCGCAGAGTTAGACCGTTACGGGCTCACCCGATCCGCGGGCCGATGCGTATGCCTTTTCGATCACCCGAATCACATAGCTGGCTTCCAGCGGATCGACAGGTGGCGGTTCGTTGCGACCGAGCGCCGCGGCAAACTCAGCCACGCCTCTCACTTGCGCCTTGAATTTCCACCCCGCCGGGTCGAACGGGATCGTCTCCAACACTTGACCGGACAAATCCTTCTCACCGCGATAGAAGATTGCCGGCGGGTTGCGCAACTGGTCGACTACCAGCGTGCCGTTGCTGCCATAGACTTCGAGGCGCTCGCTGAAAAAATTCTCGGCGGTGAATGTGTACTGGGTGGTAAAGAGGGCGCCGGACTTCATGCGCCCCGCGACGACGGCGTTGTCCTCCACCTCCGATGCCGCGACGAGTTTCTCGGTGAAAGCGCGCAGGCTCGCGATCTCGCCAAAAAGCCACTTGAGCAGGAAGATCGAGTGTGGACCCGAATCCAAGATCGCCCCGCCGATCGAGCCAGCGGCCCTACTCCGCCAATGAGAAGGGTCATTGAGGAACCGCAGCTCGCTCCCGTAGATCAGCGTCCGAATGAGCCGCGGCGTCCCGATCACGCCTTCCTGCAGCAGCCGCTGAACCTCGAGATAAGCCGCAACAAAGAGACCATGATGCCCGACGCTGATCACCAGACCCAGCGATCTTGCAAGCTCAATCAGCGCCTGGCATTCCTCAAGTGTCGGCGCCATCGGCTTCTCGAGAAAGACGTGCTTGCCGGCTTGCAGCGTGCGGCTGGCGACTTCGTAGTGGAGATTGTGAGGTAGGGCGATGTCGACGGCCTGGACGTCGGGATCACGGAGCAGATCGAGATAGTCCGTGTAGACTCTCGCGCCGATCTCGCGGCCAAATTGCTCGGCCACGCCTCGGTCGACGTCGCAGACCGCGGCCACCTTCGCATAGTGAGGAACCAGCCGGAAACCTTCTACATGCGCGCGCATGATTCGCCCGAGGCCGATCAACCCGTATCCGAGTTGTTGCTCGCCGACCATCGCCTTCTCCCCACCTCCTCTTCCAGAGCATTGCGCAGGCGCAAGGTCGATCGTCGCCTCCGCGGCAGCGTCCTAAAACACCTCGAGCGGCTCGACGAGAACGCTTTCCGGCACGCGTCGCTCGATCAGACCCGGCGCCGCCCAGCGGGCAGCATTCACAATGACTTTCCGGACATTGCCGTCGTGAAAGGTCGGGAAGGTCTCGTGGCCGGGCCGAAAATAGAAAATCCGGCCGCGCGAGCGCGTAAAGCAGCAGCCGCTCCGGAAGACCTCGCCCCCTTTGAACCAGCTGATAAAGACGAGCTCGTCCGGTTCGGGGATCTCAAATACCTCACCATACGCCTCTTCCCGTTCCAGCTCGAAATGCGCAGGCAAGCCGGCGGCGATCGGATGGTGCGGCGCCACCACCCAGAGCCGTTCTCGCTGTCCGTCGACGCGCCAATTCAGCGTGCACGTTGTTCCCATGAGCAAGCGGAAGAGCTTCGAGAAATGACCGGAATGCAGCATGACCAGCCCCATGCCGGCATGAACCTGCGCCGCCACCCTTGCAACGACGGCGTCCGAGACGTCGTCGTGACGCTTGTGGGCCCACCAGATCAGCACATCGGTAGCGCGCAAGACGATATCGGTAAGCCCGTGCTCCGCCTCGTCCATGGTCGCGATGCGGGTCGGAAAGCCGGCGTCACGGAGTGGCTGCGCAATCGCCCCATGAATGCCGTCCGGATAGAGGCGGGCGACCTCCGGAACGTTCTTTTCATACCAGTACTCGTTCCAAACGGTAACGCGCGGAAGTGGAGCGGCAACGTCAGGGGACATGATCATCCCTCCTCTGCAGCATTGTCATCGTCGCGATTCTAAGCCACCTCATAGCGGGCGATCGTCGCCTCGTTCAATTCGATGCCGAGCCCCGGTCCCTCCGGGACCGCCACGATGCCATCGCGCGGGCGAATGGGAGATCGTAGCAGATCGGTCCGCAGCGGCTGGTCCGTCACATTGAACTCGAGAAACGGACAATCCGCGAGCGTCGTGATCAGATGCAGCGTCGCTGCGACGAGAATGTCCG
>Ga0137392_10002718_pt1 | contig 10705 bp, 8 predicted proteins | sample 15con2h34AmetaG_FD_101394 | JGI IMG/M metagenome (GOLD analysis project Ga0137392, IMG submission 101394) | Vadose zone soil microbial communities from Angelo Coast Range Reserve, California, USA - 15con2h3.4A metaG | ecosystem: Environmental > Terrestrial > Soil > Vadose zone > Saprolite... | reverse complement strand
CCCTCTCAGCACGTTGCAATCGGCTCTTCTTACGTTTTTCATAAATAAACATACCCGCAAGTGTAAAAATGGTGGCGAGAAAGAATGGGAACGCCAACATGAGTGGCGTAGCGTAACGTCCCGTCAGGTCTAAATTGCACCCTATCAGGCTCCACTTGGAGGACGAACTTGTACAATAGATGATGGCCGCGCAGGCTCCGAAAAGCGTCGGGAGGCCGGCAAGGTGTCGAGCGCGTAATAGCGCTGGACGATGCCATATGAACGAGGTAACAACAAGTGTCGTTGTGGCGAAGATGCAGAATAGCGTAAAGATGAGTAACGATGTATGCAAAGTTGCCATCATTTTGTTTTCTACGGACAGCGCTCCGCTAATCACATGCGGTACTACACAAGTTGTGTAGGTGTTGGTTACTTTTTGTACTGTGTCGAAGCGTTGAATAGTCCAGCTACCTCCGAGATACCGTATGTACCTGATATTTTCCCAACGATGAGTCGCTCCCCAGAGTATGGCGGGAATGAAGCCAACAATACTGGCGGGAATAGCTGCAACAGCAAGTAGTAGGGGTTGTACAGCGCGTGAAATAGCGGTAGTAGTTCTATTTGGTATTTCAGTAAATTCTCGTCGTAATTTTATACTCTCTGCTATGCGATCACCCACAATCCAGATGGCCGATGTTACGATAGCGGAGACGATTAAGGGATAGATCCACATGCCCAGGCCAACAATAAAGCCAATACCTGCCCAGCGCCATAGAAGCTCGCACGTTGATGCATCCTCGTGCCACCTTCTCGTTAGACGGAACACTGAGAGCAAAAGCAAGAGCATCAGCACGAATGTTTCAACGTAACCACCCCATGTACGAAGTTCTACGATGACGTCATAGAGTGGGGGGACTGCAGCGATTAGGCCAGCGATCAGGGTGAAGTAACTTTTTGCATATGCTGGTAGCTGTGCTGCATCTGCCAGCTCAGAAGCTAATCTCCATGTGAGCCAGACCAGCACGAGCGAGGCGAGAGTAGCCTCAGCTCGTAATGCCCAGGCCGATGGACCAAAAATCGCAAACAGAATTGACGCCATGTAGGCTTCAAGGCTGCCGAAGTAGGGTACGCCGTAAAAATATACCGGAAAATTACCCTGCAGAATACGTTCAGCCTGGATACCCACCAACGCCTCGTCACCGTCGATTATTCCCTGCGTGTGCACAGTTAACCAGACTCGCATGATGAGAGCTATGAGTAAACATATCCAGAGTGGCGAAAGCAGAAACGTATACCAGCTTTTGGGGTATGGCCGTGGCCTATTCGTGTCTAAGCTTTCTCCGGTCAATATGAGTAAGCTTTGTTCTTCAATGCTCATGATGTGTTTTCGAATTCTCCTACAACTTCAACGAATAGGCTGAGTGCTTAAAGCGTAAGATAGGATGAATGGGGTAATGGGTATTGAGGCCTTGGAGGGAATGGGTTTAATAGTCTGTCGTGCGATCAATCTGTCCTCGTTCGCGTGCAATATGCTTGCTGATATGGAAGACGCGTGTGCTACTTCAAGAAGTGCCTGTATCAGAGTATAATGTCCTGTATTATGTAGATGCCCGCAAATAAAGGTATAGTAAGTATTTAAGATGGAGTAAGTTGGAAAGAGATATATTGCATAGTATGGAAGAGACGGAAGTGCAGAACAAATCAGCAAGTGATAAGCGCGACAGTGTGCAAACGGATGAGGCAAAGGCGCATCATTATGACCCCAGTAAATATGATCGGCCATCGGTGACGGTGGATGTTGTAATGATGAGCCTGCGACAACGAGATCTGCAGGTGTTGCTTGTCAAGCGTCGTTCCTGGCCTTATGAGGGTATGTGGGCCATACCCGGCGGCTTTGTGAATATGGATGAGTCGCTGGAGATGGCAGCCAAGCGCGAGCTTAAGGAAGAGACAGGCTTACAGGATGTGTACCTTGAGCAACTCTATACCTTTGGAGATCCAGGACGAGACCCGCGAACTCGCGTGATTACAGTAGTCTACTTCGCCTTGCTCGACTCTGAACGTTTGCAGGTGAAAGCTTCCAGTGACGCTGTGGATGTGGAGTGGTTTTCTGTCTATAATCTTCCCCCACTGGCATTTGACCATGAGAAGATACTGCAATATGCCCTGAATCGCTTGCGTGGCAAGCTGGATTATACAACAATTGCTTTTAGCCTGCTGCCTGAGCAGTTTACCTTGCGAGAGCTACAGCGTGTCTATGAGATTATTCTGCATCGAAAATTGGACAAACGCAATTTCCGCAAAAAGGTTTTAGCGACAGGTATTCTGGAAGACACGGGTGCAAAGAAAATGGAAGGTACCCATCGTCCTGCTGGCCTGTATCGTTTTAATCCTGCTGCAGAACGCAAGTTGTGAACCTGGGCTATATATTTATTCATCCATGTGCGCTAGGAGGTGAAAAATGATGACTCCAACAATCCAGCAAATTTTCTAGATCAGTCCCATAAAATGGTTAGCCAGGCTTCCTCTATGGATGCATTGGCAACGTAAACGAAATCGTCGATCCTTCGCCTTGTACCCCACTGCTCTCTACAGTAATCGTGCCACGCATGGCCTCTACAAGCTGTCGTGTGATATAGAGTCCCAGTCCGCTCCCACGAGTAATGCTGAGCGTGTCACGTTCCAGGCGTACAAATTTGTCGAAAATGGCTTCTTGTTTATCAGCTGGTATACCGGATCCGTAATCAATCACGCTCACTCGTGCCATCTCTTGTTCCTGCTCGATGCTAGCAATAATACGAATAAGCGTTTTGTCTGGAGAGTAGCGCAGCGCATTGGCAATCAGATTACGGAACACTTGCTTCAGACGTGTCTCGTCGGCCCAAACCCTTATCCATGCTGCAATATCTATCTCAACTTGCCGTTCCTGTTGGATAATCAAAGGTTCAAAAAGTTCGACAACGCTGCAACAGGTCTCCTTTAGTGGGATGCTGCTATAAACTAACGTTGCAGCATCAAATTTGATCCGGCTGGCATCCATGATGTTGGCCTGAAGCAGAACTAATTCATCGCAAGCGCGCCGTGCATTGGTTAAGAAAGCACGGCGCAATTCAGGACTGGTATCATCCATTTCGCCAAGTAATTCAAGATAGCCCTGTACAATCGTCAGCGGAGTACGCAATTCGTGGCTGGCCGTTGTGAGAAAAGCGTCTTTGAGTTGATCGACTTGACTGAGCTTTTCATAGGCGATCGTTAATTCATTGTACAGGCGAGCATTTTCACGAGCTGCTGCTGTCTGCTCATTTAGGCTGCTTAATAGGCGCGGATATGCTGAGCCGATCAGACCAATGCCAAGTAAAGTAATAGTGCTTAAGCCAACACATTGCAGCCATTGATTATTTGAGATGAGGTTTTGATCCCATGAATACCTGAGGGTCGTCCAAATTCCTAACAGACTTGCCACTCCTCCAACTATGCTGCAAAGGTAGAGTACCCAGGTGGGCGCAACAAGTTGTTCAGTTCGTTTCGTGAGTACCCTACGAAAGCGTCTCAGGAGAATGGGTAAATCGAGGAAAAGGATTATCATGGAGATGCACCAGATAACAGACGTTGTTGCCTGGGAAACGTCGTAGACCGCATTAGAGAAGTTCGTATTCACCTGGTAGAGCATAGGCCCTGCGAAATAAGTAAAGAGTGCCATCACGAGCACAATCAGTGTCTGTATGTTGGTGACAAGATAGGGAGCGTTATGCCGGTTGACCCTGGCTAATACAGGAGGCATGCGATGATCCAAAGCTGAGACGAAGAGGATGCGTGCAAAAGTGACATTGTAGAGGATAGCAACCATCGCGAAAAAGCCGATAAAGATGATACCTATCAAAACAGAAGTAGCAACACCAAAAACAGTATGTACTGCTGTAAGTGTAGAATAGGGTGAAGCCGCGACACCTGGTGGCTCAACAGCCATTACTCCGAAGGTTCCCAGGAGATAGGCCAGCAGAACCACTAGAGGCCCCCAACGCAGGAAGAGGGAGGCTGCATTGGATTGCTTCGTCTCGGCGGCCATATGTAGAGGAACCTCGACGCCAAGTAGAGCCAGCACAATCACGCCATACAGTACAATGTTCTGTCCCCCAAAACCAAGCGTGCTGGTGGTAAGTGAAGGTTGAGGTGTATGACCACTGAGTAGCCAGACAATTCCTGCCAGGCCGACGATGAAAATACTCGTGACATAGAGTAGTATGACTACTTTTGCAACCTTTATGAGAAGTTTTAGTGGCAACGTGCAGAGCCAGCCAGAGAGCAGGAGAATGCCTATTACAACGATACCTTGTTGCCAGGTTGTTGCGAGCCAGTACACGTTGGTGCCACCAAGCTGTACTCCAATGCCCTGTATGAGCGTTAGAATGCTAGCGGCCGCGGATAAAAGTACTAAAACGCCGGGGAACCAGGTGCAAAAGCCTGCAAAGAAACCCAGGAGCGGCCCTAGCGCCCGGTGTGTCCAGACATAAATGGAACCATCGACGGGCATAAAGCGATTGAGTTGTCCTGCTATGATCGCCCCAGGTATGAGAAACGTGATAGTGCCTATCACCCAATACAAGTAGGTGGCAGCTCCTGCACCCTGTGTTGCCTGTACAATCGAGGCGTTAGGAATGAAGAGGACAATCGCTAAGAACAGGACAAACAAGTCGGCTCGTGAAAGTACACGGGGAAAAAATTCGTTGATGCGTTGCTCAGAGCGTAATGGGTCGTCTATCGCACTCTGCAGGATAGTCGGTGTATAATATCCCTCTATTTTATTCATTGATTGCCTCATTTTCCAGAAAATGGAATACGCGGGAATACACCTTGACCTTACATGTCAGTAGTATAACAGTGAAATGGCGAGTGGTAAATATTTTATTCTGTGGCTAGGGCGATTTAAAGGTCGAGTGGCAGATTTACCTACACTTCTGAAATCTCCAATAGCTCAAGCAAGTCATAAAGTGAGTGCACGAGTAAACAGTCGACATTGCTCTCTTCTAAGCGTCCAGGCCGATCGAGCAAAACAGGTGTGATCCCAACAGCACGCGCACCCAATACATCATGAATATAAGAATCGCCTATATGGATTGTGTAATCTGCTATGCTGTTTGCTCGCTGCAATGCCAGCTCGTAGAGCATCGGCGAGGGTTTGGCATGGCGAGTGACTGCTGAGACCAGCAAGCAATCAAAATAACTTGTGAGGTGGAGACGCCGGAGGATGGGTCCCAATGCAACGCCCCAGTCGGAGATAACGCCAAGTATATATTTGTGAGCTTTTAGCGTTTCCAGCACGGGAAAAACATCTGGGTAGACTTGCCAGCTTGTATGCTCTTCAAATTCCCTGTTGATCTGTAACGCGAGTTTGTAGAGGCGTGGCTCATCGTGTTCCTCGACAAAGGGACGAAGCAGGTTCATATAGTAGTCAATCCAAAACTCGCTAATTGTTTGCTCGCTGGCCCAGGTATGACGCTTAAGACGAGCCTGGCGAAAATAATAGTCCTCTACCTCGGTCATGCGCTGTCTGAACTCGTCGATGTGGATATGCAAGCCAAGTTGTTGACAAACCCTTTGGCAGATCTCCGCGGAAGATGGGTTTGGATGCAATAGCGTAAATCCTGCATCAAAAAACACAGTTCGAATCGCTTGAGGCTGTTCAAGAGGCATTTTTGTGTATCCTTATCTCTTTTGAGTGCATCGAAATGGCTGAGCGTGGCGCCGCCACGCTCAGCCATTTCGATGCACTCAAATTTTTAGGTCGCGACCCTTGGGTCGCCAGTCCTCGCTCAAAAATGTCAGAGAGGGAGGCTTAACTTCTGGCCCTATATACAGCATCAGCAGCGGCCAGGGCAGCGCCAACGTTGGGTTGGAAACCGCTGCGTGGCAGTACATGTTCCAACGCTGAGAGCACGGTATCTACGTTTTTACGGGATGAATTGTAACCCATCAATCCGATACGGATCAGGCGCCCTTTCAAAGCACCAAACCCCCCGCCAATCTCGATGTTGTACTCATCAAGTAGTGCGTTGCGAATCGCCAGCTCGTCTATGCCTTCACGCAGTCTGACAGCGGTCAACACGGGAAGCTCATAACCCGGCTCGGTGAAAATACCCAGGCCCATTGCTTTGATACCCGCTCTAACAGCTTCACCGTGCAGTTGATGACGCGCCCACCGCGTTTCTAATCCCTCTTCCAGAACAATACGCAGGGCTTCACGCATGGTATAAACCAGGTTGCTGCACGCAGTATGATGATAGGTATGGTCGCCGTTCCAGTAACGATGCAGTTTCTGCAAATCAAGATAATAGCTCTGTACTGGCTTTTTGCGATCCAGGATTACCTGCACCGCTCGCTCGTTGAGTGTAACAGGGGCAAGCCCGGGCAGCGCTCCCAGGCTCTTCTGGCTGCCTGCATAGCAAGCGTCGATCTTCATTTCGTCGGTATTCATGGGAACACCCCCAAGGCCGCATACCGCATCTACAACAAAGAGCGCGCCATGAGCATGTGTGATGCGCTCCAGCTCTTCTAATGGCTGCCACAGACCAGTGGAGGTTTCCGCGATAGCTGTTGCAAATATCTTGGTTTCTGGATGTTCTTTGAAAGCCTTCTCAAGTACCTCCGGATCCAGAGGTTTACCCAACTCGGTTTCCAGGTTGATTACTTTGGCTCCTGCCCGATCTGAGATTTCAACGATCTGGCCGCTGAAGAATCCCAGGCTGCCGGAGATGAGAGTATCGCCCTCTTCGAGTAGGTTGCACAGTGCTGCCTCTGCACCTGAGAAGCCGGAGCCCGAGACGCACAGTGTCATCTCGTTTTTGGTCTGAAAGACCCAACGTAGCAGTTGAGCAGTTTCTTCGAGGATACTAAAAAACTCAGGGTCGATGTGACCAAGTTGAGGCGCTGAGGCCATACGGAGAACACGCGGATCAACGTTGCATGGACCAGGGCCGAGCAGTAGCCGATATGATGGATTGAGTTCAGGGAGTGTGTTCTCGTATGTTATGCTCTTGCCCATTACTAATTGCGTCATTCGGTTGCCTCCCTTTCTGATAGAGACGCGTACTCATGCATCCCTTCAAAAAATCCTGGTCACAGTCCGGTGTATGGAATGAGATGGAACCGTCATTGCCCAGCCCAGCCCTATACCGCGGCCTCTGTTTCAAACAAGTGTTGCAACTTGTCAGCTTGATCGACTGTGATCAAGTTGTCGATAAATTCGTCGAGTTCACCATTGAGCACGCCTGGCAGATTATGCCTTGTTAAACCTATGCGGTGATCGGTTACACGATCCTGCGGGAAATTATAGGTGCGAATCTTCTCGCTGCGATCACCAGTCTGAACCTGCGAACGTCGCGATTTGCTCAATTCTTCCTGCCTGCGAGCCTCTTCCAGGTCCCACAGGCGAGCCTTGAGGACCGAGAGCGCCTTGGCTTTATTTTTAAGTTGCGACTTTTCGTCCTGACAGGTAACAACCAGGCCTGTTGGCAAATGAGTGATGCGTACGGCTGAGTCGGTCGTATTCACACTCTGACCACCATGTCCGGTAGAGCGATAGACATCGACACGGATATCTGTGTCTTTGATATCGATATCAATGTCCTCATCGGCTTCCGGTAGTACAATTACTTTAGCCGTCGAGGTGTGGATACGTCCATTGGCTTCGGTGACCGGAACCCGCTGAACGCGATGCGTGCCGCCTTCATATTTCAAACGACTATAAGCACCCTTGCCCTTCACAACAAAAGTGATATCTTTGATACCTCCCTGCCCGGTTTCGTTGATATCCAGGATTTCGATCTTCCAACGTCGATTATCGGCGTAGCGGCTGTACATTCGGAAGAGTTCTCCAGCGAAAAGTGCTGCTTCGTCACCGCCGGCTCCCGCCTGAATTGTGACGATGGCATTCTTCTCATCCAAAATATCTTTGGGTAACAGGGAAATCTTAATCTCATCGAGTAAATGCTCTTTACGCGCCTTGAGGCGCTCCATCTCTTCAAAGGCCAGCTCGCGCATCTCTGGTTCATCGCCTTCGTATATTTCCCGGGCCTCTGCTAACTGCCTGTCGGTTTCAACCAGTTCATTGTATTTTTGCACAACCTCTTCGAGTTCAGCGTGTTCGCGGCCATAGCGTTGTAACAGTTGGATATCTTCGAGTACTTCCGGCTGTGCCATCAAGGTATTCAATTCTTCGTATCGCTTTGCAAGGCTGGCAAGTTTTTCCATTAAATCCATATGTGGGTCCTCCCAATATCTCCTCATCCTCCCGACCAAGGCAGGGGTTCTTTGATATCATCGTACCATATTTTAGGGCATGTCGGAACGGATGAAATAGTGCTAATTATCGTGTGTTTATGGGTTATTTCGCTAGGAAGCTTTGAGCGTTTTGTTCGGGGGCAACGCTACCCGGCGGCAAGAAGATAGCGTTCGACAGTTGCGCGGCGTGGTTGCCGAAGGTAGAGAGAATATGCGGTTGTGCAGTGAATGAATAACAACATAGGCTTATGATATCACGTCAAGCCGACTAAAACCAGAAGGCCATTAAAAAATTATACGGGAAAGATACTATAAATATTACATCCTCACAGTAAGTTTCCACTGTCTACGAATGACTCTCTTCTCTTATTGAGAACAATGGCAGTGGGCCTAACTATTCCCCTCACAACTATTGTTCAGCTTAACGGTAAGCCCTTGTGAGCCTCATCCCTCGTTTTGAAAAGGAGACAATCCTCTCGAAGAAATTTTGCAGCAGAGACGAGTAAAATGTTACTCGAATTTGTGAAACACCTCCTATTCTATTGCCCGGATTGGGAGTATACTATCTTTCACTGAACAGACATTTCAGGGTTGAAAAGGAGCTTTCTCCTGCGTCAACTGAATTTGGAGGAGGGATTCCTATGCACTTCTGCTTTATCTTAGAAGAGAGATATGCTCATAAACCCATGCCTATGGTTGTAGCAGATCAGTTACAACAATGGGGGCATGAGATTGATGTCTTGCAGCCCTATGCAGCAGTGACCAGCCTGACCGACCTTTCGCTGACGAAGTATGATGCTTATGTCCTTAAAACTGTTTCAGATGGACCGGGTTTGACCATTTTGGAAGCTGCTGAAGCAGTAGGCATACCCACGATCAATAATTCGCGAGCTATCCGCTTGATACGGGATAAGGCCGTAGCTGTGGCTTTTGCACAGGCGTGTGGTCTGCCCGTGCCAATAACCTACTTTGTCGGTCATCCTCGCGCCTTAGTCAAAGTGCCGCATGATGTCTACCCTGTGGTGGTCAAACCCAGTAATGGTACTTCATTACAGGATATCCATCTTGCGCATACCCCTGAGGAGATGGCCCAACTCACCTTAGATGAGCATAGTTACTACCTGGCGATGCACTATGTCGAAAATACTGGCTATGATATCAAACTTTACGTGACAGGCCAGGAAGTACACGCTATTGTCAAAAGTTCACCGCTGCATGGAACGGTGCAAGAGCAAGAAATACCAGTAAGCAGTGAAATGCTGAAGCTGGCACGGCGCGTAGGCCAGGTGTTTGGTCTTGATCTATACGGCGTAGATGTCCTGGAGACTGCTAATGGGTTAGTGCTCGTTGATATCAATGACTTTCCGAGCTTTTATGGCGTTCCACGCAAGGTTGCTAGCGTCGCAGAATACATCTTGCATGCTGCCTATCGTACCCGGCGCGAGGGACAGAGGCGTCTTGGGCGACCACTTATACACACTCGCAAGCTACTACGGCGACAGGATAACAAGATTGTTCCTGCCGAGCTGATAAGTTTTAATCCTAACGTGAAACGCGTACACAGCAACTGACTCTTCTCAGCGCTACTGTGAAACCTGTATAGCGCCTGGATCGTACTATAAGTGGGATTGTACATTAGCTCTTGGGTGAGAAAATAAACAAAGGGAAAGCTGATCTTGACCTCGAATGAGGGATTGAAACATTTGTTTTATGCTCAGATTGGCGCTAAGCCCGAATGAGGGATTGAAAGAGGAGCAAGTATTTATGAAGAGGAGCATTGACGTGGATCAGCTTAATGGCAACGATGTAAGGGATAATGCCAAACAGTTAGCAAAATCTACCGTAGCTACCGTCCAGGAAGGCTTGCAGTCAGGCGCATCAAAGACCCGGGAGACGCTGCTAGTGGGATTGGGAGCAACGCAAGGTTTGCTGAAAGACTGGCGCCGGCAGAAACGCACGGCAAAGAACCTGGCGAGAGCTCAAAAGAAAGCTCAGAAGAATCTGAAAAAGGTTCAGCGTACCGTCCAGAAAAGCCTGCAATCAGGAGTATCAACCACACAGGATGCTCTACAAACAGGGTTAGGGGTGGCGCAGGTAGCCCTGGAGCGGAATGTAAAACGGGTCAACAAGAACTTGAAGAAGGCTCAGAAGAATCTTAATAAGAATCTAAAGAACTTGCAAGGGCCTCTTCAAGAGAATTTGCAGACAGGTTTGTCACGGACCCAGGATGTTCTGAGTACGAATGCCAAACGTGCTACCAAAAATCTGAAAAAGGCCCAGGAGAACTTAAAAGACAAGCGGGATACTCTTCAAACCCAACTCGTAAGACGCGCAAGAAGACGCAGGCGTGCAAGAACCATCTTCCGCCTGGGTCTGCTAACTGGTATCGTGCTCGTGTTACTCTATACGCCCTGGCCCGGTTCAGAGACCCGTAATCGAATCATGCAAT
>Ga0137392_10002716_pt1 | contig 10709 bp, 13 predicted proteins | sample 15con2h34AmetaG_FD_101394 | JGI IMG/M metagenome (GOLD analysis project Ga0137392, IMG submission 101394) | Vadose zone soil microbial communities from Angelo Coast Range Reserve, California, USA - 15con2h3.4A metaG | ecosystem: Environmental > Terrestrial > Soil > Vadose zone > Saprolite... | reverse complement strand
TCGCTTCCCTCATCGCCGCCGCTGTCGAGCCGGTCCAGATCAAGATTCGCGACCTGGCCTCGGTGGAAGGTGTTCGCGAAAATCCGCTGATCGGTTACGGCATGATTGTCGGACTCAACGGCACGGGCGACAAGCAACAGACCGTCTTCGCCATTCAGACTCTCGCCGGCATCCTGCAGCGCATGGGAGTGCAGATCCCCGCCGGCGCGGTGCGTGTGAAAAACGTGGCCTCGGTATTCGTGACCGCGAACCTCGCGCCCTTTGCCCGCCCGGGCGCGCAACTGGATGTCACAGTTTCCTCCATCGGTGATGCCAAGAGCCTGGAAGGCGGTCTGTTGCTGCTGACCCCTCTCTATGGCGCTGACGGCCAGGTCTATGCCGCCGCCCAGGGTCCAGTAGCGGTAGGCGGCTACTCCGCCGGGGGCGCCGGCAACACCAAACAAGTCAATCATCCGACTGTCGGACGCATTCCAGCCGGCGGCCGCGTCGAGCGCGCGCTGGCCTTCAGCTTCGATCGTCTCGCGCCGCTCAATCTGCTGTTGCGTGAGCCCGACTTCTCGACGGCGGGCGAAATTTCCGACGCCATCAATAGCGCCTTCGGACACGAGATTGCAATCGCGCGCGACGGCGGCCGCGTCGAAGTCAACGCCGCCGGTACCGGCATTCCAAATCTCACCAGCGTGATGGCCAAGATCGAAAATCTGGCCGTCACGGTGCACCGGCGGGCGCGCGTAATCGTCAACGAACGCACCGGCACGGTGGTCATGGGGCAGGATGTTCGTCTCGGTGCCGTCTCCATTCTGCACGGAGGTTTTTCCGTCCAGATTACGACTGAACTGGAAGTCTCGCAGCCCGAGCCGCTTTCGCAAGGGAAGACCGCTGTCGTAGGTCAGCAGGAAGTGCAGGCCAAGGAAATTCCCGCGCGCCGGGTAGAAATCACCGAAGGCGCTAAAGTCGAGCAACTCGTCAACGGTCTGCAGAATATGGGCGCCACCGCCCGCGACGTAATTTCCATCCTGCAGGCCATCAAGGCTGCCGGAGCCCTCGACGCCGACCTGGAGGTGATCTGATGAGTCTCTCTATCACGTCCGAGAGCCTCCGCATTCCCGCAGCTAACCCTGCCGGGAAAGCGAAAGCGGAGAAAGCAGCGCAGGATTTCGAAGCGGTTCTGCTGGGCTCGCTGCTGGAAAACTTGCAGAAGACCTTTGCCGGCACTTCCGAAGATGGCTCCGCCGGCAGCAGCAGTTATGCCCGGATGGGCACCCAAGCGCTGGCTTCAGCGATGTCCGCTCATGGCGGCATCGGAATCGCGCGGCTCATTTTGCAACAGTGGCGGCAATCGAAAGTACCCGAGGTCAGCTGACGGGAGTTTTATCCCGCAATTTAAAGTCTTTTTAGAACTTTGCCGATCCCTTTCTTAGCCCTGGATTTGCGCAGACAGCGCCAATATTAAAGTCTGCTAAGAATCTGCCGATGAAACAGGCAGGAAGGGATTTGGTGAACAGCATGAGAGTTGATCTGAAAACCTCTGGAACGGAGGCGGCGGACAGCGGCAAAACAGACCGAGCCCGCCCCACTCCGGCTACCGGTGGGCACGGAAACGAGACATCCGCGGTCGACCAGACACATTTTTCGTTTGACCACACGCGCGTGCGAGCGCTCGAGAGCGAAGTAATGGCACAGCCCGAAGTCCGGCAACAACGAGTGGAGTTGCTCCGGCAATCCCTCGGCAAGGGCGAGTACGTCGTCAGTGATGGCCAGGTTGCGGATGCGATGCTCGCCGACCTGACGAGCGGCAGCGCCAGGCAGCTAGCGGGGTAATCTGTGGATCCACTACTGACCAACCGGCTTGATCCTGCCTTGCGTGTAAGCGAGAAACACGGCGGCGAGTACGAGCCTCCTCCCCGTCGCCGGCGTCCGGTTGCTCCTGCAAAGCCGGCTGCCGAAGATGACAGCACGGAACCGACCGCACACCAGATTGACGACTTGGCCTGACTATGGACACAGTTCCCTCCCAACCCGGCGACCTGATCGCGACGCGGCTCTTGCTGCTGCGCGACCTGGTGCAGAGTCTTGAAGTCAGCCAGTTCGCGCTTGGGCGCAACGATGCCGAAATGATTACGCGCGGCGCTGCCCGCCAGGCGGAACTCTGCCGCCAATGGAGTTTGCTCGAAGACCAACTCCGGCGCGGGTGTGAACAGCGTCCTCCGCGCTCGACTGGATCTGCCGCCGATCCATCGCCCAAGGCATTGTCTTCGGCACAGCTCGAACGGGAATTTGCCGCGCTCAGCATTCGTATTCGCCACCTGACGCGCGTGCATTGCTCCCTCCTGCGGCACTTGCAGCGCAGTCTGGCAATCGTGGCGCATGTAGTCGAGAGTTGTGCGCCGACTTACGCCCCCGAACTGACTTTGCTGCGCGCCGAGACTCGCCCGCAGGCAGGAGACTAACCAATGTCCGGACTGCTCGGCTCACTCTCGATTGCCCTCAGCTCGCTGATCGCCAACCAGCAGGCGCTCGAAACCTCCGCCAACAACGTGGCCAACGTGAACACTCCCGGATTCTCCCGGCAGCGTCCCGTGATGATCGCAGGCGACCCGGTAGTCCTCGGTCGGCTGAGCTTCGGCACCGGAGTGGTGATGCAAAAACTCGAAAGCCTGCGCGACCCGATTCTTGAACTCCGCCTGAACCAGGAATCGCAAACCCAGGGCCAGCTGGACTCCACCCTGAGCGCGCTCCAGCAGGTTCAGGTGACTTTCAGCGGCACCGATTCCGGCATCGGCGACGCTATCAGCAAGTTTTTCGATAGCGTCCAGCAGCTTTCCACCGACCCCACCAGTCTCTCGCTGCGGCAGGGAGTACTGACCGCCGCCGGCAACCTGGCCACCTCCTTCAATACTGCCTCGCATAATCTGCAAACGCAGCGCAGCAATCTCGACTTGAACGTGGTCCAGACCGTCGGCGAGATCAACACGCTCACCCCGCAGATTGCGGCCCTGAATCAGCAAATCACTACCTTCGAAAACGTGCACCAGGACGCCAGCGCCTTGATCGACCAGCGCGGCGCTTTGATCCGCCAACTTTCGAGCCTGGTAGACGTCTCCGTCATCCAGACCGAGCATGGAATCACCCTTACCACTTCCAATGGGACGCCTCTGGTGGCCCAGGAGCGCAGCTTCCAACTCACCACCCAGATCGCCGCCGGCGGCATCCACAAAATCTTTGCCGGCACTGTGGACATCACCGGACTGATCCCCGCCGGAAAACTCGGCGGCCTGCTGGACGTGCGAGACAACCGCATCCCTGCGCTGCAAGCAAGTCTCGACCAGCTGGCCGCCGGTCTGGCCACCGCCCTGAACACCGCACACCGCAGCGGATTCGACCTCAACGGCACCGCCGGTACCGACCTCTTCGTTCCCCCTGCCGCAGGCGGTGCCGGAGCCGCTGCCGCTCTCAGCGTAGCCATCACCGATCCCACGTTGTTAGCCGCCAGTTCCGACGGCACACCCGGCAGCAACGGAAATCTGGCCGTTATCTCCGCCGTCCACGACCAGGCCGTCGCCGCCGGACAGAAGCCGCTCGATTTCTACTCCCGCCTGGTCTTTCAGGTGGGCAGCGACACCGCCAACGCCGCCGCCGATCTCAGCGCCTCGCAACTCATCCTGCGTCAGCTCGAAGATCAGCGTGCCTCTATCTCCGGCGTCTCGCTCGACGAAGAAGCTGCCAACATCGTCCGCTATCAGACCGCCTATCAGGCCGCCGCCCGCGTAATCTCTACCGTCAACACTTTGCTCGATACCGCCGTTAACCTCGGGACCTAATAACATGCGTGTTAATCCCAATCCCATGCCCGACCTGCTGGCCGCGCTTAACCGCACCCGGCAGGACACACAAGAAGCGCTACTCGAATTGTCCTCCGGCCGCAGAGTGAATCAGCCCTCCGACGACCCCGCCGCCGCTGCGATCCTGGTCCAGAACCACGACCAGACCACCGTCACTGCCCGTTACCTTCAGAGTCTGAGCTCGATCCAAGGCCAATTTCAGACGGCCGATTCAGCGCTCAACTCCGTGATCTTGGTGATGCAGCGCGCTCTCACTCTTGGAGTCGAAGGCGCAAACGGCACGCTCTCCGACACCGATCGCGCCGCCGTTGCCGCCGAACTGCAAGGCATTCAGGACCAGCTCATCTCGCTCGGGAATACCTCCTTCCAGGGGCGCGCGCTCTTCGCCGGAACCTTGACCAACTCGCCGCCCTTTGTGAAAGACAATACGGTGGCGTCCGGCGTCCGCTACGACGGCAATGACGCTGTCAACGCCGTCCAGATCGGCGATGGCTACCAGATCGCCGTCAACAAGCCCGGCTCGCAACTCTTCGTCGCCCCCGGACATGACGTCTTCCAGGCCATGACCGGCCTCATCAAGGCCATGCAATCGAACTCCGGCTTCACCGCCGCGATGACCGCTCTTCGCGATGCCTTCGATTACACTTCCGGACAGCGCGTCTTCTACGGCAATACCATGAACCAGGCGCAGTCCCAATCGACCTACCTCGGCAGCGCCAAACTGCAACTCAGCCAGCAGGAAAACACCCTCGCTGCCGCCGACGTCGCCGGCGCCGCCAGCCGCCTCGTCAACTCCGAAACCGCAACCAACGCCACCCTCGCCGCCATAGGCCGCATTTCGCAATTGAGCCTTTTTGATTTTCTGAAGTAACAGTCTGGATTTCCTGCAACTTGTAACGACCGCCGTCCTAACCGGCTTGTCTAATGGCTTGTCATCATGACCGAAGCCTGGGTGCTAGCGAAGGCGAGCGAAGCACTTGCCCTCTCGCCTCCAGTCCTACCCCCAAAGGACCTACCGGATTTCCTGTATTGAAGCCCTTCCCCTTTCTGCGGTGAAATCCCAGATGTGAGAGCCCAACCCCAAGGAGTTGCCGCTATGGAATGCAGAGCGACCCTGCCCCTCAGAACCCAGCTTCTGGACGTACTCGACCAGCAAATCGAGATGCTGACCAAGAAGACTTTCGCCAGTTTTACGAATGAAGAGATGGGCGCCTTCAAGAATAGAGAGCAACGGATTCGCGAACTGCAGCACGAGCTGGATCTCGTTTCCGCCCGAACCGGACAATTCTCCGACAGCGGAGTGTTTTCCGCCGTTTACCACTGAGAGTTCCGAGCAAGAGTTCAAAGCAACTTCCGGCGCGCCCAACGCCCCAACCGCTCGTCGCCTCCAACGCCCGTCGCCCCGCATAACATCCGTGCCCGAGTGTGCCATCCCGGGTGGGCTATGCCCTTACCTCTTACGTGCCATTTCCCTGGCTGATGCCGTCGCTCTACTCTGCCTCCGACGGGATTGCGCGATTCGCCAATGAGGGGTGTGTACTTCGCGAACGTTTCAGGGTTGCGCTTCCCGTCACCAGCCATGTCCGCGCAAGACACCCAACTCGTCATTCGCTGTCCCTATTGCGCCTTAGGATGGGACTTCCGGCCGCTGACTCCACACCAGGACGGCCGATTCGTCTGCGAGAAGTGCGGACACACCGCGCGTCCTGGAGAGATAGCCTACCTATGTACCTGCCGCAAGTGTCTCCGGCTGAACGACGCTGCGATCCGGCTCGAGAATCGTTACCTTCGCTAACCTCATTGGTTGACGGAATCGTTCGAGCTACCCGTCCTTCACAACAGAGGCGAAAGAAAGTTTCCAGCCCCTGCTTCCTTTGAAGAGGCGCGACTTCCCCCGCGCCGTGCTGGGTGCGCTACACTGTCCGTTATGCCAAACCTTCACGTTGTAGCCATCCTCAAACGCCAACTCAAGGAAGCCAAGGCCACAGTTCAGCGACTGCACCACGCCGTCGATGCACTGGAGAGACTGGGACGCAGTGGACGCCGCCGCGCCGGCAAGATATCCGCCGCCGGCCGCAAGCGGATTGCCGCCGCTCAGAAGGCTCGCTGGAAGAAATTCCGCTTGGTGAAGAAGTAGCGGGCATTCCACTCGGCGATCGTGTGCTAGGCCCGCCCAATGCCTTTAACTTGTCGGCCGGTACTCAATTGCCGGTAGACGGCTGTCATCACTAGTACGGACACTGGGACGGTGACAAATAAACCCAGTCCGAGCAAGCATGCCCCAATCGCATTGAGAAGAAAAAGGGCAACAAAGATCGAAGACAGGCAGATCATTCTCCCAGAAGTTAGAGTCGCGCTTTCTTCGAAACCGTCTGCCAGGTCGGGCTCGTCACCGGCCATGTAGAAAGCAAATAGGAAGTAGCGAACGCCAAGATAGACGCCGGGGACGATCAATAGCGCTGCGCCCATCACAACCATCAGCAGATAAGCGACCTGGCCCGCCAGGAATTTTAGACTGGTGCGCAAGGGCGCAAACGTGTCGGCGAACGTCGGCTCTCCGCCATCGCACAAGGCAAGGCATATGCGGAGAAAACCAACCTGTATACCAGCGAAAAAGATCAAGAACGCCAGATGTGCTGCCACCCACAAGACAATGCCAACCCGCTGGCCGGCAATTACTACGACTTCCAGAGCGACCCAACCAACGCAGACCGTTAGTAGAATCGCTGCAAATAAGCCACACCGCCTCTTAAACGTACGCCAGGCGAAGTTGACCGCTGGACGGATGGAAATCGAATCACAGTTCACCTTCGCACAGTCTCCGAGCCCCCACGAACTTCGTGGTGGCCTCCGACTACTCTAAGCTGGACCAGTGGCCCCGGTCCAAATTCTCGAACTACGCCTCGGTAACTGTGACTCGAGTGAACGTTCGTAATTTGAACGCGCGCGACTGCCGTAGTCCAATCAATCTGCCCACCACTTCTCTCAGCGGTCCTGGCGAAACATGCCGCTGACGGATACTAGCTTGGCAGTCTTGCAATGCGAGGGTTCATGGCCCGGTTAAAAAAAACAATTCTCTGCATTGACGACCAGTGGAACGGACTCATGGGCCGCAAGGTGTTTCTCGAAAACAACGGCTATCAAGTTCTGGAAGCCACCGGCGGCGACGAGGGACTGAGATTGTTCCTCACCCATTCCGTGGACGCGGTCGTCCTCGACTACCAGATGCCGGGGATGAACGGCGACGTGGTGGCCGCCAGGATGAAGCGCCTGAAGTCGCACATCCCGATCTTGTTGTTATCCGCCTACGGACCACTGCCAGAAAAAAAACTGCAATCGGTCGACATCTTCCTGACGAAATCCCAGGAACTGAAGGTTCTCTTACCTGCTCTACAGGACCTCCTGACAAGCCGTCCCAAACCATTCTTCCATCGTTGGTTCGATACCTGGAGAGGCCGCGCCCAAACGGTCAGGCATTAGTCCCGTGTAAGCAGCTTAACCCGCGACTCGACACCAGATATACTCTCGAACTCTTACAACCTACAGTTTTTCCCGTATTCCCAATTTTCGGCAATGTGTGGCACCTTGCCTTTCGGCCCGGTCTGACGATCGCGCCTCTTCCCCCAGAGGAACATCTGGTCACGAGGGCGGACCCTTCTCAGTCGTTGTCAGCTCTCGGAAACTTCAATGAATACACGTATGGAATCTCAATCCTATTTACACTGCCGGGGGGCCATCGCTGCTAGAACTTGTCGGACTAGTCGCATTCATCGCGATCTTGGTTAGCGGTCTGCTCGGTCTGCTGCATTACGCCCTCTAGGTAAAGGCATGCGGATTCAACTATTAGGTCTGTTCAAGAAGTGGCCATGCTCTTGTGGAGCACGAAACTACCCGCCGCGTGAGTCGTGAGAACCGGCACTCGAGTTGGGCGTTTCCTCCGTGGGAGGATAACTCCGCCGCTCAATCACAATGGGATAGACAGCAACGCGAGCGCGGAGGCGTTCAATGTACTGGTGCAACGCGGCCCGCAGTTCGCCGAGTATCGGGGTGAGCTCTTGGTCGTCTCTTGCGGCGAGAAGCTGCTCGGACAGCCTGCGGATTTTATCTTCCATTCGACGAAACATGGCGCGGCACCGCATCAGGACGACGCTGTGGCGCGACTATAAGCTAGAATGGCCAACTCCGTTGGTGCAATACGGTACATCCGGTAGGGCGCCGGATGGCATTATCTACAGGAATTCCCTCCGTTCGATACACCACTTACTGTATGGCACGATTTGTGAGATCCTCAGTCACATATGGCACACGTACCCGCCACAGGGGATTGGCGCGACTTGGCGCGCCGAATCCAGAATGAAAAAGACCCAATTAAAATGATCGAACTGGTTCAGGAGTTGATAGCCAGGCTCGACGCAGAACAGTTGCGAAACGGTTTACGCCTTCCGGTGGAACCGAAATAGCTCCCGGCCCCCCTCGAGTTCAGTTCGGCGGGCACGTTAGCAGTTGGGCATGAATGATGTTCGTCAGCTGCTTGATGAGTGCGTCGAGTTGTTTCGGATTGGTCTCAACCAGGAGGCGCGTAGTTATTTCGCGCAGCGCTTGCGCGCGCTGCTCCGTCGTCGGATCTGCCCATACGACACTCATCATGCCCCGACATTCGAACTACTGGACTCGCCCCATCGACTTCTCCTCCAGGATACTCAGAATCTCCGACATGCCCATGCCGGAGTCGAGCATCTGGATCAGATCACTGCCGCTCAGTCCGACTCCGGCCGCAAATCTGACAAGTTCAGCGATTGCCCGTTCCATGCGGGGACGATCCACCATGAACGCAGCACAATTCTCGTTTTGCAGACCGAATGCATCGACTTTTGGCATGGTCCTTTCTCGGGCCGCTGTCACTACGTACAGCGGACTGCTGGCCGCGCCTTGGCGACCCCGACGAAGGGATACGCCCAACGTACTCTTTGAGCAGCAGGAGTAAATAGGGTGAACACTGTACGATAGCGCACATTGGTTTGTTCCACAGCTACCACGTCTTCCCGAATGAATGAACCAATCCGAAAGGGTGCAAATCGATTCGTGCGGCTCGGGAAGCCTCCCAAGAAGCCCGCTGCCACACCGTCGTTGTTTGAAGGGCGGGATGCCACGGTTGGAGTTGATACTGCGGAGGGCAAGTCTGTGATCAAGCTTGTTTACTGCATCGCCAAGAAGGAAAGTTTAGCGGACGAGCAATTCTTTCACTACTGGTTACATATCCACAGCCAGATCGGCGCGCGCATTCCGGGGCTCCGCCGGCTGGTGCAGAGCCATCGCCTCACCGTCGTCGGCGACAACCACCAACCTGATTACGACGGCGTAGCGGAACTATGGTTCGACGACCTCCAGTCCTTGCTGGCAGCGCGTCAGTCGGCCGAATGGAAAGCATCGACCCAGGACGAGGCAAACTTCATCGATCACACTAGAGTCGCCTATTTGATCACCGAGGAGCATGTCATCGTTGACGAGGCCCAGCCGAAAAAGCACTGAAATCGAGCACTCTTGCTCAGACGAATGGCACCTGAAGTGCTACCGTCCAGTTGTGGCTTCCAGCGGAATCGCCCGCGGAGCCCCCAAAGTCGCCGCTTTGCCGGACCGGGCTATGTGAAAAGAACTGCACCAATCCGGGTCGTTACTCTTGTGCTATTGGCTGCTTGCGGAGCCTTCTGCCAGCAACGTCCTTCCCCTGACTTGCCTCAGCAATTACAGTCTGACAACTCAAACTCACCCCAAATGCAGCCCCACGAGATACCTACCTCCTCTTCACTTCCCGATGCCCCGTCGTCGGTTCAGCCTCCCACACAAACAGAGGAATTTCGCACGTTTGTCAATGAAACACGTTTGCCTCTAACAGTCGGCGCGCTTGGCGCGACGGGCGTCAACGCGGGCGTATTGCGCGAAACAGGCCCTGGCCACGTCACTCCCGGACTGCGGCCCAGCTTTATCCCGCACTATGAAACGGCGTTTACTCAAGAAGACTCCAACAGCTTTCTTGATAAGTACCTGGTTCCGTCGTTGCTCAAGCAGAACCTGCGGTATCACCCTTCGACCAGCGGCAGCTTTATGGGCCGGGCCTCCGACGCAGCTTCGCGCATTTTTATTACGCGTGACGACTCCGGCAAGGGGCGGCTGAACACTTCGTATTTCCTCGGAGTGCTGACTTCGGTCGCGATCCACACTGCTTACCGTCCCTATTGGGCGCGCTCCAGTTCGGAGACATTCAACAATTTCGGTTCGACGATTGGCAGCGACGCGGGACTGAACCTCTTCCAAGAGTTTCGCCCTGGCATCCTGCAAATCGTAAAGGGCCACACGCCAAAGTTCGTGTCCAGGATCGGAGCGCCCATCACCAACCAGCCCCCGAGGGACGTCGTCCCCACTCCAGCAAGATAAAGTCGTCTCCACTTCGCCAAGATAATGTCCTCTCCACTTCGACAATATAATGCCCTCTCGGTCAGCCGCATTTCCCGCCGGCCCCAATTTGATTTGTCATCCTGACCCTGAGCCTAGCCGAAGGGGAAGGACCTGCTTTGTCTTCCCACGAAAGGATTCCAGACGCAGGCGGCCTATTCTTCGGACAACACCTTCGGTAATGTCCCATGTTCCCAACCGCGGGAACATAATTAGGTTGAGACGTGACTGAGCCAACCAAATCCAATTCGCGATCGCCGCGCTTGCAGTTTGCCCACCCAACCTCGGCTGTCCTCCGCGTCCAGAGCGGACTCCGTATTCGAGGCAGGTTGCAGGTAATCTCCGTCACCGGCGGACTGCTGTACTTGGACAACCCTCTGACTCAGGGCACGCGCGTCCACCTCATGTTCCTGACCG
>Ga0137392_10002710_pt1 | contig 10718 bp, 14 predicted proteins | sample 15con2h34AmetaG_FD_101394 | JGI IMG/M metagenome (GOLD analysis project Ga0137392, IMG submission 101394) | Vadose zone soil microbial communities from Angelo Coast Range Reserve, California, USA - 15con2h3.4A metaG | ecosystem: Environmental > Terrestrial > Soil > Vadose zone > Saprolite... | reverse complement strand
TCCCGTGTCGGCCGCCATCGTGGTAGTCGCAGGCCTGGCAGGAATGGCCGTCGATTCGCTCCTCGGTGCGACCGCCCAGGGCCTGTTCGAGTGCCCAGCATGCGCGGCGCGGACAGAGCGGGCGGGAGCCGTGTGTCACGAGCCGGTCGTGCTCATCAAGGGCTGGCGATGGCTGGACAACGACGGCGTGAATCTGGCCGCGACGCTCACCGGAGCAGGAGTCGCGGTCGGCTGGCGACTGCTCCACTGACGGGCCTGTGAGACGACTCGACGCTGTCGTTGTCGGCGCCGGCCCGGCCGGGTCAGCGACTGCGCTGCTGCTTGCTCGAGCGGGCGCCGATGTACTGCTGCTCGATCGCGCCCGGTTCCCGCGCGACAAACCGTGCTCGGAGTACCTAAGCCCCGAGACCATTCGCATCCTGGGGCGGATCGAGCCGAACGTGCTCACTGCGGTTGAACGGGCCGCGCCGGCGAAACTCTACGGCATGAAGGTCGTCGCACCCGACGGCACAGCGATGGTTGGGCGGTTCGCCGCCCGTCACCGCTGGCCCAGCCCGAGGCCCTTCGGGCTCGCGCTGCCCCGCACCGCGCTGGATACGATCCTGCTCCGCGCGGCCGAGCGGGCCGGCGCGGTCGTACGCGAGGAGACTGCGGTCGAAGAGCTCAAGTACGATCGTGGCGCGGTGGGCGGGGTCGTTGCACGCTCGGACGGCGGGAGGCGGGAATCGCATCACGCGCGCGTGGTCGTGGGGGCGGACGGACTGCACTCCGTCGTGGCCCGGCGACTCGGGCTGCGACGCGCGGGGGTGCCACGGCGCCTCGCGTTCGCGGCGCACCTGACCGACGTCGCTGGGGTCGAGGAGCAAGGGGAGCTGCACGTGAGCCGCCTGGGCTACGTCGGCCTCGGCCCGATCGGGCACGGCGAGACGACCGTTGCTCTGGTGTTGCCGCTCGCCGCCGCACGGCGCTGGGGCAAGAGGGGCGGGCTCGGGCTCCAAGCGCGATTCCTCGCCGAGCTGGAGCGTTTCCCCGGACTGCAGGGCCGGTTTGCGGTGGCGCGGCTGGTGCGTGAGGTCCTTGTGACCGGGCCGTTCGCACAGTGGTCACGCAATCCGGTGCCCGACGGCAAGGGAGGAGGGGGAGGAGGGGGGGGGGGCGCCTGCCTCGTGGGCGACGCCGCAGACTTCTTCGATCCGTTCACCGGCCAGGGGATCTACAGCGCCGTGCGTGGCGCCGAGCTCGCCGCCGGTGTGCTGCTCGCGGCGCTGGCCGGTGGCGGCGGCGGTGCCCTGCCCCAGTCGACGCTCGCCCCCTACGCGCGGGCGCGGCGCCGCGTATTCGGCGGCAAGTGGGTCCTCGAACGGCTCATCGGATTTGGTGTCGGCTGGCCGGCGCTGGCCAACCGGGTCATCGGGCGCCTGGCGCGGCGTCCGGATCTCGGGGATCTTGTGGTGGGGGCGACCGGCAACTTCGTGCCGACCCGCGCGGTGCTCGCACCCCGAACCCTCGCCCGGCTCCTCTGGTGAGTGCACCCGGCGTCGACCCCGCCCGATTTCGCCAGCTGCTGGGGCGCTTCGCGACCGGCGTGACCGTCGTGACCACCCGGGCGCCCGACGGGCGCCCACTCGGCATGACGGCAAGCTCTGTCGCTTCGGTGTCCCTCGACCCCCCGCTCTTGTTAGTGTGCGTCGATCACGGCCACGACATGCACGAAGCCCTCCATGCCGCGACGGGCTTTGTCGTCAACGTCCTTGCCGCAGACCAGGAAGCAATCTCCCGCCGCTTCGCAGAAGAAGAGGAGGACCGCTTCGAGGGCCTCGGCTACCACGAGAACAAACAACGGCTGCCGGTCCTGGACGGGGTGCTGGCCCATATCGAGTGCACCAAACAAACGGCGCTGGCGGCCGGGGACCATACCGTGTTTGTGGGGCTCGTCACCGGCGGAGCGGTAACCGACCGGCGGCCTCTCCTTTATTACCGCGGCGGCTACGCCAACCTGGCGGGCGGCTGATGCTCGGGACCGAGCTGCTCGACGACCCGCACGCCGATCCGGCGCTGGTACGGGCGGAGCTGAGGGACATCGAGCGCCTGAACACCATGTTCGGTGGCACAAGGGCCGTGCTTGACGCTCTCCAGCCGATCTTCGAGCAGGTGGGTAATGGGCACAGGAGAGCGGGGAGTGGTGCGGCCCGCTGGACGTTACTCGATGTGGGCACGGGGTCCGGCGACATCCCCCGGGCCGTGCGGCGAGCGGCTCGGCTGTATGGGGTCGAGCTCGAGCTGCTGGGCGTGGAACGCATTCCTGCCGCTGCGGAGATCGCCCGCGCGGGCGGCCTCACGACAATTATCGCCGACGGCGCCGCCCTGCCCCTGGCCCCGCGTTCGGTGGATGTCGTGTTGGCGAGCCAAGTGCTGCATCACGTCTCGCGCGAGGTTGGCGTGCGGTGGATCGCGGCGCTCGATGGGATCGCCCGACGCGCCGTTGTGCTGGCGGACCTACGGCGCTCGCGACTTGCCATGGCAGGGATGTGGGCCGTGTCATTCCCACTGGGCCTCTGCCGCCACACGAGGCGTGATGCCATGCAGTCGTTGCGACGCGGGTTCACGCGCGCGGAGTTGGCCGCGATGGTCCAGGACGCCGGCGTGGTCGCGGATGTGCGTTACGCTCCAATCGCCCGCGTGATAGCGGTCTGGGAGCCGTCATGCTGACCGTCGACCGTATCTCCATCAGCGCGCCGATCGATCGAGTGTTCACCGCCGCCCGCGAGGTGGAACACTGGCCCGCGATCCTGCCGCACTACCGCTGGGTGCGGTTTCTCGAGCGTCACGCGAACGGGGGGGGGGTCGTCGAAATGGCCGCTTGGCGCCCCTTCGGTTGGAGGAGTGCGGCACTGCGGTGGCCCGCGTGGTGGGTGTCAGAGATGGCGATCGACCCCGGCCGCGGAGAGATCCGCTATCGCCACCTGCGGGGTATCACGTGCGGCATGGACGTGATCTGGAGACTCAGAGGCACAGACCGCACGGAGGGTACCGACGTGGAGGTAGAGCATGACTGGGTCGGCCCAGCCTGGCCCCTGATCGGGCGCGCCACCGCCGCACTCGTCATCGGCCCCGTCTTCGTCCACGGGATCGCGGCCCGGACGCTCGCGGGCCTCAAACGATTCGCAGAGGGTGGCCAGTGATCAACGGACGACGGCGGGTGGTCATTACAGGCGTGGGCGTCGTCACGCCCATCGGCACGGCGGCCGACGGGCTGTGGCGCGGCCTGCAGGCGTGCCGCTCGGCAGTGCAAACGCTGACGCGGTTCGACCCGTCGCCGTTCCGGAGTCACATCGCGGCGGAGATCCCCGACTTCCGGCCGCAGGATCATCTGGACGCTAAGCGGGCGAAGCGGCTCGACCGCTTTTCCCAGCTCGCCGTCACCAGCGCCCGACTGGCGGTCACGGACGCCGAGCTCGCAGCCGAGCGGGAGGACCCCGACCGCATCGGGGTGATGATGGGCTCGGCGCTGGGCGGCGTAGCGTTCGCGGAGCAGCAGGTCCCCAAGTTCCTCGCGGAGGGGCCGCGTGGGCTCGACGCGTCACTCGCCCTCGCCGTGTTCCCCGGGGCGGCGAGCTGCAACATCGCGATCGAGTTCGGCTTCACGGGACCGAACGCGACCAATGCGATGAGCTGCGCCTCGGGGACGATCGCGGTCGGTGAGGCGTTCCACACAATACGTGACGGCCGCGCAGACGTGATGCTGGCCGGCGGTGCGGAGGCTCCGCTCGCCCCGCTCACCTTCGCCGCGTTCAGCAACATCCGGGCGATGAGCACCCGCAACGACGATCCGGCGACCGCCTCCCGCCCCTTCGACGTGGGCCGCGATGGGTTCGTGATGGGAGAGGGAGCGGCGGTGCTCGTGCTGGAGGAGCGGGGGCGGGCGCTGGCTCGTGGGGCGAGGCTCTATGCTGAAATCGCGGGCCATGCCTACACCAACGACGCCTACCACATGACCGCCCCGCGGCCCGACGGGCGCCAGGCCGCTCGCGCCATGCGGCTCGCCCTGGAGGACGCCGGCGTCGCGCCGCACGAGGTGGGCTATGTGAACGCCCACGGCTCCTCCACGCCGCTCAACGACAGCACCGAGACGGCGGCGATCAAGCAGGTCTTCGGCGAGCACGCCTACCGTCTCGCGGTGAGCGGCACGAAGGGCTACTACGGCCACGCCCTGGGTGCCAGCGGCGCGATCGAAGCGGCGATCTGCGCGCTGGCGCTAGCGCGCGGCTGGTTGCCCCCCACGATCAACCTGCAACAGCCTGACCCCGCCTGCGACCTCGATTGCTTGCCGCAGGCAGGTCGACCGGCACACCCAGAGGTCATTGTGACCAATTCATTCGGGTTCGGTGGGATCAACGCCACCCTGGTGTTGCGGCGCGCGCAGGCGAGCGCGTAGATTGGCGCCGCCTTCACTTCCTTCGAGGATGCGCTCGTGAATCCCAAGACCCTGCGGCCGCTCGCGGCCGAGTTGCTCGGCATGGCGCTGTTCGTCTTCCTCGGCGCGGGCAGTGTCGCCGCGGGCATGGCGGCCGCCCAATCGGGGGCACCGAACTCGCTGATGATCGCGCTTGCGCACGGCGTCGGCATGGCGGTCATCGCTTCAGCGACAATGAACATCTCCGGTGCCCACATCAATCCGGCGGTGACATTCGGGCTGTTCGTAGCGGGCAAGGTGGACGCAGGCACACTCGGCCGGTACTGGGGTGCGCAGCTGCTCGGGGCGGTCCTGGGCGCGGCGCTGCTGAAGGGGGTGCTGCCCTGGGGGGCGGTGCACGCAACCTCTGCCGGGACGCCGATGTTGTCGTCCACCATCACGTTCCTCCAAGGGATCTTAATTGAGGCCATGCTTACCTTCTTCCTGGTGAGTGCGGTGTTCGGGACGGCGATCTCCCCCGAGGCGCCCAAGATCGGCGGCTTCGGCATCGGCATGGCGATCTTCGTCTGCATGGTGGTCGGCGGGCCGTTCACCGGCGGGGTGATGAATCCCGGTCGCGCGTTTGGCCCAGCGCTGATCGCCTGGCAGTGGAACGGGCAGGCGGTGTACTGGATCGGCCCGCTGATCGGAGCAGGACTCGCGGGGTTGCTCTGGAAGATGGTTTTGCTGCCGAAGGATCCGACCAACATCTGACGGCGTCAGAGCGAGCGTGGGAGTGAACGGCGGGGGGAAGAGGCGCACCCTCTTCTCCCTACGCCGCTACGCCGTTCTCCTTTACGCAGTTACAATTGCTCCGCAGCGGTGGGTGCGAAATAGGAAAGGATGATATCCGCCCCGGCGCGGCGGATGGCATATAGCGTCTCCCACATCGCGCGTGTCTCGTCCACCATACCGCGTTGCCCCGCAGCCTTGATCATGGCGTACTCCCCGCTCACCTGGTAAGCCGCGAGCGGCGAGCCGAACTCGTCCTTCGCGCGGCGGATGAGATCGAGACAGGGCAACGCTGGCTTTACCAGGATGATGTCCGCTCCCTCGGCGACGTCGAGCCGGATCTCCTTCATCGCTTCGTCGGCGTTCGTGCCCGGCATCTGGTAGCTCTGCCGGTCCCCGAACTGCGGCGCTGACCCGGCCGCATCACGGAATGGCCCGTAGAACGCGGACGCCAGCTTCACGGCGTACGACATGATCGGCACCCGAGCGAAGCCTGCCGCGTCCAGCGCTTTGCGAATCCCCGCCACTCGGCCGTCCATCATGTCGCTGGGCGCGACGATGTCCACGCCGGCCCGGGCCTGGGCGACCGCGACCTTGCCGAGGAGGTAGACCGAGGCGTCGTTGTCCACGTCGCCGTCCTGGATCACGCCGCAGTGGCCGTGGTCGGTGTACTCGCACAGACAGACGTCTCCGATCACGAGCAGCGTGGGCACCGCACGCTTCACGGCGCGGATCGCCTGCGGCACGATTCCCTGGTCGTCGTAGGCCTCCGAGCCGGTGGCGTCCTTCGTCTCGGGCAACCCGAACAGTATGATCCCGCCCAGGCCGAGCTGCGCCGCTCGCGCGGCGTCCGTCACGAGCGCGTCCACCGAGGTCTGGAAGACGCCCGGCAACGCTGCGACCTCCGTGCGGACGCTTTCGCCGTGGCGGACGAACAGCGGCCACACGAGCTGCGAGGGAACGAGGTGCGTCTCCTGCACCAGCCGGCGAAGCGCCGGGGTGCGTCGTAGCCGACGCATCCGGAGGATAGGGAACTGGCTCATCTCGCGAGTAACTCTAGCGCCCCGTGAGCCTCCAGCAAGCGGGCGAGCGCCTCGCCAGCCGCCGCGGGCCGATCGGGATCGACATCCACCGAGGCGGTGAGCTGGACCGCTCCATCGGGCGCCAATACCCTTCCAAACAGTCGTCTCCCTTTTCCCGTTTCTCGATTCCCCGTGTAGGCGGCTACCGCCGCCTGACAGCCGCCGCCCAACGCCGCGAGCATGGCTCGCTCTGCCGCCACCGCTTGGGCGCTCGGAGCGTCTTCCAGCGGCCGCAGTGCCTTCCACACGATCCGGTCTCCCCGACGCAGCTCCAGCCCCAGCGCCCCCTGTCCCGGCGCCGGCATCACCTCGAGGGGATCGAGCCGGCTCGCGACCGCCTGCTCGAGCCCCAGCCGACTGAGCCCGGCGGAGGCGAGCAGAGCGGCATCGAGGGCTCCGCCGGTTTTCACTCTCTCCACTCGGGTCGGCACGTTCCCTCGCAATGGGACGATCTCGAGATCCGGGCGTAGGAATGCCACCTGAGCGAGCCGTCGCAAACTGGACGTGCCGAGCCGCGCACGCGCGGGCAGCTGCGCCAAGCTCGTGACGCCAGCCGCGCGCACCACAAGCACATCGACAGGATCGGCACGCTCAGGCACGGGTCCGAGCTCTAGCCCGTCCGGCAACGTGGTGGGAAGGTCCTTCATCGAGTGCACCGCGACGTCGATGCGGTCCTCGAGCAGCGCCTCCTCGATCTCTTTAGTGAAGAACCCCTTTCCCTCAAGCTGTTGCAGCGGCCGGTCCACCTCGGCGTCGCCGCGGGTCTCGATGATCACGATGTCGCTCGGGGCGCCCTGGGCCGCGAGCCGGCCTTGAACCCATTCCGCCTGCCAACGCGCTAGCCGGCTGCCCCGCGTTCCCAATCGCAGGCGCTTCACGCTCCCTGCTTCCCGCTCGGTCCCCGCGCGAAATAGCCGACCAGCGCGTCCACCAGCCCGGCGGCGGTGAATTCAGCCGCCTCGATCTTCACCGGCAACCCGTACTGTCGCGCCGTCGCGGCCGTGACCGGGCCGATGACCGCTGCCCCGAACTGACCAGAGCGGGCCGTCTCCGCGCCGACGGCCTGCACGAAGTGGTGGACGGTGGACGAGGAGGTGAAAGTGACGAAGTCGATCCGGCCGGCCCGAAGCTCGGCCGCGAGCGTCGCGCGTTCCGGCCCCGCGAGTGCGGCGACCGTGCGATACACTGGGATGACGTCGACTTCGGCACCGCAGGCGCGCAGCCCTTCCGGCAGGGAGTCGCGCGCGGTTTCGGCACGGGGGAGCAGGATTCGTGTCCCCCGCAGATCACCCTGGGACGCGATCACGGCGACCAGCGATTCCGCAATGAAACCGTCGGGGAGCAGCTCCACACGCACCCCCCGGGTGGTCAGGGAATCCGCCGTCGCCGGGCCGATGGCAGCGATACGCGTCTTGTCGAAGTCACGCACGGAGATGCCCCAGGCTGGCAGTTGCGCGAAGACGGTCTGGACGCTGTTCTGGCTCGTGAACACGGTCCAGCGGTACTCGCCCAGGTGGGACAGCGCGCGGCGCAGCGGCTCTAGGTCGGCAAGGGGCTCGATGCGGATCGTGGGCACGTGCACGACGTCTGCTCCGAGGGCCTGCAGCGCATGCACCAGGTCACCTCCCTGCTCGCGCGGGCGGGTGACCACGATGCGCCGACCGGCAAGCGGCGCCCCAAGCGGTTTGGCCCTCACTCCCCCTGCGTTGGCCATGACGAGGTTGCAATCTCACCGGCCGCAAAACCATAATCAAGCAATGTGGCGATCCTTTCGCGCCGCGCTCGCTCGGTTTGCCGTGCGGCGCGCGGCCGCCTGCCAGGGACACGCCCCGCAGCGCGCCGTGCGGTGGCTGCGCCTCGCCTGCGGCTTTTCCCCTACTTTCGCCGAGCCGTATCCCGCCCTCGTGGCGCTGTGCCGAACGCTCGAAGACCGATTCGGGGCGCTGGCCGCGGGTCAGGAGGCGGCGGTGCGATTCCCCGGTAACCCCGATGCCTGGATGCTGCTCGGCGACGCGTACTTGATGGTGTTCAAGCAGAAAGAGGCGCTGCACGCCTACGAGCAGGTGCTGGCGCTGGAAGAGCGCGCCGACGCGGCGATGGCCGCCGGCCAGCTGTATCGGCGCGCCGGCCAGCCGGCCGAAGCGGCGGCGCGGTTCGCGCGCGCTTACGCCGCGGGCGGCGGCGCCAGCGCCCTGTGGGAGAACGCGCAAGCACTGTCCCAGGCCGGCGACCATCACGCCGCCGACGATGCCCTCGCCCTATGGGCGACGCAGGTGCCGGACGGGATGGAGAAGCTGGCAGAAGCGCGGGCGCGCCTCAGGAGCGGGGAGGCCGGGCGGCGGGAGGGGGAGGAGGGAAGCGAGGAGGCTTCTGACCCCGGAGCCAGAGGGTGACCGTATAGAGCAGCAGGATGACGGCGGCAACGACGTAGGCCGCCACCATGTAGGCCGCGTTTTGGGGCACCTCAGGCATGGCTTCCCGCCTCTCCCAACTCCTTCTCTCTACCGATGGCGTAACGCTGCGTCACGAAGCCCACATAAAGCAGTGTGAACACAGCAAACGAAGACAGGAACGTAGTCAGCATGCTGCCCGGCAGCGATGGTGTGCTAGGCTTCAGGACGATGGGCTGAGGGTGCAGCGTAGGAAAGAAGTACACGCTGAAATGAATGAACGGGACCAAGCATGCTCCGCAGATGCCGAGCACCGCCCCGTAGCGGGCAGCTAGCGCGGGATCTCGCACCGCCCCTCGCATGAGCAGGTACCCGAGATAGAGGAAGAAGAGGAGCAGCATGGAAGTAAGCCGCGCGTCCCACGTCCACCAGGTCCCCCAGATCGGTTTCCCCCAGATGGGGCCCGTCGTGAGCACGATCGTGGCAAACACGGTCCCCACCTCCGCCGAAGCTTGAGCGAACAGATCAAGGCGCCGGTCCCCAAGGAAGAGATAGAAGGCCCCCGCCAGTCCCACCATAATGATGGCGGTCTCTGTCCAGATGGCAGCGGGAACGTGGAGGTAGTAGATCTTCTGCGCCGGTCCTTGCAGCCGCTCCACGGGGGTGAACGCCAGCGCCCTGACATACACGCCGCCTAGTAGGGCAAGTCCCACGAGCGTGATCCCGCGGCCCTTCTGAACGAGGCTCATTCTTCCACAATAGAAGGAAACAGGAGTGTTGCGAGTGTCACGAAGACGATGTCGTAGGCCGCAAGCAACTTAAGGGACCCCATCATCTCGCTCAAGGGACGCGCCGCGAGCAGGGCGCTAGTCGCCTGCACCGCCCATCTCAGCGGCAGCATCAGGAACGGCAGCAGCAGCACCGGCAGCATCAGCTCGGCGAAGCGTGTGCGGAGCACCATGGCGCTGAACAGCGTGCCCACCGCAATGAACCCCAGGGTCGCGAGCGCGATCACCCCGACAAGGGCCCCGAGGACATGCCAGATCGGGACATCGAATAAGACCGCGAACAGGAACAGTCCGATCGTCTCTACCGCCGCGACGAACACGAGGTTCGCCGCCATCTTCCCCAGCTAGAGACTGTGGCGGCTGATCGGCGAGAGCAGCAGGCCATCCAGCGCCAGGTTCTCGAGCTCGAGCTCAAGGCGCGGTTCAGCGCCACCATGCCGGCGAAGGTGAAGGTCACCCACAGGATGCTGGGCGCGATCGTCAGCGTCGGCACGGCGGTCGGGTCGCGGCCGAAGTTGAAGACGACGAGGACCAAAGCCGTGAACACCGCGGCGGACATGATCGCCGTGCGCGAGCGGAACTCGAGCAGCAGGTCTTTGCGGGCGATGGTCCACGCCTGCCGCAGCAACTCAGCCACCGGCTACGGCTCGGCGATAGGCATCGGCAATCTGAGCGGGCCCACGTGTGCCGCGCGGCGCGACCTCCACGAAGCGGCCGCGGTGCAGGAAGGCGATCTCGGTCGCGAGCTCCACTCCCTCGTCGACGTTGTGGGTGGCGAGTACGACGGCGCGGCCGCCGTGCGTCAACTCGGCGAGCAGGCGGCGGAACTCCCCCGCGGCGGCGAGGTCGAGGCCGGCGAATGGCTCGTCGAGCAGCAGTACCTGCGGCTCGTGAACCAGGGCACGGGCGATGGCGACCCGCTGGACTAGCCCGCGCGACAGGACGGCGACCGGCTGGGCCGCGCGGTCGCTGAGGCCGAGGCGGCGCATCAGGTCGTCGGCACGAGGGCCACGCTCGGGCGTCGGCACACTGTACAGCGTTGCCCAAAAGAGCAGGTTTTCGCGCACAGTGAGGTGGGAGTACAAGTGCGAATGGTGGCCGATCCAGCCGATCGCGCGGCGACCGCCCTGGACGTGGGCGCGCCCCGACAGCGGGCGGATGAGCCCCGCGAGCACTTTCAGAAGCGTGGTCTTTCCAGCGCCGTTCGGGCCGAACACCGCGAGGGTGTGCCCAGCATCGAGTCGGAAGGAGATGCCGTCGAGGGCGTGGACGG
>Ga0137392_10002703_pt1 | contig 10730 bp, 5 predicted proteins | sample 15con2h34AmetaG_FD_101394 | JGI IMG/M metagenome (GOLD analysis project Ga0137392, IMG submission 101394) | Vadose zone soil microbial communities from Angelo Coast Range Reserve, California, USA - 15con2h3.4A metaG | ecosystem: Environmental > Terrestrial > Soil > Vadose zone > Saprolite... | reverse complement strand
CGCGGCGTTGCCATGGATGTCGGAGGCGATGATCGTGTAGCCGCCGGTTCTGCCGCGCCCCCACCACCAGCTGTCGAATAGAGCGGCCGGTGAAACATTGCCCCAGTTGTGATCGTGATAACCGCTGCCCGTGACTTGGCGGGTCACGCCGTCTGCGGTCAGCGTCCCCGTAACGGCTCCCTCCGGCACGGCCACGAGCCACGCGAAGAACTTGTCGCCGGCCTCGATGTAGCCGGTTGCGGGGCGCCAGGAGGCGACCCTGCGGCGCAGAGCCAGATCGCAGCCCACACCATCGGTTTCGGCGGCGTCCACGTGAATGGCGTAGGTTTCGAGATCGCCTTTAAAGCTATGAGGGCCGATCTGAACATCTGCATGGTCGCTCGAAAACGCTCCCGGATCATCGAAGGTCCGCACGATGTGCCGGGTCGGCTTTCCTGGCGGCGTCAGATCGATATTGAGGGCCCGTTTGTGTGATCCATAGAGCCAATTATCACCGAACCAGACCACGAACACCGTCCCGTCGTCGAACAACCCGTCAAAATACCACCACTCGAAATAATCCGAGGATTTCGGCGTGCGCCGCCCATCTTCTCGGACCTCGATCTCCTTTCCGATGCCGAGGGCTTTGAAATCCTCCGGAGCTGCCGCCAGGTGAAGCTTTGCGTCGTTGGAACTCGCCGCCGCACACGAGCCGCATGCCACGGCGAGCGCGCCTAACGCGACACCCACCAACCGAACCAGCCGGCGACGGCCGGCCGAGATCTCCTTGGCAGTGGAGGTCCGTTCGGAAAAATGGTCGAGCCCTTCTACCGTCGAGACGTACTGGTCCATAGGGAACCTCGTGGCAATCGTGGCGCTCACCAGAGACAGAGGCGCCCGGGTTGCGGCCGAGACGATCTTCGTTCGGCACATTCAGACCTGTACTTGCCAACGAGCCCGCGCCATTGCTACCGATCTCATTTAACTACCGAAATGGTTGATGGACTCGATACCTTGGTATAGCTGGCTGCGCAAAGTTGAGCACTCCGCGAAAGGTTGAGCTACGATTCTGGCGATCTGCGATGTGAGCGGGGTTGCAGATAATTGTGCAATCTCCGCCGTTTACGTTGCCCGAAACCGGATTCCACTTTTGCGATCCGCGCGCCAAGGGTTTCATTTGCTGGTTCCGCCGCTGCAATTACTCGCCGCGCGAGACCCCGAGCGATCACTCCGAGCTGCCGAAGAGTGCTTTGTCCGAATTCGCCACGGCGCTGGCGCATGATGCCGGGGCCGTCGCGCTGGTCGAGAAAGGCGTCGCCGCGGTCGACGCAGCGATCGTGGAACTCGATACGCGAGGCGGAGGCGCGAAAGGGACGGTCAAGGTTGTGTCCCCGACCCCCGTTCGCCCGGGCGGGACCGTCCCCTTAGCGCTCTGGAAGCCGAGGGTGGTGCTTGCGTTCGTTCGCTGGCAGCACCATCGCGAAGACCGCGTTCCATTCCCACGCGACGAATGCTAAGCTATTGGCTTAAACTGGCAGGTCGCTCTAGACGGGTATCAGACGTTCCGCAGGGGACGAATGGTTTAATTCCTTCTCAGCCTAATGGCCGGTTTGGCGGTGGAGTCCCGGCAGATGAACCCATCCTCCTGGTTCGACGCTGGTGTGGACAGTAGCTTCCAGATTTTGTGGGAGGATGGCGAGCGTATCTTGTGCAGAAGATGGCGCGATGGCGCCGACGGCGACCGGAACGCGGTTCTGGCAGTGCTTCCCGCCGCGGAGCACCCGACGCCTGGCAGCCTCAATCGTCTCACACACGAATACGGACTGAAGGACGACCTGGATGATGCGTGGGCGGTGCGGCCGCTGGAGCTTGTGGGCGAGCACGGGCGGACCATGCTGGTGCTCAAGGATCCCGGCGGCGAGCCGCTCCATCGCCTTCTTGGGCAGCCCATGGAGGTCGAAAGATTCCTCCGGCTCGCCGTCGCTCTATCGGCCGCGCTTGGCCGGTTACACCAACGTGGTCTCATCCACAAGGATATCAAGCCGACCAATATCATCGTCAATTCCGCGACCGGTCAGGTCTGGCTGACCGGCTTTGGCATCGCTTCGCGCCTCCCGCGCGAACGCCAGTCGCCCGAACCTCCCGAGTTCATCGCCGGAACACTCCCCTACATGGCGCCGGAACAGACCGGGCGAATGAACCGTTCGATCGATTCCCGGAGCGACCTCTACGCCCTCGGCATCACGCTTTACGAAATGCTGACCGGGAGTCTTCCTTTTGCGGCTTCGGATGCGATGGAATGGGTGCACTGCCATATTGCAAGACAGCCGGTGCCGCCCGGCGAGCGGCTTCCAGATGTTCCTCCACCTATATCGGCAATCATCTTGAAGCTCCTCGCCAAGACTGCTGAGGAACGCTATCAGACGGCCCGGGGTGTCGAGGCCGACCTGCGCCGGTGCCTTGTTGAATGGGGGTCTCGGAGACGGATCGACGCGTTCTTACTGGGTTCGCACGATACGCCAGACCGGTTGCTGATTCCGGGGAAATTGTACGGGCGGGAGTGCGAGATCGACTCCCTGCTTGCGGTCTTCGACCGTGTCGTGGCGAACGGCACGCCGGAGCTCGTGCTCGTGTCCGGATATTCCGGGATCGGAAAATCGTCCGTTGTCAACGAGCTGCACAAGGTGCTCGTTCCGCCACGCGGGCTTTTCGCGACGGGCAAGTTCGACCAGTACAAGCGCGACATCCCGTACACGACCTTGGCACAGGCCGTGCGAACCCTGGTCCGTCAGATCCTCGTCAAGAGCGAAGCCGAGGTGGACCAGTGGCGTTGTGCCCTGACGGAGGCGGTCGAGCCGAACGGCCAGCTGATCATCAGCCTCGTCCCGGAGGTGGAGTTCATCATCGGGAAACAGCCGCCCGTTCCAGACCTGCCGCCGCGAGATGCGCAGAACCGCTTCCAGTTGGTGTTCCGGCGGTTCCTCGGCGCGTTCGCCAGGCCGGAGCACCCGCTCGCGCTGTTCCTGGATGATTTGCAATGGCTCGATGCAGCAACGCTCGACCTCCTCGAGCATCTGGTCACGCACTCGGAAATGCGGCACCTGCTGCTGGTCGGCGCCTATCGGGCCAACGAAATCAGTCCCTCTCACCCGCTTCTGCGCACGCTGGAGGCGATCCGCAAGGCCGGAACGCGGGTCCAGGAGATCGTGCTGGCGCCTCTCGGAATAGACGATGTCGGCCAGCTGGTCGCCGATGCCATGCATTGCGAGCTGGGGCGTGTGCGGCCCTTGGCGCAACTGGTGCAGGAGAAGACCGGCGGTAATCCGTTCTTCGCGATCCAGTTCTTCACGGCGCTGGCCGAAGAGGGGCTGCTCGCGTTCGACCCGGTCACGCGGGCTTGGCAATGGAACATGGAACGCATCCGCGCCAAGAGCTACACCGACAACGTGGTGGAACTCATGGCCGGGAAACTGAAGCGGTTCTCCGCCGCCACCCAGGAAGCCCTAAAACAGCTCGCCTGCCTGGGCAATGTCGCCGAGGTCGCCACCCTGGCCCTGGTTCACGGGACAACAGAGGGGGCGGTGCACGCGGCCCTCTGGGAAGCCGTCCACGCTGGGCTCGTCTTTCGCGAGGACAGCGCCTACAAGTTCCTGCACGACCGGATCCAGCAGGCGGCCTATTCACTGATTCCCGACGAGCACCGTGCCGAGGTCCACCTGCGCATCGGCCGCGTGCTGCTGGCGAACATGTCGGCGGGCCAGCTCGCCGAGCATCTGTTCGATGTCGCGAACCAGCTCAATCGGGGCGCCGCACGGCTGATCGACCGGGACGAGAAAGCGCAGGTGGCGACGATCGATCTGCGTGCCGGGCGAAAGGCCAAGGCGTCGGCGGCCTATGCGTCGGCGTGCGTGTATCTCGGGGCCGGCATGGCCCTGCTCGGCGAAGGGGACTGGGGCAGCCAATACGAGTTGACGTTCAGCCTGTGGCTCGAACGAGCGAAGTGCGAGTTTCAGACCGGTAACTTCGAAAAAGCCGAGCAACTGATTGTGGAGTTGCTGCAGCGCGGCGCGTCGAAAGTCGACGAGGCGGCCGTCTACCACCTGAAGGTCCTGCTCCATACCGTGAAGTCGGAAAGCGCACAGGCGGTGGCCACTGCACTCACGTGCCTGCGCCTGTTCGGCACTGATATCCCGGCACACCCGACCTGGGAACAGGTCCAGTCCGAATACGAGACGGTCTGGCAGAACCTCAATGGACGCCCGATCGAGGGTTTGATCGATTTGTCGGTGATGACCGATCCGGAACAGCATGCCGCCATGCAGGTGCTCTCGACCCTACTAGGCCCCGCATACTTTACCGACTTTCACTTATTTTGCTTGCTCGTATGCCGCATAGTGAACGTCAGCACGCAGCACGGGATGTGCGGCACGTCTGCGCTCGGCTGCGCCTATCTCGGGACCATCCTCGGTCAGATCTTTCACCGTTACAGTGAGGGGTATCGTTTCGCCAAGCTCGCCTGCGACCTTGTCGAGAAGCACGGCTTTATCGCCTACCGTGCGAACGTCCACTATGCGATGGGATTAGTTGCCGTCTGGACACAGCCAATCACGACCGCAACCGATTTCAATCGGGCGGCCCTTCGAACCGCGACCGATAGGGGGGATCTGACCACCGCCTGCTACAGCGTGGACCGATCCGTCACAATCCTTATCCTGCGGAACGATCCGCTCGACGCGGTGTGGCGCGAGTCGGAGAGGGGTCTGGACTTCATCCGGAAGGCCGGGTTCCGCGACGTTGCGGACCACATGGTGAGCCAGCAACGCTTTATCGCGACCATGCAGGGCCGGACCGCGACCTTCTCCACTTTCAGCGATGCGCAGTTCGACGAGGCGGCATTCGAGGCCCAACTGACGGCAGATCGGACGGCCACGATGGTGTGCTATTACTGGATCCTCAAACTGAAGACGCGGTTCCTGTCAGGCGACTACGCCGAGGCGCTCGCGGCAGCCGACAAGGCGAAGGCGCTGCTTTGGGCCTCAACCGGCTGCATCGAGTCACTCGACTACTTCTATTATGCCGCGGTGACGGTGGCGGCATGCTATGAGAACGCGTCGACCGACGAACAGCAAGGGTGGCTCGAACTCCTGACGGCGCACCGGGAGCAACTGCGCGAGTGGGCCGAAAACTATCCACCGACGTTCGCCGACAAGCACGCATTGGTGTCGGCCGAGATCGCTCGCCTCGAAGGACGAGACGCCGACGCAATGCGTCTGTACGAGCAGGCCATTCGATCGGCACGCGACCACGGTTTCGTGCAGAACGAGGGCCTGGCCCATGAGGTGGCCGCGCGGTTCTACACGGCGCGCGGTTTCGAGACTATCGCCAACGCCTATCTCCGGAACGCCAGGTCCTGTTATGTCCGCTGGGGCGCCGACGGCAAGGTCAGGCAGCTCGATCGGCTTTATCCGCGTTTGGCCGCTCCGGAGGGGCACCGTCCCACGGATACAATTGGCTCTCCGGCCCAGCAGCTCGATCTAGCGAGCGTCGTCAAAGCCTCTCAGGCTTTGTCCAGCGAGATCGTCTTACCCAAGCTGATCGAGCGGCTGATGACGATCGCGCTCGAGAACGCAGGCGCGGATCGCGGCCTTCTGATACTGCCGGCAGAGGATGACCATTCGATTCAGGCAGAGGCCAAGGCCACCGGCGATCAGGTCGAAGTCGTGCTGTGCCGCAAGCCGATCACTGGGATCACCTGTCCCAAATCCCTCGTCCGCTATGTCATCCGCACGCGCGAAAGCGTCATTCTCGATGATGCCTCCAGGCCCAATCTCTTCTCTGAGGACGATTATCTGCGTGGCCGACAGACCAAGTCGATCCTCTGCCTCCCGCTGATCAAACAAGGGCGGTTGACGGGGCTGCTCTACCTCGAAAACACATTGACCTCGTACGCGTTCACCCCGGATCGGATCGCGGTCCTGGAACTGCTGGCGGCGCAAGCCGCGATCTCGCTTGAGAACACCCGTCTCTACAGCGATCTGCAAGAGCGTGAGGCGAAGGTCCGACGCCTGGTCGATTCCAACATCATTGGGATCTGCATTTGGGATTTTGAAGGTCGCATCATTGAGGCCAACGACGCCTTTCTCCACATGGTGGGACACAGCCGTGATGATCTCGTTTCGGGCCGCCTGCGCGGGACGGGGCTGACGCCCAATGAATGGCGCGACGCTGATCAGCAAGCCGTGGCGGAGTTCAGGGCGACGGGAAGCTGCAAACCTTTCGAGAAGGAGTACCTTCGGAAAGACGGCACCCGCGTGCCCGTCCTTCTCGGCGCGGCGACCTTCGGCGGACGCGGAGACCAGGGCGTCGCCTTCGTGCTCGATTTGACCAAGCGCAAGCAGTCGGAGGAGGCGCTGCGGGAGAGCGAATCCTACTTGGCGGAAGCGCAGAGGCTGAGCCACACGGGCAGTTGGGCATGGACCCCGGCCACGGGCGAGATCAGGTACTGGTCCGAAGAGTGCTTCCGCGTGCTGGGTTTCGATCCGGAGGAGCGACCACCGCGATTCGAAACATTTTTCCAGCGCATCCATCCGGATGATCAACCCGCAATCATGGAACGGATCGAGCGAATAACGCGCGACAAGGCTGAGTTTACGCTGGACTATCGAATCATCCATCCGGGCGGCCGGATCCGGGACATTCATGTCGTAGGCCGTCCGGTTTTAAACGCATCCGGCGATCACGCTGAGTTCTTGGGTACCGTGATCGACGTGACCGAACGCAAGCGGGCGGACGAGGAACGCCAGGCTCATCTCTGGCTTTTGGAAAGCATGGATAAGGTCAACCGGGCCATTCTGGGCACGAATGACCTTGAGCAGATGATGAGCGATGTACTTGACGCAGTGCTGTCGATCTTTGCGTGCGATCGCGCGTGGCTGGTTTACCCATGCGATCCCGAGGCGCCATCGTGGCGCGCCGCGATGGAGCATACTCGGCCGGGTTGGCCCGGCGCCTTCGCTCTGGGCATAGATCTGCCCATGGACGCGGAAGTCGCCAATGTGTTCCAAACCGCGAGAGCTTCCGGCGGTGCCGTACAATTCGATTCCAAATCTGAACGTCCAGTACCGGCACAGCTCGCGGAGCGTTTCGGCATACAGTCGCTCATCGCCATGGCCGTCTATCCGAAGGTCGACAAACCGTACATGTTCGGCCTGCACCAGTGCTCATATCCGCGAGTCTGGACGGTGCAGGAGGAGCGGCTTTTCCAGGAGGTCGGCCGTAGGCTGGGCGACGCCCTGACCGGACTGCTGATGCTTCGCAGCCTGCGAGAAAGCGAGGGCAAACTCGAGGAAGCGCAGCGCATCGCCCATGTCGGCCACTGGGACCACGACCTCGACACCGATCGCTTTAACGGGTCGGACGAATCCTATCGGATCTTTGGTCTGCGGCCGCAGGAAAAAGACATCACCCTTGCTCTGTTGCAGGAGCTGGTCCACCCGGAAGATTGGGAAAGGACCACCCAGGCAAGACTGAGCGCCCAGCGCGGCGGCCCGCCTTACGACGTGGAATATCGCGTGGTTCGGCCCAATTGCGAGGTGCGCATCGTGCATAGTCGTGCCGACGTGATGCGGGACGAGTCGGGCCGGCCCTGCCGTATGTTCGGCACTCACCAGGACATCACCGAGCGCAAGCGGGCGGACGAAGATCTACGCGAGAGCGAGCGGCGGTACCGCGAGGCGCGGATGGAGCTCGCCCATGTCAATCGGGTCGCGACCATGGGGCAGCTGACGGCCTCGATCGCCCATGAAGTCAACCAGCCGCTCGCCGCCGTCGTCAATGCCGCTGCGGCCTCCCTGCGCTGGCTCGATCGCGGAACTCCCAACCTGGACGAAGCGCGCTGCGCCATTGAGTGGGTCATCAAGGAGGGCAATCGGGCCGGCGAGGTGATCCGGCGCGTCCGTGCGCTCGTGACCAGGACCGCCACTCAGAAAACGCCGCTCGACATTAACGAGGTTGTTAACGAGGTCATCGCCTTGGTGCAGGGTGAACTGGTCGGTCACCGAGTGTTGCCGCGGATGGAGCTCGCGTCCGGTCTACCCGTCGTCCTCGCCGATCGGGTCCAGCTGCAGCAGGTGATCATGAATCTGGTGATCAACGGCATCGAAGCGATGAAGCCGGTCATGGATCGGCCGCGGGAATTGGTGATCCGATCGCAGCGCGACGAAGCGGATCAAGTGCTGGTAACAATAGAGGACCGCGGCGTAGGGATCACCGCTGAAAACGCCGACCAGCTGTTCAACCCCTTCTTCACCACCAAATCCAGCGGCATGGGCATGGGACTATCGATCTGCCGTTCGATCATCGAGGTACATGGGGGACGGATATCGGCCGCCAACAATGCCCGGCCGGGTGCCACGTTTCAGTTCACTTTGCCATTGCATCAAGAGAATACGTCGTGACCGGGCGCTCAAAATCGTCACACGACCCCGCAGACGCCGCGGAACCGATCGTCGTCGTCGTCGACGACGATGCAGCAGTGCGCGTGACTCTCGGGACTCTATTCCGGTCGGTGGGTTTGCGGGTCGAGTTGTTCGGTTCGGTCGACGAATTCGCGCAGAGCAAGCTTCCAGATGCTGCCAGCTGCCTGGTCCTCGACATCAGGTTGCCGGGGGTCAGCGGTCTCGACTTTCAGGCGGAATTGGCGGAGGCGGATATTCGCATCCCGATCATCTTCATGACGGGTCATGGTGACGTCCCGATGTCGGTCAAGGCAATGAAGGCGGGAGCCCTCGATTTTCTGACCAAGCCATTCCGCGACCAAGACATGTTGGATGCCGTGACCAGGGCGCTTGAGCGAGATCAGAAAAGACGCGACAACGAGAAGGCGGTTTCGGAACTGCGAACCCGGTTCGACTCTCTGACCTCGCGGGAGCGGGAGGTGATGGCACTCGTCGTTGCCGGCCTGATGAACAAGCAGATCGCGTTCGAATTGGGCGTCACCGAGATCACCGTAAAGGTTCATCGAAGCCATATGATGCGAAAAATGAAGGCTCGGTCGTTGGTTGATTTAGTGAGGATGGCCGACCTGCTCGGAATCCGCCGCGCGAAGCCCTAGCAATTGTACCATTATACTTAAGTATCGTTTTCCAATCCTAATCCGTAGGCACTCTACAGGGCGGCCATGCTGCGATGGCTCCTGATCCCCCGCTTCAAGGAAAGACCGCCCTGTCAAAACTTCCGGTAATCGCAATCATTGACGATGATGCATCCGTGCGTGCCACGACTGACAGCCTCGTGAGATCGCTCGGATACATCGCCTATACATTCGCGTCGGCTGAAGAGTTCTTGCGGTCGAGCTACTTGAGTGAGACCTCGTGTGTGATTGCGGATGTCCAAATGCCCGGCATGAGTGGCGTCGAATTACAAGCCCACTTGCTCGCCCAAAGGCACCGCGTACCATTCATTTTCTTCACGGCCTTCCCCGATGAGCGCACTCGTGCGCAAGCGCTTAGGGCCGGAGCAATTTGCTACCTGATCAAGCCCTTCGACGAACACAGCTTGATTCAATGCCTCGACGCTGCGCTCGATAAGCATGGGGACGGAAATAACGGGTGAGACCGTACAGCGCCGACAGCAAAGATAGAATCCGGCTTTGCGCAAGCTTATCAGCGGCTTGCCCTCTGACTTCATGATTCAGGCTGATCATGGCCAGACGCTGGCCCGGCATCTCGCAGATTGCGGGCATCTTCGATCGGGCTTGTGCGGATTTCCAACCTTGTCCGCAGCACAGCTAAACCCCGGTATCGAGTCCCTCAACCAGTGGGGTACTTAACCAATGCTCCGGAGCAATGGAGCAACTCGTCTCGGGTGAACTAAATCGGCGGGTGTTCGACAAGCTGCTGAACACCAGAATCTGCCGCGGGTGCTGAAGGGCGCTCGCGAAGCCGTCGCGCAGGTCGATGTAAAGCGCATTCCCGAGCTCGTGCCCGAGGAGATCGCCCAGAAATCGTACTTCAAGCTCGATCAACCCGCGCCAATCGCGAGAATCGAGGACCTCGCCAACGATATACACAGAGGAGTAAGCCATGAGCATCGACGCTTCCCATCAACTTGAGAGCAAGAGTTCAACGTCCCGCCGGCGGGTCCTTCTCGCCGGTGCGGGTATCGTCGCGCTGCCCTTCACCGCCGCGGCGGCCGGCGAAACCAGCGCACAGCCCTCCGTAGCCCCTCATCGACAAGGAGACAGAACCATGAGCACGATCACGACCAAGGACGGAACCGAGATCTATTACAAGGATTGGGGATCGGGTCAGCCGGTCGTCTTCAGTCATGGCTGGCCGCTGAACGCCGACGCCTTCGAAGACCAGATGTTCTTTCTGGCGTCACATGGCTATCGTGTCATCGCCCATGACCGTCGCGGCCACGGCCGTTCGAGCCAGCCTTGGCAAGGCAACGACATGGACACCTACGCCGACGACCTCGCCGAGCTTGTCACGAAACTCGACCTAAGGAATGCAGTCCATGTCGGTCACTCCACCGGCGGCGGCGAAGTTGCCCGCTACATCGGTCGCCACGGCACGAAGCGGGTCGCCAAGGCGGTTCTGATTGGCGCAGTACCGCCGCTGATGCTGAGGACGGCGGCCAATCCCGGCGGTCTGCCGATCGATGTCTTCGACGGCATCCGCAAGGGTGTGCTGAGCGACCGCTCGCAGTTCTTCAAGGACCTGACCATGCCCTTCTACGGCTACAACCGG
>Ga0137392_10002700_pt1 | contig 10733 bp, 13 predicted proteins | sample 15con2h34AmetaG_FD_101394 | JGI IMG/M metagenome (GOLD analysis project Ga0137392, IMG submission 101394) | Vadose zone soil microbial communities from Angelo Coast Range Reserve, California, USA - 15con2h3.4A metaG | ecosystem: Environmental > Terrestrial > Soil > Vadose zone > Saprolite... | reverse complement strand
TGCGCAGAAAACCGACGCCAAGCAAACCCACCGCAACCTGCTGCTTTCCGATGACGCGTACAACGCAAGCCGCGCCGCGGATCTACAGAGAAGGAAAGTGATGGTCGGCATTTGGCCCAGAAGACCCTCGATCTCGGCGCAGTGCTAGAAACATTCGCCCACAGGGTCACGATGCCAGTGGCGTCGCGGTTCGCGGTCGCCTACGCTGCTGGGCGTTCTGGTCTAGGTCGGGCGTAACTCACGTTCAGAGCACAATCTCTTAGAATGCTGCAATTCAGAGCTTTGATTGCTTTCTCGGCATCGGCCTCGTTTTTCATCTCCACGAATGCAAACCCGCGCGGCAGCCCGGTGTCGCGATCCCGGACGATATGGACCTGCCCTACCTGTCCGTAGGCTTCGAACAGCCGCCGAAGCTCCTCGGGCGTCACCTCAGAACCCAGGTTTCCAACAAAGAGGTTTTTCACAACGTTTCCCCTATCGGTCACTGTTTGATTGTGGGCTGTTCTCGGGCAAATAGGCAAGGGGACGAAGTTGAGAGGGCAGCGAGCCGCGGCCTCCATTTTTCTCCGCCCCCGTGACACGCCAAGATCAAGGAGACGCTCTCGCACCTCCTTGAGACTGTCCCCGTCATTCGGACCTTCGACGTCCACAGCTCGACGAGCCACCAGGTCGCCGCGGGCAAAGCCGCCTAGTGGCAGCGTACCTCATACTGGAGGTGAGCCACCCGGCTCACCTCCTTTGTTTCGCAAAACGCATCATTGGAAACGCGGATAGCGCGCTGTGGGCATGCATTCCGCTTTAGCTGGGTGGCGAGGGCAGCACTACTTTGTGGCCTCCTTGCCAGCGGATGAGCAACACACGGTGTCCCGTTTGTATGCCGGTTCGGGAGTCGATGCGAAATCGTCCGTAAAACGTGTTGCAGTCCAAGTCAGACGTTGTGTTTCGTAGCTTCTCGTCATCCAAGGAAGCCGCAAGCCGAATGCATTCTGTCAAAACCAAACCGGTAGCAAAACTTCCGGCCGCGATGTAGTCGGGTGGTCGGTCGAACTGCCTTTGAAAACTATCCAGAAACCAATCCGATGTTGGTCCTACGATGTTTGGGAAGGTCATGCCGGGTTCCCACTGACTCGGCCCGAGGACTCCATCCGCTATCTGCACAAGTTCAGCAGAGAAAGCACGGACGCCAGCAGCAACGGCCGCTACTGCACGTACCGTGCTGGGCCAACGATGGCGTGTTCGCATGATGCCCAGCTCGTCCTGAAAGGTCCCGGCTAGGACAACAATCTCAGGGCCGATTTCGAACAGGATGCGAAGGATGGTGTCGTGGTCCCCGAGGGGGATGTTGATTGGGACGAGCTCGACCGATTGGGGGGCAGCGGCCGATTCCAGGATTCCGCGTGCCACCTGCCATCCGAAGGTTCCTGCGCTTGAGTACAAGACACAGATTCGACTCAGCGCCGAGGACTCTTCAGCCAGCCAATGCGGAAGCGTTCGCAGGTAGTCACTTGCGGGGCTTGCGATGCCCACCAAGTACTGCCGACCATGGCTGAAGATCTCGTCGGAAGAGCCGCCATAGTTCCATACGACTTTCTTGTATTCTTCCGCCATCTCCACTACCGCCATGGTCAAACTGCTGGAGTATGGCCCTAAGAGAATGTCAATCTGGTCCTCTCGAAGAAGCCGGAATACGTGCTTCCGAGCACAACTGATTCGGCTGCGATCGTCATACCAGATCAGCCGGACAGACCTTTTCTCCCCATTCCGGACGGCGACGCCACCTTGAGCGTTGATCCATGACTGCCAGAGGAGAAAACCATGGAGCGCTTGTTGCCCTTGGAGGGAGAACCTACCGGAGAGAGAAATGGACAGTCCGATTGTAATTTCTGGCCGGCTCATAGATCATCCGCGTGCCGCTCTGGGTACAAGTAGCGGACTGCGGCCCTCTCCGCAGCTGCCAGGATCCGAAGGGAGGTGACCGACACTCATGGTAACCCCAGCCCATTCGGAATGGAGCGATCATTCGAATCTTGTCAAGACGATATCAGGAATCGTTGCGACACCGCGTTTCGCAAATCAAACGGCCTCTGCATTTGTGCAGCATGACGCAACCTACTTCTTTAACGACAAGAGGCTGCCAGACGACCCCGACTATAATTACAGGAACCGATGAAAACACCAGTAAAGAGATCTGTGCCAACGAACGAGCGACGCCACTGGGCGCGACTCTCTCTGGCCATACCGGTCTTCGTACGTGGCATTAATGGACAAGGCAGAGAATTCCTGGAATTCAGCACCTTGCTCAACGAGAGTGCCGGCGGAGTGCTGCTCGCAATGCGCAAACCTTTGCGGCTCTGGTCACGGGTATCGCTAGAAATACCTTCTTCACAGATTCTAAAGAGTGAGAAGTTGCGACGAGCGGTGCGAATGCTGCGGGCGCGCGTGATTCGCATCACGCATGTGGAGGGCTGGAATCTATGTGGGTTGCAATTTGCCCGTCCGCTTATCTAGAGTCAGCCAAAACGCGAACGGGCATCTTTTTCGACTGCCTTATTTGAAGTTTCGGACCGACTACCGTGGGTTGCGGAGTGTCTTTTGGTGGGTCAAATCACCAAATGCTGAATGGTTTTCAGTACACGTTGCTTCCTAACGATGCCCGCTCTGCACCAGACGGATGAGCAACAGAGCTACCTTGATTTGGATTCGAGATCCGGTGAAACTTCGGGGTACGATTTCCTCAATCCCGACAGGATCGGTACCTAGGTCGTGTGTTCGATTTGTCGGCTACTCGAAAACTACGCCGAGACCATTGCTTTGGGCACGAGCTTTGTGACGCATCGGCGAGAATCGAGTCGCGGGTTTGCCTTAGACCAGTGGCCCGGAAACGGCAGCACCTTCAGGTGCACATCATCAATCCACACTCGTCCCCTTCCCTGCACCACCAGGTTCAGCCGAATCAGATCCGGCTTTTGTCCCGCCTCGAGGAAAAAAGGAGTCACGGCCGTCATCCAGCTCATGGTGCCCGTAACTGGACGATCCAACCCACGTGAGAAGAACTCTCCTTTGCCGGGAATCCGAACCCACATCTCCAAAAAGGCCTTTCCGTCGAGGCTTTGTGTTTGCAAACTGGCCTGGTACAGCAAGGTCGCGTTTTCGATGCTGACCTCTGTCACCTCAAATAGTGGCACAGTCATCGCCTGGTTCGCGTCCACTCGCAACGAACCTTTTCCATCAGTCGATACCTTCGGGTCGAAGCTGACTCCGCTGGTCGCGCGTACACCTTCGAGGCTGTCCAGAGGAAAGTGTTTCAACTCCACCGGCGACGGCGCTTGCCCTGAATTAGTGCAGGCGCTCATCGCAAGCACAACAACCAAGACCAGAAATGTCTTCATGGTCGCTCCTCGCCGGCTCGATACTCTCCCGGTGGTCGCTTTACGCTGCGTAGTCGACGACCATATTCTCTGCGGCAACCCTAGTCACGAAAGAGTTCCTTTCGAGACGACTGGGAGTTCTGACGCGATTTCCGAAGTCAACCGGGAAGAAGGTCGTGGCGGGGTGAGAAACGTGGCCCGGCCTGCCACCGTTCGTCTTCGGCCGAACCCAAGACAGAGGAAACGGTAAAAACCTGTGCCGCCCCCACCCCGAGACTAGGGAAAAGCTTAGACCCGGACACGGCCCGGATTCAAGAGCCCTCAGATTCGAACCTCGGAAATTGCGCCGAAATCTTTCCCTTTCGGGCGCAAGAAAAGGTGAAGCCATTCTGAGTTGAAGGAATCAAGTTCAGTTGCTCATCCCCAAACCTCCAACGTGTTGCACTCTCGACCGCATCCTCCTTGCGAAAGCCAATGACCACACGAGGGGCGACCGCATAGACGGGACCGAGATCAGGATCGAGCTTCCAAGGTTTGTACTTCTTGTGGTACGGACCAGTCAGTTTCTTCAGCTGCGCGGCGTCCCGGATCTGCAATGAGCGGTCTGAAATCCGATCCCGATGCGCAATATAGGCAACGGATAAGAAGCTCGGTATCTTGCGTCGACATGGCGGGTGACGGGAGCCGCGCCTCGAAGCATTCGCCAGGGAGCTCCATGGTTCTTATCCGAGCGTGCGCAATACCCCTGTAACTCAGGTCGCTCGCGGGCTGGTCTTTCCAACCGAACCTAGAACCATATGAGGACAGGGCCATGGACTTCAATGAGGGGAGGCGCCGGAGGCATACGGAATCTTCTGAAACTGCCTGCCGTCCAGCCCAGCTAGGTTTTTGGCACCCGCGATGTCTGTGCTGATTCCACCGTGCGGAGTCACAACAGTAAGTCGGTACACCGTTGCTCCGATTTCCTTTTCATGCACACCGTTGACACAAAAATGAAGCCACCCTTCCACCGGTACTCCTCTTTGTTCTACTCGGTGCGCAAGCTTCGTTAGCCTGGTTACGGTGTAGTGAAATGTCGTTCCTATTCCAACTGGCCTTTTCTCGGTGACCAGTCCCCAGTCCTGAATATCGTCCGCATAATCCGCGCGCAGGGAATTGCCATGCAAAACACAGTTTAGTTCGTATGCCAGGACTTCAATCGGCCGTGTTTCGCGGAGCGTCAGTTTCACCCGCAGAAAAATGTCGCAATCGGTGGGAACGTCGAGAGCGTGGCGAGCGAGCGTGGCGGATGCTCGTTGAACGTGAATCTCCAATATTTCCAATTCGACGGCCGGCGGCGAGACTTGTAGCGCGGCCAACTTGGAGGTGGCAAAGGCAAACTCCCTGCTTAATCCGTTGATGAATCTCTGCCTCTCGCGATCCAGTTCCAAAGGTGTGGCAACCAGCCTCCAAATCAGGAACAATGCAAACAATCCACCGTAGGTGAGGAGAGTCGCATGCGCCACTGCACGCCATTTTTGGTAGCTCAGAGCTGCACTAATCCCGCCGACAATCAGGCCAGGCGCGAGGGAACACACCAAGGCTACAAGGACGTTGTCCCTTGCCCATTTGAGTTCTTCTCCCGCCCAGAACGTGACAAGATATCGGATCCAATAGGGACGAGACTCCGGGGATTTTGCGCTTTCCATTGCCCGCACCTCCTCCCCTGGCCAGGTCGATACGTTGGCTTGACCGGGAGCAGGCAACACCGCAGGCACTTACAGCTGCTTAATGATGTAGATGCAGGGCGGGGCAGCTTTTGTTCCTAACTCGAAGCGTCCTGGAACTTGTGCGGCATTAGCTTGCGGGGCAAGACAGGCCGAACAATCAGTGTTTTCAGGCTCTTAGGCGCTTGGCCTTCAGTGCGGAGTTGGTTGGCTTTTCGACCCAATCTAACGTTGCAACTGTTGGATGACGAGCTCGGATGACGGCGGTGACGGTGGAGATGCACCATACGGGCTGTGAGCGGGAGTGCGGGCGGAGATTGTTGCGGTTCTGAAGCATTTGTTCCGGATCGGCCTGGTGATTGGCGGGTTCTGATTGTCGGCTCCGAGGCGAGTGACCTAGCGTTTTTCTATTTCTTCCTATCAGATTTTTGCGTTTGGCAAGGATGCTCCGACTCTGCAACACTTTTCCTTAACGTTCCCTGTCAGGGTATCGGCAGCATGGATGCACCTTCGGCAATGATGGCTAACTCCAAAGTCTTCATCGTGGCTCGCAACCAGCACATTGTGCCCAAACAGAGGCGCGTCGAGCGCTTGCCGTCCGGGTATTCCATCCGCGAGTTCCAGAACACCTCCCGAGGCAGATACTGGCATGTGGTCACGGCTCTGGAAGTGAAGCCGACGAACGAGTGCCCACGCTGACCTACGCCAGCGCGGCGACCCGCGAATTACTCACCTGCAGGCATTCTCGAATTTCCTGGATCGGCGAGGTAACAATCGGAGTTCGATACTTCGGGTGATAAAATTCGAGATGCATGCCACGGCCGACGAAGCGCAACTTCAGCATGGAGCCGCCCCAGGTCGAACCTGCAATGTCTACTCGGACCGGTCGCGGGCAGTATTCGGGGTGGCCGCAGATCAGCGCTTGGCTGCCACCCAGGACTACTGCGGTGTAGGAATGGTGTTTGGTCTCGATCTGCAGCACAGTGGATGGTGACAGGTCTTCTAGGAACACGCCTCCCTCGACTTCAGACTGCACAATGTGGCGGTTTACCTCATCGCTGAAGTTGGAGTGGGGGATGAACAATGCCGATCGTCGATCCAAACTGTGTGCTCTCTCGATAGAGTGTGTTTTTTGCGCCGCTGGTGGCATAATCAGCGGGATGCATGCGGAAGCAGTTAAACTCGGTGCTCGTCCTTCCAAGTTCGGGCTGATGAGTGATGCCCACCGTGCCATGAACTGTGAAGAATGCGATGCTCGCTATTGCCTGCACTATGATAGCGACGCGGAGGGATCGGTTACGCATTGGAGCCTGGTGGCCAAGGAAATCATCATGGCTCACCATCCGCATCACACAGATATCGTCGTCCTGGACCGGTTAGACAAGTTTTAGGCGGATGAAAGCGTCCCTTCGGTTCATGTCGAGGGATTCAGGTTGCCCCGTTTGAACAACAGGATGCTCCGACAGGAGTGCGCTTCTACAGAGGCGATAGTTCATCCTCCTTCTCCTCCCTTTTCCCCGTAGCAAGTCTCCTCTCGAGGAACTCCCGCGCCAGGTCCTTGCCACCTAGGCCGAACGCAATCGCCAAGCCGAGCATCACCGCTCCAAACGCGGTCCCAAAAGCAATCAGCATCGTCTCTTCTGCAACTCCCAAGACCTCGAACACCATCGACAACGCAAAGATGCTGATGATGATCCGGATCGAAATACTCAACAGTCGCGAAGACCGAAAGTTGGCATTGACCGCTGCCAGCAGTACTGCACGGGAGAAGAAGCTCGCCGCCAACAATCCGAAAAAGAGAATGACTAGGGACACAAACAGCCGAGGCAGGAAGAGAAAGAATCGCGAGATGTACTCCTGCAAACCCACGATCCCGAGTACGCTCACGCCCAGGAGAATGAAGCCAATCCAGGCCACCCAGAAGACAAACCGGCTCAAGAGTTCCGTAGAGGACGGTAATGCCGCCTGTTTCAGCAGCTGGGTTGCGCCTGAGTTTTCAGAGAGCTTGGAAAGTCTTGTCAGGCGCAGGATACTGCGCACCAGCAGCTTCAAGAGATAGGCAATCACCCATCCTACGAAAGCAATGATTAACATCACGATTAGACGGGGCAGGTAGTGCGCAAAGCCTCTCGCCAGTTCCTGCGAGGCCTGCGTCAGTTCGGTGATGATGATTTCCCGCATTGGCGTCTCACTTTCTATCAGCCCAGACTTCGAGAAGGTAAGGCTTCAGACGTTCGAACTCGCCGCAAAGAGATTCCACACTTCTCTCGATGTCCTCCCCGGAACCCTCTCGATTCTCAACCAAAAAGGTCAACGCTCGTCCACGGTACAGAGGAACCAGGGCCTGAACAATATGGTCACGACTGATGACGGATCGGTGATATGAAGCCGCGAACTCAAACACGGTTTTGGCCCACACGTCCCCTGGGTAATGGAAATCGCTGACGTCCAGGGTCGCGATTCTTTGCAGTTCGGAAAGTGTCGAGGCAGAAAGGATCGACCGGAAAATAGGTTCCAGTTCGGCGACGCCGGTGGCAAACATCTCCCAGAGCTGCTTGCGGTTTACCCGGACAGGCTCCAGCATCACTTCCGATAGAGCGCCGATAGTGGGCACAGATTGAGAGCCCGTGATCGCACTCCAAAGGGGAAAATTGCTATCCAGAGACGAGAACAGCGCGCCGACTGTCTGGCGCATCGCTGCAAGTAAATCGCGAGCACTTCGATCCGGCTGCGCTTTCGTTCCCAGGAAAGCCTGACACACCCGGTATTTTCCGGTCATGGCGGTAACGGTGAGGCAGATTTCTGCGCCGATTCTGCCCCAGTCGTGATTCCAGATCTCTTTGTCCAGGAAGTCTGTCGCGAGACGGCCGGAGATAGCGAATTCCGACGCGTAGGGCTCACGAATTCTGTGACCGTAGATTGCGCGCGTCATGGGGTAAAGCAGATTTCGCATGAGGGCGCCTTCGAACTTCTGCCTGCGATAGATGGGTGAAACCATATCGAAGTTGTCATTGTAGACAGGACGCACAAGACGCTGGAGCCAGTCGGGTTCTATGGTTGTCGAGTCGGGTGAAACCAGCACACAAGCCTTGGCGCGCAGCAAATCGGCGGCGGCCAGGATCGTCCGCAGCGCAGTTCCAGGCTCTGGACTGCGCGCATACTGAGTGCTGATGGAGTGCAAAGTGCGCAACGCATAGACTTTGGACACGTTCCACACGTCATCGATCGAGGCGCCGGTTACCCGTTCCGGAGTGCCGTCTTGCGATCCACCATCGGCATTAATGATTACGACTCGTTCGCGGGGAAAGCACTCGAGAATGCCGGCCTGAACGGCCCGGATGACGGGATCAATGGTCTTGGCATTGTTATGGGTCGGCAGGCCCACCAGGATGTCTACCTCGCCTACGTTGATGAGCTGGCGAAGAAAATCATCTGTCAAAAGGGTCTCTTCCGCCAATTCAACCTCCGAGCGATGCTTTAGAGCTATGGGTCGTGCACGCCAAACGAGACCGCTAGGATCCCGTCAGATCCGTCGCAGCCGGAACCAGTAAAACTGGTAAGGGCCCATGGTTAAAAGGTAAGGCAGATCACCGACGCGAGGAAAGATATTCTTGCCAAACATCTCGATCAGAATATTTCCTTTGTAGCGTCGCAGATCCAGCTCGACCGCTTGCGCTGCGCTGGAGAGATTGTTCACGATCAAAAACGTCTCCCTGCCCAATTGCCGGACATAGGCCAGTACTCGGTGATTCGCCGGGTGCAGAAACTCGATTGAGCCCGAGCCGAACACTGGACTTGAACGGCGAATTTGAATAATGTGCTTCATCCAGGAGAGCAGCGAATGCTCGGTCCGCTTTTGGGATAATACATTCACCGCCTGGTAGCCATAAACGGGGTTGAGAATCGGCGGTGAATAAAGCCTTTCTGGATCAGCTATAGAAAAGCCTCCATTCCAGCCTCCGCTCCACTGCATCGGAGTTCGTACTCCATTGCGATCTCCGAGGTAGATGTTGTCCCCCATGCCGATCTCATCCCCGTAATAAATGATAGGAGTGCCGGGCAGCGACATCAGCATGCCATTCATCAGTTCGATTCGCCGCCGGTCATTGTCAAGCAGCGGAGCGAGGCGTCGCCGGATGCCGAGATTCAACCGCATCGTCTTGTCACGAGCATAGATGTCATACATGTAATCGCGTTCGATATCGGTAACCATTTCCAGCGTCAATTCGTCATGGTTGCGCAGGAAGAGGCACCACTGACAGGAGGCGGGGATCTCTGGCGTCTGTTGCATGATTTCTGTAATCGGCTTGCGGTCTTCCAGCCGTAGACCCATGAACATTCGCGGCATCAAAGGAAAGTGAAAGGCCATGTGGAATTCATCCCCGTTGCCAAAGTAGGGACGAAGATCGGCCGGCCACTGGTTGGCTTCCGCCAGCAGCATCGCGCCCGGGAATTGATCATCGACTTTCTTGCGCAGTTCCCGGACCACCTGGTGTGTCTCCGGCAGGTTCTCGCAAGACGTCCCTTCCCGCTCAATCAGGTAAGGGACAGCATCCAGCCGAAACCCATCGACTCCGAGCTCCAGCCAGAACTTCATGACATTCCACACCTCTTCGCGTACTGCGGGATTGTCGTAATTCAGGTCCGGCTGATGACTGAAGAAGCGATGCCAGTAATAGGACTTGGAAATTGGATCCCACGCCCAGTTCGACATCTCGGTGTCGATGAAGATAATCCGGGTTCCACGATAGCCCGTATCGGTATCGGACCACACATACCAATCACGTTTTGGATTGTCCTTAGAACTCCGGGATTCCAAAAACCAGGGGTGTTGATCGGAAGTGTGGTTCGCCACCAGCTCGACAATCACCCGGATGCCACGGTCATGAGCGCTCGAAAGGAACGTCTTGAAATCGTCCAAAGTTCCGTAGTTCGGATGAATCGATCTGTAATCGGAAATGTCGTAACCATCGTCCCGCAAAGGGGAGGAAAAAAATGGCATCAGCCAGATTGCATTCACGCCCAGTTCTTGCACGTAATCCAGCTTTTGAGCGAGGCCCTGAAAATCACCGATGCCATCGCCATTACTGTCACTGAAAGTGCGCACGTGGATCTGATAGATGATCGCGTCTTTATACCAACCGGCTTCGCGCTTCAATGGAACCGTGCTCCCTCCGAACAATGGCCGGCTCGCCTGGTGCCGGCGTCAATAGAATAGCAATGCCTGCGGCGATCCGCCTCGTACGAGCAAGCACCACTTTTCGGAGCAGGCTTCAAGCGCAAGTCAGAACGTCTATGCGGCGCGATAAGGGGATCCATTCCTTGCCTGAACCCCGTTGGCTGCGTATCGTAACCTGAATGAAACTCCGGCGATCCAGCGGAATTCTGCTTCACATTACCTCTTTGCCGGGCCGTTTTGGCGTGGGCGACCTGGGCCCATGTGCATATGAATTCGCCGACTTTCTTGCGTCCGCGGGGCAGAAGTTGTGGCAAGTTCTTCCGCTGAATCCGACCGGCTATGCAGACTCTCCTTATCAGTGCTTTTCAGCCTTCGCCGGAAACCATCTGCTGCTCAGCTTTGAACGCCTGCGCGAGACGGGCATCCTCGAGGCTTGGGATTTGACGAGCATGCTGTTTCCAGAAGACTCCGTTGACTACG
>Ga0137392_10002698_pt1 | contig 10734 bp, 11 predicted proteins | sample 15con2h34AmetaG_FD_101394 | JGI IMG/M metagenome (GOLD analysis project Ga0137392, IMG submission 101394) | Vadose zone soil microbial communities from Angelo Coast Range Reserve, California, USA - 15con2h3.4A metaG | ecosystem: Environmental > Terrestrial > Soil > Vadose zone > Saprolite... | reverse complement strand
CGTGTTGTTGCGAACCGACTGCGGCAGGCCCGCCCAGCTCGACTGTAATTGCGTGCCAAACAGCATGGATTGGATAAACATTTCTGGATGGTTGTTGAAGATCCAGATCAGCCGGCTTTCCGCATTCTGGAATTTGGTGAGGTCGTACTGCGTAAAATCCGTCGTGCCGCCTCCCAGATCGAGCCAGGGCTCATTGTTCCCCAGGTGCGGCACGTCGCCCGTGCCCCAACTCTCTAAAGAGCCAACCGGGCCCAGAACGTTGATACCCTTGGCGGCGTCATCGGCAACAAATTGCTGCCAATTCTGGGTAACCTGCGCATCCGGATTAAATAGCAGCCAAGCCGTGTCGCTCAGACCGACGAACCAGCGCCCATCATCTGATCTCCAGGCTTTGGGGTTGAGGGAGTCTTTTTTCAGTATGCCTCGTAGGCTTGAATCCACTGCGGTGAAGCTGCCGGATTTGCCATTGAGACCTGCATCGGCACCTGAACTGGAAGTCCACTGCCACGTGCCCGCTTCGGTCACGTAGACCCGCGCGCGCCAGGTACTTCCACCGTCATAGAAAGCTCGGACCGTTACGGCATTCGCACCGCCTGAGGGCGCGGTAAACGTGACCGTGGCGACGGTATCGAACGGATTGGCCACCGAACCGTTCCCCGTCAAGACAATCTCGTGAGTCCCAAGCTTCATCGCTGTTGCCAACCCTACGCTGAATGGCGTTGGGTTGCTCGGTTGCAGAGCCGTGGTCAACGTCAGGTCGCCGCTCACTGCCAGGCTTCCGGAGGCGTCCCGTGACTTCACCCGGTAGTGATAAGTGGTGGCAGCGGTCAGGTTGGAAACCGTGACAGAGTGGTTTGTGACCAGGGCAGGGTCTATTGGGGTGCTCTGCCCGTAGCTCGTGGTGAGACCGTACTCGACCTGGGAGTCGGCTGGGACATTGGTGGCCCAGCTCACGGTTGCTGAATTGGCGCTGACCTGGGCAACCTGGGGATTCGACACGGTGGTGACGGAAGGTGGGGTGGTGCCCCCGGCCGCATTTTGAGAACCTCCGCAGCCGGCGATAGCCACGGCTAATACAAGCGCCGGCAACCCCCAGACCAGACCCCGAAACCGCCCGCCGGCAAACCCGACTTCGTGACCCCGCATGAGCCCTCGCCCAACATTCGCTGCCCCGCGTGATGCCGCATCTTTGAATGCGGCTGAATTATAGACTCCCTCAGAGCCGTTTTTCAACTTTCCTCCTCGGGGGAAACAGTGGAGCGGATCGGCGAAATGCGGCGTCTCGACACCCTGCAGAGTGGCTTTTCTTTGCACTGGGGGCTTACTCCGGGGAGTTTGACGTCGTGTCCCCGGGAGAGGTTGCATTCCTGCGGCCGGGTCTTATGGAGAGGCCGGCTTCGCGGATCTTATAGATCAGCGCCCGATAGCTGATATCCAGAATTTGCGCGGTCCGGCGGCGATTCCAATGATTGGCGTTCAGGACTTCCAGGATGAGGTGTCGCTCCATCTCGAGCGCTGCATCCTTGGCGATCCTCTTCAGTGGGATGGTGCCATCCTCTCGGACCTGCACCGAGAAGTTAATCGGACGTCGCTCCGGAACCACGTGGATCGGCTCTGCTTCCACTCCTAGGATGACGTATCGCGCCACCCAATTCTCCAGCTCCCTGATGTTTCCCGGCCAAGCGTAGCTCGCAAGGCGCTGCAGAGTTTTGGGAGAGAAGCTTGGAGCGCTTCGCGCAAAGCGCTGATTGAAGAGTTCCAGGAAGTATTCGGCCAGGACGGGAATGTCCTCACAGCGCTGGCTGAGAGGAGGAAGACCGAGGCTGATGACGTTAATGCGGTAATATAGGTCCGATCGAAAATTTCCGGAGGCAATGGCTTGGTCGAGCTGGCGGCCCGCAGCGCAGATCACTCTGGCTTCGATGCGCCTTTCCTCCTGGTCGCCAATTCGGCAGAATTGGCCGTCCTGCAGCATCTGCAACAGCTTGGCCTGCAGGCTCATGTCAAGTTCGCCGATCCCATCCAGAAACAGCGTACCGCACCGCGCCATCTCGACACGTCCGGGTTTGGAAGCATAAGCCCCGGTAAAGGCTCCTTTCTGGTAGCCGAACAGCTCACTCTCCAGCAGAGAGCCCGGAATCGCGGCGCAGTTTACCTTGACGAATGGACCGGAACTCCACGGCGAGCGCGCATGGATGTGCCGGGCCAGCACTTCCTTGCCGGTCCCATTGTCACCCTGGATGAGTAAGTGCACATTGGTCGCTGCGGCCTTGTCCACCTTCTGCCGAATGGCCTGCATGGCCGAAGAGCGGCCGAATACTACCGATTCCGGAGGGACCAGGGTGGCGCGCCCGGTCGGGGTGTTGTTCTCGGTGCTCACGGTAGTTTTATCATCCCCTGGGCGGAGTGCCATCGTCGCTTCCGGTGCACACAGACCGCCAAAGTCTGGGGCGCAACCGCGATGGCCTGAAGCGAATCTCCCCCATCTGAAGCCACCGCAACGCATTGGTTTTAAATGGGTTAAATCGCGCATAGAGAGCCAGGAACCAGGTCGAAGACGCAGGCAGATGTCCAGTCCGGCGGCCACATTTAGGAAATGGTCTTCACAGGTGTGCAAGAGCTTTTCCCAATTAGCGGCGAAAGAAATTATTGACAGCTTCCAGCCCTAAGCAACCCTGAAGAATTATGGGCCTGATCAGCACTCGGCCACACCCCGTACTAGTTTGAGCAAGTTCTCGGTCCAGGAACTCGTTTCGTCGCCAGTCTGTCAGATAATTTTTGCCATGGCCACTGGGGCACAGGTCCGGCGTTATCCGCGGGTCCCGCTGCCCAAGGGCATGCTGATTGCCTGGCAATCGAGCGGCGAGCGTGTGGTCTCCCGCGTCAGCACGCTCGGGCTTGGCGGCCTATTCATCTCGACGCAGGACCCGCCGGCTGTTGGTGAAATCATAAAGCTGTTTTTCGAGGTGCCGAACGGTGAAGTGCGCGCGCGCGCCATGGTGCGGAATTCGCAGCCGGGGAAAGGCATGGGCGTCGAGTTCACCGCGATGGACTACGAAGCCCGGGCGCGCCTGCACCGATTGCTGAAGCGCTTGTTGGGATAATGAAGCGCCTTGCGAACCGCAAGGCGAGCGAGTTTCTCTAGCGTTGAGGAAAGATAAAAGCCTCGAGCATGTCTGCGCGGGCCTTCTGGTCTGAAGCGATCAACTGCAGCAGGTCGGTCACTGAGATCATCCCGCGATAACTGCCTTTGTCATCCACCACCAGTAGGTGGTAGATGCCGTGCTTTTCCATCAGGCGAAGACCATCCTCGAACGGCATCTCCGGCGAAACAGTGATCAGGTCGGTGGTCATCACTTCGCCCACGCGCATCCAGGCGGGGCACTTGTTCTCGGCCGCAACCTTGTCAGAGATGTCGCTCTGTGAGATGACGCCGACCAGCTTGCCGGTCCCATCCAGCACGCCCACGGCGCGCACCTGCCGCTCGCGCAGATAACGGGCTGCATCATGCACCGTCGTCTCCGCGGTGATCGAGTAGATGTTCTTCCGCCCGCTAATCAGTTCCGCGACTTTCATCGAGGTCCTCCTCGGGAAGGGGGATCGCCCGCATGGTATGCCGAGTCTGTTGCCGCTGGCAAGAGCTGATCGCTTGGGGGGGAATACGGGAGAGCGACTCCGGCTGCATTAAGCCGTGGCGGCCTCACCGCGGATGATGTCGTATCGCTCGATCACCGCGGCGACGCCGACGCGCTCGCTGCCGCCTTCGAGCTGCCGCTCCACCCGCACCACCTTGCCCTGGGCGCGGACGTAAACCTCGGTGCCGCGTGTGATCTCGGCGGGAAGGGTCAACGTGATGTCCAACTCGGCGCCAGCCGAGAGATCATGGTCAATCGTGAAATAAACGCCGCGGGTGGAAATGTCGCGAGTCTTGCCACTGCGAGAACCGGTTTCTTTGTCGATGGGAACACGGATGATGACAGGCAGTGACAGGTCGTACCGGCGAGCCGCGCGTCGCTCCGTCATTCCCCCTGATCCTCCGCACAGAATTTGAGGCGCACCATCCCCTTGCGATGGAACCAGCAATCACCGTTCCAAAGGGGGTCGCAGAACCGGATGGGGTGCCTGCATCTTATGGGAATTTGGCTCTTCTTGCCGGTGAAATCGACTGTCAATGTTCCGGCAACCCCTTGAAAACAAACTAGAAAAGGATTCCGCCTGGTCCTTCCAGCAGGTGACCCCTCTCGCAGACGCTAAATTCGCCAGCAACGGCCTTATTGGAATCCATTTTGACCCACGACAACCCGACTCCGTATGCGTGAATCGAAACCCGCATGCCCTGAATAGGCAATAGATTGCAACCTGCCGCTTGGGGCTACCCTTCTTTGCCCACCGGCGCGACAGCTGCGGAGCGCGAGCCTCGCCCTGTGTCCAGATTGAACTGGCGCATCTTGTAGAGCAGAGCCTTGTAGCTGATGCCCAACATTCGCGCCGCGTCTTTCCGGCACCAGTGCGTTTTCTCCAGGGCGTCGGCGATGGCTTCCATCTCGGCTTCATTCTTCAGGCTGCGCACCAGCGCCTTCAACCCCTGCTCGCGAGGAGACGTGGGCTCCTCGCGGGGCGAAGTGCGCTGACGGGTTGCGGCCATCTCGAGCAGTTCGCGGAAGCTGCCCTCGTCGTCCTCGAGGATGACGTAGCGTTTCACGAAATTCTCTAGCTCGCGCAAATTGCCCGGCCAAGGGTAGCGCGCGGCTGCCTCGAGTAGATGTTGGGAAGGATCCGGAGCGTCCTTCTGAAACTTCTCGCTGTACTGCTTCAGGAAGTGGCGGAACAGCAGCGGAATCTCGGTGGTCCGCTCGCGCAGCGGCGGCACGTTGATGGAGAGAACGTTCAGGCGATAGTAGAGGTCTTCGCGCAGCCGCCCGGACTTGATGGCCTCGTGGACGTCCACGTTGGTGGCTGCCAGCACGCGTACGTCAATCTCCACCAAGTGCCGCCCACCGAGGCGCGAGTACTGGTGATCTTGAAGCACATGCAGCAGCTTGGCCTGCAAGTGAGGGCTCATCTCCGCAATCTCGTCAAGAAAAATCGTGCCCTTGTTGGCTAGCTCGAACTTGCCGGGCTTGGAGCGGACGGCGCCGGTGAACGCGCCCTGTTCGTAGCCGAAGAGCTCCGACTCGAGCAGCTCCCCAGGCAAAGCCGCGCAGTTCACCTTAACGAACGGCTGAGTTCGGCGCAGTGACCGCATGTGGATCATGCGCGCCACCACTTCCTTGCCCACCCCGCTTTCGCCATAGATGAACACCGGGACGTCCACCGGCGCGATCTGCAGGATCTGCTGGCGGATGCGGACCATTTGCGGGCTCGCGGCCAGGAAGGAGAGGTCCTCGGTGAGCTGGTCGCAGTATTCGCGCAGGGCCTTGTTCTCCGCACGCAATTGTTTCTTCTGCCGGCATTTCAGTACCGCCGCGTCCAGCTCGTTCTTCTCAAAAGGCTTGGTCAAGTAGTCCTGCGCGCCCAGGCGAATGGCCTCGACCACGGTGCCCACTTCGTTCGAGCAGGAGAGCATGATGATGTTCATTGAGCGGTCGATCTTCATCATCTGGCGGAGGGTGTCAAGCCCGTTCACCTCCGGCATCAGCACGTCCAGGATGATGAAATCCGGCCGCGCCCCCTCGCTGAGCCGCTCCAGCGCTTCCTTGCCCGACTCGAGCGTGGTCACCTCGTAACCGTCAACCTCGAGCAGCGTCTGGAGATACTTGCGGATGCTCGGCTCGTCATCCACCACCATGATCTTTTCTTTGTCAGCCATGCACTCCCACCCTTCGGTCAGATTTACCGTCTACTGGTTGTCGGTCGGCAGCAAGAACGTGAACGTGCAACCGCGCCATGGCTCGCTGTCCACCCAGATCTTTCCCCGGTGCGCCTGCACCAGACGCTTGGCAATGGCCAGCCCCAGGCCCATGCCTGAGGAGGAACGGTCCACACGAACGAAATCTTCGAAGATCTCCTGGTGATGCTCGGCGGCGATGCCCGTTCCGGTGTCAGTCACCTCGACCTTGACGCTGTTTGACAGTTGCGCGCGTTCGCGACGCCGGTCTGTGGGGGGCATCGCCTCGGCGGCGCGCCGCTCCCAGAAGTGTGGTTCGGCGCTGAGGCTGACATTCCCGCCCGTCGGCGTGTGCTTCAGGGCGTTGTCGAGCAGGTTGGCCACGGTCTGCTGCACCTTCTGGTAGTCAAACTTGAAGATCGGCAGGCTGCCGTCGAACCACGTCTCCAGGCGCACCTGCTTGCGCTGAAAGGCGTCGTGCCACCGGTTGGCGAGCTCGCTGAGGCAATCTCTCAGATCGTTCTCGCGCAGGTGTAGCACCAGCTTGCCGCTTTCCAGCGCCGAGTAATTCAAGAACATCGAAACCAGCCGCACCAGCCGGTCGCAGCTGTCCTTGGATTCCTGCAAGATGTCGCGCTGCTTTTCGGTGAGCCGACCGAGCGAGCCGGAGAGCAGCAAGTCGTAGTAGCCCTTGATCACCGCCAGCGGCGTCTTCAATTCGTGCGCCGCCGATGCCAGGAAGACGGTCTTCTGTCGGTTTACCTCCTGCAGCCGGAGATAAGCGGCCAGCAGGTTTCGGTAGGTAATCTCGCGTTCTTGCAGCAGCTCCTGCACCGTGTGCTGCACTTCGGATTCTTCCGCGGGTGAGGCGGCAGGAATCGCCTCCACGCGCACCACCAGCCAGTCTGGCTCGGGCAGCCAGCGGATGCGTGCCCGGGCCTTCTCTCCGGAACCGTCCACCGGCAGGTCAACTTCCTGTTCGCCGCCCTCGATCTGGCCGAAAATTACCTTCGGATCGATGTGCAGCAGCTCGCTGAACAGGTTGACCTGGGTCGGCGAGACAATGCCGCGGGCATTCAAGCAGTGCTGCGCGCGCAGATTGGCGAAAAGGATTCGTCCGCCGCGATCGGAAACCAAGAGCGGGCGATCTAGAGTGTCCAGCAGGCTTGCAAGGAGACTGAAAGGAAGCAACCCTCCAGTCAATTGTTCAACTTCTGCCTCGCGCTGCAAGACACCCTCCTAGGACACTCTCCCGCTGTCGGCGGCACGCCCGGAATACTCTTCTGATCTGTGGATCTCTGTTCTTAGTTCCTGAAGGGACTGCCAAATACTGTCAAAAGGCAGCGGGAGTGTCAATGGGAAAGGCGTCCCATTTTGCGCAAATGTTGAAAAGAAGTAGCACGTTGGAGAAAAACAGCGCCGAGGAACTAATTTTCCGCATTCCCCCGGGACCCGGAAGTCTTTGCAAGACAACCAAATACGTCGATTCACCGACTGATTGGGTCTCTGGCATCCAAGCTGCTGTTTTCCCCGAGTACTGGTTCGAAAGTACTAGCGGACTGGGTGTGGCAGAGCTGGTTTTTCACTGAGAAGGCATGCGCTTAAACCCCGCCGAGCGACGCCGTTCTCCACGGATACGTTTGCAGATCCCCATATTCGTTCGGGGTGTGGACGCATCCGGTGCGGAATTCTTAGATTTGACCAAGACGCTGGATATCAGCGCCACCGGCGCATTCCTGGCGAGTTCGCGACTGTTGCGGACTGACCATGTTGTTCATCTCACCGTCCCCGCTCCGCCTTCTTCCTCCTCGGGGATGGTGCCGTCGGAAACACCTCCGATGCAGGCCCGCATCCGGCGTCAGCAGACTGCAGGGGATGTTCACCTAGTCGGCCTGGAGTTCCTCAAAGCGCTTGATTGACGCCCTCCCCCCGAGCACACCGAGCCCAATAGGGGTGAACGTCGCGGCACATAATGTGCAACGAGTTGCGCTTCTTGGCCGCCTGCAGTCGCCGCACGCGCGCTTGAATCTCCAGACGCCCCCTGTTTGCCGCAAACCATCAACTTGCGGGCCCTGCCATAGCCTCTGGCGCAACGACCAGACGGATGGCCACCATCGTGCTCTCTTCAGAGTGGATCATTGTGCTATCCCAATTCCCCGTTGGGGTAAGCTGGAGTAATTCGGACGCTGATGCCCAGCCCCGCTGACCCCACGAAGTCTCATCTTCCTGGCGAGGATGTATTCTTCGAACTCCTCGCCGAAACCCTCGAGAACCTGGAGCGGCCGGCGCGAGGCCAGTTCCTTCAACGCTTCCTCCGCACCATCGCCCAACTGGATTTGACCGAAGCCCTGAGCCTGGACTACTGGGAACGCATTCTCATCCGACGTCGGGAACTGGCCGAGAGTCTCGGCAAGCCTGTTTCGCTGAAGACGGCGATGGTAGATGTGCTGGCCTCGTCCAACATACTGCGCGTGCCCATCATGATGGAATATGAGGAACTGAAGAAGCTGCAGACCAACGCTGCCACCGACCCGCTCACCGGCCTCTACAACCGGCGGTTGTTCGAGGAGTATTTCGATAAGGAGTTGAACCGCGCCTGGCGCTCCGGACAGAACCTGGCGCTGGTGATCATGGATGTGCACCGGTTCAAAGAGGTGAACGACCGCCACGGCCATCCGCAGGGCGACCTGGTGCTGCAGGCCGCTGCGAGCACGCTGCGGAAATCGCTGCGTACTTCCGACTACGCCTTCCGCTTTGGCGGGGATGAATTCGCCCTTCTGCTGCCGCAGTCCGACGCAGAGAAGGCCGCTGCGCTCAGCCGCCGCGTCCGCACCGTTTATGAGGCGGCCATTAAGCCGATGCGCCTCGACGTTTCCCCGGACCTCGACTACGGCCTCGCAGTTTACCCACAGGACGGCGACCAGAAAGAAGTGTTGATCCGGGTGGCCGACGACCGGCTCTACCAGTTGAAGCATGCCAATCATACGCAGCGCGGCGAAGCCACACCGCCAGCCCCACCAACGCACCCACCGGAGATGCCTGCGGGGCCGGCCGCCGCAGCCGGCGCGGCCCGAGAAACCCCGGCACCGGCGCCTACGCCGGTGCAGCCTCCCGCCGAGCGCAGGAAATGGGAACGCGTCTCGCTGGCCGGAACGCGCGCCTACGCCCTGCTTGGCGAGGCCCCTGAAAAAACCGCCCACGTGCTGGACCTGGGCTATGGCGGGGTAGCCCTGCAGACCGACGCCCCCGAAGAGCTTGCCGCCTCCTTCCATGCGGTGCTCCACGTGCCCATCCTCCCGCCGGTGCGCGTCAGCCTGCGCCGCGTTTATTTGCAGCGCGGCCAGGGCACGACCCTACGGGTGGGTTGCTCGTTCGTCTCCTGACGCCCGCTTCCCCGATGCCTTCACCGAGCCAAGCTCTGGCAGATTCTTGTTGACAGGAGAACGCATCCATAGATAATAGTCTATGTATATGCCGCTCGCCGGTCCATCCGACGCTGTCATCGACCTGCAACTCAAGGCCCTGGCCGACCCGACGCGCCGGCGCATCATCGAGCTGCTCAGGCAGAAGGGGTGCTGTTCCTGCGCGGAGGTGAGCGCGTTCGATCCGGGCCTGTGCGTGTGCGACTTGGAATCGGCCCTTTCCCTGAGCCAGCCCACCATTACCCACCACATCCAGGTGCTGCGTGAGGCGGGGCTGATCACCACGTGGAAGATCGGCCGGTGGCTCTACTGCCGGCGCAAGGAGGAGGCATTGGACCGGCTGGGGGCGTGGGTGCAGAGGGTCTGAGCCCGTGGGACAATTTATTTGCTCACATCGACGTATATAAATATATCGAAAGGGAGGAGGTACTGTGAAATCAGAGACTACAAACAAGCAGGCGATCCACGCGGTGATTCAGGCCGCTTATGGCGCAGTGGCACGGACGCAGGGAGAGGGCTCGCCGTCCGCCTGTTGCGGGGCTGAGGTAACCCGGCCGACCGACTACTCGCTGGAGGAGCTGGCGGCGGTTCCGAAGGGAGCTTACCTCGGCGAGGGCAGCGGCGCGCCGGTGCGCTACGCCGAGCTCCAGCCGGGCGAAGTCGTGGTGGACCTCGGCGCCGGCGCAGGGATGGATTCATTTCTCGCGGCGAATCGTGTGGGTCCGGCCGGCCGGGTCTACGGCTACGATCTCACTCCGGAGATGGTAGAACGCGCGCAGCGGAACGCCGCCGCAGGGAATTACGCCAACGTGGAATTTGCGACCGCGGAAATCGAACGGCTGCCGCTGGCGAGCGGCGCCGCCGATATTGCCATCAGCAACTGCGTCATCAATCTGGCTCCGGACAAGCCGGCCGTGTTCGCGGAGATCTTTCGCGTGCTGCGGCCCGGCGGGCGACTCTCGATCGCCGACATCGTCCTGCGGGGCCCGGCGGAGGCTATTCGCGGTCTCCGGCAGAACGCGGGTGAGGAAAGTTGGTGCGCGTGCGTTGCGGGCGCGCTCGCTGAAGAGGAGTACTTCGCGGCGGTCCGGGGCGCGGGCTTTTCCGGTGTTCGCCTGGTTGCCGAGCGCCCGGCGCAGTTGCAGCCCGGCGGCGAAGTCGCGGCGGTGGCCGTCACAATCACGGCCTGCAAGCCGCTCGATGCCTAGAGTCTGTCAGGGTCAGGAAACCTGCGCGATCTGCTGGCGGAGGACCCGCGAAACGAATAGCAGCGCTTGCTGGATGCGAGCGAGGCCCAACCCCCAGCGCATCTCGGCCTGTTCGGGCGTCGTGCCGCGAGCGTGGAGCGTAATCCGCAGGCAAAAGCCCTCGCGGCCCGGCGCGCGATAGCGGCACGACAGGACGCGCAGCTCGGAGCGCAGCGCGTCGGGCGCCGTCTCGCGGGTCAGCAGCTCCTCGAGCCGCCGGGCCAGGCCTTCACAGTGG
>Ga0137392_10002693_pt1 | contig 10744 bp, 10 predicted proteins | sample 15con2h34AmetaG_FD_101394 | JGI IMG/M metagenome (GOLD analysis project Ga0137392, IMG submission 101394) | Vadose zone soil microbial communities from Angelo Coast Range Reserve, California, USA - 15con2h3.4A metaG | ecosystem: Environmental > Terrestrial > Soil > Vadose zone > Saprolite... | reverse complement strand
TACGGCCCGCTGCTCGAGCACCTCGCACGCCGCTTCGATATCACCCTGGCCGTCGCCAGTGGAGTTCTCACCACCCATTTCTCGGGGGCTCTGATCGGAGTCCTCGCCTCGATGCGCGTGCTGCAGCGGGTGTCGAGCCGCACTTTCATGCTCGGCGCAGTTACCTGCCTTGGGGTCGGATGCGCGAGCGTGGCGGCGGCGCCTTCATGGCCGGCGTTCCTGGCCTCCGTCTTCGTGCTCGGGATCGGATGGGGCGCTCTCGACATCGGCTGCAACCAGCTGGTTGCCCACAGCGAGGGCGTGCGGCGTACCGCGGTTCTGAATGCGTTGAACGGCACTTTCGCCGTCGGCGCCGTGGCCGGTCCCATCCTCGTCTCGACCGTCGGCCGAACGCATCTGACGCTCCTCTATGGTGGCGCCGCGGTGGTGGCCTTCGCGCTCTGGCCCCTGGTCAGCGGGGTCTCGGGGCGGTTGCCGTTCACGTCCATAAGGAGAGCGGACTCCTCTGCTTTCCTCCTCGGGATCTTCATGGTCGGCTTTGCGCTTTACGTGGGCTTGGAGGCGGGAATCGGCGGCTGGATGCCTTCTCATCTCGAGTCGATCGGCTTTCAGTCAGTGGCCGCGGCGACGTTGACCTCCGGTTTCTGGCTGGCGCTCGCCATGGGCAGACTTCTTGCCGCCCTCGTGCCCGCCCGGGTGCCTGAAAACTCGATCGTGATCACCGCATCGGCGGTAGCCGCCGCTGCGCTGTTGAGCGCGCTGATCCCGGCCGCCGCGCCGGTCGCCTTCATCGTCGCCGGTCTGGCAATCGCTCCGATCTTTCCCACCGGCATCGTGTGGCTAGCAAAGCTCAGGCCGGGCGACGCTCGCGTTACGTCGTGGCTGTTTCCGGCCTCCATGGTCGGCGGGGCCGTGATCCCCGGTGGCATCGGCGCGCTGATCGCGCGATTCGGAATCGGCTTGGCCCCGGCGATCCTGTCACTCGTGGCGCTCGGCTGCCTGACGGCGTTTTCGCTCGCGAGGAGAGCGCAACCAGGGTAATCCGCCTCTAGGAACGCAATCACCCGGTCCGCCTGGAGTTACACACCAAATGCGGTTCATTACCGGGCTGCTGCTCGCCGTAGTCCTAACTGGCGCGATCGTGGCCGCCGGGTTCGGTGCATTCAACGTGTACAAGGGCCGCAACGCGAGCCCTCAACTCGCAGGCAAGCCGTTCGCATCACCTGCGCCCTCATCCGCCTCGGTCAACACGCACCCCTCGACTCCTGCGCCACCTGGCACCACCCCACTACCGGTCTCTGGATTCGGCCGCATCGTTGTGGATGGCGCCAGTAAGAGAGTCTTCGTTTCTAGCCCGCGAAGCAGCGCCATCGTGGTGCTGGATTTTTCTGGCCGAATCGTGCGCACGATCACCGATGAGCCTGGTGCCGATGCGATGGTGGTGATCGGTTCCGTGCTTTACGTGACCCTGACTACCGCCGGCGCGATCGATGCGATCGACACCAAAAAGCTCTCCCGGATCCGGACATTGACCAGCGGCCTGGTTTCTCCGATGGACCTGGTGGCGGCAGGGGGCCGCCTGTGGACGACCACGGGGCCGTGCGCCCAATGGTCGACACAACTCGTCAGTGTCGATCTCGATAGCGGCACGATGCACACCTTCAAATTGCCGATCGATTCGTTCCTTTCTTATTGCGCCGCATTCGCAGCCAACGACCGGACGAGCAACCTCATCCTGGCCTGGTCAATCGACCTGGAGCCCGCCACCGTCAGCGTGATCGACGTGTCGACGGGTAGTCCTGTTTTCGTGGTGAGCGCTCGCGAGGGACGATTGGGCAACCTCAGGGATGTCGCCTTCACACGCGACCGGACGCGATTCATCACCGCCTCCGGAGCCCCGTACGAGTTCGACGAGTGGAACCTGACCGACCTCACACAGGACGGAGTGATCTACCCTGCCGGACCATACCCGATCGCCGTAGCAGTCACCGCGAACGGCAGGGAGACGATGGCTGGAGGGTTGTCGCAGCCGTACGGCCAGGATGTATACGAATACGCGGTGGGATGGCCATCCGCGGCTTTGCAGGGCCGCCATCAGGGCACCACCACGAACCAGGTCTACAGCCGGGGCCTGGCCTTCAGCGTCGACGGCTCGAGGATGTTCGTTGTTACGGGCGACCAAACGCCCGGCTCGAACAGCGCGATATTCAACGTGATCCCCGCGTCGTAGGGCCGAGCCCAGCTGCCGGGCTATTCTTGGCGGATCGTGACCTCGCTCAGGCGCGGCCGCGCGCGGTACATGCGCTGGTTCGGAGTCGCGATTGCGATCGTGCTCGTGGTCAGCTGCACGGGAACTGCGTCCAGGATCGGTCCGTCACCCACTCAGTCGACGCGGACGTCTCCAGCTGCTGTGGCGACGCTCCCGTGCCGGATGCCGGTCAACGTGCGCGTCGATCAGGGTGGCAACCGCGAGGTGCTGGGTTCCCTGGCGCTGCCGTCCGGCGTCACCACCGACGATCCGACCGACTCGATCGTCAAGGTCGCCGACTTTCCCGTGAGCGGCGGGGGCACGGTCCCGCTCTGGGGCACGGTGAGCTCACCGCAGCTGTTCGGGGTCGGCCTGGGGACGTTTTCGCCGATCGCCGGCAAGTGGTTGCCCGCCCCTCCGCAGCTGGTTTCGCCTGACCTGCTGCACTACACCTACCTCCACCCCAATGGCAGCCTGCGGCTTGTGGCCGCCAACGGCTCGGAGATCCCGATCGCGAATCCGATCAACCTGACCCCGCTCGCCTATACCGGCGCGCGCGTTGTGCTCGTCCAGAATCAGCCGGCGTCGAGCGGCCTGTGGCTGCTCGACCCAACGACGCACGCGGTCACGGTGATCACACAACCGGCCGCGACCGATGATTGGCGTGAGGTCACGACGGCCCCGGCGACTGCGACGGCCAGCAGCGAGACGTTTGCGTATGGCGTCAACTCTCCCGGCGGGCTGGGCGCTCCGCCTCCGACTACCGTCCTGCGAGCAAATCTGCAGGCGCGTGGCTTGCTCAAAACCACGACCGTGTACACGGCCGCCGCCGGCACGACGATCGCCCTCATCGCGGCCGACCGCCAAGGCGGCCTGCTCGTAGTGCTCACCGGACATTCGCCCGGCCTCGTCTATCTCGACCCCAACACAGGACCAAGATTGGAGGCGGCGCCGGCCGGGGTCGTGCTGGCCAACGTCGGCCCCCGCCACCACGCTGACGGGCACGGCATCTGGTTCATCGGCCGCACCGGCATCTTTCTTTTTGACGCGGCATCTGGCTTTCAGAAGATCGCAGCTGGGATCACGACCGACGTCGCGCCCGGCGGCGACTGCGCTTAGGCGATGGAAAACACCGGCGCGCCGCCACAGGGCACACCGCCGACCAACTCGGGGGAGGAACGCCTGAGGGACCAACTCGCGGCCTGGCAGGCCGCCGGCGTCATCGACGCCGCCACCGCGGCTCGAATCGAGGCCTTCGAGGCCGGCCGTCCGGTCACCGATCGACCGACCCGCATCTCAGTCAGTGAGGTGATCGCCTACATCGGCACTGTCGTCCTCTTGGTCGGCGTCGGCTTTCTGTACGGCACCCAGTACGCAAATCTCGGCTCAGGCGGTCGACTCGTGATCCTCGGTCTGGTGGTGGCCGCGGGCCTGGCCGCGGGTGAGCTTGTGAAAAGGGTGGGCGGGACTGGAGCCGCGCGACGTGCATGCGCCGCGGGCTGGACCGTGGCGGCGGTCGCAGCTGCGGTCTGGTTCGCGCAGGCGTTCGTCGACGCCAACGTCCTCACGCAGGCGTCGCGCTACGGCTATACGGATGAACCGGACACCAGCGGGTCGATCATGCTCGGGGCTCTCATCGGTGCGGTCATCGCTGCGGCGCTTTTGTGGCGCTCAGGCGCGGCGCTGCTAGCTGTCGTGACCGCCGCCCTCGCCTACACCACGGCCGGCTGGTTCGACACCTACACGCGAACGCTCCCGAGTGCCGGCGTCTTGGTGACCTGGCTCGTCCCGGCCGCGATCCTGGCGGTCCTCTCCGAAACGATGGCGGGCGGCCGCGAGCGCCGCTGGGCGCGGGAAGTCTTGAGGTTCGCGGTTGTGGTCCCGCCCACCACAGTCGCGCTGGCTCTTTCATTCAACGCTGACGGTGGAAACCTCGAGTACTTCGCAGCTGTGTTTGCGCTCGCGGCGTTCGGTCTGGCGCTCGCTCGAAGCAGCGCGGGCTACGCGATCGCCGGCGGGGTGGCGCTGTTCATCGTCGTCAATGAGGTTGGCTTTCGGCACTTCGCACAGTCCCTCGGCTTTCCGGTGGTCCTGATCGTGTCCGGGATCACGCTGTTCGCCGTCGCCGGCGGCCTTGTCAGGCTGCTGCCGCGCTTGCGCCGGCGCGGGTGATCGCGTGAACCACTTGCGATCTCCTCAATTACGACTTGCGGGCACGGCGTATGCGGCGAGGAAAACCCTGGCGGCGGCATCGGCCATGCGATCGAGGTCAGCGTCTCGAGTAGTTTCATCGATCGGGTAGAACATGCCACGGTCTAGGGGAATCCCCAACGTAAGCGAAGCGAAGTGCTGGGCTGCGAGCGATGGGTCGTCGAGCTTTAGTCGCCCCTGGTGCACCAGAGATTCGCAGACAATCAACCGAAGATGACTCCCGAGTACCTGGTGGTCGACCGCGAGCAGCTGCCCGATTCGGAACTCCAGGGCTACCTGTTTGGCGGCGCCCACGTCTGCATCATCTTCGTCGACGAGGAGCCCGGAGGCGGTCCGCGACTCCACCGGCATGCTTACGAGGAGATCTTCATCGTCCTGGAAGGGCAGGCGACGTACACGGTCGGCTCGGACACCGTGCAGGCGAGCGCCGGACAGGTGCTGATCGTCCAGCCGGGCGTCCCCCACAAGTTCGTCAATTCAGGCAGCGCCCGGCTGCGACAGATCGACATCCACGCCAGCGACAGGTTTGTCACCGAATGGCTCGAGGGCTAGGCCGCTGATCTCGCCCTCGGTCGTCAGGACGAGCGGAGGTAGTTGAGCACGGCGAGCACCCGCCGGTGATCGCCTCCTGCCGGCTCCAATCCGAGCTTGGAGTAGATGGTGCCGATATGGGCTTCCAGGGTCTTCGGGCTGATTTTCAATGCTGACGCGATCGCATCGTTGGATCGGCCCTCAGCCATGAGGCCGAGAACCGACCGCTCGCGACCCGTCAAGTCTTCGATCAGGTCGTGGGCCCGCTTCCGGCCCAGGAGCTGCGATACCACGAGTGGATCGACCGCGGACCCGCCGTTGCCCACGCGGCGCACCGCATCGAGGAACTCATCGAGGTCCGCGAACCGATCCTTGAGCAAATAGCCGACGCGATCAGGGCTCTGGCCCAGGAGGTCGAGAGCGTGGTGACTTTCTACATATTGAGACAGCATCAGGACACCCATCTCCGGATGCTGGCGTCGGATCCGTTTGGCGGCCACCAGCCCCTCGTCGGTCTGGGTCGGCGGCATCCGAATGTCGAGAATCACGAGGGAGGCGTTGGTGCTCGCCACGAGAAGGTCCAGCTCGTCGGCATTGGAGGCCTGGCCCACGACTTCGAAGCCGCCGCTCTCGAGAACCCGAGTCAGCCCTTCTCGAAACAACACCGAGTCGTCCGCGACGATTACCCGCACGGCACCTCCGCGTGAATGGTCGTGCCACCTGTGAGGTCGCTTTTGATGATCAAGCGCCCACCCACCGCAGCGACCCGGTCGGTGAGTCCGCGAAGACCAGAACCGACAGACAGGTCAGCGCCACCAACACCATCATCGGAAACCTCGACGACAGCGAATCCCGAGCGGCGGCCAAGCGAGATGCACATCCGCCGCCCCTTCGAATACTTCACGGCGTTGGTGATCGCTTCGGAAACGACGAAGTACAACGCTGTCTCTAGGGGCGGCGCCAGCCGAGTGTCGCCCAGCTCCCCCGTGACGTCGACGGGAATCGGGCATCGTTCGGTCAGGGACCTGATCGCAGGAACCAGCCCGGCCTGGGTGAGGATCGTGGGGTGGATGCCTCGCGCCAGCTCGCGCAGCTCTCCAAGCGCCTCCCTGAGCGATGCGATGTTGGCGTCGATCAAAGTTGCCGTCTCGAAGTCGGAGCGCCGCATCGCCTCTGCTTTCGTGACCTGGAGCGACAACAGCAGGGTTACCAGCTGCTGCTGAGCCCCATCGTGCAGGTCCCGCTCGACACGCTGGCGCTCGCCGTCGGCAGCCTCGACCAGGCGCGCGCGTGACTGGCGCACTTCCTCCAGCTGCGCGCGCAGCTGGACCTGGAGACGGGCGTTCTGCAAAGCCAGGTGCACGGCCGCGGCGGCGGTATCCACCAGCTGTCCCTCATCCACGAGAGAGGAGTCGTAGATCAGCGCCGCGACCGGGCTGGCCGGGTCGCCCAGAAGGCTCACTGCTTGCTCAGAGTCGGCGGTCGGGAGCTCGATCCGCCTCCCTTCCAGGTCTGCGAACCACTCTTGAGCCGGCAGCCAGTAGGCGACCTCGAGCGAGGGGTCGTGGAGGGCCTGCGCCAGCGCCGGCTGAAGCTGCTCAGGCGCCAAACCGCCCGACAGCTTGACGACCAGATCGCCTACTGATGACATGTCCAGTCCGGATCTGAGCAGGCCGATCAGACACCCGACCGGAAGGGCGACGAGCAAGAGCGGGAACACTGTTGCCAGCGCGGTGACCGAACCCCGGAGGACCGCTGCCGTCGCAAGCACGAAGAAAACGGTGATCGGGACCATCGGCCAGAAGACGGGTGACATCGATCGGCGCCGGGCGTGCCCACCCAAGAACCAGCGGCGGATGACCAGGGCCGAACCGATGACCAGACACGCGAGGTAAATGGAACCCGCGGCTGGGACCTCGATGTCGAAGACGGGCTGGCTGATCTTGCCCAGCACGGGATAGCCGGCGATGACGGCGAGCAGAGCCGCGAGCGGCACGACAGCGTAAAAGGATCGGACCACCACGCGGTCCAGCCTGGAGACAAGTCGTCCTCCAGGAAAGGCCAACAGGAGGTGGATGAGCACGACCGCCCAGAGGGGGCTGACGAAATCCAGGAGGACCTCCGCGGCGGGCGAGACCTGGCCAACCCTGTTCTTGAGCAACGCGTCGCCCGTGAGCAGACCGACGCCGACACCGATCATCAAGAGACCGACGCGGTTCCGAGGTCGGAGTGACCACGCGATCAGCCCGGCCAGGACGAATGAAGACCCCGGGACGATATAAACCAGCGCCGCATACCAATCGGGCGAGAGCTCCGGGCCAACGCCGCCGCCTGGGAGGATGGTGAAGTTCACCTCAGAGAAGCACGCCAGCGCGATCATGGCCAGCGCGCCGGCCTGGATGACGCGACGCTGCAAGGTGTTCATGCTCCGAGCAAGGCCCCCAGGCTCTCGGCGGAGAGATCGGCCTTGGCGATGAAGCCTAGAGCGCCGCAGTCCTGAAGGCGAGGGCCGTAGTCGGCGGCGTCGCGGCTCGAGACCAGGACCACGTCGGGGGGCTCCGGCTCCGAGCTCAGGGACGCGGCGACCGCCAAACCGTCGAGGTCAGGAAGCTGGATGTCAAGGAGCACGAGGTCGGGCTTGAGGCGCCGCGACTCGCTCAACGCTTCGGCTCCCGTGCCAGCCTCGCCCACCACCTCATGGCCGATGGCCTGAACAAGGCGGCGTGCGAGCCGGCGGAACCCCGCGTGATCGTCCACGATGAGCACACGCTCACGCATCGCCGCATCATCTCACCGCCGATCTCGGGCGCGGTACAGGGCTAACCCTTACCACGAGCACGGGTCAAGCCCCGATGCGGTCGGGTCCCTCGATGCCTAGTGTGGCGGCGCATCATGCGCTGGCTAATTCCGGCTGGAGTCGTGGCAACCGGTTTGGGCCTCCTGATGTTTTACATCCCTATGTGGAAGGGCGCAGCACTGATAATTCCGCCCGGGGCGCCATTTGCTCTGGTGGTGGCCGGGATGGGCGGCCTCGTGGTCGGCGTCATCGGCGCCTGGCGGTCGCGCTCGACCAGCGCTGACGGAATTGCCGCCGGCGCTGACATGAGGGGTGCAAACACCGGCGCGAGCCATCGACTCGCCGACGTGCTCGCGCTGGCCGGACTTGTCGGGGCCGTTGCCGCCCCGCTGGCGGCCGGTGCATTCTTCTTCGCCGAGCCGATCCTCGCATCGCTGCAGGGCCCTGACCCGTGCGGTGCCGCGAAGGGCTATCGGCCACCGGATCCGGCCTGCGTCGCAGCTCATCCGGATTACTACCAATACGATCCGGTCGGCGGCTCGTTATCCACTCCCGCATCGCGGCTTGAGCACGACCTGGCTCCCGCTTGGTCGCTGGGGCTCGTGCTCGCCCTTGGTGCGGCCCTGATCAGCTGGCTGGCCCTGGCAATCGGCACCAGCCGGCGCCGCACCGCCATCTCGGCCTTGACTCTGGGCTCTTTCACCCTCGTCTGGATGTTGGCCCCGTACCTTCTGTTTCTCATCTTCGGCGGCGACTAAACGACCTCCGTCTGACTCAGGGATGACCCCTAGTCAACCGGGGGCGCGGCCCCGATGCGATCGTTCACGACGCCGCCTAAGGTCGCGCCATGAGCGCAATCATCCACTCCTTACTGGGTATTTCGGGCTATCCATTGATCGGAGTCATCTGCGGACTCATCCTGCTCGAGGAGTTGGGAATCCCAATGCCGATGGCCCCCGGCGACCTGCTTTTGGTTCTCACCGGCATTTCGATCGCAACCGGTCGCGTCAACCCGTTTGTGGTGGTCTCGGCAGTGTATTTCTCTGCACTGATCGGAGCCATCGGTGGACGCGAGCTCTGCGAGCACATCGGAAGCACAGCGCTGCCTCGAATTGCACGACTGCTTCATGCCCGTGACCGGGTCGACGATCTGACGGCGAAACTTCGGCGTGGCGGGTCAGTGACGGTCTTCCTTGGTCGCATCACTCCCGGCTTGCGCGTGTACACGACCCAGCTCTCGGGCCTGGTCGCGATGCCTCGACGCACGTTCGTTATCGGGCTGGCCCCAGGGGTAGCCCTCTACGACGCTGTCTTCATCAGCCTCGGCGCCTGGCTGGGCCTGGGCGTGCTGACGACGATCAAGAACTACATGCCAGGGCCGGGTGTGCTCGTCGTCCTGGTCATGGTGATTGGGTCGGCGCTCGCCGGACACGCATTGGTCAACCACATCCGCAGACCGAGTCCAGCTTAGAGCGTGGAAATGTCACCACTCGAGCATGAGCGGAGCCAAACCCCGCTCCCGCTGCGTGCCGACCCGGCGGCCGGCGCTTTGATCGGAACCTTCCTGCTCGCCCTTTGCCTGGGTGGACCTGTCGGTCTGGTCGTCGTGCTGATCGTGTGGATCGTCTTCGAGGCCGTCAAACGTGTGTTGACGCATCGCAAACCTGAGGGCTGACCCCTACGAACAAGGCGGCGCGGCCCCGATGTGACCCTTGCGCGCCGCGCCTATGGTCGCAACAATGTACGCAACCCACGCCGGGTTGTCAGTTCAGGAGGAAGCGGCTTATGAGTCGATCTTTACGTCACCTTCTGGCGGTAGCGACAGCAGCATCGATGGTGGTGGCGCCGGGTCCCGTCTTCCTGGCGGTCCAGGCGGACACCGGCGATAGCGCCACCGCCCTCGCGAAGATCAACCACATCGTCGTCATCTACGAAGAGAACCACAGCTTCGACAATCTCTACGGCGCTTGGGAAGGCGTGAATGGACGCGCCAACGCCGACCCTGCGCACACAATCCAGATCGGGCAACACGACGCGCCGTACACGTGTCTGCTGCAGAACGACCTGAACCTCGCCTCGCCACACTTGCCGGCGACCTGTACGGACGCCACGACTAGCGCTACATTCTCGAGCGCGTTCACCAACCAGCCGTTCGGCATCGAGGCCTACATCCCGGCGAGCGCGCAAACGTGTCCGAAGCCTGGCGTCTTCTTCGCCAACGGCTCGCTGCCCGACCCGAACAACTTGGGCGGCGGCTGCACACGCGATGTCGTGCACAAGTTCTATCAAGAGCAATACCAGCTCAACAAGGGGCACCAGAACCGCTACGTCACCGGCAGCGACGCGGTCGGGCTGACCATGGGTTACTACAACACGTCGGCACTGCCCATCTACGAATACCTGCACGATCCGGCCCACCCGCACTACGCGATCGCGGACGATTTCTTCCAGGGCGCTTTCGGTGGATCGTTTCTCAATCACCAGTGGCTCATCGCCGCTGCGACTCCGACATACCCGAACGCTCCCACCGCGCAGCATTCGATCCTCGACGCCAACGGCATGCCGACCAGCTACAAGCTCTACGCAGCGACGACTGCAGTCGCGGACAAACCGCTGACACAGCTGTGCGGCCTATCGACCACCGACCCGAACGTCAAATGTGGGGACTACGCGGTCAACACCATCCAGCCGACCTCCCAGCCGACGTCGTCGAACCCTGTAAAGCTTCCGCTACAGTCCGGCAAGACCATCGGAGACGAGCTCACCAGCGCCGATGTCAGCTGGGCTTGGTACTCGGGCGGCTGGTCCAATGCTGACGGCGACGTCGGCGCCCCAGGCTGGACCAACGGAACCACGCCCGGCGTCTGTGGCGACCCCAACTCGACCCCAAACCCGGCATACCCGTTCTGCCCGAACAAGGTCTTCCAGTTCCACCACCAGCCCTTCAACTACTTCGC
>Ga0137392_10002689_pt1 | contig 10749 bp, 12 predicted proteins | sample 15con2h34AmetaG_FD_101394 | JGI IMG/M metagenome (GOLD analysis project Ga0137392, IMG submission 101394) | Vadose zone soil microbial communities from Angelo Coast Range Reserve, California, USA - 15con2h3.4A metaG | ecosystem: Environmental > Terrestrial > Soil > Vadose zone > Saprolite... | reverse complement strand
GGCAAGATCCGCAAAGCCTTCCGCGATTACGTCACCGCGCGGCTGCCGAAAGACTGCAAGGCCGAATTTGGCGACCATTCCAGCGCGCCGGCCATTGCACTCGATTGGAACATGAAGCCGCTCGCCGCCGCCAAGCGCGCGTTGACCGAGGAGTGGGGCAAGGAAACGGTCCTGATGGGTTCAGGCGCCTCGATCCCGATCGTCGCGGATTTCAAGCGCACGCTCGGTCTCGACACCGTGCTGGTGGGTTTTGGGCTCGACGACGACAACATCCATTCTCCGAATGAAAAATATGACCTGAAGAGTTTCCACAAGGGCATTCGTTCGTGGGCGCGAATTCTTGCGGCGCTGGCGGAGGCGCCGAGGTAGAGGCAGATACGTGGGATACCCATCGCAGAAACTCTCGATTCGATTTTCAAACAGCCAAAAACAATTGCGGATAAGCATCCGCGATCCCGCGGCGCGATGCGCCCGAGGTTTGCATTTATCTCTCGCCCAAAAGAGGGCGTGGGGAACGCCGGATGCCCGCTGCACCCGCAGCCTCATGTGCGCTTTTGCATTGGTAAAAATGCACACGAGTAAACGAGTACACCGGAATCACCCGACGTTCCCGCACGCAATGGTTTTACGACTTACTTCGAGCTCTCCCCGGTGATCGGGCTTGTTTGACACCGTCGTCCGCGGATATGTTTTGTCTAAGCCCGGTTGGGCCGACGCAACTCCGCGAACTTGACGCCAACCAGTTGAGGCGTCAGGACCACACGACTTCGCCGTACGCTGCAATCGTCTCTCGTCAGCTCGCTTGATGATCGCTCACAGGCCGAAACCCGCCCTGCAATCCCGTCGCGCGCAAAACGCTGCCGCGTCCACCGCATCCCACCCCGCGTCCGTGACGATCGCGATACGCCCCTCTCAGTGGGACGGGATGGCGCGAATTTGTAGAGATGATTTGCCCGACGGGTGAAGTGAAATATTTTTTCAAAGGGGACTCGACACAAAAATGCCCGACGGGCAAATCAGCCGACCTGTCCGCCGTAACGGCGAGACGGATGCCGTAGCCCGCCTTTTTATCTCATCCTCGGTGAACAGCGCGGTGCTTCGTTCAAGCTATCGGGCTGCTGTGAACCGCTCGTAGGTATCAGGTTCATCGGGCGCGTCCACTTGGCACCGACGCGCGCTATCGTTGCCCAGGAGAGGGAGCGTAATTGCAAAGTCCTATTGGTCCGCGAAAACGGTCATCTCCCGTAGCGGCTCGTGGCAGCGGATTCTTGTAGCGAGACGCCGCACCAGATGCAGGCTCTGTCGCCGGGTAGTGTCTCAGTTTGAAATTTGACTACTCGTCGTCGGGAATTCCCCTTCGAGTGAAGCCGATGCCGACCCGGTCAATATCAGGGTCAGGTATTCCGCCCTCGGTGCAACGGGGGCAATAGTGCCGCCATTTTCCGCCGTGCTCGACGTTATCCCAATCCTCAGCGCGGCTGAGGTAGTTCGCTGCTTGCTGAATAGATCGTTGTCCAGTGTTGAGCCATGTGCCGCAACCACCATCGCATTCGGCGATCCAGTTCCCGTTGATAAGCGTTATCATTGCAACGCCCTCCCTTGCGAAGCTTACCGCTAAGCATTAGCATCCCCCCATTGTGGCAGGGAGGCTAAAATGAAGGTTTCGATTAAAGATTTAGCGGTCGATATGGACATCAAGAATAGCGGCGTTGAGCTAGATGTTTATTCGCCGGACGGATCAAAGCATCTGGGCGACTTAATCGTTACAAAGTCCGGAGTTATATGGTGCAAAGGCAAGACGGGCCGAAAGAATGGCAAGACCGTTTCGTGGACAGATTTTATCGCTCACATGGAGAGCTAATGCCCCGAGGCCCAAAAGGTGAGAAGCGCCCAGCCGATGCCATCGGCAACGCCATCATGGTCGGCAGGATTGCTACCGGCGAGATCGACGAATCGGCACCACCGACAGATGACGGGAAAGACCCGGCCGCCGTCGCCCTTGGCCGGAAGGGCGGGAAGGCACGGGCAGAAGGGCTATCGGCTCGAAAACGAAAAGAAATCGCCAAAAAGGCCGCAAAAGCCCGTTGGGGCTAAGTTCCAGCTTGACCCACGTTGCGTTTTCGTATTTTAATTAATTCCGAGAATCGCAACGCGGGGTTTTTCATGCCTACGAATGTCTATGCCGAGGAGACGGTGGTTGTGCCGTTGCTTACGCAAATGCGTTTGCCTAGGTGGGTTCTTCTTGAGATGGCCGAAAAGATCGGCGGTGAACGGGCAAACGTAGCACCAAACGAGCCACCACAGGTGGCAGGTTTTGAGACATGGCGTTGGGGCACTCGTTATTTTCGCGAAGATCAGACCTTAAAGGAGGGCGGCTGGTTGTTGTGCGAGGAGGATCAGGTTTCCGGCATACGCCATGCCGAGCTTGGTATTAAGCTTGTTGTTTGCAGCACAAATAGCAACACGGGGGATCCGCTCCACGCCCCAAAAAATACGTCCATAAGAGGACCAGCGAGCTGCAAGTTGATTGGAAAGAATACCGGCCAATTCAAATTTGGCTTTATCCCCGACGAACGCTCTTACGATTTGTGGTACTACTGCATTCATCTTTCCGAGAAATTCATTTCCATGGAGGTGTCGCGACCAACTTCGGAAGTCGCGGGCATAATATCTGACTTTTCGGACCGGATAATCATTGCGAAGCCGGGCGAAATTCCTGGAATTCGCAGAGTGGTCGTTGCTGAGGATTTTGCCGAGGTTGCAAAGCCCCAAGTCTCTCGCCGATAAGGGATGAGACATGGTTATGTATTCGAGGATCAGCCTCGCACGGCGACGCCGTGCGATGAGCAAGAAGGGACTCGCCGATTCTATCGGCGTTACGCCTAATACCATTCTCAGGTACGAGGCCGGCGAAATTGAGCCTTCCGATGACAGCCTAGAAAAGATCGCTTCCTGTCTTAAGTTTCCTAAATCATTTTTTGAAGGGCAGGAGTTCGACGAGCCGCGCCGCGACAACGCCAGTTTTCGGGGAATGGCGAGCAAGTCAGCGCGTATCATGGATGCCGCATTGGCGTCTGGCGCGATTGCCTTCATGTTGGATGATTGGATAGCGAAATCATATACGCGACCAGAGCCAGACCTGCTTGATTTGCAGCACGTCGATCCACGCACCGCCGCAATGCTGCTGCGTCAGCATTGGCGGTTGGGAGATAAGCCGATTGCCAATATGGTTCATTTGCTTGAGCTAAAGGGCATCCGCGTATTTTCTCTAGCAGAGAACACTAAGGAAGTGGATGCGTTCTCCTTGTGGCGGGATGACGCGCCCTATGTGTTTCTAAATCGCTTTAAGTCGTCAGAGCGTAGCCGTTTTGATGCGTCCCATGAGCTGGCCCACCTTTGCCTCCATAAACACGGCGGCGCGAATGCCGAATCCTTGGGTGACGGCATCGAAAGGGAGGCGAATGCATTCGCCGGCGCCTTTCTCATGCCAGAGACTGACATGCGATCCATTATAAATCGTCCGCTCTATAGTGTTTCCGACCTAGCGGAATACAAAAAGCGATGGCGAGTTTCTGTTGCGGCAATCAACTATCGGCTTCATGAACTCGGAATGATTAGTGAGGGCAAATCCACGAGTAATTATGTCGAGATGTCCCGAAGAGGCTGGCTCAAAAACGAGCCTAATGGCATCGCCAGAGAACAATCGTCGGTCCTTCAGGATATCGTCAACGACCTTCTCAGCCAAGGAATAACCAAAACTAAGATAGCAAACGAGTTGATGGTACCCCCCTCTGAGATCGAGGCCCTACTCTTTGGTCTGGCCAATATGACCACCATTGACGGGGCGGGAAGCTCGTCTCCGCGAAGGGATGTGAAGCTAAGATTGATTAAATGAACTTTTCGCTTTCAGATACTAGGGGCATGAACAAATTGTCCCTAGAAACCCGCGTTCAAATCCTATCCATGCTCTGCGAGGGGTCGTCCATGCGCTCGGTCTCCCGGATCACGGGCGTTTCCATCAACACCGTTTCGAAGCTCTTGATTGACGCGGCCACGCTTGCGCGGCCTTCCACGACACAATGGTCCGCAATGTGCCCGCCAAGGCCGTGTAGTGCGACGAAATTTGGTCGTTCAGCACGCCAAGCAAAAGGACGTTAAGTTCGCCAAGAGCGCCCAGGAGTCTGCTGGCGACGTTTGGACTTGGACCGGCATTGATGCCGACTCCAAGCTGATCGTTTCTTGGCACGTTGGCGACCGCAGCCAATGGCTTTCTGTCTCCGATCAAATGCGGACCCGCGACGACTTCGATAGATTGATAACGTCGCGCCTCAACGGCTTCTATGGACGGCTGACGATGGCCGGCTTTTAGGCCCTCATCGACAAGGCCGACAAATTGAGGCCAGCCGACATCAAATGGGCGTGAAGAAAATCCCAAGTTGGCAAAACAATTCCCAGAACCGGAATAACCACAATGACCGACAGCCAACCCAAGCTGGACCTTCTTGCCCTCGAATGGGCGATAGAGCAGCGCGGCAAAATTCAGCAAACGATTCTGGCACTGTACAAATACGCCAAGTCGCAGCCTCCCGAAGGTCCCGGCTTCCCTAAGTCGTACCTTCTCGACCATTTGAGCGCCGCCTCTTTCTCGCTCTGGCGCGCGGCGTTTCTCACTGACGGCAGTCGCGACCCGTATTCGATCCATGAAGAGCAGACGAACTTTCTCGTTACAGTCCTCAACACGAACGCTATCAACTTTTCCGACGACCGGAAATATCAGGCTTGGGCCGTGAGCTTCTACCTTGAGAACGCCAAAAATCGCCTTTCTTACGCGGTCGGAATCGCTGACGAGTATGTGGGAGCAAGAACCCGCGCCACCGTCATGCCGATGCTCCGGCTTCGAGGTACAAGCGAGGGCGAGAAGGGTAAAGGAGACCGAGCCATCACGCGCTACGAATGGGAATGCGCCCATCGAGCGCTCCGCATGCTTTTAAAGGTTCTCGACCCGACGTGCGATCTTGCTATTGAAAATCCTAAGATGCCGACCGGCGAGAGCTAAAAGGGCCGTGAGGCCGTTGCGATCTTGGCGTCAAAATCTGACTTCGCGAAATGGTCGCGGAAGATCAGGTTGAAGATTTTAAGCGCGCAAATCCCGACCTGAGCACAGCTCTTAACGCCGTGCTGTAATTGTGGGGTATCGCCTGCCAGCAAGATGACTTGCATATTGCCCGTATCGAGTGAGCCCGGCACAACGCCGCCCAGGACGCCCTTTTCGTTCGGATGCGTACCGAAGTCGATGCTTCGCTCGTATAGCTCCTGATAGATTTTTGCCAGGGCGGCGTCGTCCTTTTCGATAGCCTCCCGCACCGCGCGATTGCTGAATTTCTTGCGTACCTCGGCGAGATTTTGGTCCCGCAGCAGCCACAGCCGCGCAAGCTCCGGCTCTAACATCACAAGCTTCGCATAGCCGGCATATTCCAAACATGACCGCTGCAAAGCGAAGCTGTCAGTCGGCAGGCTTAGGCCAACCATTACGGCTGCCCGGAACGCGCTAAATGACCGCAGGAATAGCAGCGATGGGACGAGCTGCGTTTCATTCGTCGGCTTAAGATTGTGGTGGACATCAAAGAAAATGCTATCGATCGCTGTCAGCCGTGCAGCCACGACGTTGTTGTTGCCGACGATCGCGACCGAATTGCTCCAACACTCTTCGATGAACGGAAACAAATCGCCGCGCTGCCATTCGGCAGGCCGAGGTCGCACAAGATTATTTGGCATGGCCCTTTTCCTCCAATGGCAACGCGTGAGCGAGGAAACCCTGAGCGGTTGGATCACCGTATTCAGCTCGTTTTAACATGTCATCGAAGTCAGTCATTACATTGAATCCTGCTTATCGAGTTCCGCTCACTGAAAGGGTCCAGAATTACGGTGACAAAAATTATGAGAATTACGGTGAAGGTGCTCAATTGATCTGCCGCGCCTTCGCAGGCCACGCTTTTGCGCGCCCACGCTCCAACTCAAATAAAAACGCCGCCCGGGATTGGGCGGCGTTTTGAATGGAAGTGCAGAGGTCGTTGAAAGCGATATTACATCAAGACCTCGAGACTTTCAATTCTTGTAGCTGGGGTCGAGGCGGTCGAGTTTGCGCAGCAGCGCCGGCCACACCAGCGTCGTCGAGCGCAGTTCCTGCCGGTCGCGGTTGTCGAGCAGGCTGGTGTTCTTGTCCACGACGGCCTGGTCGACCGGATAGGCCGTCGGCCCCAGCATGCGGGTGCGCACCTGCATGGTGCAGGCCCGCTCCAGATGGAACATGCGCTCGAAGGCGGAAGCGACCGAGCGGCCGACCGTCAACGTGCCGTGATTGCGGAGCAGCATGTGGTTCTTGTCGCCGAGGTCCTTTTGCAATCGCGGGCGCTCGTCATGATCGAGCGCGATGCCTTCATAGTCGTGATAAGCGACGTCGTAGGCGACAAGCTGGGCGGTCTGGTTCAGCGGCAGCAGGCCTTCCATGCAGCTCGCCACCGCGGTGCCGTCAGGTGTGTGCAGATGAAGCACGCAGCCGGCATCTTCGCGGGCTTCGTGAATCGCCGAATGGATCGTGAAGCCGGCCGGGTTGATGCTGTAGGGGCTCTCGGTGAGCTGGTTGCCGTCGAGGTCGACCTTGACCAGGCTCGAGGCCGTGATTTCGTCGAACATCAGGCCATAAGGATTGATCAGGAAATGATGCTCCGGTCCCGGCACACGCGCGGAGATATGCGTATCGACCAGATCGTCCCAGCCATAATACGCGACCAAGCGATAACAGGCGGCGAGATTGACCCGCTGGCTCCATTCGGCCTCCGTCATGTCAGACGCTACTTCCTTCAGGCGAGCTTCCGCTGGTGACATCGGGGTCTCCATAAAAAATGTTGATTTTCGACGCCAGACTAGCCCCGCCTGTGCGTCGCAGCAAGCCGTGGGGTCCGCGTGGCAGTCATGCTTCTGAGCGCCGACTAGGCATCCGCTTCGCTCCGGGCAGAGGCCCTCGTGCAACTACAAGGCGTCAGGTCCCATGGACGTCGAGTGGAAACAGGCCAAAGCGCCCGTTACGTGGATCGCCGGTAAATATCTCTACCTTGGCCATGGACTGGATGTTTGGCGGAAGATCGACGTTTTCAATGACGATGATCTGACCCAGCGACGCCGTCTTCGATAGATGCTCGAAGAAATGTTCCTTGAGGGACGTGTTGCGCAGCGCTTGTTCATCCGCTCCCAGCGGGCTGTTTGACTTGATCGGATCGCGGTAGGTGAGCAAAGGTGTGTCGAGGAGAAGGAATCCGGGGTGCGGCAGATTGCGCTCGCGGCAGAAAATCAAGAGAGCCACCTTGAACGCGGCGTGCGTCACGGCCCTCACGCCCTTGCCGTTATCGCGTCGGTTCTTGCCATCAATCCGGAGATCATAAGCGGCATCGTCGAAGGCCACGTGGCGCGGGCCGGGAAACTGCCATTCCGCAAGGACATTACTGACCGTCTGCGCAAAATCGTGCATGACCGTGCTCGGTACGCCAAGCTGCGGTCGATCGGCCTTCGGCGTGGGTTTGAGTGCTTGCAGCTCTTCCTTTCGTTGTGTGAGTGATTGCTGCTGCTCAAGGAGGTCCAAGCCACGCCGCACACGATCGCGAACCGCCAGAATCTCATCCACCCTTTTCTTTGTCGCATCCGCGGCAGGCGCCAACCGGGTGAGTTCAGCCTCGACGCGCGTCAGTTCGGTCTCCAGATCCCCGAGCGTTTTTTCGATTTGCAGGCCCTCCGCATTAAGGCGTTCGATGGTCAGTACCAGCTCGGTCTGCTGACGCTTGATCTTGTCGATCTCGATATTCGCCGCATCACAGGCAGCTTTAATTTCTGCGATGCCGTGCGAGTGGTGCTGGTCCTCCGGCGTCGCTCCGCACAGCGGGCAAGGCTTGTTCCCCGCGAGGGAAAGAATGAATCCTGCTTCTTCGATCGCCTCCAATCGCTTGATGTCCGATTGGTAGACGCTTTCAAGCTGTTCGAACCGACCAAAGTTGATCTGGATTTCGGCGCGGCGCTGCTCCCGGTCATACATCAGGCGAGCGAGGCGATTTTTCGTTGTCAGCTTTTCGCGGATCGATTCCTGTGCCGCTTGGGTCTCACGTTGTGCCTGTGCCCAGCTCTCCTCCAGGTTCTTGCTTTGATCAGCCAAGCCATCGCTGTCCGGAAAATCCGACGCGAGTTCATCCGTTACGTTGCCAAGCAGCTCATCGAGCATTTCAACTTTTGCACTGGTCGTAGTTTTGAACGTTTTCCTATCAATTACCTTCATCACGGCGCTGTCATCCTGGCCTGTCACGAGGAGCTTGAAAACGCCGCGTTCAGGCGTCGGCGAAATGACCTGTCCAGACTCCACCGGCGAGGTTTCGCTTTGGATGGAGGCTTCGTCGACAAGACAAAAACGCGTCAGGTCACGGAAACTTAAGGGGCGCTTGTTGCCATTCACGTCCTTAACGATCTCGCGTCCCATGAGGCCGAGTTCATTGAGAAGGAACTGCGAGAGATTGTCCATATTTGTCGCGTCGTTCTTCGCCGACAGCTTGCGAATGCCAGCCGCTTCCGAAGGAGCGGAGGTGATGTGTCCCGGATAGAGCGCAAAGGCTCCGCCCGCCAACGCGCGCATCAGGGTCGCGTCACCAAACTTCGGCAAACGAAGCGACATCCAGACCTTATCGTAGCCGACGCGCTCTTTGATGTCAGGTAGCGGACCTTTGCCACCGAGCATGAAGTCAGCGGATTTCGCCGTGAAGGTCTTGCCGGTGTTGGAAGCGCCGTAGAGGACGTTCAGTCCGGATTCGAAGGTGAGCGCAGCGAGCGGCTTGTCCTTGCCGGTATAGGCGAACTGGGCAATGGTCAGGAGGCCGGTCATGCAGACCTCCCGGCCTCACCGAGAAATTCAACGGCCCAACGTCCGATGCGCGCCGTGATAAGCGCAGCGAGATCGTCATCCGACATCTTTGCAAGATAGTGGGCGAGCCATGCGGCGCGCTCCTTCAACGTCGTGGCATACTCTGTGCGTAGCGCTTCGACGAAGGCGGACGCCTCCTCGCTCGCGCGATATTGGATGCCGCCGGCTCCGATGTCTGCATCGATCATGTGAAGACGGCGCATTAGATTGACGCCGTCTTCTACTAGCCGGCGGCGCACCAAGAGCTCGCCCGTGCGCTGCGGAATATCCGGATGTAGGCTTTCGGGATCGCCGATATCCTTGGTATGGACGACCAGATGATCGCACCACGTCAAATGCGTGATGTCGAACGCGCGCGGAAACACCGCGTCGAGGACGACCAGGGCGCGGACGCCCGTTTCCAGGGCGCTGTTGAAAAGCGGGACGGGCCTGCTGTCAGGCGATGCCGCTACTTCTTCTTCTGCCATACGAGTCGGCCTTCGTTGGCGAAATAGTGACAGATTCCCTGTTTCACGGGAACGCGCGCGTAGCGGGACAACACACCAGATGGGTGAACGTTCGCAGCTTGCGCCATCACGGCATCGACACGCGACAGCGAATCAGCGTGGGTCACGCGGTGGACATCAGCCACACCGTGAATCATGTCGTTATGCAACGTATCGATTTCCTCGCTCATTGTGTTGTCGCGATAGAACCGCGAAAATGCGTCCGCGTCAAAAAAACGCTCGCGCTGCATGTCGAGATGCGGACCGAACTCTTCATGGGTCCTCACATCGCAGTGTTCCCCGAAAACGCAGTTATCGCGCTCGCCGTAGGCATCTAGGAGTTGTCGGACATAGGGCATTTCGTGCGATTGGATGTCAGTTGGAACCGTGCCCGCTGGCGCTGGCCCGGGATCGGCTCCAAACCATTTCACCATAACCGCGGTTCCTGCGGGATCGGCCAGGATCTCATCGACCGAAACGGCCTGGACCTGCGAGAAATCCCACGCCTCGATAAAGGCCTGCAAGTCCGGCGTCAGGTCGATGGTCGTCTTGTCCGCGATGCCTTTGGCGCAATATTCGTTCCATGAGCTAATCAGCTTCTGCTTGAATTCGCTTGGCTTCGAAATCAACGTCCGTAAGCTGCGCACGACGCCGCGCGGCGCGACAAAATAATACGCGGTGGGCGGTGTGAATTCTCCGTTGAATGCATAATACAGAATCTTTCCGACTTCGCGCACGCCAACATCAAGCGGAACCGTGCGGCCGTACTGTTTGCATTGATAATTGTGCCAGGGCCCTTCGTGGCGCTGCTTCGTGAGATAACCGACCACGTCGCGGCCCATATCGCTGGCACCCGTGAACTTCTGCACCTCGGCGTAAGTCTTTTTCAGCTCGGCCCATTCGCGCACGAAGTTTTCAAGCTCCTTGTCGGGCATGGCGAGGACAAGGCGATCGGGCGGAATAGGCTTCATGGGTTATGTGAAGCGGGCAAGAGAGGGAAATCGTGCGGCGCCAACTCGACTATAGTCGCGACGCGTAGCACGTTGTGCGCGCCAAATCCGACAAGACGTCAGTTTATTGGGAATAAGCATGCTTGTGACTCCCCTTCGGTCACGTCTTGCAGATGACTGACTGCAGGCCCGCCCGCAATACGCCAGCGGGGTCGTCCTCGACGTCGCCTACGGAGCCGGAATCGACAGCAGGCTGGAAATGCTGCGGCCGCGGATATCGTAGACGCGCGCGAACACCACGTCGTCGCGCTTGATTTCCACCAGCACCGGCGCGGTCAGGCCCTTGCAGTAGAACTCG
>Ga0137392_10002681_pt1 | contig 10759 bp, 9 predicted proteins | sample 15con2h34AmetaG_FD_101394 | JGI IMG/M metagenome (GOLD analysis project Ga0137392, IMG submission 101394) | Vadose zone soil microbial communities from Angelo Coast Range Reserve, California, USA - 15con2h3.4A metaG | ecosystem: Environmental > Terrestrial > Soil > Vadose zone > Saprolite... | reverse complement strand
CTCCAGGCGTGAAGCCGGCGGAAGTAGGACATGACCAGCCTTACGCAGAGGCCGCTGCGGGTCGTGATAAGCCAGAGGCATGCCGTCCAGGGCGACGATCTCCCAGGCGTCTCCATCGAGCTGCACGTCGACGTAGCGGTCCGCGGCCGCATTCACAATTCGCCAGAACTGGCGCTCGCCGGGAGCAATGCCAATTCTGGGGCGAACTGCGCCATTCACGGTAAAGATCTCCTCGACTTTCTCAGCTTCTCCTCCACAGCTCTGAGACGTGATTCCAACCTGGCGTCTGAGCTGGGGTGCATCCGGGTCATGCTCGATGGAGCGTCCGCGCAGAACAATCACTCTCTCCGGGAGTCGCGCCAGCTGTGGAACATAACGCTCAATTCCTTCGACGACGATTGCGCCGGACATGCCATCCAGAACCTGACGCTCACTCTCGCCGTGCGGATGAGTGTGGTACCAGTACAATCCCGGCGGCTGATCGGGCGGAATGCGGACCGAATAGTTCAGCGTCTGTCCGGGCATGGCGATCATGCCAAGCACATCGTCCTGCGGGGCCTGGGGAGAAACACCCAGCCCATGAAAGTGAAGGTTCGTCATATTCATGCAAGGACCAATCGAGCACTGCTCGCCGGATGCAGGCGGGAGGTCATTCACGTAGGTGATGTTCAGTGTGTCTCCAGGCGAAACACGGATGATGGGCGCTACCGTCTTCCCGTCGAAAGAAAAACTGTCCCGACCGTCGCTCCCGCGTACCGCGCGAAGCGTCAACGTAGCCACGTGATGATGTGACCTGACCTCAGGAGGAGCAGACAGGAACGAAGCATGCTCTTGAGCGTTCGCAAGCGAGATCAGGAGCGCGACAACTCCAAATTGGAGGAGGATCGCCAGCCCCCGGCGAAATCGGAATACTCGAATTCTCACGTGCGTATCCCCCAACTCGAGACGTCAGGAAGCACGCGGCCCAGAGCGCCGCCCATGCGTTATGATGCCCAGTAAGACAGCTCCGCCGCTTCTACCTGCTGCTCCTGGGCAATTTCCAGTAGCTCGCTTGAAGTGAGCCGCAACTCGACACTGCCGACGAGCTCGGTCACCTGTTGCGGTCTTCTCACGCCGACAATGGATCCGGTCACCGCCGGGTTGCTGAGGGTCCATGAGATCGCGACTTCCGCCGCTGAAAGCCCGTGGCGAAGACCAATCTCGCGCAGCAATTCAACCAGACGGAGGTTACGGGAGAGCAGCGGCTCCTGGAAATTGCGATTGTGCTTGCGCCAGTCGTCCTCCGGAAGCCGCGCTACGCGTTCGCGCGTCATCGTGCCGCTGAGCAGCCCGGAATACAAAGGCGAATAAGCAATCACGCCGATCTTGTTGCTGCGGACGAATGGCAGGATTTCGCCTTCGACCTGTCGCGCGAGCAGCGAGTACGGCGGTTGCAACGAGGTGATGGGAGCGATCCGCAGCGCGCGCTGCATCTGGCTGACATCGAAGTTGGAAACTCCAATGTAGCGGACCTTGCCTTCCTGCTGCAGCCTCGACATCTCTTCCCAGCCCTCTTCAATGTCCTCCACCGGAACCGGCCAATGAATCTGATAAAGATCGATTGCATCTATCCGGAGACGGCGCAAGCTAAGCTCGCACTCGCGCCGGATCGACGCTGCTTTTAGCGAATGGTCAATTTTACGCGCCTTGTTCCAGACCATGCTGCACTTTGTGAATACGTAAGGACGATCGGTTCGTCCCTCTAGTGCCTTGGCTACGATTTCCTCCGAGTGGCCCAGTCCGTAGACGGCGGCAGTGTCAATCCAGTTGATTCCCAGATCGATGCCTTCGCGAATCGCGGCTATGGAGTCACTGTCGTCCTGCGGCCCCCAGGCGAATTCCCATCCGCCGCCACCGATGGCCCAGGTTCCCAGTCCAATCGGAGTTATTTCCATGTCACTATTTCCAAGTTTGCGTTTTTCCATGATTACTCCTTTTTCACACTCCCGCCATTAGGTCCACGTGAGGTTCACTGGCTGGCATTCACGTGGCAGCTTGGCAGAAAAGTTTCGACGGCCGAGAGCAATGCCAGAACGCCCTCGGACTTGTGGACCATCTGGTCGACAAATCGCAACTCGTGCCTGGGTACCGATAGTGCACCGGTATAGAGAATGACCTTCAGTTCGGGACTGGCGGTCTTCAACCACGCCGCGAGTTGGGCTCCGTTCATTGCCGGCATATCATAGTCGAGGATCGCCAGGTCAAAGTCACCACTGACGAACATCTGCGCCGTCTGGACAGGGCTGGCCGAAGCAGATACCTCATAACCGTTGATCTCGAGGACTTCCGTCAGGCACTCCAGGAGCGGCTGAGCGTCGTCGACGCACAACACGTGCCGGCGGTGCTCTGAGAATCTGCGGCTCGGGACGGCCCCTTCCGTCGACATATAACCTCCTTGCCAATCGCGCGAGTTTTGCGGCAACTGCGACATGCCATATGCCATAGCAACTACCGGCCCAAAAGACCTTTTTGTCGTGGCCGCGGGTAAAGTGTTGCTGCACCGCTGCTTGTGAGAGCTTCAGCAATGACAGTCTGGAAACACGGAGGCGTTGAAACGTCTAGGTTTCGACAGTGTGTCGAAACGCGTGGCGACGTAACGTTGCTTTACTAGCTGCCCGGAGGACGTGCTTGCGCCAGTCTCCGCGAAATGTGGCCGTCTGCAGCAGTGCACGCGGGTAAGAGCACGTTCCCGGACCGCAATATACATTTGGAGACTTGCGTGCAATGGATCAAGAGCGATCGGTGATCCGCGATGCAAAACAAACTCACGGAGCTAAAAGCGCCGAATTGTAATGCAGATATGGAGTCAAACAGTCATGCCTGTAGAGCGTATAAAGTCCAAAACAGATTTTAGAATTCGAATGGCCGCCGCAGTTGTCCTGGCGGCGCTCGCTTTCATGACGGCCAACGTCCAATCCTGCTTTGCCCAGCAGCAGAAGACTTTTTCCTCCGCGGAAGCAGCAACCCGCGCGCTCTTCCTGGCTGCCCAGGCTCATGATGAGCGCGCTCTCACGGACATTCTCGGATTGGCGAAAGAAGTCGTTTCCAGCGGAGACGAAATTCAAGACAAATTGGAACACGAACAATTCATCCGCAAATATCAGGAGATGCACCGTCTGGTGCACGAGCCCGACAAGACCACGGTCCTATATCTTGGAGCGGAGAACTGGCCGTTCCCGATTCCGCTGGTGTCACATCACGGCGCTTGGCGCTTCGATTCACAGGCCGGCGCTAACGAGGTTGTCTGCCGCCGAATCGGCGAGAACGAAGCGATGGCTATTGGCGCGTTTCGCCTGCTCACTCTCGCGGAACAAGAGTACCAGCGGCGAAGCTCCGGCGCCGTGCCCGAATATACAACGCGCTTCATCGATGCGAATGTGACACAAGGCGCGTTGCACTTGAAAGGCAACAGTCCCATCCCAGTGGAGCTTGCGCGGGCGGGCATCAACGGGCCAGCGGCGACGGACAACTCGGCGGTCCCGTTTTATGGTTATTACTTCCGCGTCCTCACGGCCCAGGGAAAACATGCGCCTGGAGGAGCGCAGAGCTACATCTCTGATGGCAAGCTGACCAGCGGGTTCGCCTTCATCGCTTATCCCGCGTCGTATCGTTCATCCGGTGTAAAAACTTTCATAGCGGGCGCGGACGGAAATGTCTACGAGAAGGACCTCGGCCCCGAAACAGCAAAGATCGCAAAGTCGATGACTGAGTATGATCCCGATCCCAGCTGGAGGGTGGCTGACCAGGACCCGGAGGATCTCTAGCGAGAATGGAAGTGCACAGTGGAGACTTCCAAGGGAGTTCATGATGACGCGTGACACTATCATTTACGTATCGGACCCAACGACGGGCGACGAATCGGTGCTGGACGCACTCGAAGGCGCTGGGTATCAGGTAGCGAAAACCAACACTGCCACGCAGGCGATCGCTCTCCTGTTTGTCTTGCATGCAACTGCCGCCGTGGTCCTTGATCAGCGCGCGACAGCGTACAACAGCTTTGATCTGGCGCTAAGGCTTCGCGCGATTTGCCCTGAAGTTCCCATCGTGCTGCTCTGCCGGGAGCATATGGATCGCTTGCCGTCGTGGGTGGACGCTTTCGTGCAGGCCGGAGAGCCGCTCGGCAAGCTTACCTCCGTCTTGCGGGACCTCCTGAACGGGCGACCATCTTTTGAGGACTGCCAGCCTTCTCCCTCTTTGCGACGCATCAGCCAGGGCTGAACCCCCTGGACTGGTCCACGCCCCCGAATCCCGCTCTGCAAAGTTTCTTGTTGACATTTAATTTGTTGTTCATATAATGCGACAGCGTGTCACATTCTAAGACAGCAGCGAAGTCTCCCTACCAGGTCCAGGTGCTGGATCGGGCTCTGGCGATTCTCGACCTGCTGTCCGCAGAAGGGCCTGATTTGTCGCTGAGCGAGATTTCCGAGAAACTGGACCTCCACAAAAGTACGGCGCATCGGCTAACAATGGTGCTGGAGCGGCACAAGTTGATCGAACGGCATTCGGTCAGTGGTCGCTATAGGCTTGGGCTGAAGCTATTTGAATTAGGAAGCAGGGCTATTTCTCATCTCGATCTGCGGGAGCGCGCGCGTCCCGTGCTCGACCAGTTGGTCCTGGAGACGGGTGAGACCGTTCACCTCGGAATTCTTGATGATACTGAGGTCCTTTACCTGGACAAGGTGGAACCCGCGCGGTCCGTTCGCATGTCGTCGACCGTTGGGCGGCGGAACCCGGTGTATTGCACCGCAATGGGCAAGGCAATTCTGGCATATCTGCCAGACGCCCAGGTGGAGGCGATCGTCCGCAAACACGGGCTCAAGGCCATAACCGCCAACACTATTACAAGTTTTCTCGACCTGAAGGCAGAGCTCAAAGTAATTCGCGATCGCGGTTATGCTATTGACGACGAGGAGATCGAAGAGGGTCTTCGGTGCATAGGCTGTGTCGTGCGTAATTTTTCGGGGGGACCAGTGGCGGCCATCAGTGTCTCCGGGCCTTCATTCCGGGTGACCAAAGAAAAAGTAAAAGAGCTCGCTCGGCCCGTGATTTCGGCAGCAAGTATTTTGTCCGCGGAATTTGGATTCAAGCAACAACAGCAACAACAGCAACAAGTTGCCATCGCCGGAAACGGGACGGTAAAAGCAATCGTTAGAGGCTAAAGCAGTAGCAAATCGGCGCAAGCCGATTTTTTGCGTCTGGTCGAAAAATGGAACACTGTCTCGCAATATGGTACAGCGCAGGGAGGCATCAAATGACATTCAGACTTTACATCCAGGCTTTGAGTTTATTGGTTCTTGCACCGCTCGCCCTCATGGCGCAGACGACCACGGCCACCGTTGTGGGTACGGTCACCGACCCTAGCGGCGCGGCAGTGCCTGCGGCACAAGTTACGGCCACCAACATTGGGACGGCGTTAACGCGCTCGGTCCAGACGAATGATCAGGGCGAATATCGCATCGAGTTGCTGCCCGTGGGCGAATATTCTCTAGAGGTCAACGCGCCCAGGTTCAGAAGACTGTTGCGCAAGAACATTGTGTTGCAGGTCGGTCAGGTGGCTCGTGTCGACCTGCCTCTGGTTCTCGGCCAGGCGTCGGAGGAGATAGAAGTCACAGGCGCTCCGCCTCTGGTGAACACCAGTAACGTCGAACTCGGACGCACGGTCGACAACGCTGAAATCGTCGATTTGCCAATCGTGAACCGGAACCTGTACACGCTCCTCGATCTCACGCCGGGGGTACAAAGGAACGACAACAGCATCGTCCTCGGCTATCCCGAGCAGCGCACCTTGCTCAACGGCGGCGTGGACGGAGGCGCTGGCTCTGTGAACTACTATCTGGACGGTGGAGTCAATATCACTGGACTGCGCAATACCGGTAACATACTTCCTAATCCCGACGCGGTGCAGGAATTCCGGGTCCAGACAAACAACTACAATGCCGAATATGGCCGGTTTTCCAGCGGTGTAATCAACGTACTCACCAAATCGGGAACCAACCAATTCCACGGCTCGTTGTTTGAGTTTGTGCAAAACACCGTGTTTGATGCCAACGATTGGGGCAACCAGTTTCCGACTCCGCCCTTGCACCGCAACCGGTTTGGCGGGACCATCGGCGGGCCCATTCGAAAAGACAAGACTTTCTTTTTCGGCTCGTATGCCGGACTTCGCCAGGTCACGAGCACATTTCTAAATGGAGCGACTGTGCCGACTGCATTGGAGCGGGGAGGCGATTTTTCACAAACGGTTGATGCTGGCGGCAATAAAGTCTTTATCAGGGACCCGGCGAAGACTGGCACTTGCAACAAGACCAGCCAGGTCGCCTGCTTTCCCAATAACTTTATTCCCGTGCTTCGCCGCGACAACGTAGCCATGGGCATCATCAACAGCCTCATCCCCACCGCGAACCTGGGAAACAACAAATGGCAGGGGTTCATTCCCAGTCCGTATAACACAGACGAGTTTCTGGCCAAAGTAGACCACAACATTAACCAGAAGCATCGGTTGACTCTTAGCTACTTCGAGACTGCCGGGACCAACACCGTTCGCTCCGGCTCCGGCAATCTGCCCTGGTCACAGCAACAATTCAGTTGGCGTCAACACGACGTCAACGCGAGCGAGACCTGGGTGATTAGCCCTTCCAAGATCAACCAGCTATGGCTCACCTACACGCGCAACTTCGCGGGGCGACTGAATGTGCCGCAGAAATCTCTCGGAGACTTGGGCTCGCTCTTCACGATTCAGGGCACCCCCTCGCTGCCGCAGATTACCGTGACCAACTTCTTTACCCTGGGCCAGGCCATTGCCGGGCCTTTAGCGGGCAGCAATTTTTATGCCCTGCGTGACACTTTCAGTTACACCCACGGACGCCACGCGTTCAAGTTTGGCGGCGAACTCTCGCTCGCCAAAGACATTCAGCAGACCTTGCTGAACAACTACGGTGTCTTCACCTTCAATGGCGTGGTGAGCCAGAGTGCCTTGGCCGACTTCGAACTCGGACTTCCAAGTTCCTTGTCGCAGGATGCTCCGGTGATCGGATACACCAATAGCTGGTACTATGCGGGTTTCGTGCAGGATGACTTCCGTATTCATCCGCGCCTGACGTTAAATCTTGGAGTGCGCTGGGATGTGCAGACTCCGCCAACCGATCCGCAGAACAAAGAGTCTACTTATGTCCTGGGCGCCCACTCCACCGTAAACCCCGCGGCGCCGGTGGGCCTGCTCTTTCCTGGGGACCCAGGAATTACGCGCGGGATTGTTCCTATACGCTGGCACCATGTCTCTCCTCGCGTTGGCATTGCGTGGGACCCGTTCGGTGACGGCAAGACTGCGATCCGCGCAGGGGCCGGTATCTTCTACGGCAGCGTTTCCGGTAATGAATGGAACACCACGTCAAACTTCGAACCCTTTGCCACTCGCCTGACGTTCACCAATGGCAACACCTCGACCAATAAGGGAGCGGGTGCGACACTGACCAACCCCTACAAAGGATTGGTAGGCGGCAATCCGTTCCCCTATAATGGCGCATTTGTGACTGGCGGTTCTATTTTCGGCGCCTCGCCCAATTTTCAGTGGCCCTACACCTATCAACTTAATTTCTCCGTGCAACGGCAGATTACGCAGAACTTAAGCGTGATGGCCTCTTACGTCGCCTCACTCAGCCATGACCTTCCGTTCGCGATTGACATGAACTATCCGAGCTTCGTCGGCGCGACAACGGGCAACTCGCAAGCCCGTCGTCCCAATCCCGCGTTCGGCGCGGTGCTGTCCATGCAATCGGGCCAGACGGCGTCGTACCACGGTTTGCAAATCACGGCGACACAACGGTTGTCGCATCACCTCTCGTTCAACGCTTTCTACACTTACAGTAAAACACTGGACAGCGTGCAACTCCAGAACAGCACAACCCAGGGCGGTGTCCAGAATTTTGCCAATATTGTTGAAGACCGCGGACGCGCCGATACCGACATGCGCCACCAGATGGTAGTTTCCATGATCTGGCAGCCGGACTACTACACCGGCAAGAATTCTCTGCTGCGACATGTCGCCAACGGGTGGTCTGTCTCGCCGATTCTGAAAGTACACAGTGGTGTTCCATTCACAGTGGGGAACGGCGCTGACGCTAACCTGGATGGGAACGGCGGGGACCGGGCACAACTGGTGGGCAATCCCCTCAGCGGCAATTGTCTGAACGGTGCTCCGGTCGGGTCAGCCGCATGCTGGTTCAATAACACCGCACTGGTCAGGAATACTCCGGTGAGCGGCGCTCCAGTGGACGGCAATTCTCCGCGCAACTTCCTCGACCAACCGGGCTACAAAGATGTGGACCTGGCAATCTTCCGCACCTTCAAGCTGCGGGAAGGTTTCAGCCTGCAATGCCGAGGCGAGGCAATGAACGTGTTCAATATGATAAATCTGAATGCACCCAGCGCCACGGCTCCAACCACGCCCACAACTGTAAGCAACTTTGGGCAGATCACAAGTGCTGGGGCGACGCGGCAACTCCAGCTTGGCCTGCGTTTGATTTTCTAATGCTGCCAAATGAACGAAAATGGGACCATGTACAGCTTTGAATTAAGAGACAGATCGAAATGCCGTTGGGACCTGGTTGCTCTGGGAGAAGTGATGCTACGTCTCGATCCCGGAGAAACCAGGATTGCCCACGCGCGGGAATTTCGGGTGTGGGAGGGCGGCGGCGAATACAACGTTGCGCGTGGTCTCAAGCGCTGCTTTGGGCTGAATGCCGCCGTCGTCACCGCGCTCGTCGATAACTCCATTGGCCGGCTGGTTCAGGACCTGATCTACCAGGGGGGAGTCGACCAGTCCTATATCAAGTGGGTTGCGGACGATGGCGTAGGGCGGCAGGCCCGCAACGGCTTGAATTTCACCGAGAGAGGATTTGGATTGCGGGCTGCGGTGGGTTGCTCCGATCGCGGCCATACCGCGGTCTCGCAGCTCAAATCGGGGGATATAGACTGGGACCGCATCTTCGTCCACGATGGCTGCCGGTGGCTGCATACCGGCGGGATCTTTACCGCCTTGTCCGAGACCACGCCCCAGGTTGCACGTGAAGCCATGGAATCAGCCCGGCGTCATGGCGTCGTGGTGTCATACGACTTGAACTATCGCGCGTCTCTGTGGAAGTCCATCGGTGGTTCGAAGAAGGCCCAGACCATCAACGCGGAATTGGTGGGGCTTGCCGACGTTGTCTTTGGCAATGAAGAGGATTTTTCCGTGGCCCTGGGTTTTGAGGTGAAGGGGGTTGACGAGAATTTTTCTGTTCTCGATAGCCGCGCCTTCAAGGAGATGATTGGGGAAGTCGTCAAGAAGTATCCGAACCTCAAGATTATTGCCAGCACTCTGCGTGCCGTGCATTCGGCCAGCAGAAATGATTGGGGCGCGATCGGCTACTGTGGCGGCAATTTCTACGAAGCGACCCAGCGCATTGGCGTGGAGATTCTCGACAGGGTCGGAGGAGGCGACTCATTTGCCTCCGGTTTGATCTACGGAGTCCTCTCCGGGCGCGATCCCGGTTGGGCGGTAGAATGCGGCGCCGCGCACGGCGCATTGGCTATGACAACGCCGGGCGACACTTCGATGGCGACATTGGACGAAGTGCAGAGAGTAATGAAAGGCGTTTCAGCGCGGATAGCACGATGAAAATCAGTAGTTGGTACTTAGCAGTTGGTATTTGGCAAGACCAAAGGCATACCCCGGGCGCGAAACTCGCGTCGCTCGGCTCGGGATGCTAATTACCAAGTACTAAATGCTAAGTACCGGTTCCTAAGGAGCACCATGAGCACTCAGATTGATTCAACATCGGAACGCCTGGTCCGCGAGGGCAATGTGTTTCGCAATACCCACACTCATTCGGGGCGGAAAGTTGTGATAACGCCGCAGAACAGCAGCATGCAGCATCTCTGCTACGCGCGGACACGACTGGATTCCACGACGCCGGAGGTGAATGTCAATACCGGGAACAGCGAGACCGCGATGATCTGCATTTCCGGAGAAGCCGAGTTCACGGTAGGGGAAAACAAGTTTTTACTGGGCAAGCACGATGCCGCTTACATTCCCAAAGGGTCGCAGGTACGGATTCGCGGCAAGTCCGCCGACCTTGCGGAATTTTCGGCTGAGGTGAAGGGCGATTATCCCTTGCAAGTCGTGCGCTACGCGGATGTTCAGAATGACAAAGCGCTCCACTTCGTGGCCGGCGGTGCGGCCACCATGCGAGATCTTAATATCCTGGTCGGAAAGAATGTCCAGGCTGGGCGCGTCCTGGCCGGCTTCACCATCTCAGAGCCGGGGAACTGGACGAGCTGGCCGCCGCACGAACACGCCAGGATGCTGGAGGAGATGTACGTTTACATTGAAATGCCTCCGCCGGGATTTGGAGTGCAGTTCGTCTATACCGACACCAACGAGCCTGATCTGGTCGCTGTGGTGCGCGAAGGTGACGCGGTGCTGATGCCGCGCGGTTACCATCCTAACGTTTCGGCGCCAGGACACCGTATCGGATTCATCTGGGCTATGGCTGCACATCGCGAAGTGGAAGACCGCCAGTTTGGCGTTGTCAACATTCAGCCTGAATTCGGCACTTCCGGCTCAGGGCTCGAAGCCAGCAGAAAGTAATGATGGGCCTGGGACTCTTTCAACTTGATGGCAAAACGGCCCTGGTCACTGGATCATCCGCCGGACTGGGAGCGGCCATTGCTTTGGCTCTGG
>Ga0137392_10002679_pt1 | contig 10760 bp, 10 predicted proteins | sample 15con2h34AmetaG_FD_101394 | JGI IMG/M metagenome (GOLD analysis project Ga0137392, IMG submission 101394) | Vadose zone soil microbial communities from Angelo Coast Range Reserve, California, USA - 15con2h3.4A metaG | ecosystem: Environmental > Terrestrial > Soil > Vadose zone > Saprolite... | reverse complement strand
CGCGTCCCGAGAGCAGTATGCCCAGGTTTTTCATTTTGTCGCTCACTTGATGGGCGGCGTTGCGACCGGTGGAGTTGTAAATGTCGGTTGTACAACCTCCAGCGCAATCGAGGAAGTTTCGGCGGAGCTCGGTCCGACCATGATGTCGAACGTACCGGGCTCGACTACGCTGTGCATGTCCACGTCTATCATCGAGAGCGCATCCGGGGTCAGGGTGAATTCTACCGTGGTCTTTTCCCCCGGCTTGAGGGTTGCGCGCTTGAAGCCGCGCAGCTCAATTACCGGCCGGGTGACGGACGCGACGCATTGATGGACATACATCTGCACCACTTCATCTCCCTCGCGGGCACCAGTGTTTGTTACGTCCACAGCGACCCTCGCGTTCCCGCCTGGCAGAATAGACGGCGGTTCGACGCGCAGACTCTCGAACTTAAATGTCGTATAGCTCATGCCATATCCAAAAGGAAACAACGGTCGGCGGCCGATGGGCGTAGAACCAGACGCAGAGGGCGACCCGCACGGTCTGTTTTCTGTCTCCTCCTTGAGCACCCGCTTAGCGATCTCGGCAGCCGTAAGCGGCTGCTGGGGCCCGTCTCGCAGATAGCTACGATTGCGCGACGGCTTGTAGTTATAAAAATCGGGCAACTGGCCGACCGACCTGGGAAAGGTAATCGGCAGCTTGCCTCCGGGGTTGATGTCGCCAAAGATCACGCTCGCCGCCGCCGTGCCGCCCTGCTCACCGAGATACCAGCCTTCCAGAATCGCCGGCACACGTTCTTTGATGTAGTTGATGGAAAGCGGGCGTCCGTTGATCAGCAGTACGATGACCGGCTTGCCGGTCGCAACCACGGCCTCGACAAGCTGCTCTTGTGCCCCAATCAGGTCGAGCGAGTCGCGGTCTCCCAAATGCTCCTCGGACCAGGCTTCGCGGTTGGTGCTTTCGTTCTCGCCAACCACAACGATGGTGACATCGCTCTTTCGTGCCACCTCAGCCGCGGCGCGAATGGTTGCTTCCTGCGATTTCGCATCCGGAATGTCAATCTTGTTTTCGTACCACGCGGACCAGCCTTGCTTGCCGGTGGTGATCTTGCAGCCTTCGGCAAATACTACCTTCACCCCCGGCCCAACCCGCTTGCGGATTGCGTCGAGAATGCTGATCTGATTTCCCGGCCCGGGATCGCGGCTGTAGCCGCCGAGATGAACGTCGGCAGCATTTGGCCCGATCACGGCAATAGTTTTCAGTTTCGCCGGATCAAGTGGTAGAAGATCGCCGTCGTTCTTCAGTAGAACAATCGCCTTCTGGGCGGCTCTCAATGCAAGCTGCTTGTGCTCAGAACTGTTAGTAATTCGCTGCGCGTAATCCGGATCAACGTAGGGATTCTCGAAAAGCCCCAAGCGGAATTTCGTTGCCAGTACCCGGCTTACCGCGAGGTCAACTTCACGTTCCGGAACCAGGCCTTGCTTCACCTGGTCAACCAGAGTCGCATACACCGAACCGTCAGAAAGGTCGAAATCAACTCCGGCTGCGAGTGCCTTGCGCGCGGCTTCGGCTTTGTCCGCAGCCACGTGATGGGTCTCGACCAGCATCTGCAAGCCGTTGCCGTCGGACGTCACATACCCCTGGAATCCCCACTCCTGGCGCAGCACTCGGTCGAGCAGCCAGTGATTGATGTGCGAAGGGATGCCATCAATTTCGTTGTAGGAAGCCATCACGCTGCCCGCGTGGGCTTCTTCCACAGCCGCCTGAAAGGGCAGAAAGAACGACTCGCGAATGTTTCGCTCTGAATAATTTCCCGGTGCGGTATTGGTACCGCCTTCGGGTTGGCCGTGTACCGCAAAATGCTTCGCGGTCGCGATCACGTGGTGCCGGTCTATGCTCCACGATGTTCCCTGCAGGCCATTGACCGCAGCCACCGCCATACGAGACACGAGATATGGATCTTCGCCGTAGGTCTCTTCGGTGCGCCCCCAACGCGGATCGCGCGCCAGATCGAGGACGGGCGTGAAAGCCTGGTTGGTGCCGGCGGACGCCATCTCATCGCCGGCGGCGGTGAAAACCTGCTGCACCAGCTCCGGGTCCCAGGTGCTGGCCAATCCTAAAACCTGAGGGAAACTCGTACTGCCGTAAGCCATGTACCCGTGCAATGCTTCTAACAGCATGGGAATACCTAACCGCGTTTTTTCGAGCATGTATTTCTGGGCCTGGTTGCGCAACGTGGCCGCATCGTGCGCGTTGGTTTGCGATTCATTGCGGAAGAGATCGCGAAACTTCTCAAAGATCGCCTGACCCTCAGGGTCGTGGATTGTCATCATGCGGCGCCGGCCGCCGGCTAGCTGGTCAACCTTCTCTTCCAGCGTCATACGCTGGAGCAGGTCGGCAACCCGGTCGGGAATGGGCAGCTTGGGATTGCGATACGGAGGGACGCTGTTTTGGGCTTTGTCCTCTCCTAGGCAAGCCGCAGCCAGCACAAAAACGATAGTCAGATCCAAGATTATCCGCATCGCGATACAACCTAAACTCTCAGGAGCCCTGCGGTCAATCGGGCAGATGCGGGACCAGACTGCCTGAGCAGATTTTTGGAGGAACAGGTAGAGTGGTAGCTGCTATCCACGAGATTGGTTTCATGAACTCACGCTGTAGAGTGCTTGCTCTGCTAACCCTGCTTTGTATGGGGGTTTCCGTCCCGGCTCAGGAAACCTCGCAAACACCCGCTGCTCCCCAAGACCCCGGGCAGGAAAAGAAAATCGAAAAAAAAGAGCAGTCACGGCGAATGCTTGGCCTGCCGCAATTTACCGTTACCGACCGCAAGAATGCACCGCCACTTACTCCCAAGGGAAAGTTTCGCTTGTTTTATAAGAGCGCATTCGATCCCGCTGAATTTGTGGTGGTCGGGCTACAAGCGGGAATCAGCCAGGCACAGAACTCATTTCCAGCCTATGGTCAGGGGGCGTCTGGATACTCCAAACGCTACGGTGCCGCCTTCGCCGACCAGGCGACGAGCACCTTCTTCGCCGACTTTGCATATCCCACCCTTTTCAAGCAAGACCCTCGTTATTTCCGCCTGGGCGAGGGCTCATTCAAGCACAGGTTTGGATATGCAGTGTCGCAAATAGTCATCGCCCACAAAGACAAAGGCGGACGCACCTTCAACTGGTCCACTACGCTGGGCGCGCTTTCTTCAGGGAGCATTTCGAATGCCTACTACCCTGCGGCCGACCGCGGCTTTGGGCTGACCATGAATCGGGCTGGAATTTCGCTCCTCTACGGAAGTTTGGGCGATCTGGGCAGCGAATTCTGGCCAGACATCGACCACAAGCTGTTTCACCGCCGTCCCAAAGGCACGGTTTTACCTGCGGGCGAGCAGACGCAGAAGTAGCAGGAAGGAAAGCAGGATCGCGCCCCAGGCATTGATCCGGACCAGCTTATGTGTCGCTGGCCACGGGTACATCAGGACATCGAAAACCCCGACTAGCTTCTCCGGCCAGAGCAATCCGGCCACTCCGAAAGTCAGAGATAGTTGTACAGCCACGGGCAAAACTATGTAATCCATCGGGTGCTCCAACCGCGAGATTTCAGAAAAAGAGAAAAAAGACAAAAGGGAATTGTTGGGTTGAGTCTAGCCTGAAGGGGTGCAGGTAAGTCAACGGGAATGCAGCCGTCCAGGGAACCAAAGTGAATAAGGCGAAGCCCTTAGCGCAAAGGAGTAAAAACTTTTGATCCTAGCTTTCGCGCTTATTCGGTCCCGCCAGCCAACGCAGCAGCATGTTGACGAGGCTCAGAACAATCGCGCCCTCGAAGGCGGCAAGAAAAGAGTCAATGCGAAAACCGTGCACAAGCTTGGACGCCAGTTCCAACATCAGTGCATTGATCACAAACCAGAAAATCCCCAGCGTCAGGATGGTCAGTGGCAGGGTAATGAGCTTCAGCAGCGCGCCCAGCGTGGCGTTGACGAGTCCGATGACCAGGGCCGCGATGAGCGCGGCGGTCAGTCCCGATAGGTGAAATCCGGGCACAAACTGCGCCACTACCCAGACTGCCAGCGCGCTCAAAAACCAGTTGATGAGAATACGCAAAGACTTCTCCTAAGGCTGAGAATGATAGACCGCAAAGGCTAAACGCGCAACGCCATGGCCGCGACACTCGTATTGCATCCCCGAGTTCCGAAAAGGAGTAAACTTTTCCGTCATGCCGCAGCTTACCTATCTGGAAGCTATCCGCAAGGGGATATGGGAAGAGATGGAACGCGACCCAACTGTCTTTTGCATCGGCGAAGACATCGGAATCTACGGCGGCGCTTTCAAGATCACCGACGGCTTCATTGACCGCTTCGGCGCCGAGCGGGTGATCGACACACCGATAGCCGAGTCCGCTATTGTCGGCGCGGCTTTCGGCGCATCGCTCACCGGCATGCGCCCGGTGGCCGAGTTCCAGTTCATGGACTTCATCGGATGCGCCATGAACCAGATCAGCAACATGGTCGCCAAGACGCACTATTTGTGGGGAGCGCCTGCGCCCCTGGTTTTGCGCGGCCCCAGCGGCGGCAACGTTCACGGCGGCCCATTTCACTCGCAGAACCCCGAGATGTGGTTTGTGCACAATCCGGGGCTAAAGGTGGTCTGCCCGGCGACGCCCTATGACGCTAAGGGACTGATCAAGGCTTCCATTCGCGACAACAATCCAGTCATTTTCTTCGAGCACAAATACCTGTACCGGCGCATCAAAGAGGAAGTGCCGGAGGACGACTACGTTGTTCCGCTGGGCAAGGCGCGAATTGCGCTAGAAGGTCGAGACGTTAGCGTGATTACCTACGCTGCCATGGTGCACACCGCTCTCGAAGCAGCGGAGTTTCTCGCCAAGGAAGGAATCGAGCTGGAAATTATTGACTTGCGCACGCTGGCGCCGCTCGACCGCGATGCGATTACGCACACGGTGAAGAAGACGAACAAAGTCATCCTGCTGCACGAGGACACGCGCACCGGCGGAATCGGCGGCGAGATCGCTGCCATCATCAACGAAGAGGCTTTCGACGATCTCGACGGCCCGATCGTTCGAATCGCAGCGCTCGACACGCCGGTGCCCTTTTCGCCTCCGCAGGAAGAGCGCTTTCTGCCGCAGGTCAAAGATGTGGTCGAAAAGGCGCGCTGGCTGAAGGCTTATTAGACGTTTTTCGAGACTTGGCTGATTGCGTTGCTCACTGTGAACGCGAGGAGGCACGATGCGAAATTTCGTCCTCGGAATAGTCGTCACCATTGTTTTGATTGTTGTGGGCGGACTCGTCATCGCGCAGTTCGGTCTGATGCCGACCAATGCCGATGCCACGCCACCGGCGTTCGAGCAGCACATCGCCATGAGCGCGCTCGATGCCTCCATGGACCGGCACGCCCCGCGGGCCGCAAACCCGCTTCCTGCGACCGACGATAACCTGATCGCCGGAATGAAGCTCTACACCATGAACTGTGCGGTCTGCCACGGTACGCTGGATTACAACCCGAGCCTGCTCGAACACTCCATGTACCCGCCGCCGCCGCAAATCATTCTGAATCCGCTCGATGATCCCGAATGGCACATCTATTACGCTGTCCGCACCGGCGTCCGCTACACCGGAATGCCGGCCTGGAACAAAGCGCTCGGCGATCAGGACATCTGGAAAATCACTTCGTTTCTTTCGCACCTGGAAAAACTTCCTCCCGCCGTGCAGGACAACTGGCAAAAATCCTTTGGGGCATCGCCCAAGACTCACCAGAGCGGCGAGCACGGCGAGCACGAACACCACGAGTAGCATGTCAAAGCCGGATCTCATCTTAGGGCAAAAGCCCTTAACCGCAAAGAACGCAAAGAAACTCCCAAGGGCGCAGAGAAAATCTCAAGCTCTTCTTTGCGACCTTCGCGGTTTCCTTTGCGTTCTTTGCGGTTAAAGGGTTTTGACGTAGGTTGCGAGTAGCTAATCCTGCCCTTCGCTATAATTACAAATTGCCTCCGGCCCGATTTTTGCCACTGAGCCGGACAGAAGAGGAATTATGCCAACCGATATTGTCATGCCGCAGATGGGCGAGTCCATTGTGGAAGGGACGATCACCAAGTGGCTGAAGAAGCCCGGTGACAAAGTGCAGCGCGACGAACCGCTGTTCGAGATATCCACCGATAAAGTGGACGCCGAGATTCCCTCACCCGCAGCCGGCGTGCTCCAGGACATCAAAGTCGCCGAGGGCGCGACCGTTCAGGTGAATACTGTCGTGGGTACCATTTCGAGCGATGGCGAAGCGCCTGCCAAAGCTGCTCCGAAAGCCGCCGCGCCTGCCGCTGAGAAGAAAGCCGCCCCCGCCGCGCCGCCTGCTCCTGCGCCAGTTGTAACCAAGGCCGAGGTCGCTCCCGTGCCTCCAGCCGCAGAAGAACGCGAAGAAGACGAGCACGCCCGCTCTTCGCCGCTGGTACGAAAAATCGCCCGCGAACACAACGTCAATCTCTCGCAAGTTTCCGGGTCAGGACTCGGCGGACGAATCACCAAGCAAGACATCATGGCCTTCATCGAGGGCGGATCTGCTGCACAAGATTCTGGGGCGACGGGCGTCTCGCCCCTCCAGCCGGGCGAGGACGCCCGGCGCCCCACAGTCTCTGCTGCTACTCCAGCGCCCGCGCTGCGTCCCGCTCCCGCCGCCATCCCAGGTGATCTCGTTCCCCTCACCAATATGCGCAAGATCATTGCACAGCGCATGATCGAATCGCGACGCACCAGCGCCCACGTCCACTGCATGTTTGAAGTGGACCTCACCCGCATCGTCAACCTGCGCAACAAACTCAAATCCGGATTCGAGCAGCGCAACGGCGCGCGTCTCACCTTCATGCCGTTTTTCGTCCGCGCCGCGATCATCGCGCTGCAGCAGTTCCCCATCGTCAATGCCTCGACCGAAGCCGAGGGCATCCGCTATCACCGTCACGTCAACGTTGGCATCGCGGTCGCGCTTGATTGGGGATTGATCGTTCCCGTCCTCAAAAACGCCGACGAGCTAAACTTCCTGGGATTGCAGCGCGGCATCACCGACCTCGGCGAGCGCGCCCGCAACAAGAAGCTGAAGCCCGAAGAAGTCGAAGGCTCGACGTTCACCGTCACCAACCCCGGCCAGTTCGGCGCCGTCTTCGGCCTGCCCATCATCAACCAGCCCAACTCGGCGATCATGGGCGTGGGCGGAATCACCAAGACCCCGCTGGTAGTCACCGACGCCGACGGCAACGACTCCATCGCCATCCGCTCGGTGGTTCACTTGACGCTGGGCTACGACCACCGCCTGATAGATGGCGCGGTGGCTGATCAGTTCATGGCGTTGGTGAAGAAGACGATGGAAGGGTGGAGCGAGGAAGTCGGGTAGGTACGGGGGAGAATGCGGGGTCTATAGTTCCTGCTGGATTGGAGTGATCTCAAACATATCGACTTTGTCAGAATACTGGGCAGTCCAATTATCCAGCTAGGCGGCCCGCGAAGTCCTACACTAGGTAGGAGTAGCGGGGACAGACGTGTCCATCACGTATCAGCAGTGCGTTACTTACAAGCCGTTGTTCCCCGCCGCCCCCTGCTTGTGAAACCAGTTCCTCTGTATTTCATCTATCGCTTCTGTGATTTCTTCTAGGTCTTTCCACACCTTGGTTCGTGGATGGGCTTTGCGTTCCCGGTGCACAATCGCATATAACCTTCGCACCTGAGAATACAGACCTGAACGACCTTTGGGAGTTTCGTTCTTCGGCATGTCTTTCAGCTTAGATCGTCACCGCTGGCATCTCAAGCTCATACGCGATACGCAGGGCGGCCCAGCAATTTCCCGCCGCATCTAGAGCGGCCCGATCTATTTCTGGTGGGGTAGGCTAGGCAGACTGCGTTAACCAGCGACTCCATCATTTCTTGCCGCTGTCGCAGGGGAATGTATCGTCGAGGATCATCAAGACTAAAGTCCCGGCCTCCATATGCAGTCGTTCTGGATGATCATTGAGGTACTTCTACACGATCTTCACAAGCTGTTCGTTTGTTACTCCGTTGGGAAAGCACAGACGTAGTCCGTCGCTCGCGAAGCCATTCAAATCCCATCCCTCTACGAAGCCTGTGACGTAACCAATGCATGCGCCAACCTTGACGCCGTCCGACGGGTTGTCCTTCACGTATTCGGCGCAGTTGCTTTGCAGCCAATTGCCATCGTGGTTGAAACGTATGGGGGATCGTCGTGCATGTTGTGGATTCGTCTGTTGCGCTGGCGCCGAAGCTGCAAGGAGCAGAATGATTGCGAACTGGAACGTTCGTATGAGTGACTTCTTCCATCTACTGTCGGGGGAACACGACGGAAATGCAAGATGCCTTATGTAATCAGGTTGGCCCCACCTTTTTGAATCACTAATATGAGCCGGGTGCCGCACCCTTTGAATCACCCAACTTGAGGCTGCCCCACCCTTTCGCCCGCCGGGGCGGGAAAGGGTGGGGGACCACGGCCCTAAGCATCATGGGCCTTCCCGATGACATCACTCAATCGGAAACCGTTACTGCATGGCGGGTTGGCCCACCTTATTGAATCACCCCAGCCTCGGCTGCCCCATCCTTTCGCGCTTTTTGCGAAAGAGGGGGCTAAGGCTGCCACATTCTTCGGTGAAGCGTACTCGGTAATCACCAACACGCAGCCGCAGGTCGCCAGATTCTCCCTGCGGTTTCTTGATGTCGCCCTCACCTGTTTCAGCGAAGCGATGGAGGGCGGTGAAGATGCGCATAGCAGTCTCGCGGTCGAGCCGCCGAAGGTCAGAGCGGGCGTGCTCTGACCAGAAAATCTTTCTCACTTGCGGTTTTTCCGGGTCTGCAGATCGTCGGCGGTAACCCGAAATCGGCGAGCACTTCTTCGTGCGGAATTCCCTGTCCGCCGCGCTTCTCGAACCAGGCTTTCGATTCCGAAACGCTTTGGCGCTCGGCTGCGTCCTCCGGCTCGTCGTCAACCGGGGCGTTGGCAATGGCGCGCGAGACGGGATCGAGCATGGTCTCAAGCAGGCTAACCACAACAGAGATCTGGCTCGGCGCCAGGCGCTCAATCAATTCGTGGGCTTGCTCTTTGGACTTCGCCATGAAACATCCTCTGTCCTATTCTCACATTTCGAGAAGGAAATCGCACTATTTATCGGTCGGGAATTGAGGAGCTGACCTTCTCAAGCCTCGGCCGGGTGCCCCATCCTTTCGCGTTCTTTGCGAAAGGGTGGGCGATTCGTGAGGTCAGAATCAAAACCGGTTGTGCTCAGGCCGGTGACTCCCACCCTTCCCAAAACCGGGGAAGGGTGGGGCACCCATTGTGTTTCGGTGCGGACTTATAATCCGAACGATGAGCAGCTCGCCCCCACACAGACGGCCGGAGCCGTCCGCAGTTCGTCTGGATGGACAGGATCCCTACCTTCGCGTTCTATGTGTGAACGTCTTTGTCCGCGATCAGGATCGGAGTTTGCGCTTCTACGTGGACCAGCTTGGATTCAGCCTGGTCATCGATGAAAGCTATGAATCTGGCGGGCGTTGGTTGGCGGTGGCGCCTCCGGATGGCAACACCGTCCTCGCGCTCGTCACCCCTAAGCGCAAGTCCGAAGAATACAAGCTGATTGGCCGCTCGAAAGATGTTGTTCTGGTTACCGAAGATGTCGCGGCAAAGTTCGATGAGTGGGGAAAGCGCGGGGTGCGTTTTCACCATCCGCCGCAGACGACGCTCTGGGGCGGAATTTTTACGCGCTTTGACGACTTAGATGGAAATTGCATTTCCTTGGTGGGGCGGGATGACTTTGTTCGCGAAATCGAAGCGCAGCGCCGCGCGGCTGCGGAAAAGCTGGAGGCGGAACGACGGGCAGCCCAGGAACTAGAAATCGCAAAACAGGTGCAGGCAAGACTGTTTCCACAAACCCTGCCGCAGCTCCAAACCCTAGACTATGCAGGCATTTGCATTCAGGCGCGTGAAGTCGGCGGCGATTACTACGACTTTCTAAACTTGGGCCGGGAGAGGGTGGGGTTGGTCATCGGGGATACTTCAGGGAAAGGGATCGGCGCTGCCTTGTTGATGGCCAACTTGCAGGCGAACCTGCGAAGCCAGAGCGCGATCGCCTTGGAACATCCGCAACGTTTTTTGCAATCGGTGAACCAACTTTTTTTCGCAAACACGACTGACAGCTCCTATGCCACGCTCGTGTTTGCCGAATACGACGACGCATCCAGGCGCTTGCGCTATGTCAATTGCGGGCACTACCCTGGGCTTTTGTTTCGCAGCAATCACACACTTGAGCGGCTCGATTCCACTTCCACCGTTTTGGGGCTCTTCGCGGAGTGGGACTGCTTGCTCAACGAAAGCCAGCTCTTTCCCGGAGATACACTCGCACTCTACACGGACGGAGTAACCGACTCATTCAATGCGGCCGGACAGGATTTTGGAGAGGAACGCCTGATCGAGGCAGTGTGGAAACATCGCGATCTGCCGCCGCAGCCGATGCTGGCAGCGATTGTGGATGAAATCCGGCACTTCAGCCCGGACGAGCAGCACGATGACATAACTCTAATCGTTGCCAAGTGCCGGGAAGGTTAGTGCTCTGGCGATCTCTCAGCGCTTTATCCGAATCACTTCCCCGTCCTTCCCGATCAGCGCCATCTCTGCCATCCCAATAAACAGTCCATGCTCAACCACGCCGGAAATGGCGCGCAGCTTTTCCGCCAACGCGGGCGGGTCGGCGATTGCGCCGAAGGTGCAGTCCAGAATGTGATGGCCTTCGT
>Ga0137392_10002678_pt1 | contig 10760 bp, 10 predicted proteins | sample 15con2h34AmetaG_FD_101394 | JGI IMG/M metagenome (GOLD analysis project Ga0137392, IMG submission 101394) | Vadose zone soil microbial communities from Angelo Coast Range Reserve, California, USA - 15con2h3.4A metaG | ecosystem: Environmental > Terrestrial > Soil > Vadose zone > Saprolite... | reverse complement strand
TCCTATATGAAATTGAGGGAATAGACTATGCCAAACAGACAACCTTCTATGGGTGGATTTTCAGAGTTTAATGAGCGAGTGGTTCAACATGCTGAAATAGCGGGCTCAGCGGTTGGAGTATCGGAGGAGCAGATGTTACTGGACTACCTTATCGAGATGGGATTTGTGTGGGAGGAGGCGACGAAACTGCTCGATTTACGAGACAATCTTTATGAGAATACAGAGATGCGCCAACGCATGGCCGAGGACCACCGCATGCTTTTCGCTCGTTGGCTATATGAACAAGGTGAAATTACGGAAGTATGACGACGAGAAAATGGGAAATGGATGCTTGTCATAGCATATGGGATATGCTATACTGCGCCGTGGAGAGATGTCTGAGTGGTCGAAAGTGCCGCTCTCGAAAAGCGGTAGGGTGCAAGCCCTCGTGGGTTCGAATCCCACTCTCTCCGCCAGGGCGCGATCAATCGGGCCCCCACGGAGGAGTCTCATAGTGGTCTAGTGAGCACGACTGGAAATCGTGTAGGGTGAATAGCCCTCGTGGGTTCAAATCCCACCTCCTCCGCCCCTTCCCTCATCTGGCTTCTATCCTCACTTTGTAGAAACCCACGGCTCGAACCATCCACTCAGTGGAGCCATTCTTTCGAACCTTTCACCTCATTGCAGAGCAATCGTTCCAATTTCCGCTTGAAACCCCTTCTCATGGGGGGCAATTCTTACGAACTGCCGAGAAAATGAGCGAACCGTGAGTTATTGCTCAATACTTGAGGAATTGAACACAATACGGTTTTGTAACCACATCCCTAAAACTATCAGCACTAAGACAAGAGTGAGTGCTATCATGCTAAAGCTCATCGACATAGTTAGCATTGTATTGGACTGAACAAATCTGAATTGAGTCCAACTAAGAATAAGAGATAACGCAAGGAAAATAAAGACTGAAAACGTAGTAGCCATTAATGCTACCCGTAATCTTTTGGATGATCTTTCAGCCAGTCCGTATTCGCTCATAGCTGGCCGAAGTATAGCAAGAGATTATAAGAAATCAAGTAGGATTTATGACTTCTGGTGGGCCGAAGGGCGACAGCTTACCTGCGCCCTTCGTTTTTCATCCTACTCAGTTTACTCAGGCTACCTGGTACTTGTCGGACTCCTCACCAAGTTCCCCTTCCAGACGTTGGGCCTTCACCTCGCTGCTGGTCAGCGGCGGGAGCGATGGCAACGCAAGCACGAGGTCGAAATCATCATCCGCTGCAATGCGGTTGAAGCGTTCCAATCCGCAATCGAGGCAGCGATGGACGAGGACATACTCGCCCTTACGCCGCTGGAAGCTGCCGATAGGTTGCATACTGCCCCCACAGGCGCTCATCCGATCTCCCGGCCTCCGGTCATCGACATGACGCGAGAAAAGGCAAAAAGGACAGTGATTCCGATGATGTGAGCCATAAGCAGGTGGGCAGACAAAACGATGGCAGTGCCTGCACTTGAAGACCTCTTCAGTGGAGGCTCGCTGCTTGCGCACAAAACGCGGTCGAGCATACTCCTCTTCACCCGAACGCGGAACTTTCCGGTATGTTTTTCCCAATGGTGGATCTCTTCTTTCGCTTCGATAGGTTGTACGTCATTTGGAGCATCGAAGGCGCGACAACATTGGCCGCGCAAAGGGAAAGGACAAGATCCATCGTGGTTGTCGAATATGACTGTTTACACATAAAACAGGCTCTTTCTAGCAACTAGCTTGAAGACGATTCCCTTGAATGTATTGCTATGTTCGTGTTTCAAGGGACAGCAAGGCATACTGAAATGCATAGGGAATGTAGGTTAATGGGGCGTAGGAGAACTGCATCTAGAAAGAAGCCAGAGGTGAGGTAGACAAGGCAACAAAGGAATATGTCATCGTACATCGTTGCCTCGGTTGCGGTTTTGAGCGCTTCAATCGTATCGCGGCGGATGACGATTTTGATCTCGTACTATGCTTGCATGCGCTGCCTCCACGAACGAGACGTGAAGTGAAGGCCCAGCAACTGGAGGCGCTGCTGGCTGAGCAACAAGAGCAGTGGGATTGCGTGGAGGAAGCCGGTTAAAACTGTCCGAGGTTCTGGCTAATTCATTACATCCATACTATGTATCACAGACCCCTGGAAACTGCTGCCCAACTGTCCCATTGCAAAAAACAAATGTCCATTGTCTCCAGAATACGCAAAGTGAGACAGAGCCCTACTCCATGAGGAGTGTAGACCATGACGTAACGTCACAGTCAAGATATATACTTCACCAGGTACACATTTGACTACATGCATATACAAGAGGTAGCGTACATCGAAGAGTACATGTAATGTATGTCATGCCAGCGTATTATAGACTGAGTTCCCTGGACTCTTTGAGAGAGGATGCAATAGTGAACGTTTACGATAGCAATGGACACAAGCTCGGTCAAGTGAATGAATACGGCACAGCCAGCGATAACTACGGGCACAAAGTAGGTGACGTAGGTGAAGATGGCACTGTTATCGATGGCTTTGGTCGCAAGGTTGGCGACGTGAGTGAAGATGGTACCATCACTGACAACGATGAGGGTAAGCTTGGGAATGTGAGCGAAGATGGTACTGTCACTGACAGCAACGACCGCAAGATTGGAAATGTCAGTATGTCGATGAGCGACAATATCTGCCTGGCAGGAGGGGCAGCCTTGTTGCTACTCCTAAAACCCAAACAGGAGTTGGCTTAAAAAGGAACCCCAGCAATAATTCATAAACCCTGGAGGGTAAACCAGATCGTGGATCGGTGACAAAAACAGCCCTGCTGATTCAGATTTCCCCTCTTTTTGATTCCTCACTGCCGGAGGCGGCGAGGAGTCCTGAATAGGTACCACGCGAGGACGAATTGAGAGACAGCTTTATCTCATCGCATCATGGGGTAAAACAGCATGGACGCCAAGCACGCCGTTGGCAATCTGCGTCACATGTAAATCCACGATGAGGCTAGCCAGGGCAAGTGCTTGTGATCGTGGCAATTGGTACCGTTCGCCCATCAGGAAAGGACGTAACGCGAGAGTATGCCCGTACTGATCTCTGCCGATCATCGAGTGAGCGTCGAGCACCCAATTGAGTTCAACCCCTTGCTCTACAAGGCCAAGTCGCTTATTGACATCATTCTCCCAACCGCCACCGCCTGTCCAGCCCCACAACTCCGGTCGCACCTCATTGATACGTATCTCAAGCGTCATTCCTGGCCGCGCTCCACGAATGGCGATTGGTCCGCAGAGCGCATGACCATCATCACGCCCTTTGATGCGTGGCTCAAATTGCTTCACATTTGCATTTTTAAATGAGGGAGGTTCAAGTACCCAGCCAGAATTGAGGGTGCGGAAAAGGACGGTATCGCCGGAATCAATGGTCAGTATTGGCGGATATTCGCGGGAAAAGGTGCCATGCAGTGTATCTCGCGCAGGTTCGATACGGTAAGTAGCCATACTATCCTTCCTCTTTGTTATGGAACAGCTATGCACAATCCTTTTGCATATATTGCTCCAAGCTGCTGCTTTATAAGCCGAAAAGGCCAATCAGGGCGATTGCTGCTCCACCCGCGAGTACAATGAGGAGCGAGAATAATGCGAGGCGCAGGCATATTTGACGGTTACGTGTGACTATGTAGAAAATCACGACATTCTCTATTAATCCCACCACTGAGGCAAAGTAGATGGCGATGGCAGCCGGACCGGCCGTGATGAGGTGCATCTGTATATGCGTACCAACGAGCACGGAAGAGGCCGCGGCACTTGCCAGTGCGCCCAATACCACTACTGCTAGAAAGCCAATGGCACCGAAGAAACGTTGGGCCACCCCACTGACGACCGTCAATGAGAGAAACAAGAGGCCAAAATTGAGTACGGAGCGCACTGCGAGCGGAGAGGTAAGCTTCGGATCCTGTGAGGGCTGCTGCGGCTTGCGTCTCGAGCTTAAGTAGATAATCAGTGAAATGATGGCTGCCACTACTAGCATTGGTCCCAGTACCACTAATACGGCCAGACTTGTCTGCGGACCTGCTGCCCAGGAAAAGATAGCGACCAATGCACCATTGCGTACAATCATTGCCAGGTCGGCTAATAAAAAATAAGATGGAGCGGCTACGGCAAACTCCGGGCTGGCCTTGAGTTCTTGCCCTAAAAGGGCGGAGGTGGCGGCACTATTGACTAATCCACCCAGGATGGCACTGTATTTCATGCCTCTCATCCCGAGCTGCCGCAGCAGCACATAATTGACGAAGTTCAGGGCAGAGACAATGATGACGGTGAACCAGATCGAGCGAGGATTGATGATATTCCAGGGATCGATATAGCTATCAGGGAGCAAGGGATAGACGACGGCAGTGATGAAACCCATCAGCAGGGTGCCGCGTATCTCAGATACCTTGAGCTTACTTGTGAAAGCTACTATCTCTGTTTTCCAGGAAAGGAGAGCAGTGATGACAATCGCGCAGGTGAATGCGATAAAAAAGTCTCCCATGCCAACAAGTATGCCCAGTATATTGGTCAAGGCCAGTGCAAGTGAGGTGGTGATTTCCAATGGGTGATCTTTTACCATGGAATAGAAATTGACCAGCAGAATGGCGATAATGATGATACCTACTTGCACGAAGGCGAGGGTGGGTGAGACAAGCCATGCCAGAGTGCCCAATAAGGCTGTGATGGCGAAGCTTCTCACACCTGCTTCTTTATGCGCCCACTCGCGTTCAAGGCCAATCAGCAGGCCAATAGCGGCTGACGCGGCTACTTTTTCTACCAGTAGTAAGCGAACATCCATACGTTATCTCTTCATACCTGATTTTCTTGACTCCTCACTGCCTGCTGGGGGTTCGCAGTTCGTAAAAGTTGTTGTTCTGGTGCTGTATTGGTGCTGTAGGTTTTGTTGCCGAGGGCAACAAAACCTACAGCACCAATACAGCACCAGAACAGTAATCTCCGAGCCGCGCAGGCGGCCAGAAATCCTGAATAGTTGCCTGTAGTTATTATAGGCTATTCCAGGAAGATAGGTCGAGGGGGTGAATACGTGGGATATGTAACCTATTGGCGGAAGTATACTTGATTGGATTAGTATATACAAGACGGGTATAGCAGGATGTGGACAATTTCGCTGTAAAACCAACCTGAGCATTATTTTGTAGAAAGGTAATCTATAACGCCTTTCAAGTCGTAATAAAGGTCAAGTGAACAGAATGGAGTGAGTCACCATGACCTGCGAAGAATTTGAAGAAATATCGGGAGCTTATGTGCTTGATGCCGTGACGCCTGCTGAACGGGAAGCAGCAGAGGCACACCTTGCGACCTGCGCAAGGTGTACCAAACTGTATCAAGAACTGCGCGGCGCGGTGTCTCTCTTACCGCTATCTGTCCCACAATTGAATGCCCCTGCGTCGCTAAAAGAACGCATTATGGCTGCTATTCGCGAAGAGAGTGCGGGTATTCCTGGACAGCCGACACAGCGCACGCCCAGCATTCAACCTGTACAGCCAGGACAGCGGCGTTGGAATCCGCGTACTCTGGTGGCCGCGGCTGTGCTGATGCTGTGCCTGCTCGGCGCTACATTGGCCTGGAGTATCTCTCTTAATCATCAAGTTGCCTCGCTTCAACAGCAACTTGCTCAAGTGACCAGTAATTCCCTTGTATCGACGAAGGTATTGAGCTATACGGTGAATGGTACCAACCCGGCTCAGAAGGCGACAGGCCAGCTATTCTACTTTGCCAAACAGAATGTTACTGTGCTGATCATGCGTGGACTACCTCAACTCCAGGGAATACATGTGTACCAGGGCTGGCTCCTGCATCTGAAAGGGAACAATATTACGGGCGTTACCAGTATTGGCCTCTTAAATATAGCAAATGGTACGGCCAGTCTCTCTTTTCCAGGAAATGTTACCGGCTTTGATGCTGCTGCCGTGAGCATGGAAGCAGGGCCATCAGCGACGCCAAATGCGCCCAAAGGGGCGGTTGTAGCATTGGGTTCCTTGAAACATTCAAGTTGAATAAAAGCAGTCTGTCATCCTGAGCGCAGCGAAGGATCTGCTCGAAGAGTGCAGATCCTTCGCTGCGCTCAGGATGACAGACTGCTTTTATTTTGTTCTTTTGCGTATTCGCAGGTACATTATTGTGTAAAACCCCAGCGTCCCAAGCATAGAACCGCCGAGGATAAACCAGAGGTTGTGTTCTAATGTAGCCAGGACTGAGCCAGCATTACTCAATCCCAAACTATCAGCCAGGCCATTGTTGTTAGAGCAGTTTGCATTCCATGAAGATCTGTTTTGCCCTATGGCGTTAGTCGTGGCTGTAACTGTTGGGGTCACGCCTGATGTAGGCGTACCACCTGGAGTTCCCGTTGGCGTAGCTGTGGCTGTCGGAGTTATACCTGATGTAGGCGTACCAGCTGGAGTTCCTGTTGGCGTGGCTGTAACTGTTGAGGTCACTCCCGGTGTCGGCGTACCACCAGGAGTGCCCGTTGGCGTGGCTGTGGCCGTTGGAGTTCCTGTTGGCGTAGGCGTAACTGTGGGTGTAGCCGTCGGTGTTGGCGTCGGTGTTAAAGTTGGTGTTGGCGTGACCGTTGGCGTAGGCGTCGGTGTTAAAGTTGGTGTTGGCGTGACCGTTGGTGTAATACCTATGGTGGGCGTAGGCGTTGTTTTCACAGGTGTAGGAGTTGGACGCGGGCGGGTTGCCGTTGGTGTCAGCCCACCGTGAGGCGTTACGCTCCCTTTAACGGTTAGACTTCCTTGCAGTGCCGGTGTCTTATTCGCCGTTGATGTAGTGGTATTACAGGGATTTGCTGTAGCGGTGGCGGCGGCGGTGGCGGTAGTGCCGGTTGTAGTAGTGGGAGCTACGATGGTTGCTGTATTGTCTGCCACGGGTTTGAAGCTGCTACTGAGTTGTGCGGTGGCTGTCAGGTCTGCCGAACTGACAATGGGTTGTTGGTTCCCAGGTGCATTGCCATGTGGAAACAATGATGTGATTGAGCTTCCTACTGTAACTAAAAGTAGGGATATACTAATACAAATGAGGAAAAACGCTATGGTTACCAATATTCCCCGTCCCCCATAACCCCGGTTCCACAGGGCCATCAATGTGTCAATCATCTTCTATCCTATCCTTTCCCCCGATTGCTGGATTGCATGGACACAATTTTGCTCTTCTGCCATACCCCAATGACGCTGGGATAGTGGCGCGGTGTCGATTTCTACGGCTGGCTGATACTGATCCTCCTCTAGTGGTTGTGCTTGCTGAAAATGTTCAAGTATACTTTCCAGATGCATGGCGCACTCTAAAGAGCGGCGCACTTCAAAAATCTCCCGCTTGTACCAGTGATCCGCTTGAAATGCCAGGGCACCTCGCAGGCGCGAGACATGCAGGAGGCGAGCATAATCCAGCACAATTTGGCTCTTGCGTCCCATATAGACCAGGCGTTTGTTGGTTAATATCAGTGTGCCGTGGTCCTTTGCCGGATAGGTATAGCGCAATGCCCCACCGAGAGGCTCTCCACAAAGGGTCGCATCTGTGCGGTAGTGAGCGCGTTCTCCAGGCAATAAACGCATAGGAACTGGCACGTCTGGCAAGCTCTCTGATTTGAGGCGTCGTGCTAACTTTTCAACGTCAAAACCATGCTCGCGCAATGAACGCTCTACATGTATACGCCTCTGCCTGCGTTCGCGCTGCCCCTGGCGAAAACGCTGCCAGTCAGGTGTTGGAGTTTCTACTTTGGCGGTGAGTGCCTGAGCCTGCTCCAACGCCCGCTCTTTTCTGCTTAAGTCCTGCGAAGAATTTGAAGAAATATCGGGACTTTGCTCCTGAAGCAAAGGCTGAGATTCCACTTGCGAGGTGAGGTATTCTACTACCCGCTGAGCGGCCGCGATCTCGACAACGCCGCGCAGGAGCACTTCTTTCTTGCCAAAGCGTAGTTCCAGGCGAACGGAGGCAATGCCCATTACGTGCCGATAGATGGGGCGTATATGAGTCAGGGTGCTTAAGGCATACTGTGTCCCGTTGACATCAAGATAATCACGATAGAGCCGGAACTGCTGCCCCCAACCAAAGGTACATACCGCTATCGGTGGTTCCATCTCTTCCATCCTCCCCACATTTTCCAATGATTTGCCCTATGAAAAATGGCGTTCCAAAATATATAAACGAGAGGATTTGTAGACTGTAACGATCATCGATACATCCATTGATACATATATAATTATATAGTGAATATGCGAGCGGAGGCGTGCGTGCGCAGCATGGCTGAGGCAAGCGCAGCCACTACTATACTCCGCAGTCGTATATAGTAGTGGCTGCGCTTGCCTCAGCCATGCTTGCCTCACTATATTTACCTTCTTTTGGTTTTCATCCAGATGAGGCGCAGGAATATGCGGCGAAGACGTGGGGAGAGCCGCTCCAGTTCCTGTTCTTCAACAGCGCGAGGAGCCTGGTGGGGTGCGGCCCAACGTTCACGCACAAAGAGTTCTGTCAGCCGCCACAGGGGAGTGGCTTCCTGGGGAAATCGGTATGAAAGCATCAGGCTAAACTCGTATGGGGTCTGCCACGTGCGCGGAGACAAGCCCACCCAGCTTGCAAGGCGGCATAGACGCCAGTATGTTGCGGCAATGAAGCTGCTATCGGCATAGAGATTACGCCACCAATACCGGGCGATGGCAACGAGAAGCACCAGTACTGACCCGACTAACGCGGTTACTGAAAGTGCCAGCAGAAAGTTCTGCCGAGTCACTGCATCTGGTGACGTGGGGGTCCCTCCTGAAAGAGGATCAGAAGGTGGGGGTGTAATTTTCTTTTTTCCAGCAGGACCTGTAGGAGTAGGTTTGGGCCTGGAGGTCGGAGTTGCGATAGGCGTCTTCACAGGCGGAGGATTATTGATAGTATGCAGCGAAAATCCAGGCGTGGGATCAAAGTTAATCCAGCCGAAACCGGGAAAGTAGGCCTGTACCCAGCTATGGGCGTCGCTTCCATCTACGATCCAGGCTTTGTGCTGGCTATCCAGGTGTCCCAGGCTAAAACCATTCACGATACGAGCAGGAATGCCCAACTGACGAGCCATGATAGTCATGGCAGTTGCAAAATAGGTGCAGTAGCCATGACGAGTTTGCAACAACCAGGATACCGCGTCAATATTGTTGGGAACCGGCGAGTTATCCAATGAATAGGTAAACTGGGATGGGTCACTGAGGTGTGACTCAAGCATCTTTAAGGCATCATAGGCGTTGTGGGAGTTGGTGGCACCCTGCGTCCATTGCTGTGTGGTATTCAAAACTTGAGGTGGGAGATCGGTAGGCAGTTGGACATAGTGAGCTTGAAGCGAGGTATAGTTGGGATCTGCCTTCAAAGCGTCCGAGTTAACAAATGGTAGTGGCATGGTAGACAGGTCCTGGGAAGAGTTTGTTGGCATATAGGAGGTGACCTCGTAATGTTCTCCCCTACTCAGCGCGCTCTGCTGCGTCCAGGCAGAGATCATAGGGTCTCCATAGAGAGTGGTGGCAACATCAAAGGCGGCTGGCTGCGCCGGGCCAAAGATGTAGTGCTTTGTGCCTTCAGGTGGCAGCTCTATCGTTACCGAGGTCGAGATAGCGGTGTAATTGGCTTTGCTATCGTTTGGAAGCTGCGCGTTCGCATCATAATTTTGTGCGCCAGAGGTCAACGATGTCCAGGTATGACCGTCAAAGTGGTCATAAGTGAACCCGGCAAGATACTGTGGAGCAGCACTACTGCTATAACTCAGAATTTCGCCGACTGGCAGGTGAACGCTGCCGGCTATGGTTAGTTGATCACCGAAGAAATTGGTCGGCTCCTGGTAGGTTTGTAGTAATGAACCTGGATCCTGCAATGTCAGGTGCCCCTGGGTGATGTTTGTCAAGGCGTTATCCAGTTTATCCCAGAAAGTAGCACCCGCCGCTGGTTGACTCAGTATTGGCAAGATCCATCCCAAAAGCAGCGTACACGCTACCATGACCGACGCTATCTGCATAAAACGCCAGGTAATACCTCGCAGCCACTTGCGATCGGTATATAGTCCCTCGCTTTTCCACTCCGCCAATTTCGCCGTTAGCTGTATGCGAGCAATCAGCAGAATGAGGGCGGCCAGTAAGATGGCAACGACAAATGTGATATCAGTTTTCACATAGTTCAGGTTTATCAACAAAATGGAGCAATAGACCACCGCCGCGAGCCAGGGCAGGTGAGCGCGATAGACCAGCCAGGCACCAAAGTAGCCTAAAAAGAAAGAGAGAAAAGAGAGGTAGAAAAGAAAAACCATTTCACTATTATTGAGTCGAGTGGGGTCTGTGAGTGCCGCTCCTATGCCGGCGATCAATACTCCCCAGGAGACATGATAGACAATTACACTGGTGAGCCAGATGGATAGCCAGTGGCCAATGAGGCAGGCGGCAAGATGTAAGATAGGTTGTGGCAGGCGATGAATCTTGGCAATGAAGAGGCCAACAAGCAGGCCCGCGGCAGCACTCCAGTTCAATATAAAGGTATTGCCTATCCAACCAACGGCGATGATGGAATAGACGACGCAATAGACGGACACGGCCAGCAACACCATGGCAAGCCAGCCCTCAGCGGGTGCCAGCACCAGGCGGCGTTGCGGTTTAGCGGTGGTGGGTTTCGGTTTGGGGCGTTGCGAGTTTGGCATGTGAGGTTCGTACCGGGGTTGGTACCCCCTCAGCTCAGACGAGGAATGAGACTCAGCTACACTCGACCGCATTACATGCTCCTCTAG
>Ga0137392_10002677_pt1 | contig 10765 bp, 7 predicted proteins | sample 15con2h34AmetaG_FD_101394 | JGI IMG/M metagenome (GOLD analysis project Ga0137392, IMG submission 101394) | Vadose zone soil microbial communities from Angelo Coast Range Reserve, California, USA - 15con2h3.4A metaG | ecosystem: Environmental > Terrestrial > Soil > Vadose zone > Saprolite... | reverse complement strand
GGCCGTCGCGCGCGGCGGCGGCGAAATGCACGAGGCCGACCGGCTTTCCGGGTGTCCCGCCGCCCGGGCCGGCGATGCCGGTGATCGCGACCGCGAGGTCGGCGTTGGAGTGCGCGAGCGCTCCCTGGGCCATGGCCTGCGCGGTTTCGGCGCTCACCGCGCCGTGCTTGTCGAGCGTCGCGGAGGGAACGCCGAGCATTGCTTCCTTCGCGGCGTTCGAATAGGTGACGAAGCCGCGATCGACCACGTCGGAGGAGCCCGGGATTTCGGTGAGCGCCGCGACCACCATGCCGCCCGTGCAGGACTCGGCCGTCGCGACCTTGAGGCCGCGTTGGCGGCCGAGCGCGAGCAGGCGCTTGGCCGCCTTGCCGATGTCCTGCTCGATCACGGCGCGCTCCACGGCAGCCGCACGGTCGCGGTCGCGAAGGCCGCGATGCCTTCGCGCCGGCCGGTGAAGCCCAGCTTCTCGCTCGTGGTCGCCTTCACGCCGACGCGATCGATCGAGAGGCCGGCGATCTCGGCGATGCGCGCCCGCATGGCGTCGCGATGCGGACCGATTTTTGGTGCTTCGCACACGATCGTGAGATCGAGATGGACGACGCGGCCGCCGCGCGCGCGCACGCGCTCGACCGCGAAGCGCAGGAAGCGGTCCGAGGACGCGCCCTTCCATTTCGGATCGCTCGGGGGAAAATGCGCGCCGATGTCGCCGTCGGCAAGCGCGCCCAGGATGGCGTCGACCAGCGCGTGGAGCCCGGCATCCGCGTCGGAATGGCCGGAGAGCGCGCGCTCGTGCGCGATCTTCACGCCGCCGAGCCACACATGGTCGCCCTCGGCGAAGGCGTGCACGTCGTAGCCGTTGCCGGTGCGCACGTCGCCGAGCGCTGCGAGCTCGCGCGCTTCAATGCGGAAAAAATCTTCCGGATTGGTGAGCTTGACGTTGTCGGCGTCGCCTTCGAACACGCTCACGGTCATGCCGGCCCATTCGGCGAGCGCCGCGTCATCGGTGAAATCGTCGCGGCTCGCGGCGGCCGCCTTGCGGTGCGCGGCCAGCAGCGCATCGAAGGTAAATGCCTGCGGCGTCTGGATGCCGCGCAGGCGCGCGCGGTCGAGGGTCCGCAGCACGCGCGCGTCGGCGTCGACTTCCTTGATGGTGTCCGTCATCGCGACACCGGGTATTGCGGCGCCGGCGGCCGCCGCCGCGATCGCACGCGAGACGAGCGCCGGCGACGCGAAGGGCCGGGCCGCATCGTGGACGAGCACGATCTGCGGACTCAAAGCCGCGAGCGCCTCGAGCCCCGCGCGCACCGACTGCTGGCGGGTCTCGCCGCCGAAGGCCGGCGGCAGCACGGACATCCCCTCGGCGGCCTGCGTATAGAGGCTGCCGTCATCGCGATGGATCACCGGCTGTACCCAGCGCACCTCCGGGTGTGCCGCGAAGATGGACAGGCTCTGCCGCAGCACGGGCACGTTCCCGACGGTGCGATACTGCTTCGGCAGATGCCCCCCGGCGCGCAGCCCGCGCCCGCCCGCGACCACGACTGCCGCCACACCCGCCATATCCCGCCTCGTCATTGAGATTGCCCGCGGATTTAGCGCGTGCGGAAGGCGGGGCACAATGATTTCCCAGCGATTTTCCAGCCCGGGGAGCGGCCTCCGCGAAATTCACAATGTTGCATTGCAGCACTTGCGTTTGACATGAAACTGGCTAATCTCTATGCAGATTTCAGGGTCGCCTAAAACGTAGGCATCAGGTGCAGTGAAGATAGCCTCCAACGAGAATGGGGATGGTCCGGCCCTCCGGATCGGACCTCACGCGGTGTCGAACCGGGTCATCCTTGCCCCCATGTCGGGCGTGACCGATGCGCCCTTCCGGCGCCTCGCCGCGCGCCTCGGGGCCGGGCTCGTCGTGTCCGAAATGGCGGCTTGCGCGGCGCTCGCGCGCGGCCGGCCGGATATCCGCCTCCGGGTCGAGGAGCAGGGCATCGGCCTGCACGTGGTGCAGCTCGCGGGTTGCGAGGCGCGCTGGATGGCCGAAGGGGCGCGCATCGCCGAAGACGCGGGCGCCGACATCATCGACATCAACATGGGCTGCCCGGCCAAGCACGTGACCAATGGCGCTGCGGGATCGGCCTTGATGCGCGACCTCGATCACGCCGTGACGCTGATCGACGCGACGATCGCCGCGGCGTCCGTCCCGGTAACGCTCAAGATGCGACTCGGCTGGGACGATCGCTCGCTCAACGCGTCCGAGCTCGCGCGCCGCGCCGAGGCCGCGGGCGTGCGCCTCGTCACCGTGCACGGGCGCACGCGCTGTCAGTTCTACAAAGGGCGCGCCGACTGGACTGCCGTGCGTCCCGTCAAGGAGGCCGTCAAAATCCCTGTGGTGGTCAATGGCGACATCGGCGGCGTCGAGGAGGCGCGTGCCGCGCTCGCCGCCTCGGGCGCCGACGCGGTAATGATCGGCCGCGCCGCGCAGGGCCGTCCGTGGCTGCCCGGACAGATCGGCCGCGCGCTTGTCGGCGGTCGCCGCGAGTCTCCACCGCCGCTCGAAGCGCAGCGCGCGCTGATCACCGCGCTCTACGAGGAGATGCTCGCCCACTATGGGACGCGCATCGGCCTGCGCCACGCCCGCAAGCATCTCGGCTGGGCGCTCGACGCCGCCGCCGAGACGGCGCAAGTCGACGACGCGACCCTGAAGGAATGGCGCACGCGCGTCCTGACCGCCGAGGCGCCGGCCATCGTCACACGCGGTCTCGCCGAGGCCTTCGACGCATTTTCATGGCGGGCCGCCGCATGAGCCTCGCCGAGCGCCAGCGCCATGCGGCTTCCGAGATCGGCAGCGCCGAGGCGGTTCTCAATTCGCTGCCGCATTCGGTGCTCGTGGTCGCGCCGGACGGCAAGATCGCCGACGGCAATGTCGCGGCGGAAAGCTTTTTCGAGATGTCGGTGTCGCTGCTGCGGCGGCATGCCTTGCGCGACCTGGTGCCGTTCGGCTCGCCGCTGCTCGCGCTCATCGAGCAGGTGCGCACGCGCGGCGGCGCGGTCAACGAGTACAAGGTCGATCTCGGCACGCCGCGCCTGAGCGGCGAGCGCCTCGTCGATCTCTACGTGGCGCCGGTTCCCGAGCGTCCCGGGTCCGTCGTGGTCATGCTGCAGGAGCGCACCATGGCCGACAAGATGGACCGGCAGCTCACACACCGTGGCGCCGCCCGCTCAGTCATCGCGCTTGCCGCCATGCTCGCCCACGAGATCAAGAACCCGCTGTCCGGCATCCGCGGCGCCGCCCAGCTGCTCGAGCAGTCCGTCGGAGACGATGATCGCACGCTGACCCGCCTGATCTGCGACGAGGCCGACCGCATCGTGAAGCTGGTCGACCGCATGGAGGTCTTCGGCGACGAGCGCCCGGTCGAGCGCGAGCCCGTCAACATCCACGTCGTGTTCGATCACGTCAAACGGCTGGCGCAGTCCGGCTTTGCCCGTCACATCAGGTTCACCGAAGAGTACGATCCCTCGCTGCCGAACGTGCTCGCCAATCGCGACCAGCTCGTGCAGGTGTTTCTGAATCTGGTGAAGAACGCGGCGGAATCGATCGGCGAGAACGCGACCGACGGCGAGATCCAGCTCTCGACCGCGTTCCGGCCCGGCGTGCGCCTGTCGCTGCCCGGCAGCAAGACTCGCGTGTCGCTGCCGCTCGAGTTCTGCGTCAAGGACAACGGTCCGGGCGTGCCGACCGACATCATGCCCCATCTGTTCGATCCATTCGTGACCACCAAGCCGAGCGGAAGCGGCCTCGGTCTTGCATTGGTCGCGAAGATCATCGGCGATCACGGCGGGATCATCGAATGCGAGTCCCAGCCGCGACGGACGGTTTTTCGAGTGCTGATGCCCAAGTTCACGGGTGACGACGCCGAGCCGGGCGGCGGAACCTGAGAGGGACTGCGATGCCTGCGGGAAACATACTGGTGGCCGACGACGATGCGGCGATCCGCACCGTCCTCAATCAGGCGCTGTCGCGTGCCGGCTACGAGGTGCGCTCGACCAGCAATGCCGCGACGCTCTGGCGCTGGGTGAGCCAGGGCGACGGCGACCTGATCATCACCGACGTGGTGATGCCGGACGAGAACGCCTTCGACCTCTTGCCGCGCATCAAGAAGCTGCGGCCCGATCTGCCGATCATCGTCATGAGCGCGCAAAATACGTTCATGACCGCGATCCGCGCGTCGGAACGCGGCGCCTACGAGTATCTCCCGAAGCCGTTCGATCTCAAGGAGCTGATCACCATCGTCGGGCGCGCGATGGCGGAGCCGAAGGAGCGGCCGGCGGCGCCGCCCAAGAGCGAGGACTTCGACGCCATTCCGCTGGTCGGCCGCTCGCCTGCCATGCAGGACATCTACCGCGTGCTCGCGCGGCTGATGCAGACCGACCTCACCGTGATGATCAGCGGCGAATCCGGCACCGGCAAGGAGCTGGTCGCGCGCGCCTTGCATGACTACGGCAAGCGCCGCACCGGGCCCTTCGTCGCCATCAACATGGCGGCGATCCCGCGCGATCTCATCGAATCCGAATTGTTCGGCCACGAGAAGGGCGCCTTCACCGGCGCCAACACCCGCAGCTCCGGGCGTTTCGAGCAGGCGGAGGGCGGCACGCTCTTTCTCGACGAGATCGGCGACATGCCGATGGAGGCGCAGACGCGTCTGCTGCGCGTCCTCCAGCAGGGCGAGTACACGACCGTGGGCGGCCGCACGCCGATCAAGTCCGACGTGCGCATCATCGCGGCGACCAACAAGGATCTGCGCATCCTCATCCAGCAGGGGCTCTTTCGCGAGGACCTCTTTTTCCGCCTCAACGTCGTGCCGCTGCGCCTGCCGCCGCTGCGCGAGCGCGTCGAGGACATTGCGGATCTCATCCGGCACTTCTTTGCGCTCGCGGAGCGCGAGGGCCTGCCGCCGAAGCAGATCGAGCCGTCCGCGCTCGACCGGCTCAAGCGCCACCGCTGGCCCGGCAATGTGCGGGAGCTGGAAAATCTCGCGCGCCGGCTGGCTGCGCTCTATCCGCAGGAAACCATCAGCGCCGCCGTGATCGAGGGCGAACTGGCCCAGCCGGCCATGCCGGCGGCAAGCGAGGAGGCGCGCCCGGACGAAACGCTCACCGGCGCGGTCGAGCGGCATCTGGCGCGCTACTTCGCCGAGTTCGGCGACGGTCTGCCGCCGCCCGGTCTCTATCACCGCATCCTGCGCGAGGTGGAGCAGCCGCTGCTCTCCGCTGCGCTGGCGGCGACGCGCGGCAATCAGATCCGGGCCGCGGACCTTCTGGGCGTCAATCGCAACACGCTGCGCAAGAAGATCCGCGATCTCGACATCCAGGTCATCCGCACGGGCGGGTAGCCTGTGTCCCCGGCGTCCCACGGGCGCCGGAACGGACACACTCGCGGTGCAAAGACGCAACACACGCGCGGCGCCAAAAGCGCACACTCGCGTGAGACCGCCACAGTCTTGTCTCTTTTCAGCAACATTGTTGTATAAAAGCCGCACCACTCAAGGCGCGAGGCCGGGGAGGGTCTGCGTCCCCCATCCGTTGTCCTAGCGCCGATCCCACCCCCACTCGGGCCAAGGGAGCCATGACCATCGTGGACCAAGCGACCAGATCGGACCTGACGGTCACGACCGCTCCCGGCCGGGGTGCCATCCGTATCATCGGCCCGATGGCGGTCGCGCTCGCGCTTTTGTCGGCGCTCGCGACCTTCCTGGTGCTGGCCGACCTGACCCCGATCGTCGCGAGCCACAACGTCGTCATCGTCCTGCTCGGCGTCAGCGCCGGCGCCATCCTGGTGCTGCTCGCGATGATCGGGCGCGAGATCTGGCCGGTCATCCAGGGACGCCGGCGGGGCAGGGCGGGCGCACGGCTGCACGTGCGCATCGTCGGCCTCTTCTCGGTCATCGCGGCGGCGCCGGCGATCCTCGTTGCCATCGTGGCGAGCGTGACGCTCGACCGCGGCCTCGATCGGCTGATGTCCGCGCGCGACCTGATCGCCAACACGCTGGTCGTCGCCGAGATCTACGGGCGCGAGCACGTGCAGGGATTGCGCGGCGATACGCTCGCCATGGCGATCACGCTCACGCAGGCGAAGCCGCTGTTCGATCAGGACCGCGATCGATTCCGCCAGCTGTTCACCGCGCAGGCGTCGTTGCGCGGAATGGGAGCCGCCTTGCTGATCAGCCACGACGGCGGCGTGGTCATGAAATCCGACTTCAGCCAGGACCTCGCGATTCCGCCCGCCGCGGTGCTGGACAAGGCGAGCGACACCGAGCCGCAGATGGCGCCGCTGCCCGACACGAACGTGCTGACCGCCACCATCAAGATGCGCGGCTACGACGACGTCTATCTCTACGTCGCACGCCCGCTCGATCCGCGCGTCATCGCGCTCGGCCGGCAGGCGAACGTCATGCTCGACGCCTTCGACAGCCTGCAGGCGCGCCGCCTCGGCGTGCAGCTCGCCTTCGCGCTCATGTTCACGGTGATTGCGCTCACCGTGCTGTTGTCGGCGGTCTGGATCGGTTTGAATTTCGTCAATCTCCTGGTCGCGCCGATCCGCCGCCTCATCGGCGCCGCGAACATCGTCTCGACCGGCAATCTCTACGTCCAGGTTCCGGTGCGCTCCTCCGAAGGCGATCTCGCCCAGCTGGGCGAAACCTTCAACAAGATGACGCAGGAGCTTCGCACCCAGCGCGACGACATCGTGCGGGCGCGCGACCTCATCGACAGCCGCCGCCGCTTCACCGAGGCGGTGCTCGCGGGCGCGAGCGCGGGCGTCATCGGCGTCGATGCGGCGGGAAACATCAGCATTCTCAACCGCTCGGCCGAGCGCCTGATCGGCACCAGCGCGGACGAGGCGGCCGGCCGGCCGCTCAAGGACGTGGTGCCTGAGCTCACCGACATCATCGCGGGCGCGCCGTCGGGTCCGCAGCGCCTGCTGCAGGGGCAGGTGACCCTCAACCGCCGCGGACGCGAGCGCACCGTCTCGGTGCGCGTCACGACCGAGCAATCGAGCGATCCGCAGCACGGCTACGTGGTGACGCTCGACGACATCACCGAGCTGGTGACGGCGCAGCGCACCTCGGCCTGGGCGGACGTCGCGCGGCGCATCGCGCACGAGATCAAGAATCCGCTCACGCCCATCCAGCTCTCGGCGGAACGGCTGCGGCGCAAATACGGCAAGACCATCACCGAGGATCGTGCCGTGTTCGAGCAGTGCACCGACACGATCGTGCGCCAGGTCGACGACATCCGGCGCATGGTGGACGAGTTCTCCCGCTTCGCGCGCATGCCGAAGCCGGTGATGACGCCGGAGGACGTGGCCGACACGGTGCGCCAGGTGGTGTTCCTCATGCGGGTCGGCCACGCGGAGATCGACGTCGATGCCGACATCACCGAAGACCCCATGTCGGCGCGGTTCGACCGCCGCCTGATCTCGCAGGCGCTCACCAACATCATCAAGAACGCGACGGAAGCGATCTCGGCCGTGCCGCCGGCCGAGATCGGCCGCGGCCGCATCCACGTCTCGACCGGCCGCGACGGCGACGACATCGTCATCGACGTGGTCGACAACGGCGTCGGCCTGCCCAAGGAAAACCGCACGCGGCTGCTCGAGCCCTATGTGACGACGCGCGAGAAGGGCACCGGCCTCGGCCTCGCGATCGTCGGCAAGATTCTGGAAGACCACGGCGGCCAGATCGAGCTGCATGATGCGGCCGAGAAGACGCCGGGCGCGCGGGGGGCGTGGGTGCGTCTGCGATTTGCCGCCGAGCCCGCGCAGGCAGGGCCCGTCGATACCGTTTCGGTTCCGAAGACTCCGACAACCGCGAGTGCATAGAAATGGCGTCCGATATCCTCATCGTCGATGATGAAGCGGACATCCGCGAGCTGGTCGCGGGTATCCTGCAAGACGAGGGCTACGAGGCGCGCACCGCGCGCGACAGCGACGAGGCGCTCGCCGCGCTCCGCGCGCGCCGCCCGAACCTGGTCTTCCTCGACATCTGGCTGCAGGGAAGCCGCCTCGACGGGCTGCAGCTTCTCGACAGCGTGAAGGCCGAGCATCCCGAGATGCCGGTCGTGATGATCTCGGGCCACGGCAACATCGAGACCGCGGTCGCGGCGATCAAGCAGGGCGCCTACGACTTCATCGAGAAGCCGTTCAAGGCGGATCGCCTCGTGCTCGTCGCCGATCGCGCGCTCGAGACCTCGCGGCTCAAGCGCGAGGTCAAGGCGCTGCAGCAGCTCGCGCCATATACGACCACGCTGGTCGGGCATTCGAGCGCGATCAACCAGCTGCGCCAGACCATCGACAAGGTCTCGCCGACCAACAGCCGCATCCTGATCGTCGGCCCCTCCGGCGCCGGCAAGGAGCTCACCGCGCGCACCATCCACGCCATGTCGAGCCGCAACGGCGCGCCGTTCATCGTCATCAACGCGGCTGCCATCACGCCCGAGCGCATGGAGGTCGAGCTCTTCGGCGTCGAGCAGGCGAACGGGTCGCAGGCCCGCAAGGTCGGCGCGCTCGAGGAGGCGCATGGCGGCTCGCTGTTCATCGACGAGATCGGCGACATGCCGCGCGAGACGCAGAACAAGATCCTGCGGGTGCTGGTCGACCAGACCTTCCAGCGCGTCGGCGGCAGCACCAAGGTCGCGGTCGACGTGCGCATCGTGTCCTCGACCTCGCGCAACATCGAGGCCGAGATCGCGGCGGGAAAATTCCGCGAGGACCTCTATCACCGGCTTTCCGTCGTGCCGGTGCGCGTGCCCGCGCTCGCCGAGCGGCGCGAGGACATTCCCTCGCTGATCGAGCATTTCATGGATCAGATCTCGCAATCGACCGGCCTGCCTCGGCGCAAGATCGGCGAGGACGCCATGGCGGTGCTCCAATCGCACGACTGGCCCGGCAACGTGCGGCAGCTGCGCAACAACGTGGAGCGGCTGATGATCCTGGCCGGCGGGGAGCCCGAGGCGGTGATCAGCGCCAGCATGCTGCCGCAGGACGTGGGCTCGATGGTGCCGAACATGCCGGCCGGCGACGGCGGCGAGCACCTCATGGGCATGCCGCTGCGCGAGGCGCGCGAGGCCTTCGAGCGCGAATACCTCAAGGCGCAGATCAGCCGGTTCGGCGGCAACATCTCGCGCACCGCCGAGTTCGTCGGCATGGAGCGCTCGGCGCTGCACCGCAAGCTCAAGGCGCTGGGGATGGATTGAGTTTATTTTTCGTCATGCCCGGCATAAAGCCGGGCATGACGGCAGAGAGACTGAACGCCCGACAATGTCCCGCATTGCCTATGTGAACGGCCGTTACCTGCCGCACCGCGACGCGAGCGTGCACATCGAGGACCGCGGCTACCAGTTCTCCGACGGCGTCTACGAGGTGTGCGAGGTGCGCGAGGGCCGCCTCGTCGACGAGCGCCGCCACATGGAACGCCTGCAGCGTTCGCTCGGCGAGCTTCGCATCGCGATGCCGATGACGCTTCCCGCGCTCAGCGCCGTGCTGCACGAGACGATCGGGCGCAATCGCGTCCGCCACGGCATCGTCTATCTCCAGATCACGCGCGGCGTGGCGCGGCGCGACCACGCTTTTCCGCCGAAGGACACGCGGCCCTCGATCGTCGTTACTGCGAAGAATCTCGATCCGCGCGGCAACGAGCGCATCGCGCAGGAGGGCATGGCGGTCGTCACCGTGCCGGACAACCGCTGGACGCGCGTCGACATCAAATCGGTTTCGCTCCTGCCCAACGTGCTCGCCAAGCAGGCGGCGCGCGAGCAGGGCGCGCGTGAGGCCTGGTTCGTCGATGCGCAGGGCCGTGTCACGGAAGGCTCGTCGTCGAACGCCTGGATCGTCACCAAGGAGGGCAGGGTGGTGACGCGTCCCGCCGACCAAGCCATCCTGCGCGGTATCTCGCGCACGGTGCTGCTCGACGTCATCCGCGCCAAGGGCTTGGCGCTCGAGGAACGGTCTTTCACCGTGGACGAAGCGCGCGCCGCGCAAGAGGCGTTCGTGACCTCGGCGAGCCAAGTCGTGCTGCCGGTGGTGCGCATCGACGGCCAGGCGATCGGCGGCGGCAAGCCGGGCCCGGTCGCGACCGCGCTGCGGCGCGAGTTCCATCGCCACGCGGAGTTTTCTTGAGGCGGTAATACGCTTTCGTTCAATCGGTTGGGCCTCTGCTGGGGCGCGGAAGTCTATCCTGTCGAAAACTCGCTGTTTTTCCTGGACTGTCGCAGTATCACCACAGGCTGCCTGGGCCCCCGGGCGTATCATTCCAAGCCATCGAAGGGTGGTGCGCGGCGCCGGTCGGTTCCCCTACGGCACGGGCCGGCGTCGTGCACGCCGGCGACAAAAGGGGGACGTCATGTCGACAGACCGGAAGACTCATCGTGCGGCGTTGCTGGCCGGCTGCGCCGTTCTCATGGCCGCGGGCGCGATGGCGATCGCACCGCGCAGCGCCCAGGCCGGATGCAACTCGGGCAACGTGGCGAACACCGATCTGCTCAGCAGCGCGAATTGCGAGGCCGCCGCGGCGGGCACCAGTGCGACCGCCGTCGGGTTCACCGCGTCGGCGAGCGGCACCAACAGCTCGGCTTATGGCAACGGCAGCACGGCGAACAGCACCGGCAGCTCGGCTTATGGCGTAACCAGCGCCGCCGCCTTCTTCAGCTCGGCTTTTGGCCTCATCAGCACGGCGAGCGGCACCAACAGCTCGGCTTATGGTGCCTTCACCACGGCGAG
>Ga0137392_10002666_pt1 | contig 10782 bp, 10 predicted proteins | sample 15con2h34AmetaG_FD_101394 | JGI IMG/M metagenome (GOLD analysis project Ga0137392, IMG submission 101394) | Vadose zone soil microbial communities from Angelo Coast Range Reserve, California, USA - 15con2h3.4A metaG | ecosystem: Environmental > Terrestrial > Soil > Vadose zone > Saprolite... | reverse complement strand
CGGACGCAGAGCAACGATTGCCTTGACACTCTCGCCCCAATGCGCGTCGGGGACGCCGATCACCGCGACTTCGTAGACGGCAGGGTGCTTCAGCAACACCTCCTCGATCTCTCTTGGGTAGATGTTATTGCCGCCGCTGATAACCATGTCTTTCTTGCGATCAAGCAAGTAGATGTAGCTGTGTTCGTCCATCATGCCCAGGTCACCCGTGTGCAACCAACCACCCCGCAAAGTCTCAGATGTTGTCTTAGGGCGATTCCAATAACCAGCCATGACAACGTCGCCCCGTGCCACGATCTCGCCAATTGTTCCTGTTGCGACATCACGGTCGTCGTCATCGACGATGCGGACCTCCACATCGGTCCGGGGTATTCCTGCAGAGGCGAGGCGGCGCTCGGCAACCGGGTCGTCACCGGCGAGGTGCTCCTCCCGCCCTAGGTATGAGATAGTCATAGGCGCTTCGCCCTGACCGTAGATTTGGACCAGCACAGGCCCGAAGGTCTCCACTGCCTGCTTCATGTCCTTGACGTACATTGGCCCTCCACCGTAGGCAATACAACGCAGGCTGCTATGATCATAGGATTCGTGAGGACCGTTGAGCAACACCTTGATCTGGGTTGGAGCGAGGAAGGCGATGGTAGTCACCCGCAGACGCTGGATCAAGTTAAAGACCGCAGCAGGATCAAAACTGGGCGTGTGCAGGATGACATTGGTTGTACCCTTCGCAATCGCAGGTAGAGCGTACAAACCGCTGCCGTGCGTCAGTGGTGCGGCGTGGAGGACGACATCCTCTGAGATAAGTGGATTAACATCGGCATAGTAGTTCATTGTCATTGTCAACAGGTTGCGATGGGTCAGTATGGCTCCCTTGGGCTTACCGGTAGTGCCGGAGGTATAGAACAGCCAGGCGATATCGGTCGGATCAACCTCGACATCAGTAGTCAGCGGGTCAGCGGCTGAAAGCAATGCTTCGTAGTCAAGGGCATCGGGGATGCTCCCGACTCCAACAAGCTGTAGCTCAGACGTCCGCTCACGTGCCAGAAGGGCAGACTCTGCGTACTCTCCAGTCGCTACCAGCACTTTGACTGCGCAGTCTTGCGAGATGAACGCCACCTCTTCAGAGTGCAATCGCACATTGATCGGGACGGCGGTAGCACCGGTGCGGAAGCAGGCAAACAACGTTTCAAGCAGGGCAGGTCCGTTCCGCTGCACAATTGCCACCCGGTCTCCTGCCTGGATGCCGAGGGTGCGCAAAGCCTGTGCCAACCGACCAACCCGCTGATTCAACTCAGTGTAGGTGAGACGCTGTTCGCCATATTGGATAGCAAGGCGATTAGCATGAAGACGACTGACTTTCGTCAGAAGGGAACCTATATTCATTGGATGCCACACTCCGTAAGAGGATAAAGCAAGGGACGCTCGGCTTGCTCCGCCGGCCATATCACCCGACGGATGCCATTCTGCCATTGCACAATAAGAACCTGGTGACCGACCTGTAATCCACTCACAGGATCGATTCGGAACCGACCGTAGAGCGTGGTACAGGCCAATTGACGAGCTGCGGCAAGTTGTGCAGCATCTTCAGTCACACCACTATCTCGCAAGCAGCGAGCACAGAGAAGACCGGCTGCGAATGCCTGTGCTGCCGGGTAAGGAGGATCAACTCCAACAGACTGCCGGTATTTTGCCACGAACCAAGCAGAATCGGGTCCTTCATCAGGTTCCAGCGCCGCTGTAGCTATCCACTGCGCGGGACCAAGTAAACCTTCGCGCAGGTTTCCTAATGGTGCAAGCACCTCCTCGACACCTGCTCCCACATACGCTGCTGCACGCCAGGTACGAGTCAACAAAACTGGAGCAGTCGCAAGCTCATCGGCAAAACTGCCGACAACCAGCAGAACATCAGCAGTGGGCAGGGAAGGCGCAATTTCGTCTGCATGTTTCGGTTCAAATGAGACAGTTCGTATTTCAAAGTTGAGCTTACCAGCGGCACTAATGGCACCAGTGGCCACATCCCGACCAAAACCACTGGAAGCATATAATACAGAGACTGTGGCAACTCCCGGATCAGTTGCACGCACAGCTTGGAGCACTCCATCGAAGTAGATCGAAGCTGGCGACAGCACATTAATGATATGCGGAAAAGCAGGCCTGGATAGTTGAGAGGTTGCGGCACCATGATTCCAGACGACGCGGTCGGTGGCGCGCATCGCTGCGAGCATGGTACTACTTCCGTAGGGCCCAAACACCACTTCCGGGTGGGTGCCGATAGCCGCACGCATAGCCGCTTCTGGATCGGTGGCGGTATCTCGTATATCGAGTTCAACCCCTATCCACGGCGGTGGCAAGTGTGCAGCATGCCTGGCCCACAAGATGAGTCCTGTCGCGCTTGCACGCCCGAATGTGGCCATCGGACCACTCAAAGGGGTCACGAGTGCTGCACGCAATTTAGTCATATGATATCTGCCTGGAAAGGATTCTTAAGAGGCTAGCATCCTAAGCAGATGTGGGATTTCCTTGCCCTTACTCTTTCCCATCTGTTGGCAAGGAGGAAGAAGCTGAGATACCCCACACCAGCAAAGAGCTAAACTAACTGCACCTCCACTAATAGAAGTGCCAGCTAATGCCAGTTCTTCATGTGCTCGTGAATCTGCGCCGGGATGCCGCTCTCACTGTAGTACTTCTCGTAGAATGCGGGGTCCACATGGTGGACAACCACACCGAAATTACACTCCAGGGAGTTGTTGTAGACCGGGCACTGCCCGTACCGGTCAACGCAGTAGTCTATGTATGCGATGACTGCCTCGACCGCCCAGTCCGAGACGCGCACGGCAGGATCCTTGGCGATCTCACGTATAACTTCTGGCTTGAATGGACCGCCATGAGTGAGGACCCAATTGGACTCATCATTCGCCATCGTTGCCCCATGCCCGTACTTCTCTTCCAACATCTGCTTAACAACCTCGGTGCCGTTCTTGTAGCGCGGGGAGGGGACATAAGTTCCTTCCTTGACGCCCTCAAGTCCGAATATCTTGAGCGCTCCCATAGCGGCGGGTGCCTTCGGGTTGAGTGGCTCACACGTAAAGCCGAAGCCCTTGGCGATACCGGGATAGGCCCCCATGAGGATATCGTCAAAGAACCCGCAGAATATCCAAGCCCCCAGACCCATCGCCTCCGCTGCCAGGCGGATGTTCTGAACCATTGAGCCAGCAGGATAGGTCTCCACCTGGAAGAGGAATCTCTCCAGCGAGCTAATGGGAACCGGCATTTCCAATTGACCCTCACGGACCCACTGACCCACGCCTGCAGGCTGCTGTGTGGCATCATCAAGCGGGAACAGGTGCCAGACATCGAACAGGTTGAGCAGGACGCTGAAATAGAGCCAACCCATATCTGTAATCGGTATCAACCAGGCGGTGCCTGGCCTGTTGACATTGTACTGGTATGGACCGAATAGGGTTGCATGTGGTGCTCCTGGCGCCCTCACAGACCAGTCGATGTCAGGCCGGGAGTCTGATATCTTTTGGGTTCCCGTTTCATACCAACTAATCACTTTCCAGTAATCCTCTGGTCCCTCAATCTCCACCCGCTTCTCCCTTTCCAAGCCTGGATTGTACAAGGACACGCCATTGTCGTTGATGACTATGAGGTCCGTCGCGAAGGAATTTCCAGGGCTGGCTGCCGTTCGCCCAGATAACCAGGCAAGTTCATGGAACCCGCCGTGAACAGCGATGTCCCAGTTGACCATGCCGTTCGGCCCGATGCCAGCCCAACAGAGAAGGGCCTGCTCGGTCTCCGAAAGCGGCACGACGGCTTCGGCAGAGGCAAAGGCCAGCGGCCCACGCTCTTGCTTCATCACACGCCCAGTAACCGGGTGCGTTTCTTCTTCTCCGGTTTCAATCTTATAACCTAAACCTACTCTGCGACTGCGCAACGTCGTGAGGAGCCTGGAAACAGGAGGGGTCTCCTCGAAAAATCGGCGCAGTTGCTGTTGAGCTTCCGCTGAGATTTGCGGTCTTGCAATAGCCATTGTGGCATCTCTCTTTCCATGTTCAGGACTAACAAAACTCGTCGATGCTTGAACACGTGCCTGGCCACTTGCCACAGGTACATGGACAAAGATACGCTAGCGCAGGGGCTCGGCCTGCATGGACACTCCATTGTGAATGAAAAAGCTCCTGACGATGCTCCCTCGCTGCCTACCTAGAGTACCGCCGCCAAATAGTTCCACCTCGGCTTGACTGATCAGGGCCATATAACTGCGCCGGACTTTGAACTTGATGTGCTTCCACTCATCACCTTCTTTCTGAGCCCTGAAACATTCCGCGATCATTGTATCAGGGTCTTTTTCAGTCAGGGAACAGAACTTCAGCAGCGTACCGAGGCGATCCTCATCGGTCGTGATGCTCGCTGGTGACTGATAGTGCACATTTTTCAGCCAGGTTTGCACAGTCCTATACTCTGCAAGCTGCTCTACAGTCTCTCTATTCATCTCCGCTCAACTCTAGGGGTAAGACGCCCCCTACTCAGGTAGTCCAAACATCCGTGATAGAGCCGCGACTTCCTGCTTGCGCCAGGGAGCCGGAGCCTCGGCTTGAATCATCTTCTTTTCCCGCAGGTAATCAAGTACCTTTGGGTCGCTCTCAATGGGATGATCGAAGGAACCCCAGAAACATGTTTCGGCAAGTGGCTCTCTGGGACGCTGCCCACCAGTGAGTGGGTCCTCCGCCGGGTAACCCACCAATAACACCCAGATTGGGATCAGATAGTCTGGCGCCTTGAGAACATCCTTGACCGCTCCTGGATTAAACGCGTGCATGCAGACGCCCAGCCCCTCATCGACTGCTGCCAGCATGGCCTGGGTCATTGCAAAGCCTGCCTCACATGCCGCGAGCGTGGCAGCTACCAACTCATTCTTCATCAACGGTTGCAGGACAAGCGGGAAGACCACCTCATCCACGTAGGCATGTGACCAGCCATGGCTGGCATTGAGGGCACCAACATCGACCAGTTGCTTGAGCGTAGTGGGACCACGATTGGGGGCGGTTGGGTCGATAAACCAGAACATGTACAACGGGGCAAGGTCAAGGTCGGTTGTGGTTGTCGGGGTTCGCAGACCCTCCCGTTGCTCGGGAGTCAGCTCTTCTCGCTCCATGACAACGACTCTATACCACGGCGCATTGACTGCTCGCGTTGCACGCCGGGCCGCTTCCAGCATGATCTCAATCCTCTCTTTTTCCACTGGTCTCCATGGTTGAAAATAACGAATGGACCTACGGTTACCGACTACTTCTTTGAATTCCATTGGGCTTCCTCCATTAATTGTCAACAAACTCTCACAGGACGATTTTTCGGCGCGCTACAATGACAAATCCCTAAGAAGATAGACCTCTACGAAGACATATTACACAGAGAAGATATGAACGGTCATGGCGGCTGCGTCAAAACCGATGTGCCCGCCGCCGTTTTGCGTCAGCCCGACTTTGCAATTCTCCACTTGTCTCCGGCCTGCTTTCCCTTGAAGCTGCCAAACTATCTCTACGATCTGGCCCAGCCCTGTTGCTCCAATCGGATGTCCCCGCGCTAACAACCCCCCAGAGGTATTGACAGGGAGTTTCCCTCCCAACCATGTCACGCGATCCTCGATCAGCTTCGGCCCGTCGCCTGGAGCACAGAAGCCCAGGTCTTCGTAAATGCCGATCTCGGCCGGGGCCACCGCATCGTGGACCTCGGCAAGGTCCACATCCTCCGGACCTATCCCCGCCATTTCATACGCTTGCATCGCCGCCCGCCTGGCAGATGGCTCCATGGAGCGGTCGTCGCCCCGGCCCGAGACGAGCACCGAGGCATCCACTCGCGGACCATTGAGGCCTTTATTGCGGGCGAACTCCTCACTCACTATGAGTACTGCTGCTGCACCGTCACCGAGGGGTGAACACATAAGAACCGTCAGCGGACCTACCACGGACCTACTTTGCAGAACCTGTTCGAGCGTTACTTCTTCCCTGTACTGGGCATATGGATTCAAGCTTCCGTGGTAGTGATTCTTGACGGAAACCAGCGCCATCTGTGCATGCGTCATACCACCAATGGACTGGCCTTTAGACTCACCAGAGCTGAGCATCGAGATATAGAGGTCCATAAACAGGCTTCTGTCCTTAGCTCCTTCGCTACTCCTACCGAGCCGCTTTTCTATTTCGGCCAGCTCAGAAACATCTACAGCAGAGTTGAACGCCCGTAATGATTTAGCTTTGTCCGGGTCAGAAAGTTTTTCTACCCCCAGTGCCAACACACAGTCGTACATGCCAGAAGCAACGGACATCCAACCCAACTGGAATGCCGTCGAAGCACTTGCGCAGGCATTTTCAACGTTGACGATAGGAATGCCCATCAATCCTGTGTGACGCAGAACCGCCTGGCCACGTATTGTCTCCTGACCAGTGATCAAACCAGCCACCGAGTTGGCGACATAGGCGGCCTGTATATCCTTGATGTCAAGACTGGCGTCCTCTATGACATTGCTAACGGCTTCCTCAGCTAACTCCCGCAAACCCCGGTCGAGGAACTTGCCGAAGCGAGTCATTCCTGCTCCTACTACCCTGACCTTTTGCATAGTTTTCCTCTCATTTCGTCTTGTCTGAGATCAGCAGCGCGAGTAGCGTCGACAAGACGGTTAGGTACCGACACGTAATCGTTACCGATCTCTGGAGACGGCATAGCCGGCTGCCTCGCGATCCCACGTTTCTGGGGTAATCCCCTCTTGCTTCAAGATACTGTACTCGATACGGTGTGTGCCAGTTTTTGGTAGCGAGTCTCTAAACTCGACATATCTGGGGATGGCGTAGTAGGCCATCTTCCCCTGACAGAAATCGAGTATCTCTTCCGGCGTCGCTCTATTCCCCGGCTTGAGAACAACTACTAGTTTGATCTCGTCTTCGGAAAGCTCTGATGGGACGGCGTGCGCAGCGGATTCCAATACTGCAGGGTACTGGTTTACCACAGACTCAATCTCCCATGCGGAGACGTTCTCTCCCCTGCGCCTCATCGAGGCTTTCTTGCGACCAGCATAGAAGAAATCGCCCTCTTCGTCTATCCAGGCCAGGTCACCGGAGTGGAACCAGTCGTTGCGCCATGCCTCGGTCGTAGCATCCTCCTTGCCATAGTAGAATGCCGCCGATTTGCCAGCTTCAGAGCGGAAGACGAGTTCACCCACCTTTCCTGGCGTAACATCACGGTCTTCGTCATCAACAACACGAAATTCAAATCCAGGCAGAGGTTTGCCCATCGAACCTATCTTGCCAGTTGTGTTCATCAGGAAACCAGGTGCGTCCACCATGCCAAACCACTCGATATTGCGAAGCTTGAAACGCTCCTCTAAGGGCCGCCAGGCATAGGCGGGACAGCCTGCAGAGAGCACTACACGGACGGGGTTGTCACTATCGTCCGGTCGCTCCGGCTGCTTGAGCAAGATGGGGATCATCGCGCCGAGCGTGTTGAACTCCACGGCGTTGTACTTCCTACACTCGTCCCAATGCTTTGAGGCGGAGAAGCGCTCGCCGATGGCTAGTTTGTAGTCAAGCATGATTGCGCCCAGCGCTGAGACAGCGAGAGCATTGCCGTGGAAAAGTGGTAATGGGGTATAGATGGTTTCGCCAGCGCGTACTCCCGTTGGCTCCCACAGCTTGATGATGTTACTGGGATTAATACCTTTGTTGACAACTCCTTTAGGTGGGCCAGTGGTCCCAGAGGTGTAAAGGATGTTATCAGCAGAGGCTTTGGCAATCGAGCCGATGGGCGGTCGATCACGACCAACTTTAAGCAATTCCCCAATAGCAATGACATTGCCTCCTATAGATGGCACAGACCCCCGGATAATCATCAGGTGCACATTGGGAACACGATCCTTGATGGCAAGGAAATGCTCGACTAACACATCGTCTATGATGATAGCAGATGCACCTGAATCATTGAGGATGTAAGCGAGAGCTTCGCCTCGCTGTGCCACGTTTAATGGCACTGCTCCTACACCCATGAAGACCATTGCATAGTATGCGTACAGAAATTCCGGGCAGTTGCCCATCATCATGGCCGCTCTATCCCCAGTACGTATTCCTGCATCCCAAAAACCTGACGCGACTGCATAGATATGATCAACAAAATCCCCCCACGATATCTCGTCATCCTTCCACTTTAGAAACGTTTCATTGGGATGAGCATCGCGGCGCTGGAGAATGACGCCTTCCAGCGCTGACAAGAACTCGGGCAACGGGATCACCCCCTTATGGTGTGTTCTCCTGAACGCGCTCCAATGCCCACGCTGTTTAGGTTCTCTGTTAATTGCAGGAGATCGCGGGCAAGCTCTACTTGCCGCTCGAGGGTGAGCGCGTCCGTCTTCAGCAAGTGAACGTCGTATCCCATCTCCTCAAGATATGGGGTGTACGCGAAGTCCCGCTCATCGAGAACAAAGTGAGAACAAAAATCACGATATAACTGGCCCACAGACCCAGGGCTATGAGGGAATTCAAGCGAGGCCAGAAGCCTTTCGCGGCTACGGGCACGTACTCTCTCTCCAGCAGGCAACTTAAGCGCCACGATGAGCGGCGAGACAGCCCATACCTTCTCCCGGTCCCTTACCAGCGCTTCCCGGATACCGGGAACCGAAACGATAGGGAGAATGCTAGCCACAGGGTTACTTGGTGCGATGATGACGGTGCTTGAGGATGCGATAGCCTCAAGCACTCCAGGGGCTGGCCTGGTACCTTCTATTCCTTCGTAGCGAACTTGACTGACATGCGGCTCACAGTTCAACCGTATAAAGTACTCTTCATAATGGAGTGTAGCATGGGACGCCGTTTCAATTTGTGTTTCTACCCAGGTATCGGTTGCGGGTATTACGCGAGATTGGACGCCACACAGCCGGGCCTCCAGAGTGGTAATCTCCGAGAGGCACCACCCGTTACGAAGGAGTTCGGAGCGCCATACATGGGTAGCCAGGTCTTTGTCTCCCAGACCGAACCAAGCATCTGGGTAGAAAAGATGCAATCGCTCGAGAAAATCGAAGCTTTCAGCGTGCAGCCCCCATCCTCTGCCGTAGTCAGCACTACCGGACAGGTAGTAGATGACTGTGTCAATATCGGGGCAAATGGTCAGACCGAACAGCCGGATGTTATCTCCGATATTACAAATATAGGTGAGAGCCGCCGGGTCGCAAACGTAGCTGATGCCGCGGGCGAGCCGGGCGCCGCCGGTACCGCCGCATAGGGCGCAAATCATGATGCATCCTCTATGATGTGTAGCCACATCGCCGATGTAGCGACGTGGCACATGCAAACCGCCTATGCTACAGGTAGATAACTACGTACATTGGAGCCTTAAGAAAGTATACACGATAAGCAAGCCAAAGTACAAGCATTGTTTGTGCCTGTTTCAGGGCAACTCAAAAGTCGAGGACCCATGCAAGGGCCTCGTCGGGATGAGAGGCGAAGCGCCGGAGTTGGCGAGCGACGTTGGGGATCTGATGTAAATCCATCAAGGAGAGCACGACGCTGTTGAGCACGGCCAGCATCTGGGCCACGGGCGGGAAGCGAACCCCATACCGATCCTCTCCGAGGGTTGCATCTCGACGCCAGTGGAGTCGGTTTTCCACGGCCCAATGCGCCCTTATCACCTGCGCAAGCCGCTCGGGAGCACAGTGCGCTTGCGAAAGACTGACCCAGCCATAGACCACCTCGACACGGTGTTTGTCGCGGCTGGTGCGTTCGCGCTCTACCCGAAAGACCTGTCCCACCTCACCCCAGTCCCGGCGCGAGACGCGTCGTTGAGATCAGGACTGGTGGTGATCTGACGGCGCTCCAGCCGACCATGTCCCTTCTCCACCTGTTCATAGGATTGCCAGGTGCCTCGATCGGCCTGCTTGTCTTCAAAGAAGAGTTCCAGGTCGGCACGAGTGACTGGCGGATTGTCTTTGACGAACACCACCACCTCGCCTCCGGCACGCTTGACCAGCCGTCCAAACTCGTGATAGCTCTGGGCCGCATCGCTGGTGAGAATGCGTCCTTTGCACAGCACCTCGGAGAACCTCGGCTTGAGGGTACTGACTGCATTGTGCTCTTTGGCAATCAGACGAGGCTCGCAAGACCATGCCGGTCTGCACCTCATACCCATGCAACACCTGCTTCTGTGGCTCCTTTCCTCCATAGGCTTGCTTGCCGGTGCCTCGCACCACTTTCCCATCAATCGCCAGATGAGCATGCTGCTCGCTGGGGTGAGCTACTAACCGGCTCGGTTCCTCTCCACAGCGGCTTTGGGCCTCCTTGCGCACGCACCAGGCCGCCAGCGCGGTATTCACCTTCTGGCTGTCCAGACGTGGAAGCCGCATAACTGTAGGTATTGGCACACGGCATGCGTTTCCACGACAGGTGCAATCCCTCGCACAGGAGAGCTTGCTGATCCTGGATCCAGTCACTTGCCCCTTGTAGGCTCTGCATGCCTGCCAGTTTTGCCAGCACCAGCACCACCAACAAGCCTGCCAACGCGATACGCGTTTCCCTCGTGCACATCGCCCATCCACCACCTCTTGGCACACCTCGTAGAGCGATTGCATCCGCTTCACGGGCTGCTCTTGGTTTTCTTTGCTCTTCGCAACCAGTGTTGTATAGTCCATTACGAGTCCCTCCTCAATGAAAGTGCTTTTCGATAGCTTTCATTCTACAGGATGGACTCGCCTTTTTCACCCCCTCGACTTTTGAGTTGCCCTGGGACTACGGGTGCGTTTCATTTTTT
>Ga0137392_10002658_pt1 | contig 10793 bp, 10 predicted proteins | sample 15con2h34AmetaG_FD_101394 | JGI IMG/M metagenome (GOLD analysis project Ga0137392, IMG submission 101394) | Vadose zone soil microbial communities from Angelo Coast Range Reserve, California, USA - 15con2h3.4A metaG | ecosystem: Environmental > Terrestrial > Soil > Vadose zone > Saprolite... | reverse complement strand
TTCGCGTTCGTCGTTGGCACCGAAGCTGGCGGATGACGCCCGCGAGCGGCCGATCGCGTCTAGCTCGTCGATGAAGATGATGCTCGGAGCGGCGGCCTTCGCCTTGGCGAAGAGGTCGCGAACACGAGCCGCGCCAACGCCGACGATGGCCTCGACGAACTCCGATGCGGAGAGGCTGAAGAACGGGCGGTTCGATTCACCGGCGACGGCGCGCGCCAGCAACGTCTTGCCTGTGCCCGGCGCTCCCACCAGCAGGATGCCGTGGGGGATCTGCGCCCCGAGGCGCTGATACTTTTCCGGCGTCTTGAGGAAGTCGACGACTTCGGCCAGGTCCTGCTTGGCTTCGTCGATCCCGGCCACGTCGTCAAACGTGATGCGTGTCCCCGAGTCGGCGGTGTAGAGCGTGGCCTTACTCTGGCCGAAGGCCCCGAGAATCCCGCCCGGACCTGCTCCGGCCGTCCGCCGGCTCAGGTAGAGAAAGCCCCCGATCAGCAAGAGGGCCGGTCCGAAGCTGAGCAGGATGTTCAGCAACGGCGATCCCCCCGAGCCGGGGGCCTTGGCCGTGATCGGCACATTGTGTTGCTCCAGTAACGTCTCCAGGTTGTCCGTCGCGAAGACCGGGCGCTCGGTCTGGAACAATGTGCCGCTCCCGGACCCATAGGTAACGGATTTCGTGAAGTCGCCCTGGATGGAGTTGGACTGCGCGGTGACGTCCTTGACGTTGTCGGCGTTGACCTGCTGGATGAAGGTTGTATAGGGGACCGTAATTCGCGCAGGACCACTGGTGAAAACGATGCTGATCAGGTAGTTGATGAGCAGCAGGACGACGAGGTAGATCCAGAAGCCGCGGCTGCGCCAGAAGGGCGTGGGTGCCCCGGCCGGCTTGGGCCCCTTTCCCGATGACGGAAGCAATGGTCGTTTGGTTGGGCTGGAAGCCAAGCAGGTCCCTCGCGTTTGACTCTACACGCTTGGCAAATCGTCCGAATGACGCTATGATCTTGTGATAGCGATAATAATAACTAATTGGAGGCTTGATATGACGCTAATGCATTTGCTCGTGCTCCTTCTCGTAGGAGCTATTGCCGGGCTCATCGGGGAGCGCCTGGTCGGTCGCGGCATGCCGGGCGGCCTGATCGGCGCGATCGTCGCGGGCCTGGTCGGGGCATGGTTGATGGTTGACGTGCTGAAGGTCGTGCTCGCGCCCGAGTTCGCGCTCGCGGGCATCCCCATCCTCTCGGCGATTCTCGGCGCTGCGATCGTCGTCTTCGTGTTCAGCCTGGTTGCTGGCGGAGGCTTCGCGCGCGGTTGGAGCCGGCGATAGGCGCTGCGTAGCGACGCGTGAGGGCTCGGCGGCGCAGACGCTCGGGCCCTCCCGTGCTTTGTTCTCCAAGTAATTCGGGCTGGCGGCTGCGGGGAACTCAAAGGTTAGGCAGCACGCACAGTCAATTAGAGAGTGTTAGAAGTTGGCGCGAAAAAGAACTTCCCACTTGCGGATTCCATACTCGAGCCCCCAGAATGATGGTTCCCGGTCGTACAAGATCATCAGGAGGGGAAGCACAATTGCGCGAACTTAGATCATTGACCATTTTGGCGTGCGTCGGCGCCATGGCGATCCTCACCGCGGCGTGCGGTGGCTCAAGCGCGGCACCGGCGGCAAGTGCCACCGTGCCGGCAGGTCTCGGCGTGAAGTCGTTCACGCAGGATTTCTCGGCGATGGCGCAGCTGAAGGACCTGACCAAGGCGGGTAAAGGCAAGGTTGGGGTGATCCTTCCCGACACCACCTCATCCACTCGCTACGTCAACTTCGACCTACCGTACTTGAAGAAAGCCTTCGATACCGCCGGATACACGTCATCGCAGTACAAGATCGATAACGCCGAGGGCAACGACGCCACGGAGCTCGCGCTCGCTCAGGCGGACATCAGCGCCGGCGTGACGGTCCTCATTTTCGACCCGCTGAACGGCACGGTCGGCGCCTCGATTCAGTCGTACGCGCAGTCTCATGGCGTTAAGACCATCAGCTATGACCGCGCGACGTTCCAGGGAACCAACGTCTACTACGTCAGCTTCGACAATGTCCAGGTCGGCAAGTTGATCGGCCAGGGTTTCATCGACTGCATCACGGCCTGGAATGTCCCCAGCCCGAAGGTCTTCGAGCTCGATGGCGGAGAGAACTCGGACCCGAACGCGGTCTCCTTCGCCCAGGGATACAACTCGGTCATCTGGGGAAAGACGGACACGCCATTGACGGCCGGCCTGACCAATGACAAGGGCTACACGCTTGTCGGCGACCAGATCGCGGCCAACTGGGTGAACGCCACCGGTGGGACGATCTTCCAGCAGCAGTTCACCGCGCACCCGAACATCAACGCCACCGTCGAGGCCAATGACGGGCTCGCGAACGCCGTCATCCAGGTCCTCAAGAGCAAGAACGTCCCGGCAAAGAAAATTCCGACCACCGGACAGGATGCGACCCCGGATGGAATGGCCAACGTCCTCACGGGCTTCCAGTGCGGATCTGTCTACAAGGCGGTCTATCTCGAGGCCCAGGATGCCGTTGCCCTGGCAACCATCCTGCGTGCCAGCCTTACGCCTCCGAGCGACTTGCTCAATGGCACGACCTCGCCGCCGTCGGGAACCGCGGGGACCCAGCAGCCCGCGTCGTTACTGGTGCCCATCTGGGTAAACGTCGCGAACATGAACGCCACGGTCATCAAGGACGGCTTCGTCGACAAGAACGCCCTCTGCACCGCCGCGGGGGCTGCCAACTGCGCCGCAGCCGGCATCAGCTAGACCACGATGGCGCCGCCGCCCTGCGCGGCGGCGCCTCCTTTCATCCCGCGCTAAAGTGAACGCGTGGCGCAGGTGATTAAAGACTCGCCCCCGGGAGCGGAGCCGTTACTCAAGCTCCGCGGAATCGAGAAGCACTTTGGTCCGGTCCAGGCGCTGTATAACGTCGACCTCGACCTCCCGGCCGGACAGGTCACCGCCCTCGTGGGGGACAACGGCGCGGGCAAGTCGGTCCTCACCAAGTGCATCGCCGGCATCTACGCGATCGATCATGGTCAGTTCTTCTGGGAAGGCCGCACCGTTCAGATCCACAGCCCGCGTGATGCCGCCAGGCTCGGCATCGAGACGGTCTATCAGGACCTGGCCCTGGCCGACAACCTCGACATCGTGCAGAACATGTTCCTGGGCCGGGAACGCCTCCGAAACGGCTTCCTCAACGAGGACGACATGGAGCGCGCGGCCGGCCAGACACTCGCCAACTTGCGGGTCACGACGGTGCGGTCGATCCGGCAGCCGGTGGCCTCGCTGTCGGGGGGCCAGCGGCAGTCGGTGGCGGTTGCCAAAGCCGTGATGTGGAACTCCAAGCTGGTGATGCTCGACGAGCCGACTGCCGCGCTGGGTGTGGTGCAAACGCAGATGGTGCTCGACCTGGTCCGGCGCTTGCGCGATCGAGGTCTCGCCGTGATGATGATCTCGCACAACCTCAACGATGTGTTCGAGGTCGCCGACCGGATCGCGATCTTGCACCTGGGCCGGATGGTGGCGCAAGATCGCGCCTCGACGTTTGACCGCCAGAGCGCGGTTGAGTACATGACGACCGGGACCCTAGGTCGCGGGGCGCAAGCCGACAATGGAAAGGGGCCGCATGGCACGAGCTGAGGCACCGGAGTCGCGTCCCGATCCGACCGCCTCCGCCGAGGCCGCGATCGTCGACGTTCCGCCGGAAATCGTCGCCCAATCGCTGGGCGAATGGTTCCGCGCCTGGATTGCGCGGCTGCGCGCGGGCCAGAGCGGCGTCCTTCCGGTGGTCCTGGGCCTCGTGCTCATCTCCATCGTTTTCACCGCCATCAGCCCCAACAACGTTTTTCTCTCGGCGGGTAACCTGGTCAACCTCTTTCAGCAGAGTGCCGTGTTCATGGTGCTGGCGATGGCCGAGATCTTCGTCTTGCTGCTGGGTGAGATCGATCTCTCGACCGGCTTCACGGCGGGCGTCGGTGGCGTCATCGCGGTGCAGCTCGTCCAGCCAGTAACCACCAAATGGCCATGGTGGGGAGCGATCGTTGTGGCGCTGCTGGCTTGCGCGCTCATCGGCGCGTTGCAAGGGACGTTGGTTACTCGCCTTCGACTCTCGTCCTTGATCGTGACGCTTGCGGGCTCGCTGATCCTCAACGGAGTGATGCTGATTCTGCTCGGACTGGGCCCGTTCTCTGGCTATCCCAGCCTCCTCGGACAGAACCCGAATATCGTGACGCTCTATAAGTTGATGTGGGGCACGATCGATCCCCTCGTGGGCTGGATCGGCATGGCCGCGGTCGTGGTCGCGATTGCTCTCCTGCTCTGGACGAGCGACTCACGACGCCGCCGCAGCGGCTTGGTGGCGCCGCCCGTGGGCCTCACGCTCATCAAGATCGCGTTGATCGCGGTCGTAGGCATCGTCGTCGTGGCCATCTGCAACATCAACCGAGCGGCCCTGGGGACGCTCGAAGGGGTGCCCTGGGTCATCCCCATCGTCCTGGCCATTCTGGCCGTCTGGATGGTGCTCATCCAGCGGACGAGGTTCGGGCGCTACGTGTACGCGATCGGGGGCAACCCGGAGGCGGCTCGGCGGGCCGGTGTCAGCCTGGCGACCATCCGGACGTGGTGCTTCGTGCTGTGTGCCTTTACCGCCGGCATCGGGGGGCTGCTCTACGCCTCCTACCTCGGCGGGATGTCGAACAACTTCAACGGTGGTCAGCTCGTCCTCTACGCGATCGCGGCCGCGGTCATCGGAGGGACGAGCCTCTTCGGCGGAAGGGGCAAGATGCTGCACGGCGTCCTCGGTGGCCTGGTCATCGGCGGCATCTACAACGGCATGTACCTACTCGCGATCGACGTCAAGTGGCAGTTCATCGTCACCGGCCTGGTCCTTCTCGTCGCGGTGACGATCGATGCCCTCTCCCGCAGGAGCGCCACCTCAGGCAGCGCCGCACGGGTCTGATCGACTCAAGCCGCCTTTTTGAAGGCTACTCGGCCCGACCGGGACCAGAGGAGCCAGAGGACTGAGGCCGGCATTACGAGGTTGACGAGGACTGGCACCGGTCCGCGCATGGCGCCGATGGGAAGCAGCATCAACAGCAATGACGCCGCCAGGCTGAGCGCCTCCAGCGCGATGATCCATCGGCGAGCCCAGCGCCGCTGGCGGCGAAGGTTGCGCGCTAGCCAGAACATGCCAATCGCGACCAGCATGGTCACCGCACTCAGGACGCGAAAGCCCGGCTCGACGATGCCAAAGGGGATCGCACTCAGCCCGGCGACGAGCGAGAGACTCGCCTGGGTGACGACCAGCACGGAGGCGATCTCCGCCGCACTGGGGGCAGACGGGATCGGGGCGATGGCGGGCGATTTGATACTCATGGCCTGGTCAGCTCCCTTGCAGTTGCTTTTGTACGGTCTTATCGAGGTCGGCGGCGAACGGCCCTTCCTTTCCGTTGTCGATGATCCACACGTGGAGCATCGGTGCCGTCGTGATGCCGGTCGAGCCGACGGGGCAGGTCCAGAAGGGCGTCTCGAAGCTGAATTCGAAGCCGAAGGGGGAGAAGCAGATGCCCTCGTGCTGGTGCCACTGCGTCAGCGGTCCGCCCGGGTCGGGACCCCACTGGCCGGCCCGCCTCATCTGGTACATGGCGCCGATCAGCTGCAGCCCGTGTTTCGTCTGCGCGTAGACGAGCGCCTGTGGGCGGTTGGGGTCGAGGATGACATTCGCGTTCGCCTTGTTCTCGAAATGGCGGAGCGGCTCGGCACTCGACACCGGGCCGGGTTTGAACCCCGCGGCGATGGCGGCCGCCGGGTCCTGGTAGCGGGCGATGCTGGTCCGGGTGTCGCTGAGCAGGCGGGCGGCGGCCTCGCGCTGTTCCGGGGTCGCCACCGCTGCGACCGGCTGGAGGAGCGCTCCGGCATGGGCGTGCAGGGCATCGGCGTGGGCCAGACCACCAACCCAGATTCCGAGTGTCGCCACGCTGACCATCATTGGAAAGACAACGGCTCGCCAGATGCGGCGCGGCCAGGTCCGCCGACCCGGCTGCGCCAGCCGCATGGTGAGACCGAGCGCGACGAGCTCGATCAGCTTGCAGGCGATCCCGATCTGGTCGGGCGTTTCCCAACCTGCGACGACCCAGATGACGTAGGCGACGATCGTCGCCACGAGCCAGAGGACCGCCGGCCGGCGCCACCACGAGGTGAAAAACGCGGCGACGCCCAGCACGATGAACCCCAGACCATCGATGACGAAGAGAACACCGGTAATGCCTTCGTGGCTCGGAATCAGCGCCAGGTGAATGACGCCGGTCAACAACATCAAGCCTGCAGCGAGCCTCGTGATCGCGGATGTCGCGCAGTAGGCATCGACGAGAGCGACGGCCCATCCGATCCGGCGGTGAGCCAGCAAGGAAAGCGCGCGTAGGACGAGCCAGAGAGCGACGAGGAGGACGATCGCGGCGGCGATGCCGGGTGCATGTTCGGCGGCTATGTCGTACATGACGCCAAAGTAGCCCCGAGCGATAAGAGCGACGTAAGCCCCCGAAGCCGAACAAATCTCGCATAAGAGAGGCGCCAGCTAGTTGAAGCCGGCTCTAACCCGCGTCAGGCTGCCGTTGCTTGCCGCTGACTGCCCCCGGAGAGCGTGAAGAAGAACGTGGCGCCCTTTCCGACCGCGGCCTCGGCCCAGACCCGTCCTCCGTGTCGGTTGATGATCTCCTGAACCAAGGCCAGGCCGATACCCGTCCCTTCAAACTCGTCCGTCCGATGAAGGCGCTGGAACACTCCGAATAGTTTGCCGGCGTAGCGCATGTCAAAACCGGCGCCGTTGTCCCTGATGTAATAGACCAAGTCAGCCTGATCGGTGGATTGAGAGCCGATTTCGATGCGTGCCACCTCGACTCGCTGCGTGTACTTGATCGCGTTCCCGATCAGATTGGCAAAGACATGTTCCAAAAGGCTCTCGTCGCCCTGGCATTCGGGCAAATCATCCAGGCGAACCTCGATGCGACGATCTTTCATGGTGTCTTGTTGTTGCTGAAGGATACGGCGCACCAGCGCGGTCGTATCAACCGCTCCTTTACGTAAGGGCTGCCGACCAAGCCTCGAGAATTCGAGCAGGTCGTCGATCAGCAGTCCCATGGTGCGGACGTTGCTGGCTATGATCTCCAGATATCGCTGGGCCCCAGCGTCCAACTTTTGCCCGTGCTCCTCGACCAGAAGGTGCACGAAGCCGTCGATGCCGCGCAACGGGGCGCGCAAGTCGTGGGAGACACTGTAGGAGAAGGCTTCGAGGCCTTTGTTGGTAGCCTCGAGCTCTGCCAGCCTATCCGCCAGGGCCGCATTCAGACGAGTGACTTCCTCCTCCGTGCGCTTCTGAGCGGTCATGTCTCGCGCCACGGCGAAGATGAGCTGCTCGGAAACCGACTGCCTGGCGGTCCAGGCCAGCCACTTGTAGGACCCGTCCTTGCACGCATAGCGGTTCTCGAAGTGGATCGTATCGACGCCGCTGGAGAGCTTCGTGGCTTCAGCGATCGTCGCCGCTCGGTCCTCCGGGTGGACGAAGTCGAGGTACGGCCGGGACGTCAACTCCTCGTCGCTGAAGCCGATGGTCGCGCTCCAGGCTGGGTTCAGTTTCTTGAAGTAGCCGTCGAAGCCCGCGATGCAGAGCATATCGATCGAGAGGGCAAACAGACGGTCGGCGTCACCGGTCACCAGTTACCTCTGCCGGTTTCATGCTCTAACACTGCGTCGTAACAGCTCAGTCTGAATATGCGCGAGTCAAAAGCGCCGACGTGCGAAGTTGCAGGGCCGTGACACGCTGTGTCCCTCACGTAACGCTCAGCTCAAGCGGAGGAGGGAATTAGGACGCGAGGGGGAGGCTTACGGTGAAGGTGGCGCCGGGCCCGGTATTGTTCCGCACGCCGATGGTGCCGTGATGCTCCTCGACGATCCAACGGGCGATCGACAACCCGAGTCCGGCACCCGTGTTCGACCGGGCCGGATTGGCCTGGTAGAAGCGCTCGAAGATCCGCTCGAGATCATTCGGTGGGATGCCCGCCCCATCATCCGCGACCGTGATCAACGCCCTCGAGTCGAGCTGGCGCAGGCCGAGCTCAATGAAGCCACCCGGCTTCGTGAACTTCACCGCGTTGTCGATCAGGATCCAGAGCAGCTGGAGCACGGCGTCTGCGTCGCCCTCGATCGTCGCGTCCGTCAGCCCGACATTGTGGAAACGCCGCTCCTCGTGGATCGCCTGCGCCTGCCGGCAGACGGAGTCGATCAGCGGGCGCAGCGAGATCGGCGCCAGCTCGAGATGCTGCCCGGCATCCGCCTGCGCCAGCGTCAGCAGGTGCTCGACCAACCGGCTCATCCGCTCGCTCTCGCTGGCGATGTCATGTGCGGCGGCGGCGCGCACGCCCTCCGGTAGCGCCGGACCCTGCGTCAGCAAGTCCGCATTGCCCCGGATGGTTGTCAGTGGCGTCCGGAGTTCGTGCGACGCATCGGCGACGAAGCGGCGCTGGGCCTCGAGCGCGACCGTCAGTTGCTGATTGGCCGCCTCGACCTGCTCCAACATTCCATTGAAGCTCTCGCTGAGGAGGCCGATCTCGTCCCCTCGTTTCGCGGGGGGGAGGCGTCGCTTCAGGTCGCGGGTTCGGGCAATCGAATCCGCCGTCTCCACCACGGTCTTGAGCGGCCTGAGCGCTCGCCCGGTGATCAGCCAGCCGGCGAGAAAGGCCGCCAGCAAGGTCGGGATCGACGAGATGATGAGAAAGCCTCGGATGCCTTTGCGGTTCTCGCTTTGGATGCTCGTGGGCTGGCCGGCGACGACGAAGCCGCGCAGGCCAAGGTCAGTGCGGGTCCATAGCAGGGCATAAAGGCGCAGCTGCGGCGACCCGGGTGGGTCGACCGTCGCCAGGGCTCCGCCTTTCGCGGCGGCATCGAGCAGGGTCGGTGGCACGGCCGGGGCCGCGCTCCCGACGCGACCGGTGCTCGACAGGACCACGCCGGACGAGGTCAACACCTCCGTGAACGGGTCGGTCCGGTGCTGCAGGTCTTCCGCGCCGCTGAGTGACGGCGTGACCGTGCCGTTGAGCTCGCCCGCCTTCGCCGTGCTGATCGACGTCAGGGCATCGGCGGCGCGTTGCTTCAGGGCCGCGTCCTGCGTACCCGGCTCGCTGTTCGCGACCAGCTCGTAGACGAGCCAGCCGAAGGCGAGCAGCGTCAACGCCACAAGGGCCGCGCCAAAAAACGTGAGTCGCAGGCGGAATGACACGTCAGGCCTCGCGCAAGCTGTAGCCGAAGCCTCGTACTGTCTGGATCAACGGGGGCTCGCCGTCGCCGTCGAGCTTCGCGCGCAGGTAGCCGATGTAAACGGCGACCACGTTGTCGTCGGTATCCTCGCCGGCCCACACAGCCGCCAGCAATTGATCGCGGGTCAGCACCTGGCGAGGGTGGCGCAGGAAGTGTGCGAGGAGCTCGAACTCGCGCGCCGTCAGCGGGATCACCCGCTGGCCGCGGCGCACTTCGCGCGTCTCGATTTCCAGGCTCAGATCGGCAAATTGGAGGATGCTGTGAGGCGGCGGCATCCGACGCAGCAAGGCGCGGACGCGTGCCAGGAGCTCGGCATAGGCGAACGGTTTGACCAGGTAGTCGTCCGCGCCGGTGTCCAGGCCGCGGACGCGGTCGGCCGTCCCGCTACGGGCCGTGAGCATCAGGATCGGCAGGTTTCCGTTTGCCCGCAACAGCCGGCAGACCTCCAACCCGTCGATCCCGGGCATCATGAGGTCGAGCACCACCAGGTCGGGACGGTGCGTGCGCGCCTGCTGCAGCGCCTGCGCGCCCCCGAGCGCGACGTCGACCTCGTAGCCCTCTGGACGAAGGACGCGCTGGACGGTGGTCGCGACCATCGGGTCGTCATCGACCACCAGGATGCGTCGGGTGCCCGCACTCACCTCCATATATCGTCCTCGCTCTTTGTAAGGATGCTGTAAGTCCCGAAATCTAGTTGACACCGACTAGTCGGAGTGGTATAGTCGACGCCGACTAAGCGATGAAGGCTAAGCGCGAACTCCCACGGACTCCGCTGGCTCTGGCCGTCATGACCCTGCTGATGGAGCGCCCGATGCATCCCTACGAAATGAAATCGAAGATGAAGGAGCGCGGCCATGACCAGGTGATCCGGCTCAAGGGTGGGTCGATTTACGACACGGTCGAACGTCTAGAAGAGGGTGGATTCATCACATCACAGGCGCCCAGCCGCGAAGGCCGCCGGCCGGAACGGACGGTCTACGCCATCACCGAGAACGGTCGCGAGGAGATCACGGCCTGGATGCGCGAGATGCTGGCGCAGCCGGTGAACGACTATCCGCAGTTTGCGGCGGCGCTCGCTTTCTTAGCCGTGCTGGACAAGGACGAGGTCGTCCGCCTCCTCCGGGCGAGGGCCGCGCTGCTCGAAAGCCAGATTGCTCGCAACGAGAAGGGGCTGGAGGACTTGCAGACGATCCACCGGATCCCCCGCCTGTTCCTCGTGGAAGCGGAGTACGGCGTCGTCGTGAGCCGCGCGGAGGTCGAATGGGTTCGCAGCCTCATCCAAGACATCGAGAACGGCACCCTGTGGATCAAGCACGAAGAGATGCATGCGGTTGACGCGCGACTTGGGAACCGAGAAGGAGGTGATCACGGATGAAGAACAACGACCTCCGGCGAAGTGTTGTCACCACTCCGTCAGAGGTCGTGTTCCTCAAGCCGGCGTATTAGCAGGACCGCTA
>Ga0137392_10002656_pt1 | contig 10794 bp, 10 predicted proteins | sample 15con2h34AmetaG_FD_101394 | JGI IMG/M metagenome (GOLD analysis project Ga0137392, IMG submission 101394) | Vadose zone soil microbial communities from Angelo Coast Range Reserve, California, USA - 15con2h3.4A metaG | ecosystem: Environmental > Terrestrial > Soil > Vadose zone > Saprolite... | reverse complement strand
GTTCGCTGGTGGACGCGGGCCAAATGGCCCCGCCGGCCCCGGACCCACAGGCCCGCGCGGCGGCGAACGGCCCCTTCCGTCGTTCCCGGGCGGCCCCGCGCTCATCGTTTCATCGCTTGTATCATGCGGCCCGCATGTCGCGATGCGCGCGGCGTCGCCCTCTGCGCCGTCGGCATCGCAGGCGTGAATGTGTCTGCGGCTGCGCGCGATACGAATCGCCCCCCGCTCGAGGATTCGGCATCACGCGCCAAGTTGGCAAAATTTATATGGAATTGCGGCGAAAGGGTGAGTCCAAACCGCCGCGAACAGGCTTAATCCACAGCGCGAAAGACCAGCGAGGCGTTGGTCCCGCCGAATCCGAAGGAATTCGACAACACCGTGTGGATCTCGCGCTTTTTCGCCTGGTGCGGCACGAGATCGATCGGGGTGGTGACCGAGGGGTTGTCGAGATTGATGGTGGGCGGCGCCATGCCGTCGCGGATCGCGAGGATCGAGAAGATGGCCTCGATGGCGCCGGCCGCGCCGAGCAGATGGCCGGTCGAGGATTTGGTCGACGACATCGCGATCTTGCCGGCCGCGTTGCCGACCACCCGGTGAACCGCATTGAGCTCGATCTCGTCGCCGAGCGGCGTCGAGGTGCCGTGCGCGTTGATGTAGTCGATCTCGGCGGGCGAGACGCCGGCGCGCTTGAGCGCCATGGTCATGCAGCGGAACGCGCCGTCGCCGTCCTGGGCGGGCGCGGTTATGTGATAGGCGTCGCCGGAGAGGCCATAGCCGATGACCTCGGCATAGATCTTGGCGCCGCGGCGCTTGGCGTGCTCGTATTCCTCGAGCACCACGACGCCGGCGCCCTCGCCCATCACGAAGCCGTCGCGACCCTTGTCGTAGGGGCGCGAGGCGCGCGTCGGTTCGTCGTTGAACCCGGTGGAGAGGGCGCGGCAGGCGCAGAATCCCGCGATCGAGATGCGCACGATCGGCGACTCGGTGCCGCCCGCCACCATCACGTCGGCGTCGTCGAGCGCGATCAGCCGCGCCGCGTCGCCGATCGCGTGCGCGCCGGTCGAGCACGCGGTGACGACCGCGTGGTTCGGCCCCTTGAGCCCGAACTCGATCGACACGTAGCCGGACGCGAGATTGATCAGCCGGCCAGGAATGAAGAACGGCGAGACCCGCCGCGGCCCCTTCTCCTTGAGCACGATGGCGGTCTCGGCAATGCCCTCGAGGCCGCCGATGCCGGAGCCGATCAGCACGCCGGCGCGAAACGCCTCGTCGGAGCCGTTCGCCTTCCAGCCCGAATCCTCGATCGCTTGGCGCGCCGCGCACATCGCGAAGGTGATGAACTCGTCGACCTTGCGCTGCTCTTTCGGCGTCATCCACTGGTCGGGATCGTAGGTGCCGTTCGAGCCGTCGCCGCGCGGGATCTGGCAGGCGATTTTCGAGGGCAGATCCGAGACGTCGAATTTCTCGATCTTGCGCGCTCCGCTCTCGCCCTTGAGGATGCGCGCCCAACTCGCCTCGACGCCGCAGGCGAGCGGCGACACCATGCCCATGCCGGTCACGACGACACGTCTCATGCTCTCACGTCCTTGACCGAATGCCGGCAGCCGCATCGCCGGGCAGGCGGCCGCCGTTGACAGGGAATGCGTATCGACCCGCGAGGTTCCCGAGGGTCATCTGGTCGCAATTTGCGAAGATATCGTGACGAAAAGACGGGAGTGCTGCAGTGCGGAACAGACGTCCGCGCCGCGCGCAGGATGGACGCCATCAGCTCTTGGCGTTCTTCTCCAGGAATTTGACCGCGTCGCCCACGGTCAAGATCGTCTCGGCGGCATCATCGGGGATTTCGCAACCGAACTCCTCCTCGAAGGCCATGACGAGCTCGACGGTATCGAGCGAGTCCGCGCCGAGGTCGTCGATGAAGCTCGCGTTCTCCGTGACCTTGTCGGGCTCGACGCCCAGGTGCTCCACGACGATCTTCTTCACCCGCTCGCCAATGTCACTCATCTTCTAAACCTCGTGCGCTTCGAAACTGGCCCCCGCCGGACGGCGCTTCGCCGCGCGGCGCGTCGTGGTCACACAGCAGGGCGTGGTTGAAGGGACGCGCAACGTCCAATGCCCCCAAATCCGTCGCCCTGCCAAGCTTGGGTTCGGTTATCATACTTCAAATGCCATTGCCAGCAGGGCAAAATGGCCAATGGCCGGCGCGAATTCCGCGCTTCCGCTTCGCCCGAACATGCGCTAGCCGCGCCCCGCCTTGAAGGCCGCGACGTCGTCCGGCGTGCCGATCGCGACGCCCGTCGCGCCGTCCGCGATGCGCTTGACCAGGCCGCTGAGCACCTTGCCCGAGCCGACCTCGTAGAACGTCGTGACCCCCTGCCCGGCCATGAAGGCCACGCTCTCGCGCCAGCGCACCGTGCCGGTGACCTGCTCGACCAGGCGGCGCACGATCTCGGCCGGCTCGGTGACCGGCCGTGCGATCACGTTGGCGACCACCGGCACTGCCGGCGCCCGCAGCGCGACATTGGCGAGCGCCTCCGCCATGGCGTCGGCGGCAGGCTGCATCAACGCGCAATGGAAGGGGGCGGATACGGTGAGCATCATGGCGCGCTTGGCGCCCTTCTGTTTGGCGATCTCGACCGCGCGCTCGACCGCCGCCTTGTCGCCCGACACCACGACCTGGCCGCCGCCATTGTCGTTCGCGGCCTGGCACACCTGTCCCTGCGCGGCCTCCTGCGCGACGGCCGCAGCCTGATCGAATTCGAGCCCCAATAGGGCCGCCATGGCGCCGACGCCGACCGGCACCGCCTTCTGCATGGCGCGCCCGCGGATGCGCACGAGCCGCGCGGTGTCCGCGATGCTGAGCGCGCCGGCCGCCGCAAGGGCCGAATATTCGCCGAGCGAATGGCCGGCCACGAAGGCCGCGGCGCGCTTGAGATCGAGCCCGGCCTCGGTTTCGAGCACGCGCACCACCGCGAGCGAATGCGCCATCAGCGCCGGCTGAGTATTTTCCGTGAGCGTGAGCGTCTCCGCCGGTCCCTGCCACATGATCGCGGAGAGCTTGTCCGAGAGCGCGTCATCGACCTCGTCGAACACGCGCTTTGCCGCGGGAAAAGTCTCGGCCAGCGCCTTGCCCATGCCGACCGCCTGGCTGCCCTGGCCCGGAAATACGAATGCGACCAGCATTAATGTGCATCTCCCGATGTTTCGGCGGTAAGACACGCGCGTGGCGGGGATGTCAAGGACGCGGCACGGCCTCTCCGTCCCCTCCCCCGCTTGCGGGGGAGGGCTAGGGAGGGGGAAGCCACAGGCACGGAGCCAAGCCGCGCCCCCTCTCCAACTCTCCCCCGCAAGCGCGGGAGAGGGCCGGCGCTCCGTGCCCCCAAACCTTGCAATCGCCCGCAAAACCCCTATAACCCCGCTTCCGCTCGACCCCGGCCGGGAGCTGAACGGACGGCCTGATGCGCGCATCAGGCAGGGCGAAATCGCCCGGCGTCCTGTGTTCCCGCCTTCCATGCTTTCGCAGCCTTTCCCGAAGGGCTCGAAGGGCTAGGCGCCGGGGCGGGCCTCGAAGCAGGAAAGGGCTTTCATGCCGCTTTACGAACACGTCTATTTGGCGCGCCCGGATCTCTCGGCGCAGCAGATCGAAGAATTGACCGCCCAGTACAAGGGCGTCATCGAGCAGATGGGCGGCAAGGTCGCCAAGAACGAGTACTGGGGCGTCAAGTCGCTCAGCTACCGCATCCGCAAGAACCGCAAGGCGCACTTCACGCTTCTCAACATCGAGGCGCCCTCCGCCGCGGTGAGCGAGATCGAGCGGCAGCAGCGCATCAACGAAGACGTGCTGCGCACGCTCACGGTACGCGTCGACGAGCTGGAGGAAGCCCCCTCCGCGATGATGCGCAAGGTCGACCGCGACCGTGACCGCGACGAGCGCCGCGGCTTCGGCGATCGCGGCTTCGACCGCGACCGCGGGGATCGCGATCGCGGACGGCGTGACCGCGGGCCGCGTGAGGACCGCGGCGACGGCGAACCCGCCAGCGGCGCGAGCGTGGAGTAAGCACCATGAGCCTTTCACCCGCCGGCGGCGCCCGCCGCCCGTTCTTCCGCCGCCGCAAGACCTGTCCATTCTCCGGCGCCAACGCGCCGAAGATCGACTACAAGGACGTCAAGCTGCTGCAGCGCTATATCTCCGAGCGCGGCAAGATCGTGCCGAGCCGCATCACCGCGGTGTCGGCGAAGAAGCAGCGCGAGCTCGCGACCGCCATCAAGCGGGCGCGCTTTCTCGGGCTGCTGCCCTACGTGATCCGCTGACGCGGGACATCCCGCGGGTTATCCGCGGGATTCCCGGGTCGGCGCGTTGCATCGAAAAACAAGGGCGCGGGCGGTCCCGCGTCCGATGGTTGGGACGGACATCCGATCCGTCTCTAACCGCTCCTCGAACCGAGCGGGACAGCTGCATGACAAGCGTACTGCGACTGGCATTGATCGGGATCGGCGCGGGCGCCGCGTCCGCGCTCCTGTTCGCGTCCGTGCTGTCGGGCTCGCTGCTCTCGGTCTTCCTGTTCTATCTCGCGCCGCTGCCGATCATGATCGCAGCGCTCGGGTGGAGCCATTGGACCGCCCTGGTCGCGGCTCTCGCCGCGGCGCTCGGGCTGACCGTCGCGTTCGGCGCATTCTTCTTTCCTGCCTTCCTTGTCGGAATCGGATTCCCCGCCTGGTGGCTCAGCTATCTCGCCCTGCTCGCGCGCGCCGAGGGCACGTCGCTCGACTGGTATCCGCCGGGCCGGCTCGTTCTGTGGGCCGCGCTCCTCGGCGCGATCGTCGTGATGGCGGCGATTCCGCAATTCGGCAACGATGCGGCGACGCTGCAGGCCACGCTGCGCGCCTCCTTCGAGCGCATGTTCCGCGTCCAGCTGCACATTCCGTCCGATCAGCCGATCACGAGCGTCGTCGAAAACAGCGGGCTGCTCGACCTTCTCGTGGTCGCGCTTCCGCCGGCGGCGGCGGTGCTGACCGCGGTGACGCAGATACTCAATCTCTGGCTGGCCGCGCGCGTCGTGAATCTTTCGGGCCGTTTGCGCCGTCCGTGGCCCGATCTCGCCGCCATTCACTTGCCGCCGGCCGCGCCGTTCATGCTGGCGCTGGCGATTGCGGGCGCGTTCATGCTGCCCGACCTCGCCGGCGTCTGCGCCGGTCTTTTTGCCGCGACCTTGCTGGTCGCCTATGCGCTGCTCGGATTCGCGGTCCTGCACGGGATCACCCGCAACATTGGGGCTCGACCGATCGTGCTGGTCGCGGTCTACACCGCGGTCTTGGTGTTCGGCTGGCCGATCCTCATCATGGCGCTGCTCGGGCTCATCGACACCGCGCTCGATCTGCGTGGGCGCGCCGCCGCGATGCGCGGTCCGCGCGCGCCGCTCTCGTGAACAGGATTTCGCTCGACGGAAAACATCGCACTCATCGGACACATCGGATCAAAGGAGAGCAACCATGGAAGTGATCCTGCTGGAACGTGTCGGACGGCTCGGCCATATGGGCGACGTCGTCCGCGTGAAGGACGGTTTTGCGCGCAATTTCCTCCTGCCGAAAGGCAAGGCGCTGCGCGCGACCGCGGAGAACAAGCAGAAATTCGAAGGCATGAAGGGCGATCTCGAGAAGCGCAACGTGGAGCAGCGCGGCGACGCCGAGACCGTCGGCAAGAGCCTCGGCGGCAAGAGCTTCATCGTGCTGCGCCAGGCGTCGGAAGGCGGCCAGCTCTACGGGTCGGTCTCCGGCCGCGACATTGCGGCGCTCCTCAACGAGGCCGGATTCAAGAGCGTCGTGCGCGGTCAGGTTGCGCTCAATGCGCCGATCAAGGCCATCGGCCTGCACCAGGTGCCAATCGCGCTGCACCCCGAGGTCGAGGTGACGGTCACGGTCAACGTGGCGCGCAGCGCCGACGAGGCGCAACGCATCGCGCGCGGCGAGGACGTGCTGGCGCGGCGCGGGGAAGCCGAGGAGACCGACGCGATCGCGCCCGAGGCGTTCTTCGAGAAGCCGCCCGAGGCGGAAGGCGAAGCCGGCGAGGAAGCCGCGCCTTCCGGCGAGGAAGAGCCGAAGGCCGCCAAAGCCGCGAAGGAGCCGAAAGCCGCCAAGGAAGCCAAGGGCGCCAAGGACGACAAGGAAGAGAAGGCCGAGAAGGAGCCCAAGGCCGGCAAAAAATCCCGCAAGGCGCGCGACGAGGAGGAGTGATCGTTCACTTCACCCCGAACTTCGCAAACCCGGCGGGCATGTCGGCGTTGATCTCCTTGGCCGCCGCGATATCGGCGGCGCCGCCGGCGGCGTCGCCTTGCTTGGTCTTGGCCAGGCCGCGGCCGTGGAGCGCCCACGCATCCTTCGGGTTTTGTCGAAGCGCCGCGTCATAGTCGGCGATCGAACGGTCGAGCTGCCCCAGCACCAGATAGGCGTTGCCTCGGTGCATGAGCGTATTGGCGTGGTTGGGGCGCAGTCTCAGGGATTCGTTGCAATCCGCGAGCGCTGCCTGCGCCTGGCGGATGATGAGCAGCTCGTCGCAGCGGTTGTTGAAGGCCCGCGGATTCGCGCTGTCGATCTTGATCGCTTCGTTGTAATCGGCGATGGCGCGATCGTGATCGCCTTTGTCGGAATACGCGTTCGCGCGTGCGTCGTAAGCCTTGCCGAATTTGGGATCGAGCCGGATCGCCTGGGTGAAGTCGGCAATGGCGCGGTCGTAATCTTCCTTGTCGTAGTGGGCGAGGCCGCGATTGTTGTACGCGATGGACGTGTTCTGCCGGTTCTCTTTGCCGCTTTGAATGAGTGCCGTGCAGCCGCGGATCTGGTCATCAACCGGGAAGGCATGGCCCTCGTTGACGCACCATTGCCAGTTTTTCGATTGCTGCGCATGCGCGGCTGTCGCCGCCAGCAATAAGGCCATCGCCGCGGCTGCGAGATTGTGCCACCGAACGAACTTCATGATCCCCCCAGTCGCTGAACGCTGGGAGAGACTAGCTCGGTCGGTGGAATTGCCAAGAGGACAGCAGGAGGCCGGCTTAGTTGTTCCCGGGCGGCGGCATGACCGGCGCGGGCGCCTGGGTGCGGCGCTGTCGCGGCGGCGAGCGCGGGGCCGTAGCGGGGCTCGCGGCGGGGGCCGGGGCTGCAGCGGCGGCGGCGGCCTCTCGCTTCTTGTCTTTGCGCTTCTTCGCCGGCTTTGCCTCGTCGGCGGGCGGCGGCGCTTCGCCGGCGGCGCCTTCGCTCGGCGGCGCTGCGGCATCCTTTGGCGCGTCTGCCTTCGGCGCGTCCACCGGCGCGGCCAGCGCCGGCGAGCCGGAGGTCGCGTAGGATTCGAGTTTCTTGGCCGGACCGGCGGACCGCTCGATCTCGCTCGCGCTGCCGCCTGACGCCGCGTAGGAGGTGAGCTTTTCGGCCGCCGGATCCGCGCGCTTGGGATCGACGCGATTGGCACGCGCGCGCTCGCGCGGCGCGGGTTTCGGCGGCTCCTCGCGCACGATTGCGGTCTCGTTGGGGGCTGCCGGCTCACGGGCGCCCTCGCCTTCCGCGGGAGCCGCCGGGGCTGCCGGTTCCGCCGGTGGCGCGGCGGCGCGCCGTGTCCCGGTGCGCGGCTCGTTGGCGCGCGTTGCCTGATGGCGCGGCGCGGGCTTTGGCGCTTCGCCTTCGCCGGCCTTTTCGTCGGTATTGGTGGCGGCCGGATTCGCTGCGGGCGGGGTGGCCGCCGTACGCGCGGTTCCTGCCGCCGGTGACCGTGGTTCGGGCTTCGGCTTCGCTTCGGCCTCGCCGACCTTCTGCCGGCTGCCGGCGCCCGCCCCGCCCCCGAGATAAGCCGCGAGCGCGGCGGCCGATTGCTCCTTGGTCGTGTAATGCTCGCGCAAAAACAGCGTGAGCGAGCGCACGTCGTGACCCTTCGCCAGCCCCTGCGGCGTCTTGTGGCAGGCGGAGCAGTCGGATTGGAAGAGCTGGGCCGGGGTTTTGCCCGCCGTATAGTCCTGCGCCCAGGCCGCGCCGGCGCCGAACGCGCCGACCACGACCGAAACGCCGAACGTGAGCCTCAAAAACCGCTCGGGCACTGCCGATACCCCCTGATTCCGAGTTGCGGCGGGCCGATTCGGCCGCCGGCAGGCTGTCGCGAGGACTATGCCTGAGCCCCCTACCAGCGGAAAGTGACCAATGTTCGAACTGATGCCGAACGAGCCGCTTCTACCTTGTCCGCGCGGGCGGCATCAGCCATATTTTAGGCGAATTAACGACTGGGGACCTGTCAGCCCGTCCATTTTGTAGGGCGCGACACGGCTGTTCCCGCCGGCGTTCGGCGAACCTGGAGAATAACGCCGATCGGGGCAGCCACGGTCGTGTGGAGTTGTCCCATGGACTGGTTGCTGCGTATTGCAATCGCCCGATTGATCCGGCGTGGAACTCTGCGGCTCACGACCGCGCGCGGCACCCTGTTGACCTTCGGCGACGGTAACGGTCCGACGGTCGGCGCCCGCTTCACCAGCATATGGGCGGAGCTCGCCGTGATGCTCGACCCCGAGCTCAAGGTCGGCGAAGCCTACATGGACGGCACCCTGGTGATCGAGCAAGGCTCGATCGCGAATCTCCTGGCGCTCGCCATGGAGAGCGGACGACAGCGCGCCTTGCGCCGCTATCATCCGATCGAGGCGCTGCGCCTCGCCTGGCGGTGGCTCAAGCAGCTCAACCTGCGCGGCCGCGCGCGGCGCAATGTGGCGCATCACTACGATCTCGACGAGCAACTCTACGCGCTCTATCTCGACTCCGACCGGCAATACAGCTGCGCCTATTTCGACACGCCGGGGATCACGCTCGACGACGCGCAGCTCGCCAAGAAGCGACACCTCGCGGCCAAGCTCCTGCTCGATCGCGAGCGGCGCGTGCTCGACATCGGCTGCGGCTGGGGCGGGCTTGCGCTTTATCTCGCCGAGATCGCCGGGGCGCGGGTCACCGGCATCACGCTGTCGGAGGAGCAGCTCGCGCTTGCCCGCCACCGCGCCGAGGAGAAGGATCTCGCGGGAGCGGTCGACTTCCGTCTGCAGGACTATCGCGACGTCACGGAAAAATTCGACCGCATCGTCTCGGTCGGTATGTTCGAGCATGTCGGCGTCGTGTTCTACGACAGGTTCTTCCGCGAATGCGCAGAGTTGCTCGCCGACGACGGCGTCATGCTGCTCCATTCGATCGGCCGCTCGGAGGGGCCGGGCGTCACCAGCCCGTGGATCGCGAAATACATCTTCCCCGGCGGCTATATCCCGGCGCTCTCCGAGGTGCTGCCGGCGGTGGAGCGCGCCGGCCTCCTGGTCACCGACGTCGAAATCCTGCGGATGCACTATGCCCAGACGCTCGCCGCCTGGCGCGAGCGGTTCCTCGCCCACCGCGAGGAGGTCGAGCGGATCTACGATGCGCGCTTCGTGCGCATGTGGGAGTTCTATCTCGCCGCCTCCGAGATGGCGTTCGCCAAGCAGAACATGATGGTATTTCAGCTCCAGCTCACCAAGCGGCAGGGCGTGGTGCCGACCACGCGCGACTACATCGTGAGCGAAGAGGCGCGCCTGCACTTCCGCGAGGTTGGACGGCGCCCGCCGCTGCGGCTCGCCGGCGAATGAAAGCATGAACGGCCCGCGGGCCGTCATGTGACCGGCACGGCACTACCGTCAACGTGTTACCGTGCTGCCGCCGTCAAGTGTTTTGTGCCGACATATCAAAAACAAAATCCCGTCGGTGATAAGCGGGGACATTCGTAAAGCGTGATTCCCATTTCGCGGCGTGTTGGTGTTAATTGCCCATCGTCACCCGTCGCAAGCGGGGTCTGCGAGTTAGGTGCGTGCCGTGTCAAACGAGAACGTGACCACAACAACCCTGGACCGTCATGGCCGTCGAAACGACTGCTCGCAAGCAGCCGGCGGAAGCTCAGCCGCTGTTCCGCTCCGCTCCGCACAATATCGAGGTCGAGCAGGCACTGCTCGGCGCGATCCTCGTCAATAACGAGGCGTACTATCGCGTCTCCGATTTCCTCGAGCCGCCGCATTTCTTCGAGCCGATCCACGGCAAGATCTACGAGGTCGCGGGCTCGCTGGTGAAGGCCGGCAAGGCCGCAACGCCGGTCACGCTCAAGACCTTCCTGCCCGCCGATCTCGACGTCGCGGGGCTCAACGCGAGCCAATATCTCGCCCGCCTCGCCGCCGAGGCGACCACCGTCATCAATGCCGGAGATTATGGGCGCACGATCTACGATCTCGCGCTGCGCCGCTCGCTGATCATCATCGGCGAGGAGATGGTCAACGTCGCGTACGATTCGCCGGTCGACCTCGGGCCGCAGAGCCAGATCGAGGACACCGAGCGCCGGCTCTACGAGCTGGCCGAGACCGGCAAATACGACGGCGGCTTCCAGCGCTTCGCGCGCGCGCTCACCACCGCGGTCGACATGGCGGCGCACGCCTACCAGCGCGACGGCAAACTGTCCGGCCTCGCCACCGGGCTGCGCGACCTCGATCGCATGGTGGGCGGGCTGCAGTCGTCCGATCTCGTCATCCTCGCGGGCCGGCCCGGCATGGGCAAGACCGCGCTCGCCACCAATCTCGCCTACAACATCGCAAAAGCCTGGCACGGCGAGCCGCAGGTCGATGGCCGCATGAAGACGGTGAACGGCGGCATCGTCGGCTTCTTCTCGCTCGAAATGTCGGCCGAGCAGTTGGCGACCCGCATTCTTGCCGAGGAAAGTGGTGTACCTTCGGACCGCATTCGCCGCGGCGACGTGCGCCGCGAGGATTT
>Ga0137392_10002653_pt1 | contig 10796 bp, 9 predicted proteins | sample 15con2h34AmetaG_FD_101394 | JGI IMG/M metagenome (GOLD analysis project Ga0137392, IMG submission 101394) | Vadose zone soil microbial communities from Angelo Coast Range Reserve, California, USA - 15con2h3.4A metaG | ecosystem: Environmental > Terrestrial > Soil > Vadose zone > Saprolite... | reverse complement strand
CTTCGCGTAACGGTGCCTTCCGAATTCACGTAGTATTCGTTGACGGCCGAGAACCGGAGCGAGGCCGAAACCGACTGGATGTCCGGATACTGGCGAAAAAGATTAGCCGCATCCTCAAGCGTCTTCTTCCACGAGGTCTCGTCTACTTTGAGCTTTACGGTCGGCTCGACGGCGGTGACCACCGGCTCCTTGGCGAAATCGTCCACGGGATTGGGGTCCGCGCTGAACTGCTTCATGGCAGCCTGTTTTTCCGCGAGGGCCTCTCCGGCGGCTTTGTAGGCACCGTCAGTGGCCAGCCAAATCTGGTGACGCAGGGCCAAGGGATCGTCGTCGAGCGGCAAAATGTTGGTTTCCCCCATGCCCTGGCCGATGTAGCTGTCCTGTTTGTAGTCGCCGACACGAACCACCACGCGGAGCACCCGAACTTGCACGCGCTGGCTCTCGCGGAGGGCGCCGAAGGCCGCTTCCGCCTGATAGTTGTCCACGTCGTTGACGCGATACTCGATGTAGTAAGGCGCCTGAACCTGATTGATCTTGAGCTGGGATTTGGAGCGGTCCAGCTCGGTAAGAAGCGCTTCGAGCAGAGCATCGCCGGCGGCAGCAGCATGCGCCCCGTCTGTGGCAGTTCCGCTGGCCGGCTTCGCAGAAGTTTCTTTCGATTTTGGGCCGTCGTCGGCCGAGCGAAGCGGCGCAGCGCTGACCACCAGCGACGCGGTGAGAGCAAGAACCGAGAATCCTCGCAGAAGTTTCACGGCTTCACCTCTGGCTTGGCTTGTCTGTCTTTGGCTGGTCCGGCGCCCTCGAATCCGGGCGGAGGCAGGATCGGCGGCCGCTCGTGCGCGTGCGCCCGTTTTTGTACTTCCATTTCAGAGAAGAGCATCGCCGGCGCGACGGCCGCGACGGGGACCTGTCCGCTCTCCGCTCCACATACGCCGTTGAAGACGTGCTCCTGATCGCCGGTCATGAGGATGCGCGTCAGCGCGGCGAGCGGAGTTCCGACGATGTCCACGCCGCGCACCAGTTCATCGGGGCGGCCGTCGGCGTAGACCTTGTAGACGATTACAGGGAGCACCTGAAATGCCTGGGGCAGGGATCGCGCCGTGAGAGTGAAGCCGCCCTGAATGTCGTCGAAGTACAAACCGTAGGGCTTATTCTGCTTTTTCACTTCGTCGATTAGTTTTTGACGCAAGCTGGGTTCGGGAACGGTTTGCGTGGAGGTCACGATGAGGTTGCCCTGGCGTCCGGTGGGCATGCGGCCGGGCTGGTTGCGGCCATGGCCGTTGGACTGGCTAAAATCCTTGATAGGCATGCGGGACATCAGAAACCCTTTCAGCACGCCGTTCTGAATGACCTCGACGCGGCGCGCCGCCACGGCTTCATCATCGAAATCATACGAACCCGCCAGCTTGACACCTGTCATTTCGTGAATGGTGGGATCGTCAGCGACGCTCAGGAATTTCGGCAATACTTCCTGTCCAACTTTTTTCGTGAAGGTTTGCCCTTCTTCTTCGTCACGCTGCCGATGCCCCTCGAGGCGGTGGCCAAGCACTTCGTGGAAAAAGACGGCGGCCGCCCGCCCGCTGAGAAGAGCCGGTCCATCGTAAGGTTCGGCGACAGGGGCGTTGCGCAAGGCCTTCAAGTCGGTGGCCATCTTCTCGATTTTTGCGGCGAGCTCGGCTTCGGCGGGGAGACCGCCGGCAGAAGGGGCTTGGAAAGTTTCCACGCGGAGCAATTCCATACCGTCTTCGGCGCGGGTTTGCGCTTCCATGACCAGCCGAGTGGAAGCGCTGGGAGTTGCGATCACGCTACCTTCGCTGGAGGCCATGCGCTCGTTGGAATTCGTCACTTGCAACATCACGCTTGCGAAATAGACATCCGGGAACTTGCGGAAAGCGGCCGATAGGCGGCGAATTTCGCTCTCCCAGACGGCATGGTCAAAAGCCGGTGGCGCGGGTGCTTCGGCGACGTGAGTTCCGGCAGTCTCCTTCGAGAAATCGGGAGATTTGTCTTCCTCCTCGGCGCGAACGGCGGTGTTGGTCCTGACGTTAAGAAAGGCGGGAGCGGCGCGTTTGTATTCGCCGTCGGTGAGATCCCAGAGGACGCGCGCGATGGCGTCCCGGTCATTGCCCAGCGGCAAGGTTGCGGAGCTCATTCCGCTGGAGCGGCTCTGGCCGTGAGTGTTGTCCAATGCGAGGGAACCCACACGCATGGTGACATCCGCATGGCGGCGAACGAGAGCCGCATCCGTTAGAAGGCTGCCGTAGGCGCCGACGATGACGGCGAGATCCTGATCGTAGACGGTGTAGCTGATGAAATAAGGAGCGGGATCAGTTTTTGCCAATTCCGTCTTGGCGCGTGAAAGCTCCGCCTGCATGACTTGCAAGACTGGGTCGCTCGCGGCATTCGACGCGGGTTTGTCCGAGGAGGATGACGCGGAGGCGCCGTCAGCCGCCGATGGCAGCGGCATCAGTGCAAGAAGCAGTGCGAGCGCCCAGCAGGCCGCAAAGCGCAGAGCATCTTGGGAGCAAGCGAGCACCCTAGAACCCGTTCTAGCTGGACCAGCACTCTTCATGGAATTTGAGCTCCCAGTAGTTCCATTTCTCAAGTCAACTCGTTTGATCGTGGCACGTGGAGATAAAGGTCATGAGCAACTTAATTTTCGAGTATGCCTGAGCGTTCTGCCAGGTGCAATTCAGCTCTTGCCGAATTGTTCGCTTGTTTTCAAACGAGCACCGTTGGCGAACTCCACGGCGGAAACCTGCTTGCGTCCCTCCAGTTTGACGGATAGAAGGAGCAAAGTGGTTGCGTCGCCGCAAGCGACGAGCAACTCTTCCCGCCAGAAAAGCAGGGTTCCGGGGGGCGCATTGGTTGGCATGTGGTTAAGCACCGGTTGGGCCCAGACGTGGCAGGTCTTCCCGCGGAAGGTGGTGAACGCGCCGGGCCAGGGAGAGAACCCGCGCATGCGGTTGAATATGGCGCGGGCGGGAAGCGTCCAATCGATGCGGCCGTCTTCTCTTTTCAGGATCGGCGCGTAGGTCGCCTCTGCATTGTTTTGCGGGCGGGGTTTGATCGCGCCGGAGGGCAGGCCGCGGAGCGTTTCGAGCATGAGCGGGGCGCCGAATTCGGCCATACGAGCGGCAAGTTCCGGAGCGGTTTCCGTTGCGCCGATTTCCAGCTCGCGCTGGAGGAGAATTTCGCCGGTATCCATGCCCGCGTCAATGCGCATCGAGGTGAGGCCGGTTTTTGTTTCTCCGTTCGCGATGGCCCAGTTGATGGGCGCGGCGCCACGATACTTTGGAAGCGGGGAAGCGTGCAGATTGATCCAGCCGAGCTTGGGTATGGGCAGAAGCCGCGCGGGAATGATCTGGCCGTAAGCAATGATGACGATGCAATCGGGAGCAAGGCGCTGCAGAAGATCCTGCGATTCTGGAGCGCGGATTCTTTCCGGCTGGTGGACGGGGATATTCGCGGCGAGGGCCGCTTCTTTTACGGGCGAGGAAGAAAGTTCGCGGCCGCGGCCGCGCGGGCGGTCAGGCTGGGTGATGACGCCAACAATCTTAAAATCAGGTTGCGCGAGAAGGTTCTTCAGGGTGGGAATAGCGAATTGCGGTGTGCCACAGAACACGATGCGCATGGCGCATCCTCTCCGGCGGCTACCACTCGCCCTGTTTTCTGAGCTTCTTGATTTTGCGCTTGATGAGGTCGCGCTTGAGCATGCTGAGATGCTGAATGAAGAGAATTCCATTCAGGTGATCGATCTCGTGACAGAAAGCGCGCGCCAGGAGATTTTCACCGCGAATTTCAAACTGCTCGCCCTTCGCATTTTGCGCGCGCACCGTGACGAATTGCGGGCGAATGACGTAGCCGCGGAAGCCGGGGATCGAGAGGCAGCCTTCTTCTTCGCGGACTTCGCCTTCAGCGTGGATGATCTCCGGATTCGCGAGAACGATTTTGGCTTCGGGATTCTTGCCGCCGGTGACGTCGATGACGGTGAGACGCAGGCTCAAGCCGATCTGCGGCGCGGCCAGGCCGACACCCTGCGCGGCGTACATGGAAGCGAACATATCTTCGGTGAGTTCTTCGATCTGGGCGTCGAATTTGGATACGGACGCCGTGGGCTTCTCTAGGACGGGATCGCCATACTTGACGATGGAATAGATTTTGCGAGGTGGAGCGGTTGCTTCGGGCGCAGCGCCGCTTGTGGATGCGGCGGGCGGCCGTTGGCCGGTGAAGGGTTCAGAACTCGTCGATTTGTCGGACATAGTTGTCGAAATTTCGCCGCATCTCGGCGAGGGAGTCTCCCCCAAATTTTTGCAGAAAAGCATCCGCGAGCACAAGAGCGACCATGGCCTCGCCGGCCACGGCGCCGGCCGGAACGACGCACCAGTCGGAACGCTCGTAAGCGGCCTGGACCGGTTGTTTGGTGACCATGTCCGCGGTATGGAGCGCCCGACGAAGTGTTGAAATGGGTTTCAGGTAGCCGCGGATGACTATATCTTCGCCATTGCTGATGCCGCCTTCGAGGCCGCCGGCGCGGTTGCTGTGGCGACGGAAGCGGCGCGCCGACTTCTCGTAGAAAATTTCGTCCTGCACTTCGCTGCCGTAGGAGCCCGCAGCGGTCACGCCCGCGCCAATTTCCACGGCCTTCACGGCCTGAACGCTCATGAGCGCTTGAGCCAGGCGGCCATCGAGTTTTTCGTCCCACTGGGCGCAACTGCCGAGACCTACAGGAACATTGTGGGCGACGACTTCGAAAATGCCGCCAACGCTATCACCGGCTTTAAGCGCGGCGTCGACTTCGTCCTTCATTTTTTCCTGGGCAGCGGCGTCGATGCAGCGCAAAGGAGAATCGAGGTCGTTGCTGACGGCACGAATTTTCTCCCAAGTGGCGGTCCGCTCAAGACGCACGTGGCCGACCTGAATCGTATGGCTGGCGATTTCCGTGCCCAGTTCGCGAAGGAGAAGTTTTGCGAAGGCGCCCGCAGCAACGCGAGCGGCCGTTTCGCGGGCGGAAGCGCGCTCGAGAACATAGCGGGCATCGTGAAAATTGAATTTTTGCGCGCCGGCGAGGTCCGCATGGCCGGGACGCGGAGCGAGAAGTTTTCTTTCGTGGGCGGCGGAATCCGGCGCGGATTCCACGGGAAGAGTTTTTTCCCAGTTGCTCCAGTCGCGATTCTCGATGCGCAGAGCGACAGGAGCGCCGATTGTTTTGCCATGGCGCACGCCGGCGAAAATCTCTGCGCGGTCTTTTTCGATCTTTTGCCTGCCGCCGCGGCCATAGCCAAGCTGGCGGCGGCGCAGTTCGTTGTTGATGAAGTTCAGATCAACGGGAAGGGAAGCGGGCAGGCCGGAGACAAACGCGAGGAGCGCCTGTCCGTGTGATTCACCGGCGGTGTAGAAACGCAGCATTCCGGATTAAACGCCCACGCGAGCAATGAAATACATCGGTCAGAGCAAACAGTCTAGCCGCCGCACAGCGCTTCGTCCAGCGGACATCGACGCCGCCAAGGCTGAGATTCGCTGGATTCGAGGCGGTTGGCCCAGGGGTGTTCGTCGTAGAAGCGGCGTGACGCAAGCAAAGAGAACGCTTACTTGACGTTACTGGCACGCACGGTTAGGCTTCCGACGCGGGGTTTTTTGTGCCGCAAGGCTTCACCGAGCCGGCTGACGGAACAAGGACTCGTGGCAGACACTCCTCTCCAGGTCGCAAGTCGCGAAAGCAAATCCAGAGAAAGAATCTCCGTGGCCGACGTGCTGGTGGAGGCATTCAAGCGCGCAGTCGCAGCCGTCCAAGGCTACTCGGAACTCTCCTATCGCGCGCTGACAAACATAGCCACGAGCCCGCACTATTTCCAAGACACCCTGGATCAGGTGGACGACATCGGGGTCGGGTCGCTGCCGATCATCCTGCTGTCGGGATTTTTCATCGGCGCGGTGATGGTGCTGCAGACTGGATCGCAGTTTACACGCTTCGGTCAGACCTCGCTGACCGGAGACGTGGTGGCGATTGCGCTGGTGCGGGAACTGGGCCCTACCTTTACAGGTTTGCTGGTTGCCGGGAGATGCGCTTCCGGGATCGCATCGGAGCTGGGGTCGATGCTGGTGACGGAGCAGGTGGACGCGATGCGCGCGATGGGGACGGACCCGAGCCGCAAGCTGGTCACGCCGCGCGTGCTGGCAACGCTCATCACCGTGCCGTTGCTGACGGCGATGGCCGATTTCATCGGGCTGCTGGGGGGTTGCGTGGCGTCAGTGTTTTCCTTGCGGCTGGATGCAGTGACGTTCTGGAGGCGGGCGATCGATGCGCTGGATTTCGCGGATTTGATGCAGGGGTTTTCGAAATCGCTGGTGTACGGGTTCATCCTGGCGACCGTGGGATGCTACAAAGGGCTCACGGTACGAGGAGGCACGCAGGGAGTCGGGCGGGCTACAACGCAGTCGGTGGTCGTTTCGTCGGTGATGATCATCGTCGCCGATCTGTTTCTCACCAAGCTTGCGCTCTATCTGTCCAACAAAATTTTCTGACGTTTCATCGGCCCCGCTCCAGGTATTCGCCAATCTCGCCAGCAGAGCGGCACATTTGCCGCTATAATCGTGGGCAGTTCCGATGAAGAGTGCAGCTGCGCCCGAGAACGGCTCCGCCCCGGTCATCAGTTTCCACAATGTGCACATTGGCTTTGAAGAGGGAGAGATTCTGCGAGGCCTCTCCTTTCTGGCATCGCCGCGCGAAACGGTGGTGCTGCTGGGCGAAACGGGTACCGGAAAGACGCTCACGCTCAAACTCGCGGCCGGTCTGTTGCAACCTACGGGGGGATCGATTGTGATCCTGGAGAAAGAAATTTCCGGGATGGGCGAGCCAGAGCTCCTGAAATTCCGCCGCCAGGTGGGATTCGTGTTCCAGGAAGGCGCGCTGTTTGATTCGATGACGGTTGCGGACAATGTGGCGTATCGGCTGCGTGAGGACGGGGTGGACGAGGAGGAGATCGAGCCGCGGGTGCGCGAAGTGTTGCGGTTCGTCGAACTCGAACATGCGCTCGAGCAGCTTCCCTCGGAACTTTCCGGTGGCATGCGGCGGCGCGTGTCGATTGCCCGGGCGGTTGTAAACCGGCCCCCCATCGTGTTGTACGACTCACCGACGGCGGGACTCGATCCGGTGACGTCGCAGACCATTATCACGCTGATTCTGCGGCTGCGAGACGCATACGGAGTGACCGCGCTGCTGGCCACGCAGCGCCCGCAGGACGGTTTTGCGCTGGCAAATTTTCATTTCGATCCGGAAAGCAAGCGGGTAGTGCGCGGAGAGGCTGAGAGCAATTCGGGGGGCGCGGCCGGCGTTGCGGCAACGCGGTTCATTGTCTTGCGGGAGGGGCGGGTTTATTTTGAAGGAGCACCGGAAGAAATCGCGAATTCGGCGGACCCTTATCTCAAACGGTTTCTGGTGTGAAACTGCGATAGTCTGAAGGCCGGACGGCAAGGAGGGAAGCAGCAATGGCGCTTCGCAAACAGGTGACGTGGTCAGAATTGCGCGTTGGGTTGTTCGTGCTGGTGGGATTGTTCGTGCTCGCGGCGGGGATCTTCTATGTGACAAGCGGGAACCCGCTGGGCGCGAAATACCGGATAAAGACGTATCTGCCGGAAGTTTCCGGGCTTGCGAACGGCGCGCCGGTGCGCCTGGATGGGGTGGAAATTGGAAACGTGGAGGCTATCAGGCTCGTGCCGCGGACAAAGGGAAAAGTACCGGAGAAGAACAAGAATATCGAAGTCGACATGCGCGTCGACAAGCGCTACCAGGGGGATGTTCTGACTGATTCTGCGGCGAGCCTGGTGACGGAAGGATTGCTGGGCAATCGCTACGTGAACGTGACGCGCGGGTTCACGGGCGTGCCGATCGCAGACAACGGCGAAATCCCCGGGGCAGAAGAAAAGGCGATGAAAGAAGTCGTGGAACGCAGCGCGGAACTGCTCGGCAATCTCCAGGCGCTATCGCAGGACGTACGCGATCTTATCGTAGGCGTGAAGCAAGGACAGGGCTCGCTGGGCAAATTGCTGACGGACGAGCAAGCTTACTACCACCTGAACAGCATTCTGGCAAAGGGCGACGCGCTGGTGAGCAATGTGCAGGCTGGGCAGGGCTCGATTGGAAAGCTGGTTGTTTCCGACGAGATGTACAACAAAGTGGACAAGGGGCTGGACAACGTGAACTTGATCCTGGCGGACGTGCGGGCACAAAAGGGAACGTTTGGAAAGCTGATGTACGACCCTACTCTTTATGATGAGGCGAAGAAAGCGATCACGAATGGGAACGCCATGTTCGAGGATGTGCGCGCGGGGAAGGGAACGCTTGGCAAACTGGCGACGGACGACGCGCTCTACACGAAATTGCGGGAGACCAGCGCCAATCTGGCGACGGCATCGGCAAAGCTGAACGAAAATACGACAACTGTCGGAAAACTGTTCTCCGATCCGAAGCTGTATGACAATCTGAGCGGCCTGACGGGTGACATGCGGCTGCTGATCGGGGATTTCCGGCAGAACCCGAAGAGATTCCTGCACATCAAACTCACGATATTCTGATGCCGGACGTTGCTTTGCGAGGCAGGCCGGGGTGTGCTGTAATGCCACTGTAACAATGCAGGCTTATGCTTGGATGACCCATCGATACCTCTAAGAGCTTCATGGAAAATCAGGACATCGCGCAAAAACAGCCGCGCTCCGACGCGGCCAAATCCACACTGCCGCAGCCAGGGCGGCCGGTGCCGAGCCGCGCCTACCCCGGGGCGCTGATAGTCGTGGAAGGCACGGACGGTTCGGGAAAAAGTACGCAGCTATACCTGCTGAAACGCTGGCTGGAAATTGGCGGGTACCGGCTGCATTTTACGGAGTGGAACTCTTCGCCGCTGGTGAAATCGGCGACGCGGCGCGGGAAACAGCGCCGTCTACTGACGCCCACGACGTTTTCGCTTTTGCACGCGGCGGACTTTGCCGACCGGTGCGAGCGGCAAATCATGCCATTGTTGCAAGGCGACTATCTGGTTCTCGCAGACCGCTACATTTACACCGCGTTTGCTCGCGACGCGGCGCGGGGATGCCCTGCACGCTGGCTGAGGAATCTCTACCGGTTCGCGCCTGTGCCGGACATCACGTTTTATTTTCGCGCGCCGCTCGACGTCGCCGTGCATCGCATCTTGAGCGGGCGGCCCAAGCTGAAATTTTATGAAGCGGGAATGGATTTGAGCCTTTCCTACGATCGGTCAGAGAGTTTTCGCCTGTTCCAGGCGCGGATTCTCGAGGAATACGACAAGATGGTGGACTCGGACAACTTCGTGGTGCTCGACGGGACGCTGCCGGTGAACAAACTTCAAAAGCAGATGCGCGACATCGCAGCTTCCAAGATCGACTTGAAGCGGTTCGCGCCCCACGTCGAGGATGCGGGGTGAGCATGGCGGACCCGGAAAAAGAAAAAGAAAAAGAGAAGGAGAAGGAAAAACCGAGCGCGGCATCCACTCCCGCAGCGGCGGACGCGGCCCAGGCCCCCGCCGTTCCCGGCAGCGTGGCTTCCGGTAAGGCGGCGGCACCGGGCGAGGATGGTGCGGCGCAGTTTTTCTATGGCGAAGCCCTTGTGGGTTTTGATCCCAGCGAAATCACGGGAACGCTGATCGTCATTGAAGGGATGGATGGGTCGGGACGTTCCACGCAAATCGCGCTGCTCCAGGAGTGGCTGGAATCGGAAGGGTTTGCGGTGCAAACGAGCGGACTGCGGCGTTCGAATCTTGTGGGGCGGGACATCGATGAACTTCTGGCGAAAAACGCCGTCACGCGGCTGACGCTTGCGCTGATGTACGCGACGGATTTTTTCGATCAGGTCGAGCACCGCATTCTTCCCGCGCTGCGGTCCGGAACGGTGGTGCTCGCGGACCGATTTATTTTCACGTTGATCGCCCGCGGCGTGGTGCGAGGCATCAACCGGGATTACCTGAGCGGGCTCTACGCGATGGCGCTCCGCCCGCACCTGACTTTCTGGCTCAACGTGCACCCCGAGACGGCGTTCGCTCGCGAATTCAAAAAGGCGCAGGCCATCAGCTACTGGGAAGCAGGTCGCGACATGTCGCTCTCGCATGATTTGTACTGGTCGTTTATCCGCTACCAGACGATGATCAAGCGCGAATTCGAAGTGATGGCCAAGCGGCACAGCTTCATCGAACTGGATGGCGAGGCCAACGTTCCCACGGTCAACAAACAACTGCGCCAGCGGATCGGCGAGCAACTCGGTATTCGAACCACAAAATACGCGCCCTCCGCTGCTCTCACTCACCTCTGGCGGTAAATCACAAAATGTCCGAGCCCGTTCACATCGCCGCCATCGACGCGGGCTCAAATGCGCTGCGGCTGTCGGTGGCGCGCGCCTATTCCGCGCTGGACATCGAACCGCTGCACAACGAGCGGTATTCGCTGCGTCTCGGTGAAGGGGTTTTCCTGCGGCACCGGTTCAGCGAAGGAATCTTCAAGAAGAGCGTAAAGGCGTTCCGTCATTTCCGGGAAGTGATGAACGAGTTCGGAGTGACGCGCTACCGGGCAGTGGCGACGAGCGCGTCACGCGAAGCGCGCAACCGCAAAGCCTTCGCGCGGCAGATCAAACGGAAATCGGGCATCGAGCTTGAGGTGATCAGCGCGGCGGAGGAGTCGCGCCTCGGACGCGTGGCCGTTCTTGCGGCCACGGGGCCGGAAACGCAGCCGCGTTGCATCGCGGATCTGGGCGGGGGCAGCCTGGAAATCAGCATTCTGCGTGAACATGCCGT
>Ga0137392_10002649_pt1 | contig 10806 bp, 5 predicted proteins | sample 15con2h34AmetaG_FD_101394 | JGI IMG/M metagenome (GOLD analysis project Ga0137392, IMG submission 101394) | Vadose zone soil microbial communities from Angelo Coast Range Reserve, California, USA - 15con2h3.4A metaG | ecosystem: Environmental > Terrestrial > Soil > Vadose zone > Saprolite... | reverse complement strand
TGCAATGGCCTCGCCGGTTGTCTATTTTGTCCGGCGAGGCCATTTGCCTATCTCCCGTTTCCTCCTCTTTGCCAGCTTGGCGCTTGGGGCTTGTCGATCCCCGGCGCCGGTCCTGACGTCAACGCAACAACAATCACCACAACGTGTTAGCCAAGCTCAGATCATCGCTCGCATTCCTGGCGTGGCGATCCGGCTGCCCGTAAAGGGAGGGACGCCGCAACTCTATCGCCTGCCCCGGCTGACACCGGTGGATGGGGTGCTCCGCGGGAGGTTGCCCCCGGTAGAGCGCGTCGTCGGGCTCGACCCCGAATCCGAATTCCTCTTTGTCACCACCGCAAAGCACCAACTGCTCGGGTTGGATCTCGGCAGCGGTCGCGTCGACACGGTGGCCACGAGCGTCGCGCACGCGGCCCTCGGCCCCGATGGTACGCTCTACGCCGTCGATGACCAACGGCGCGTCGTCTCGCTGTCGCGACGGACGCGCTTCGCGTGGCCGCAGGCACTCACCGCGATGCCGCGCGATCTCTTCGGCTCGACCGATCAGCGATTGGTCGGCGTGATTCCTCAGGATCGATTGCTGGTCGCGGCCCCCGACCAGCCTTCCACGGTGCGTCCGATTGCGGCGGGTGGCGACGTGGCGGCGACGCGGTGGGGCGATCTCGTTGCCGTCGCCAGCGACTCGGGCGTGACCTTCTACGATCCCGTGGCCCGTCGCGATCCCGCTTTTGTGCGCCTCGCCGACCCGCCACGAGCGCTCGCGTTCTCACCTTCCGGTCATCGTATCTATGTGGCGCGTCGCAACGCGCCCGGGTTGGCGGTGATCGATCGCTACGATCGTCGCGAGCTGGATGGCGTCGCGCTGCCGGGGCCCGTTGCCGCATTGCGCGTCGATCCACTCGGCAGGTGGCTGCTCGCGCGACCGACGGTCGGCGACTCCGCGTGGATCGTCGACATGCCGATCAAACAACACACCGGCATCGTGCCGACACAGTGGCAAGCCGATCTGCCGGCAATCTCGCCCGATGGCATGCTGATTTTCCGGCGCGGCGCGGACGTGGTGTCGATGCGCCCCGATTCGCTGACGGAGGTCGGGCGGGTCCAACGCGGCGCGGGGGATCTCTGGGTGCTCTCATCCTGGCTGCCTCGTGGCGTCCCGGCGGCTCCTACAGCCGCCGCAGTGGCGGCGGCGGAAAGCACGGGAACCAGCGCCGAAGGGCCGCTCTACGTGCAGGTATCGACGTCGCAGAATCCGGAGTGGTCCGGCCACCTCGCTGACGACCTCACGCGCGCCGGCCTGGCCGCGCGCGTCCTACCGCCACAGCACCCGGATGAGGGTTATCGCGTGGTGCTCGGTCCCTACTCCACCCGGGAACAGGCCGAAGCGATCGGTCGCAGGCTGGGGCGGCCGTTCTGGATCTACCAGCCCGGACAATGACCACGTACCGGCAGTTGCCACTCTCGCGGCTCGGTCACCTGATCCCACCGCTCGTGGACGGGCAGGCGCTCGTTGCGTTGCTCACGACAACCGCGGACCTCCCCTGGGCCGCGAAAGCGGCGTGGGACATCGCGCGCATCGCGGCGCGCGAGGGACGCCGCGTCGCCCTGGTCGATCTGCATCTCGAGCAGCCCGCGCTCCACGAAATCGTCGGCCTTCAGGCGACGGAGGGCATCGTCGACGCGTTTGAGTACGGCGTCTCGCTGAACAAGGCGGCACACGAAGTCACCGGCGTGTTCTTCATTCCCGCGGGTTCGGACACCGCGCAGGCAAGCGAGCTGTTCGCGCATGACCGCTGGCGTAAACTGCAGGCCGGATTCCGCTCAGAAGGGGCGCTGCTCCTCGCGTTCTTGTCGGAGGCGGGCCTGGCGCAACTCGCGGCCGTGCCGGATGGACTGATCGTGCTCGCGCCCGAGGGATTGAGCGAGACGTTTGTGAATGCGCGCGACATTCCCCTGCTCGGTGTGGTGCGCGATCGTTGGCTACCCTCGAGTGGGAGCCCCCCCCCTTCGGCGCAGCCGGCGTCGCCACCGCGACGCCGCGGCGTTCGTGCGGCGCTCGTGGCGCTCCTCATCGCGGCCTTGGCGGTCGGTGGTTGGGCGCTGCTCGCTGGGGCACGAGAATCGTTCATCGCACCGCCGGCGCCGCCCCCCCCGCTTCGTCCGCTCGCCGCGCCTCCTCGAGTCGCGCCGGAGAAACCGGTTCGACCACCGGCGCAACCGCGTGCGGACACGCTCGGATGGACGGTGCAGCTTGCGGCATACGCGACGCTCGACAAGGCGCTCGCGCACGCAGATCGACTCGCCGCCGACGATGGGCTTGCAGCCCTCGTGACGCCGGTGCCGCAAAGCAACGGCGGTAAGAGTCCTGTTTGGTATCGCGTTTTGGCGGGCTCGTATGCGACGCGCCCGGCAGCCGCCGCCGCGCGCGCCAAGATGTGGCGCCGCGGCATCGTTGCCGAAGGCATCGGCGACCTGCTGCTCGCGCCGTATTCCTATCACGTCCCCACCGGCTCGTCGCTCGATTCGTTGCGCCGGCGCGGGTTGCCGGCGGTGCGCTGGTCCAATGGCAACATCCTGCTCGGTGCATTCGAGGCACCCGAACAAGCGGCATTCACCCAGGCCGCTCTCACACGCGCGCACGTGCGCGCGAACCTTCTCCCCCGTATGGGGCGGGGGACCCCATGAGACTGAGCAGGCTCGAGCTATCGGGCTTCAAATCGTTCGCGGGCTCCGTCGAGTTGCCCTTCGACGAGGGCGTGACGGCGATCGTGGGCCCGAATGGCTGCGGAAAATCCAACATCTCCGATGCGGTGCGCTGGGTGCTCGGCGAGCAGTCGCCGCGACTGCTCCGCGGCGGCAAGATGGAAGACGTGATTTTCCAGGGATCGACCGGCCGCCGGCCGGTGAACGTCGCTGAAGTCTCACTTGTCTTCGACAACTCCGACGGCAGCCTGCCGGTCGCCTATCAGGAAGTCGTGGTCACGCGCCGGTTGTCTCGGTCCGGCCAAAGCGACTATCTGCTGAATCGCTCGCCCGTGCGACTGCGCGACATCCAGGATATGCTGCGCGGCACCGGCCTCGGTGCCGATGCCGCCGTCGTTATGGAAGCGAAGATGATCGAAGCGCTGCTTTCGGAGAAAGCCGAGGAGCGGCGCGCGCTCTTTGAGGAAGCCGCCGGCATCGGGCTGTATCGCGATCGCAAGAAAAGCACCGAGCGTCGCCTCGAAGAAACGGCCGCCGATCTCGCGCGGCTCGAGGATCTGATCGCCGAGGTGCAAACGCAGGTGCGCAGCCTGGCACGGCAGCGCGGCCGCGCCGAGCGCTACGGCAAAATGGTGGAGGAGCGTTTCGGCATCGCGATGACGATCGTGCGGCGCGAGCTCGAAGACTTCGATCTCGCGCTCGGCTCTCTCGGGGTCCGCGCCCGTGAGCTGGGCGAGGCGTTGCCCGCCGCCCGCGCCCGGTTGAGCGATGCCGAGCACCAGCGCGAAGCGCGCGTCCAGGCCCGGCATACCGCCGAAGCGCGCCGGACCGAAGTGGAGCGGCGGCTCGGTGATGCCAAGCTCGAGGTCGGCAGGCTTGAGAGTGATCTCGCCCTCGCGGCAGAGCGGCTCGGAAACGCGGCGCAGCGGCGGCAGACCGCCGCGGAAGAACGCTCGCAAGCCGAACAGCGGGCGACGCGTGCGCTACGCGAGCATGACGCCGCCGAAGTCGAGCGCGCGGCTGCGCAGCGCGACCTCGCGGCCGTGCACGGGGAGCTGACCGCGCGCACGGGCGACGAAAACGACGTGCGCGGCCGGCTCACCGCCGAGCGCGCGGCCGTGCGCGAGCTGGAAGAGGCGCTGCAACGGCGGGCGGACAGCTCCCGTGCCCTCGAGCTCGAGGGAGCCGCGCTCGATCGCGAGCGGAGTGAGCTGCGCGAGCAACTGGCATTGGCGACCGCAGAGCGGCAGGACCGCGAAGCCGCCGCACATGAATCGGCACGGCAGGCTGAAGCAGCCATGCAGCGCGTCGCGCGGGACGCGCATGCCGCGGTTCGGGCCGTCGAAGCCTTGCAGCACGCGCGCCGGCACGTCGCGGCGTTGCAGGAGCAAGAGATGAGTGCCCGGTCCGCCCGCCGGCAGGCGGAGGCCGCGCTGGCGCAGCTCGAGGCACGTCGCGACGCGCTGACCGAGCTCGATCGCGAACACGTCGGTCTCGCGCCCGGCGCACAGGCGCTGCTCAAGGCTCGCCTGGACGGGGAGGGGGGGGGGGTCCTCGGCCCGCTCGCCGACTTCGTCCGGACAAGTCGTCGTGACGCCGAGTTGGCCGAGCGGCTGCTCGGGGAATGGCTCCATGCCGTGCTGGTGCGCGATGCGTCAGTCATCGAAGCGATTCGCGCCTGGCACGCAGAAACCCAGCCTGGTCCGCTTGTCCTGCTCCCCTGCGTCCCTGGCCCGCGGCTTGCCGCCGACGGTCATCCGCTGAAGGACGAGCTGCGCGTCGATGGACCCGCGGCCGCGTGGGTGCGCGCGCTCCTCGCCGGACACGAAGTGCTTGGCGCGGGCGCGCTGCGTCGCGCGAATGGCGCCGTCTTCCTCGACAGCGGGGCCACGGCAACGGGCGGACCGCTGCAGCGGCGTGCCGAGCTCGAAGCGCTCGAGAAGGAAGTACGCGACGCTGAGGCGAATCGCGATCGGGCCCGCGCGACGGAAGAATCGACGATCACAGAGCTAGCCGCGGCCGAAGCGACGTTAGCAAACGCTGGCCACGCGGCGGAACAGGCGCGCCGCACCGAGCTCGAAGCGGGAGCCGAAAAGGGCGAAGCGGATCGCGGGCTGATTCACGCGCGCCGCCAAGCCGAGGAGGCGGTGGCTCACGTCGATCGTCTCACGCGCCGGCTCAGCGAAGTCGAGACCAGACTGAGCGCGCTCCAGGCGGAGCTACAGGAACGAGAAATCGAACGCGTCCGATCTGCCGAGCAGCTCGGCGCGGAGCGCGCGGGGCTCGCTGACCTCGAGGCGCAGCAGGAGGCGGCTCGGGAGCAGCGGGTGCGCTGGCAAGTAGAAGCGGCACAGGTGGAGGCGAGACTCGCCGCGGCGTCTGAACGGGCAAGCCGGGCCAATGCGGATGCGACGGCCTCGCGCGAGCAAGCCACGGCGCGGGCCGAGGAAATCGCGCGCATCGACGGGGAGAGCACGTCGCTCACGACGCAGCGCGCCCAATGGGAAGACACGTTACAGGAGCGCCGCCTTTCCGTGACGGAGCTCGAAACGGCGTCGAAAGACGCCGAAGCCAACGTCGGCATGACCGAGGACGATCTCGGCCAGGCGGAAGGAGCGCTCGATCAGGCGCGAAAGGCGCTGGCCGCGCTGGGCGAAGAAGAACATCGCCTCCAGCTCGAGCGGACCGAGGTCGAGGGGCGCAAGCGCGGGCTCGTCGAGCGCGTTGAAACCGAATGGCGCAAGCCGCTCGACAAGCTCCTCGCCGACGCGCCCGAGGTGCCGGGCGATCTCGAATGGCTGCGCGAGGAGAACGAGCGGTTGCGTGGCGCCATCGACGCCGTCGGCCCCGTGAACGCGCTGGCCGTCGAGGAACACGCCGAGGAGACCAAGCGCCTCGACTTTCTCATGACGCAGCGCGACGACCTCGTTGCCGCCCGCAATTCGCTGCAGCAAGCGGCCCGGGAGATCGACCAAACGGCCAAGACGATGTTCCTCGAGTCCTTCGGCAAGGTCCGCGACCACTTCCGCTCCGTCTTCCAGACGCTGTTCGGCGGCGGTGAATGCGACGTCCGGCTGGCCAACGAGGACGAGCCACTCGAGAGCGAAATCGAGATCCACGCCGCACCGCGCGGCAAACGGACGCAGCGGATTCATCTGCTTTCGTCCGGCGAGCGGACGCTCGTGGCGGTGTCGCTTCTCTTTGCCATCTTCCTCGCCAAGCCAAGCCCGTTCTGCCTGCTCGACGAGGTGGACGCGCCGCTCGACGACGCGAACGTCGGCCGCTATGTGCGCCTGCTGGCGGAATTCAAAGAACAGACGCAATTCATCGTCATCACACACAACCCGCGAACCATGCAAGCGGCCGACGCCGTATACGGCGTCACGATGCAAGAGCCGGGCGTATCGACCATCGTCGGGGTGCGCCTCGGCCAGATGGAACCCGTCTAGCGTTCGTTCCCCTTTCCATGCGGCGGCTGCTATGGCTCGCGTTCCTGCCCGCTGGACTCGCGGCGCAGGGGCCCCCCCCGTCTGTCGCGCCGGTGTTCGCGCGCGTCTGGCAACGCGCACAGGACACAACCGTCTCCGTCTGGTTGTTCGCGCGACCGGGCGTGTCGCTTGAGACAGTCAGTGACCGAGCGAGCGCACTCGGCGCGCGCGTCCGTGTAAAGAGTCGGTGGCTCCACGCCATCAGCGCGGATGCCCCGACGTCGGCGCTGCGCGTGCTCGCACAAGATCGCGACCTGCGCCGCATACAGCCGCTGGGCCGGTTTCGACTCCGCGCACCAACGCCAGGACGCCCAAGCCCTCCCATCGAGCTGGCGCCACCCATCGTCTTGGCGGCGGCCGCGCCGGGCGACACGTGCGGTGTCTCGCCGGGCGACGATCCGGTCCTTGGCCCTTCCGAGATGCCGTATCGTCAACTGCATCTCCGGCCACTCACCGATCGCGGCGTCGATGCGACCGGCGTGCGGATCCTGATCCTCGACACCGGCTTCAACACATTGAATCCCGCGTTCACCGGCGTCACCATCACGGCGCAACACGATTTCGTGTTCGGCGACTCCATCGTGCGGGACGAACCCGGCAAGGACGTGGCCGGTGCCCAGTTCCACGGCACCGCCACGTGGTCGTTGTTCGCCGGCAACGTCCCCGGCCGGCTTCGTGGCATTGCGCGTGGCGCGCGGTTCCTGCTCGCGAAGACGGAGGATGTCCGCAGCGAAACACGGGTCGAGGAGGACAATTACGTCGCGGCGCTGCAATGGGCGGACTCGATCGGCGTCGACATCGCATCGTCGAGCCTCGCGTACCTCGTCTTCGACAATGGGTTCAGCTACACCCCGTCGCAGCTGAACGGCGACGTGGCGGTGACGAGCGTCGCCGCGGAACAGGCGGCGCAGCGTGGCATCCTCCTGGTCACGGCCGTGGGCAACGAGGGCCCTGGCTTCCGATCGGAGTGGACTCCCGCTGATGCCGATTCTGTCCTTTCGATCGGCGCGGAAGACTCACTCGGCACGATCGCGTTCTTCTCGTCGCGCGGCCCGACCGCCGACGGGCGTCTCAAACCCGACTTCACCGCGCCGGGCGTCGCGGTGTGTGTCGTGACCGACACGGGTCAGGTCCGCCGGCTCAACGGCACATCGTTCTCGACCCCGCTCATCGCCGCCAGCGCCGCCCTGATGAAGCAGCTATATCCTACGCTCGCACCGATGCGGATCCGCGATGCGTTCCGCAGCGTGGGGAACCATCGCGCAAAACCGGATTCCACGTACGGCTGGGGACGCCCCGACATCACCGCGGCAGCAGCCTTCCCCAATGGCGTGACGCCGACGGCGCCGCTGCCGAACGCTGGTCCGCTCACATCGATCACGCCGACGTTTTCCTGGGATGTGGGAACGGTTGACCCTACCGTCGGACCGATCACGTATCACTTGCGCGTCGCGCGCGACAGCGGGTTCGCGACGTCGCTCGTCGATACATCGCTGACAATCGAGAGCTATCTCCTGCGCAAACCGGTCAAGCCCGGTGCGCCGCTTTTCTGGCGGGTCGATGCGCACGCCGCCATCGGCGAGTCGGCGTCTAGCGGCAATGTCGGGCCGATCATCGTGCCCCCGTGGGCGACGCTGACCTCCCTCAGCAGCCCGGCCGGCTCGGTCACCGACTCCGCGCAGCCTACGCTCACGTGGCACTCGCCACAGCTGGTATCGCCACCAGGACCGTTGACGTTCGATCTCTCCGTGCAACGGGTTTCTGCGGGCACGTTCGACTATGCAGCCGCGGGCCTGACTGATACGATTTTCAGGATACCCGCGCTGCTCGAACGGAACACGGCCTACCGGTGGCAAGTCGTCGTTCATGCCGGAAGCGATACCAGCCTGGTCCGCAGCCAGGGGTCTTTTCTCATCGTGGACGGCGGAATGCCGACGTCGACGTTACTCTACCAGAACTTCCCGAACCCCTTCCCCACGGCGGGCCGCGATTCGACCTGCCTCTGGTTCGACGTCGCGACGACCAGCGTCGTGACGTTGGACATCCTGGATCTGCGCGGCAATCCGGTGCGCCGTTTCATTCCAGGTCCCGATTTTCCGGCTATTCTTCCCGCCGGGCGTTACGGCCGCGGCCCCGCGGGCGGGACCGGCATTTGTGACCCGCACCTGATGTGGGATGGTCGTGCGGACGATGGGCACCTGTTGCCGCCGGGCGTGTATCTCGCCAAGCTCAAGGCGCCTGGGTTGCTGGAATTCAAGCGAATCGTCTTTCGGGGAAAATGAGCATGGAACTCGTTACGGTCGGCACAGGAACGGTCGCACCATCCGCCCGCCGTACGGCGGCCTGTCACTGGGTGAGCCGCGGGGATCTGCGCGTGCTGCTCGACTGTGGCGCCGGGTCGCTCCACCGGCTCGCCGAGTTCGGACTGCCCTGGTATCAAGTGAGCCACGTCATCGTTTCGCACTTCCATCCGGACCACTGGGGTGAGTTACCGATGCTCGTGTATGCGCTGAAGTACACGACGCAGCCGGCGCGCCGGGAGCCGCTCGTGATTCTCGGACCGCCAGGAGTGGTGCAGCTTCTCCGCACGCTGGCCGAGGGGTACGGCGAGTGGTTGCTCGATCCTGGCTTCCCAATCGGGATTCTCGACGTGCGGGACGGCGAGCCGTTCCCGCTCAACGCCGACGTGAACCTCGAGACGTTCCCCGTCCCGCACACGACCGAGAGTGTGGCGATCTCGCTGACCGCGCCGGAGGGGCGTCTCGTCTATACCGGTGATACCGGTCCCAGCTCGGAGCTGGGGCGCTGGGCGTCACGCTGCGACATCCTGCTCGCGGAGTGCTCGCTGCCGGAGTCGATGGCGATGGACATCCATCTGACCCCCGAGCGTGCCGGCGACCTCGCCAAAGAGGCCGAGGCAAAGCGTCTAGTCTTGACGCACTTCTATCCCCCGGTAGAAGATTCGAACCCGGCTCAACTTGCCGGAAAGCGCTTTAAGGGACCGGTCACGGCCGCGAAGGACGGCGACCGGTTCACCATTGGAGACGGGAGACCTTAGGTGTGCTGATCGTGATGCGGCACGGCGCAACGCGCGACGAAGTCGACAAAGTCGTCTCCGTCATACAGGAGATGGGCTATCAAGCGCGCCCCATGCCCGGCGTTCAGCGCATGGCGGTGGGCCTCGTCGGGAACGATGGCCGCGTCGATGCCTCGCGCCTCGAAGGATTGCCCGGCGTCCAGGAAGTCATTCATGTCACCAAACCGTACAAGCAGGTGAGCCGGGAATGGAAGAACGAACCGACCATCGTGCGGTTGGCGGGCGGTGTTGCGGTGGGCGGCACGGAGGTCGTCGCGATCGCCGGTCCCTGCTCGGTCGAGAGCGAGCGCCAGATCGTCGAGGCGGCGCGACAGGTCAAGGAAGCCGGCGCGGTCATTCTCAGAGGCGGCGCGTGGAAGCCCCGCAGCTCTCCCTATTCGTTCCAGGGACTCGGCAAACCAGGACTCCGTCTCCTCGCCAAGGCGCGTGAGGAAACCGGCCTGCTGGTTTGCACCGAGGCGATGGACGAGAACGGACTCGGCTGGGTCGCCGAGATGGCCGACATCGTGCAGATCGGCGCGCGGAACATGCAAAATTTCTCGCTGCTCAAACTCGCGGGTCGCTGCGGGAAGCCCGTGCTGCTCAAGCGCGGCATCAGCGCGACCGTTACGGAATTATTGCTCTCCGCCGAATACCTGCTTGCCGAGGGGAATCACGAAGTCATCCTGTGCGAGCGCGGCGTGCGGAGCTTCGATACCGCGACCCGCAATCTCTTCGATCTCACGGTCATTCCGGTGGTGCACAAGCTCTCGCATCTGCCGATCATCGCCGATCCGTCCCATGGCACCGGCTTGCGCGATAAGGTGATCCCGATGGCCCGCGCGGCGGTCGCCGCGGGCGCGGACGGCATCATCGTGGAAGTGCACCCGAATCCCGAGGAAGCGCTCTCCGACGGCGCGCAGTCGCTGTACCCCGACCAGTTCATGCAGCTGATGCGTGAGGTCCGAATTATCGCTGAGGCGATTGGGCGTCGGGTGGCGGAACCGGCGGCGGTGAGCGCGTGAAAGCTGGAACGATGGAACGTTGGAATGTTGGAATGATCACATTGATGGCACTCATTCCATCATTCCATCATTCCCTTCCGCAAGATCCCACACCGATCCTGGACCGCGCATCGGCAACATTCGATACCGTCCGCACGCTCCAAGCCGATTTCGTCCAGGTCGTCGACAATCCCATGATCGGAGATCCGGATACGACGCGCGGCCGGCTGTATCAGCGGCGCCCCGGCTACTTCGCCATGCGATTCACGGAGCCGAAGGACGACCGGATCGTGGCCGACGGCCGGCATCTCTGGCTGTACACGCCGAGCACGACGCCTGGTCAGGTGATTCGTTCAGCGATTCCGGGAACGGGAACGACGGGGCCCAATCTCATCGGACAATTCGTCGAGCATCCGCGCGAACGCTACGACTCCCGCTACGTCCGCGCCGACTCGATCTTCGACGGCTTCGTCGATGTCATCACGCTGACACCGCGTTCTAAAGACTTGGGGTATTCGGAAGCCACGGTGTGGATTGC
>Ga0137392_10002646_pt1 | contig 10813 bp, 9 predicted proteins | sample 15con2h34AmetaG_FD_101394 | JGI IMG/M metagenome (GOLD analysis project Ga0137392, IMG submission 101394) | Vadose zone soil microbial communities from Angelo Coast Range Reserve, California, USA - 15con2h3.4A metaG | ecosystem: Environmental > Terrestrial > Soil > Vadose zone > Saprolite... | reverse complement strand
GGCGGCGACCCCGTTGTGGACGACGCCCCAGACGTCGCAGAGGACGACGTCGTAGCCGGAGGCAAGCGTGGCGAAGCGACGGAGGAGCATCAGATGTCAGAGGACGGACGACAGACGACAGACGACAGATATCAGAGGGGAGATGTCCGAGGAATATCCGTGCCGTTCATCCGTCCTCCGTTGTCCGCCGTCCGTCATCTGGACCGCGCGAGCTTCGTAAGCGCGCTGATCCGCTCGCTCCGCGTCGCCTCGGCGGCGGGGGGCTGCGCGCTGCGCCCGGCCGCGGTCGCCGGCGGGGCGGGGTCCGCGGCGGCATCGCGCGCCACCACGTCGGCGCGCTCCGCGAGCCCCTGCAGCGCCTCCGCGCGCACCGGCCGCGGCGGCGAGAACAGGAAGCCCTGGCCGAAGCGCACGTCGTAATCGAGCAGGTCGACGACGCTGCCCTCGCTCTCGATCCGCTCGGCGATCAGGTCGATGCCGAACCGGCCGAGCAGGTCGGAGAGGTCGGCGGGATGGATGTCGCTCGCGGCGGTGCCGCCGCGATTGAGCAGCAGGGCGGCCTGCACCTTGATGAAGCGGAAGCCGCGATCGGCGAGCTCGCGCGGCTCGATGCGCAGATCGGCGACGTTGTCGAGCGAGAAGCGGTAGCCGCGGTCGGCCAGCGCCGCCAGGCTCTCGTGCTCGATCGGCCCCATGGCGCGCACCGCGCCCTGCGCGAATTCCAGCACCAGCGACGGCGCGATCGCGCGGTTGGCGTCCATGAACTCGAGGAGCTGCGTGAAGTACGCGGAATCGGTCAGCGTCGACGCCGACAGATTGCAGAACAGGCCGATGTCGCGGTTCTTGAGCAGCAGCCGCCGGGTCACCTGGACGCAGCGGAAGATCACGAGATTGTCGATCCTCGGCATCAATCCGCCGCTCTCGGCCTGGGGAATGAAGTCGGCCGCGTGCACGACCTCGCCGCTCTCGTTGCGCAGCCGCGACATCGCCTCGTAGTAGCGCACCTTGCGCTGCGGCAGCGTCACGATCGGCTGCAGATAGAGATCGACGCGATTGGCGTCGATGGCGCTGCGGATCGACGCCAGCGCCGCCTCCTGCGCGCGGGCATCGGGCGCGGTGGCGACAGCGGCGGGCGGCGCCGGCGGAGGCTCGGGCGCGATTTCGGGTTGCGGCGCGGGCTTCGGTTCGGGCTTGGGCTCTGGCGCGGAGGGGGGCTCTTCCGCAGGCACGGCTTCGGCCGCCGCGGGGGTCGCCGCCGCCAGGCGCTGTGCCAGCGCCTCGGCCGCGAGCACGCCGGCCGGCGGCGGCGCCGGCGCCGGCGGAGGAACCGGCACGCGCGCCAGCGCGTCGAGGGTCACCTGGTGGTCGGCGACCGTGTCGGCGAGCTGCGTGAGCAGCGTGCCGAGCTCGCCGATCTCGAGGGTGAGCGGATCGGTTGCCGCCCGCGTGTGGTCGACGGCGGCCTCGATCCGGCTCTCGAGCGCGGCGAGGCGCCGCCCGAAATCGCCGACCTGGCGCGCCAGCTCGGCGACCCCGCCCGAGAGGTCGGCGAGCTGGCGGCCGAGCGCGGCGCGCGCGCCGATGCGGGTCGCGACCGTGTTGTAGAGGGCGAGCGCGGTCAGCGCGGCGATGCCGACGCCGGTGGCCTCGGCCGCGCCGACGCCGAAATAGAAATGGACGATCGCGCCGGCGGAGCCCGCGATGATCACCATGCAGACTGCGACGAAGATGGCACCAAGACGCATCGGGATGGTCCGATCGCCGGCGGGTTCCGCAGGCTGCGCAAGTCGGGCAGGCCCGCCTTGCGCCGCGGCCTGATTCGCTGGCGTGACCGCACTCTTCATGACAAGACGGCCGCGCGCAAGCGATCTTGCGGCGCACCGGGGCCGGCGGTGAATAGCGGGCGGCCGCCGCCGCGGCCTATCGCACGTGTCGGTCAGGAGAGATCAGCGCGGCGGCAGACTCGGTCTGCTCCCTCTCCCCGCTCTTCGCGGGGAGAGGGAGTCCCACCGAGCTTGTGGCCCCATTGTGCATCGATCTCACCGAAACGCCGCCTATCCCGGTCGGGCCGCCGGCCGCTATAAGGGCCGCCGGTATTCTCGAGCGAGGGCCTCCGCCGCGTCGATGTCGGGATTGATCGCCTTGATCGAGCGCCGCCCGCGGGCGGCCTTTGCCTCGTTCCTCGCCCTGCATTGTCTCGTCTGGACGGCGCTGCCGACGCTGCTCTATCCCAACCTCCCGCTCGACCTCATCGAGGCCCTGACCTATGGCCGCGAATGGCAGCTCGGCTACGACAAGCTGCCGCCGCTGCCCTGGTGGCTGATCGAGGCCGTCCACCAGGCGGTGGGGATCGACGCCGCCTATTACGCCTTGGCGCAGGCGGCGGTGGTCGCCGCGTTCGCGGCGGTCTGGCTGACCGCGCGCCCACTCGTCGGCCCGCTCGGCGCGCTCGTTGCCGTCCTCATCCTCGACGGCCTGCACTACTTCCATTTCACCGCCGCCAAGTTCAATCACGACGTGATCGAGCTGCCGCTCTGGGGGCTCGCCGGCTACGCCTTCCATGCCTCCCTCAAGCGCGGGCGGCTCGCCCACTGGCTGCTGCTCGGGCTCGCCATCGGCCTCGCGCTGTGGGCGAAATATTTCGTGGTCGTGCTGGCGGCGCCGCTCGCCTTGTTCCTCCTCCTCGACCGCGACGCGCGGGCGGCGCTGGCGACGCCGGGCCCCTGGATCGCGCTCGCCGTCGCGCTCGCCGTCATGGCGCCGCACCTCGTCTGGCTCGTGCGCAACGATTTCCTGCCCTTCGCCTATGCCAGCGCCCGCGCGGCGCCCTCGCGCGGGCTGCTCGACCACGTCCTCCATCCGGGGGTGTTCGCGCTCGCGCAATTGGCGGCGCTGCTGCCGGCGCTGTTGATCGCCGGCGCGTTGATCTGGCCGCGGCCGAAGGCTCCGGTCGCCGCCACCGCCGACGCCTTCGACCGCCGGATCGTGACGCTGCTGGCGTTCGGGCCGGCGGCGGCGACGCTCGCTCTGTCGGCGGTCAGCGGGCGCGGCACCATCGCCATGTGGGGCTATCCGCTCTGGCTGTTCCTCGGCCTCTTCATCGTGCTGGCCGCCCGTGCCGCGCTCGACCGCGCCCGGCTCGCCCGCGTCGCCGGGGCCTGGGCGGCGGTGTTCGTGCTGTTCGCGCTCGCCTTCATCGCCAGCTATGCGGTGCTGCCCGGCCTCGATCACCGCTACCGCGCGGTATTCTATCCCGGCGAGGCGCTCGCCGACGAGCTCTCGCGGCGCTTCCGGGCCGCGACCGGAGAGCCGCTCGCCTATGTCATCGGCAGCATGTGGGACGGCGGCAACGTCGCCCATTACGCCCGCGAGCAGCCGCGCGTGCTGATCGACGGCAACCCGCGCCGGGCGCCCTGGATCGACCTCGGCGACCTGCGCAGCAAGGGCGCGGTGGTGGTGTGGACCGCCGGCGATCCCGCCGTGATGCCGGTCGAGCTGCGCACGGTCGGCGGCGACGCCCAGGTCCAGCCGCCGTTCACGCTGCCGTTCCGGCGCGGCGACCACGTGCTCACCGTCGGCTGGGCGATCTTGCGGCCGCAGCCGGCGTTCGCGGAGATCGGTGGGACGCGCCCAGGACCCGGAGGGTTGACAGGGCGTATTAATTAACAATATTGTTAATTAACCCCAAGCATCAATCCGGCGGCGGACAGGGAATGGAGACGACGATGACGGCGCACAGGATCGTATCGCGTGCCGAATGGGTGAAGGAGCGCGTCAAGCACCTCGCCAACGAGAAGGCGTTCACCCGCGCGCGCGACGCGCTCAGCGCCGAGCGCCGCGACCTGCCCTGGGTCAAGATCGGGGACTACGTCTTCGACGGGCCGTCCGGCAAGGTGCGGCTCGGCGATCTGTTTCGAGGGAAATCGCAGCTCATCGTCTACCACCTCATGTTCCACCCGGACTGGAACGCGGCGTGCAAGAGCTGCTCGTTCTGGGCCGACAATTTCGAGCGCATCGGCGTCCATCTGCGCGCCCGCGATACCAACCTCGTGGCGGTGTCGCGCGCCCCGCTCGCCAAGATCGACGCGTTCAAGCAGCGGATGGGCTGGACCTTCGAATGGGTCTCCTGCGGCGGCGATGCGCCGTTCAATCGCGATTTCGGCGCGTATTTGTCGAAGGAGGATTTGGCGAAGGAAGGCAACAATTCAAATTACGGCACGCGCCGCTTCGACATCGAGGACGTGCCGGTTGTCAGCGTGTTCTTCCGGGACCCCGACGGGACGATCTATCACACCTATTCGACCTATTCGCGCGGCCTCGACATGGTCAACGGCGCCTATCACTACCTCGACATCACGCCCAAGGGCCGCGACGAGGCGGCGCTGCCGTACCACATGGAGTGGGTGCGGCTGCGCGACGAATATCCCGGGGACTGAGCGTCTTCCGGGGAGCGCGCTTCGTGAGGTTGACGCACAGCGGTGCCGCGCACTCGGTGCGCTCCCTCTCCCCGCTTGCAACCGAACTCGGGTTTACCCGAGTTCGGTCACTTAATGACTGGCCGAAGTCGGATATATCCGACTTCGGCTGAGAGGGTTGGGGTGAGGGGGGACTCACCACGGCCTGAGTGTCGAAAGGAGCCCCTCACCCCCGCCCTCTCCCCGTGAAGAACGGGAAGAGGGAGCGCACCGAGCTTGCCGCTGCAGCTGAATCCACGTCACCGTTACGCCACCGCCTTGATCACGCTCGCGACCTTGCCGAAGATCTCCTCGATCTCGCGCTCGGTCACGATCAGCGGCGGGGTGAGCGCGATGGTCTCGCCGGTGATGCGGACCATGAGATCCTGCTCGTTGAACGCCTTCACCATCGCGTCGTAGGCGCGCCGGCCGACGGCGTCGGGGCGCGAGGCGAGGTCGATGCCGGCGGTGAGCCCGACGCAGCGGATGTCGAGCACGTTCGGCAGTCCCCTGAGCGTCATCGCCGCCTCCGCCCAGATGGGCTCGAGCTTCTTCGCGCGCTCGAACAGCGCTTCGTCGCGGTAGAGGTCGAGGGTGGCGAGCCCGGCGGCGCAGGCGAGCGGGTGCGCCGAATAGGTATAGCCGTGGAACAGCTCGACGACGTGCTCGGGGCCGCGCATGAAGGCGTCGTGGATCGGCTTGCGCACGATCACGCCGCCCATCGGCACGGCGCCCGAGGTGATGCCCTTGGCGAAGGTGATCATGTCGGGGACGACGCCGTAGCGCTCGGCGGCGAAGGCGTGGCCGAGCCGGCCGAAGCCGGTGATGACCTCGTCGAAGATCAGGATCAGCCCGTATTTGTCGCAGATCGCGCGCAGCCGCTCGAGGTAGCCCTTGGGCGCGGGAATGACGCCGGTCGACCCCGCCATCGGCTCGACGATGACCGCGGCGATGGTCGAGGCGTCGTGCAGCGCGACGATGCGCTCGAGATCGTCGGCCAGATGCGCGCCCCAGTCCGGCTCGCCCTTGCTGAACGCCTGCCGCTCGCGATTGTAGGTCGCCGGCAGGTGATCGACGCCGGCAAGGAGCGCGCCGAAGAATTTTCGGTTGTTGACGATGCCACCGACCGAGATGCCGCCGAAGCCGACGCCGTGATAGCCGCGCTCGCGCCCGATCAGCCGGGTGCGCGCGCCATCGCCACGCACGTTGTGGAAGGCGAGCGCGATCTTGAGCGCGGTGTCGACCGCCTCCGAGCCCGAATTGCAGAAGAACACGTGGTCGAGGTCGCCGGGGGCGAGCGCCGCCACCCGGCTCGCCAGCTCGAACGCTTTGGGATGGGCAAATTGAAAGGCCGGCGCGTAGTCGAGCTCGGCCGCCTGCGCGCGGATCGCCGCGACGATCGGCGCGCGGTTGTGCCCGGCATTGGTGCACCACATGCCGGCGATGCCGTCGAGCACGGCGCGGCCGTCGGGCGTGTAGTAGTGCATGTCCTTGGCGCGCGCGATCAGGCGCGGCGCGGCCTTGAACGCGCGGTTGGGCGTGAACGGAATCCAATAGGCCGCGAGATCGTTGGGGACGGCGATGGCTGCTGCTTGTGCCGACGGCATGGATGCTTTCCTTCGTTTGCTGACACGTCCCTTGCCGCTCCGCGATGCGGCTGCTACCAACCCCGCGCCTCCTGAATTTAGACCGAAATGGCCGACAAACCCAGCAAGACCAACCGGCCGAAGGCGCGGCTGCCGCGCGGGCTCGCCGATCGCTCGCCGGTCGAGATCGCGGCGACGCGAAAAATGCTCGCGCAGATCTGCGCGGTGTTCGAGCGCTACGGCTTCGAGCCGCTGGAGACGCCGGCGATCGAGTATACCGACGCGCTCGGAAAATTCCTGCCCGACCAGGACCGGCCGAACGAGGGCGTGTTCTCGTTCCAGGACGACGACGAGCAGTGGCTCTCGCTCCGCTACGACCTGACCGCGCCGCTCGCGCGCCACGTGGCGGAGAATTTCGACGCGCTGCCCAAGCCCTATCGCAGCTACCGCGAGGGCTTCGTGTTCCGCAACGAGAAGCCGGGCCCCGGGCGCTTCCGCCAGTTCATGCAGTTCGACGCCGACACCGTCGGCTCGGCGTCCCCCGCCGCAGACGCCGAAATCTGCATGCTGGCGGCAGATACGATGGAGGCATTGGGCATCAAGCGCGGTGACTATGTAGTGAAGGTAAATAATCGCAAGGTAATCGATGGGGTGCTCGACTCGATCGGGCTTGGCGGAGAGGCGAATGTCGGCAAGCGGCTCACTGTTTTACGTGCGGTCGATAAGCATGATCGTCTAGGGCTCGAAGGTGTGAGACAACTATTGGGCGCAGGGAGGAGGGATGAAAGCGGGGACTTCACAAGAGGAGCAGGGCTTGCTTTGGAGCAGATTGAGCGCGTGCTCATGTACATCAATTCCGGATATCAAGAGGGACGGGACAATAAGAAGATCATCGATACGCTACGTTTGGACTTCGGAACAAACGCATTGGCTGAGCAAGGACTCTTGGAGCTGGAGCAAATTTCGAACCTTTGTCCTTGGGCTCAAATTCTCGTTTCTTCATCAGTCGTCCGGGGACTCGAATATTACACGGGCACGGTCTACGAGGTTGAGTTGACCTTTCCGATCGAAGGCGAAGACGGAAAGCCCATCCGTTTCGGCTCCGTCGGCGGCGGCGGGCGCTACGATGGTCTGGTTGCGCGCTTTCGCGGAGAGTCGGTACCGGCAACGGGCATCTCTATCGGCGTGTCGCGATTGCTGGCGGCGTTGCAGCACCTCGGCAAGATCGAGACCAAGCCCGAACCCGGCCCGGTCGTGGTCACCGTCTTCGACAAGGAGCGCATCGCCGACTATCAGAAGATGGTCGCGACGTTGCGCAATGCCGGCATCCGCGCCGAGCTCTATCTCGGCTCCGGCAAGATGGGACCGCAGCTCAAATACGCCGACCGGCGCGGCTCGCCCTGCGTGATCATCCAGGGCGGCGACGAGAAGGCGAAGGGCGAGGTGCAGGTCAAGGACCTGATCGAAGGCGCCAAGGCCGCCGCCGCGATCGCCTCCAACCGGGAATGGCGCGAAAGCCGTCCCGCGCAGTTCGCGATCAGCGAGGACAAGCTCGTCGACGCGGTGCGCGAGGTGCTCGCCCGTCACGGCGTGAGCTGGTCGTAGCGAACGACACGGCCATCGAGCCCGTCACCCTGAGGTGCGAGCCCGTCTTCGGGCGAGCCTCGAAGGGCCTGCCCCCGCGAAAGCGGGGGGCGACGGCCCGGATCGGGGCCGATCATCCTTCGAGGGCCTCGCTTCGCTCGGCCGCCTCAGGATGACGGGGGAGAGAGGAGAGCTTTGGCGTCAGAGCAGCGGGCCGATTGGGGTCGTCCGCCGCGACGCTTGGAAAGCCGCTCGATCCTCGACCAATCGCCCTTGCCCGTCACGATGTGAGATGGCCGTAGCGAACGACACGGTCATCGAACCCGTCACCCTGAGGTGCGAGCCCGTCTTCGGGCGAGCCATCGCAAGTCGGCTGTAGCCGACTTGCGGACTCGAGGTGCCGATCTCGGGTAAACCCGAGATCGGTGGACGACGGCCCTTGCTTCGAAGCCGTCACCGCTTCTTCCTCAGCCGCACGCCGGGCGCGTCGCCGTCGATGAATTCGACGCCCGCCGTCTCGAGCGCGCGTTGGATTTTTCGCAGCGTTTCCGCGTAACCGCCGGACTGCCCGGTCTCGATCCGCGAAATGGTCAGGGCCGATACTTTTGCCATCTTGGCGAGGTCGCGAAGGCTAATGTCGAGCGCGGCCCGCCCCATGCGGATTTGATCGCCAGATATCATAAAATAATCGGCCATGTTGACAAATTCATCGGCCTGTGCTCTCCTCTTGAACCTATTCCGATTCCTTGCATGGGGACAATGCCATGCCGGGCCGCTCTCGCGCACCGGGCAAGCGCTCGCGCGCGCGTACTCCCGCCAAGCCTGCGGCGAAGATCCACGACCTCGTCTTCGACATGGAGGTGCCGCTGAACGAGGCGATCGATCACGTGGTCGCGCTGCGCCTCATCGGCTGCGGCCTGACGACGCTCGACAGGGAGAACGGCCGCGCCATCGTCACCACTTCCTGGGCGGCGTCGCAGCAGCTCGATGCGCTCAAGGACATTTGGTACCGAATGCTTCCCCGCTCCCATCGTCCCCGGCGCACCTGAACGCTGCGAGCCTCGGCACGACCGTGCTCGCGCTTTCGACCGATGCTCGATGCGCATGCGGGCCATCGCGCGCCGACAGCGGAGCGGATAAATGTACGCCCGGACGGGTCGTCCCCGCGAAAGCGGGGACCCAGTAACCTAGCCCTGGTCACTTCGGGTGTCGGGAGCCCTGCGCGCGTCCCGCCGCTCGCTCGGCGAGGCGTTCGTAGTCGTGCGCGATCCTGAGCATCGCTTCCTTCGACTGCGGGTCCTTCATTTGCTCGGCGAGGGCGCGCGCCTCCTCTGCGCGCTTGCGCCAGTGCTCCGGGTCATTGATGAAGGCCTGCGACATCGGGAAACTGCCTGGAGCGTCACCTCGCCGGCTTGCGCTGCGAGGTCGGCTGGGCGCAGTGCAGCAGCGCGCCGTCGCGCAGGCGGCGCCAGTCGCGCTCGCCATGCCGGGCCTGCTCGATGATGTATTTCGCGATCGTCTCGCGCATCGCCGCGGTCTCGCGCTCCGACGCGAATTTGACGCCGCTCTCCACAAACCTCCGCCACGCTTCGTCGAAGGCGGCGACCAGCGCGCGCACGTCGTCAGGGTCGAAGACCCCGTGCGCGTACCGGTCGATGGCGATGAGCATGACGTACCCGTCCTGCGGCAGATTATCGCCGCTCCGCCTACAACTCAATGACGAAATTGCCGCGCGGGCCTTTTTGCGGGCCCGGGTCCGGAGCCTGACAGGCGGGGAGCGCCGCCGCCAAAAAAGGCCGCCGACAAGGAGAGTGCCCACGGCCGTATCCGTGTTCTCCCGAACGGCGCTGCCGGCCTCGCGGTCGCCGGCCGCGTGCCGCGCGCGATCGACCGAACGGCCGGGGCCATCGGCACTCCGCGAAGCCTAGGCTGACCCCATCCGATCGACCGGCCCCCGCCCTTTTCGCTGCATCAGCTCGGCCTCCTCGGCGCACCCCCGCCAGGCCTTGGCTATTTCCAAAAGAACCTTCCGGTGCTCCTCCGGGACGCTCCGCGCTATCCGTTCACACTGCTCCGCGTACTCGCGATATTTGGCGGGGCTCTGCATGGCACATACCCCATCGTTCGCTCCTCCCTGTTCGGCGGGACCAACGTTCCCCCAAGCCCGACGTTCCACTTTGGTCGCATGAGCTGCGGATGACGGAACGAAGCGTGCCTTGCCGTGTTGCCTCAGACAGGCGTTTTTTTTGGGCGAGCAATGGCACGGGCTGAGGAATACCGCCGGCAGTACGTGCACGTGCACGATGCTCCGGGCAAGGCCCCATGCCGGGGCACGCCACAATGGACGTATCGATCGCTGCGGCTTCTGGCCCAGTGCGGCGGGGAATAAGTCCGGCCTTTGGCTATCCCGCTAAGGACCACGCGTTGGCGTGGCGGCCGGAAATGCGCATTTGAGCGCCATGATAATCGGCGGTGACTTAATCGAGCATGAACGTTTTTTGCTGCGTCGCACAAGCGCAAGAGCGGCTGCGATTCGAAATGAACCGCAACGAGACGGAAACATCATCGGGATCAGTCGTTGACGGGCGGGAGCAAAATAAGGTCGTCCCATGACAACGCTTGTCGCTGCCGCGATCATCGCGCTCTCTGCCGTGGCGCAGATCGCCGCCGCGCAGACCGGCAGCGCGCCGTTCTGCCTGCAGACTTCGACCGGTGCGAAGTGCCGGCGACGTAACCGGCGGCTCGGGCCGGCGGATTACGCTTCGCTGATCGTACTATGTCACGAAGCGCTTGCGAAAGACGTAGCTTGTTGTGCCGGGTCGAGCCGCAAACGCGCCGTGGATTGCTTTGCCCTCTCCCCTCGTGGGCCCCTCGTGGGAGAGGGCAGCGACGCGATCGCAACAAACTCGGTTGGGTGAGGGGGCACCCCCTCACCCATTCTTTCTGTTGCGCTGTCTGAGCTGCCCTCTCCCACAAGGGGGCAACGCTTTCGGCGCCGGCGCTTGCTGCACTTGCAACACAAAACGTTGTGACGCAGTAATACTGATCCGCTCAACGCGCTTGATCGCCTTCTACTCGAAGAAGCCGTCGACCGGCACGATGGAGCGGCGCGTGCAGGGGCCGCACGCCGACCGACGCTTAAGCCCGTAGCCGAGATGCGGCGAACCGCTATTCGATCACCTCGTCGGC
>Ga0137392_10002644_pt1 | contig 10819 bp, 13 predicted proteins | sample 15con2h34AmetaG_FD_101394 | JGI IMG/M metagenome (GOLD analysis project Ga0137392, IMG submission 101394) | Vadose zone soil microbial communities from Angelo Coast Range Reserve, California, USA - 15con2h3.4A metaG | ecosystem: Environmental > Terrestrial > Soil > Vadose zone > Saprolite... | reverse complement strand
CTGCATGCCGCCGACGACGAAACCTGGTACCGGCGCATGGAGCATGACTTCGGTATGGAAATCCGTCCCAAGAACTGAGACTTTGGAAAAGGTAACCGGCAAAGGACTGCATGACTGCATGCTTCGTCGGAATACGGTGTGTTGGTTGTTAGGGACTGCGATCGTGAGGCTTGCGATCCTGGCGAGGTAGTAGTGGGGCGCGACCTAGACGTCTATTGAGAGACTTGCAGGTTAGCACGGCCGTAGCGCCGGCATCCTGCCGGCTGTCGCGAGGGCATCTTGCCCTCGCAGCGTGCAGCAGGACGGCAACGTCTGCTTCCACCCATGAAGGCCGAATGCCCACCTCCCGCCGATCGCGGCAAGAGGTGGGCGAATGAAACAGCTTCTTATTTAGCAGGGATCGAATCGAACTTGCCCGACGATTCTTCATAGAAGAGCGCTCCCTCTTTGGGATCGCCCCCGCTCCAATGCTTCCATCCACCGGGAACTCGCAGGAAACTGCCTGGCCCCACACGCTTTTCGCCGGCCTCATCCTTATATAGATAGGCGCCCTTCACAACCACGATCCAAACATCGTTAGTGTGGGTGTGCATCCCGGCATCGAATCCCGGCTTGAACTTGGTGAATGTGGCGTGCGCTCCTTTATCCGCATCGCCCCAGATTGCGGCCATGGACGCCCCGTTGCCGTGTCATGGAAATCCGCCTGATCAGCGGAGACGAAGATGACTTTTCCTTTCGACTGAGCGTGCACTCCCTGCACTCGCCCAATGGACCACGCAATCATCAACATCGTCGCCACTCCCACAGTTAGCAGTGTTTTTTTCACGCTCTCCTCCAGCATATTTTTGTCTGCCGCTTTGACTCCGGGCGAATTCTACACCACTAGTTGGCAGTGTCTACGGCGGAATCGTCGTCGGTGGGTTGCCCGCCCTTTGCCGGTCAGAAGGTGTAGATCAAGTCATACTGCATCCGTTTGAGCCACGGCTCGATCGTTCCCGCTGTCGTTCCGGGCGCTACAATCGCATGCTCCAGATTGCTATTGAGTGTGCGTCCCACCCACAGGTTGAAGCTTGCCGTTGTGTTCGGACGCAGTTTCCACAGAGCGTAGATCTTGTGCTGCACGATGTTGGTCGGAGCGCGCTGCTCGCTCTCCGAGAAAGAGGAGATGATTGCATCCTGCTCCTCCCGTTCAAACATATAACCGAACTGCACATCATTCTGGTTCTTCAACTGTCCCAGACTGAGATCGGCCAAATAGCCATGCGACTGTTTGCCCAGACTGGTCGGATTGCCCAGGGCGTCGAGCGGGTGGCTGGCCGCATTCAGGTTGTTTTCGTACTCGAGCACCAGGTTCAAGGGAAAACGACTGCTTCCTGTTTTGAATTGGTTGTTCAGGATGAAGTCGGCGTACAGAAATTGGGACAGGAAATGGATCTTTCCGGACGCATCCGTCGTAGTCGCGTTCGTGAAGCCCTGTGGTCCATAAACGCAAGCTGGAAAGCTGGGCAGGTTGAGGCCAGATGCACATCCCGGACCCTCCCCCGGGACGTTGCCATTGTTCGTCGTGCCCGCCCCGGTCGTGGTGGCTTGCACCGCAAAGGCCGACGCATTCAGAATCGCGTCTGTATTGCGCCAGTTGAGAAGGGTGAACGACGGAGTACTGGTCATGAAGCCGAGGTCCAGCTTGCCCGACACTTGCCCACCCACGGCAAATGAATCGTGAGCCGTCAGAAACTTCGAGCTGTTGTTCTCGCTGTAGAGCAGCTGGATGCCCTGGACAGTAAAGTTCTTAAGGACAGGCATGCTCAAGTCAAACGAGAATTTCTCGCTGAAGCCCTCAGGATTCAGGTCAGGGTCGAAAGTGACGGACGTCCGCACCCATGGATAGGCAAACTTCCCACCCGTCAATTGCAGCCATTTGTGGGCGACCGGCTGGTAGGTGACGTAGCCACGATCCAGACCAATTGTCTTCCGATTAAAAAAGTTTGTCAGCGTCTCATTGGTCGAGTTGGAGTCGCCGAGGGAACCCGTTGAGAGATAAAAGCCGCCAACGAAGTCCTCTTTGATCTTTCCGTCGAAGCCGAATCTCACCCTGAGCCGCGCGCGATTTCGATCCCGGCAAGTTGCGCAACTCTGGAAGATACTGTCGTCGCGTACCCGCACATCGCCTCCGAACCGGAATCTCCCCACCACGCCCTCGAGAAGGGAGAGGCGCTTCTGCTCCTCCTGGGTCGAGGTCGCGCTCTTGCTCAGGTTCGTCTTCACCTCGGCAACATCACTTGAGAGCTTGGCCACTGACGCGCTTTCATCGTTGGCGACGGTCTGCGCGGCCGTGATCTTGCTCTGTACATCCGTTGCAGCCACCTGGGTCTGCTGCAGTTGCTGCTGAGTCTGCTGCAGTTGTTGCTGCGCCTGTTGCCAGACCTGGTCCTTTTGTTCCAGTTCCCGCTTCAGCTCTTGGATTTGTTCCTGCTGGGCGGTTAGCGCATCACGCAATGCCTTGATGTCTTCGGCTGTAACCGCTGCCGTCTTTGGCTTTGCCTTCGGTCTAGGTGCTGTCTGAGCTGCCAGCGATGCTGTCAGCGAGACGACTACAAGCAAACACAGAAAAGTCTTCATGGGGTCTCCTTGCATGATGGATTCGAGTGACGCTGGGCCTTACTGAGGTGTCGGGCCACCCGATACGGCAAAGCCGTAGCTTCGAAACAGGTCTGCTACAGCTGGTGTCTTGATGAAGTTCACGAAAGCCTTCGCCGTGTCTTTCTGCGGCGAAGACTTGAGGACTACACAGGCCTGCTCGATGGGGGGATAGTCGCCGCTGGGAATCTCCGCATACCGCCCTTTGTTTTTCATGTTGGGAGACAACGCAAGCGACAGGGCTACTATGCCGGCATCGGCGGATCCCGCCACCACAAAGGACGCCGTCTGCGAAATGTTTTCGCCCAAGACGAACTTATCAGCCAGCTGGTCATAGACGTTTTCCTTTTTCATGGCCGCGACCGCCGCCTGGCCATACGGGGCGTGTTGCGGATTGGCAATCGCGATTTTCTTGACAGCCGGATCTAGAAGGGATCGCAGCCCGGAACTTACATCCAGCTTCGATTCGTTCGGCACCCAGATGACGATCTTTCCTGTGGCGTACTGGTAGAAAGTGCCCGGTTCGGTCAGCCCAGCCGCTTCCAGTTTCCTGGGATAGTCGAGATTGGCAGAGAAAAATACATCAAACGGCGCACCATTCTGAATTTGCTGAAAGAAGTTTCCCGACGAGCCATAGATCACCTTTACGCTCTTGCCGGCTTCTTTCTGGAACCGGCTCGTTATCTCCTGCATAACGGACTGAAGGTCAGCCGCCGCTGCAACCGTAATCTCCTGGGCATTGCAAACTGCGCTGGTGATCGCAAAGAAGAGAACGAAAACTACACCCAACCTTCTAAGGTTCATATTTCCAGACTCCTACTAGAACGTTTTGTTCCGCGCGGATCCCACGGATTAACCTGGACCGTCAAAGTGCTGCAACAACTGGATAGGCTGGACGGGGAGCCAGAATGTCGGAGGTGGCTCCCCACCCATTCCGTGAGAGAGATAAGCTGGTTTAATGCAGATTGAACTGACCTGTCAACCCGACTTGAATCGACTCAACGTGGGGCGAAAAAGGGTGGTTTCCCGTGTGCCAGGCAGTGACAGGCTTCGCACTGAACACCATTCAGACGCGCAGGATCATCACCTCTGTGGACTTGATGAGCGCCGCTGCAACTTGTCCCTTCTCCAGTCGCAACTCGCGAACTGCGTCGGCGGTAATGATTGAGGTGATTTGCTGGCCGCCGATGGACAAGGTCACCTGCGCCATGATGCCTTCCACCTTGATGTCGACGACGCGACCGATCAGCTGATTGCGAGCGCTGATGCGGCGAAACTCGGCACGCCTCTGGGGAAGAGGCATCCTCTTTGCCCCCAGGTGCAGGTGCTTATCCAGTTCGCTCTCCGGGATACGGTGATGTCCGCCCTGCGTTTGGACGGTCCGAAGTTTTCGCGTGTGGATCCAGCGTTTCAGAGTGGAGTAGCTGACACCCAATACCTTCGCAGCATCCCGAGGGCGCACCAGTTTGGCACGGTCACTCAATGGCCAATTCCTCCCACCGGCCATTCTGCCGGTGGCATCTATAATAGGCGCATGACACTTTCAGCGAGAAACAAACTACGCGGTCAGATCCAGGAGATCGTGCTTGGCGACATCATGGCGCACGTTGTGGTTCGCGTGGGGGACAACCTCATCGAGAGCGTCATAACACGCCGAAGCGCCGAAGAACTCAATCTCAAAAAGGGCGATACGGTCGCGGCGGTTGTGAAGGCTACCGAAGTGATGATCCAGAAGGATTAAAAGCGACCCGCCAGCGAGGTTTTGGCCGCTGAACACTGACCCGAGATGACATCTGCTCTGCAAAGAGAAAAAGAGAAAGGGAGCGTCCTGCGGTTCTGTTTTGAAAGGGCGCGGCTTCTAGCCGCGCCGTAAGCCGCCAAATCAACCGTGGCTTTCAGCCACTGAGGTTACATCCGGCCTGTGGAGTGAGTTTTTCAGCAATGTGTTTAGCCGCTGAGCTGACATCTGCTGCAAAAGGAGGAGTTCTTCACCGGTCTTCTGCTACCCACAACGCGGCCCCTAAAGTTTCTCTGCTTCCTGCCGATGAGGAGATCGTAGTGCAAGGACTTCTACACAATTCCTGCAAACGCCGATTTCATTAGGAGACGCTCATGTCCACGACCACGATTTCGCAAAGCTTGCCGCCTCAGCAGCTCCAGTCATTCTTTCACCACCGTACCACTGACATGCTGCAACTGCGGCAGGCGCTGCAGTCCGGCGATCTGGCCGGTGCTCAGCAGGCTTATCAGGCCCTGGTCGATCTGGGCCAAAAAGGCCCATTCCACAGTCCGGATCCGTTTCTCCGCGCCGACCGCCAGCAGGCTTTCGCCGCCATCGGAAACGCTCTCCAGGCCGGGAATTTGCAAGGTGCCGAACAGGCGCTGCATGCCCTGGTCAATACCTTCCATCACACTGGCCCGGTTCCCCTGCCGGCAGTCCCCGGACCGGGGCACGAGCCTATGCCTCCAGTGAAAGATCCTGGCCCGGTACAGATCACCGGCGTCAACGTCATCGCCTGAGCGTCCTGCCCAGAGCGACATGTTTTTAGCAAATTGTTAGCAAGCAGCCCTCCCCCGTCGCGTCACGCCGGCTGAGCTGACCTCTGCTGCCGGCGTGGCGGTGCGGCCCGCTGCCCCTTGCCCACGTACCGAATAGCCAGTACAGCAAACCCTGTAGCCGCGTCTGCGGCATTCGCTGGAGCCCATTCACTCCCCCACAGTGTTACAAAAAAAGAAAGTAGTTATGGATGGGGGCGTGTCATGCAACCGCCCCGCCGTAAGGGCGCTCCTTCGTCGTTGTCGCTGGCTGGAGGTGCCCTATGAATCCTGCGTTAAGAACATGGACCACGCTGATTGCAGCGCTTGTTTGCCTTGCCGGCGCCGCCTTTGCGCAACAGTCCTTGGTCAAGCCCGCTCCCGGAAGGAATGACGGAATCCTCGGACCCCAACTGATTGCCTGGTCCGAATTGCAAAAGCCCCAACCCGTCCCCCAGAAGCCCGAACCCCTGCCTCCGCCCGACGGCCGCGCTGAACCTCCGCAGTCCTCCGCCACCCAGGCTCAACAGGACAAACCTGCGCAGCAGACCCAGCCCGAACCCGACAACCAGCAATCGACCGCGGACAGCATTAGCGGAACCGTGGTCAAGATTGGCAACAAGTACGTCCTTGAGACGACCGACAATCTGGCTTATCAACTCGACGACCAGGATCGCGCCAAACAGTACGAGAACAAACACGTGAAGGTCATGGGAACGCTGGACCGGACCACCGGCATCATTCACGTCAAGAGCATCGAACTGTTGTCGTAAAGACTGTTTGACGCAACACGGTTGTCGCGACCCGAGGCCAAAGCGCCAACAGGCGCCAAACTCAATTCCCCGGCCAACTCCTGTGCTTTAAGTCGTATCGAAGTCCCTGACTGGGAGTAGACTCGCTTTCTATTGCCAAAAACAAGTGTAAGGAGACGCCATGAAGCACGCATTGTCAGCATTTGCCATCACTCTCGCTTTGCTTACTGCAGTGGCCCTTTCTCAGAACCCGCCAGCACCACGCGATCAACCGTCGGCCCGTTCTCAGGAGCGTATCGAAAAGGAAGTCCGCCACGAATTGCTGATGCTCCCGTATTTCGGAGTCTTCGACAACATCGCCTACAAAGTGGATGGCTATAACGTCACCCTGGTGGGTCAAGTCGTACGGCCATCGCTCAAGTCAGATGCCGAAAATGTCGTGAAACACATCGAAGGCGTCGAGCACGTCGACAACAAGATTGAAGTTCTTCCCCCGTCCCCCATGGATGACAGATTGCGTATTGAGCTCTTCCGCGCCATCTACGGATACGAGCCCTTGCAGAAATATGCTCTCGGGGTGCAGAAGCCCATTCGTATCATCGTGAAGAACGGGCACGTCAGCCTCGAAGGCGTGGTTGACAATGACGGCGATAAGAACCTGGTCAACATTCGCGCCAACAGTGTTCCCGGAATCTTCTCGGTGGACAATCATCTGCAAGTGGTTCCCTCGAAATAGCCCACTCGTAGCAGAATGCGGGCTTGATCCCTGTCTCTGCCGGTGGTGGCTGAGTTCAACTGCGCCACTACCCAGGAGTCGGTAGAAAATCGATACTGCCGCTGCGCTCGAGGGCTGTTCCTGCGTATAATTCTTTGCGGGTTGCGTCCGCCCTCGGAGGAAGCATCATGATGAATCGCCGCACTTTTCTGGAAACCGCCAGCACCGTCACCGCCGCCACGCTTCTCGCCAACAAATTCAGTTGGGCGGCCGGCCAGCACAAGATCGACAAGGTCGGTGTGCAGCTTTACACCGTCCGCGACCTGATGAAGTCCGACTTCGATGGCACCATCGCCAAGGTCGCGCAAATCGGATACAAGGAAGTCGAGTTCGCCGGATATTTCGACCATACCCCCCAGCAAGTCCGCGCCGCGCTCGACAAGAACGGCTTGACCTCGCCCGCCTGTCACGTGGAATACGGCTTGCTCGCGCCCGACAAGTGGCCCGGGCAGCTGGAATCGGCGAAAGTCATTGGACAGAGCTACATCGTCAACCCCTGGATTCCGGAGGAAGCGCGCAAGACCGACGACGACTGGAAGCGCGCCGCCGAGACATTCAACCGCGCCGGAGAAGAGAGCAAGAAGGCCGGCATCCAGTTCGCCTATCACAATCACTGGTTCGAATTTCTTCCCGTCAACGGCAAGCTCCCTTACGACACGCTGCTGGAGTTGTGCGACAAGAACCTGGTCAAGATGGAACTCGACCTCTGCTGGATCACCGTGGCGGGCGCTGATCCGCTGAAGTATTTCGATCGCTACCCCGGTCGATTCCCGCTGGTCCACGTCAAAGACGTCAAGACCCTTCCCAAGATCACAACCGGTGGCCCGCAGAACTTCGGAGACACCGTGGACTTGACCGAAGTCGGCAGCGGCATCATCGACTGGAAGCGCATCTTCGCGCAGTCCGACAAGGCCGGCATCAAGCACTACTTCGTGGAACACGACCACCCCAAGGCTCCGTTGGAGAGCATCAAGACGAGCTACGAGTATCTGAGCAAACTGCGCTGGTAGTTCGAACAGCGATCGGAACATGTGGGGACAGCCGCCCTCGGCTGTCCGGGCCGAGCGAAAGCTCGGCTTTTTCTTTTTCGCCGGTGTGACCGCAGTGGCTGAACAGTCTGCTGAAAACTCGATCTGCGACTCTGTTTTGAAAGGGCGCGGCTTCAAGCCGCACCATAAGCGCCGCAAAATCAATCGCGGCTTTAGCCGCTGAGGTAATATGTGCTCGGCAAAGTGAGTTTTTCAGCAAACTGTGAAGCCCCAGTTGGTTTTACGGTACGTACGGCGCGACTAGAAGCTGTACGCTCTGAGTAGCTTGCGGGAGCGGGGGCAGAGATGCCGGCGGGACGCCGGCGCTGCGAAGGCGGAGATTCTATCGGTCAGACTAGAATGCTTGGTTCAGAGATGATTCGGAAGGAAAAACAATAACTCGCCCTAGCCCTTTCAAAGCCGAACCGCAATCGAGAAACCGGAACCGAGTACGGAACCATAATCTAGTTTTTCAGCGAACTGTTCAGGCCGCTTTCCCGAACGGCTCCTCCAGCGATGGACTTTGCGGCGTGAACAACTCCGCGTCGTTTTCCGTGATGTGCATGTCGTCTTCGAGGCGGATGCCGAATTCTCCGCGAATGTAGATCCCCGGCTCGTCGCTGAAGGTCATGTTGGGCTGCAGCTTCAACGTGTTGCCGCGGACCAGGTACGGCCACTCATGTCCATCCATGCCCATGCCGTGGCCCACGCGATGAGGGAAGTACTTGTAGTCGGGACCGTACCCAGCATCGGTAATCACTTTGCGCGCGGCAGCATCGACTGATCCAGCTTCGATTCCCGGGCGCGCTGTGGCGAGCGCGGCTGACTGTGCGCGGCGCACAATGTCGAAGACTTGCTTCATCTTGTCGCCTCCCTGACTTGGGGCTTTACCGAGCACAAAGGTCCGGGTGATGTCGGATTGATATCCCTCAACAGTGCAACCGTCGTCGATCATGACGATGGAACCTTCGCGCAAGACCTGCGGCGAAGCCGACCCGTGAGGAAAGGCGGTGTATTCGTCGACGCCCACGCTGGCCTCTCCGGGAAATCCCAGCTGGCGGTAAGCCGTGTCGATCAGATTCCCAACATCCTGCTGGGTCATTCCCGGGTGCAGTGCCTGATAAACCGCCTCGTAGGCCGCGAGAGTGACATGAGACGCCAGCCGCATGAGCGCGATCTCGTGCGCACTCTTGATCATGCGGCATCCGGCAGTCACCGGAGTTGCACTCGCGACACGCACCTGCGGAGCAGCCTTGGCGATGCCTTCGGCGAAGACGAAGCGCACAGTCTCTTCGATCCCGAGCTTGCCCGCGGCGAGCCCGCGTTCTCTCAGTCCCCCGGCGACGAGTTGGTACGGGCTCTCATCTTCCTGCCACACACGCACATCCGGATGTTCGCCCTCGGGAGCGCTGGCGATCTGTTCGCGCGCGCGTCCCTCTTCGAATGCCGGACACACATAGAACGCCGCGCCCCTGGCAGGCAGCACTAACGCGAAAAGGCGCTCACCTCCCCACCAACGGATGCCGGTGAAGTATTTCAGCGAGGTGCCTTCCATGAGCAGCATCGCGTCCAGCGCGTTCTCGTTCATCAACTTGCGGGCTTGTTGCTGACGCTCGTGGCGTTCTTCGCGCGTGATGGGTGAAGCTTCGCTCTTGCGCGACTTCAATCGCGCCAGAGAAGGGGGGAGGGAAGAGTTATCGCTCCTCTCGGCATGGGCGGTAGCCAACAGAGGGTTCAGCGCCAGAGAGGCTCCCGCCGTTACACCGCCGACTTCGAGGAAACGTCGCCGCGAGATCATGAAGGCTCCTGATCCTAGAAAATTGGAGAAATAGGGTCGGGATATTATAGGGGAGCACGGCGAGGAGCCCGTGGAACGGGCTAAGTTGTTGAAAGTCGCTGTAAGTCGTTGCGTTAGCGTGGAAGCTGTTGAAAACTATAAGCTAAGCTAGTCCTTTAAGCGGAACCGGCGGTAACCGGGCAGATTTCCGATTGCCGTACCACGTAAAACTCACGCTATGGGCCCTGGCGACCCCGTGCAGCGAGCCGGAGAGTCTCAGGCATGGTCCCCTGTCCGCCTTGGACGGGGCGCCTTAAATCGAATTGTAGCGAAATATTAGCTATTAGATATAGTACCGCACCCCGGTGATAATCCTGGCCGGTTTGGGAAGAAGAATTGGCGCTTTACAGATTGCTGAAAACTCACTTGGCCGACCGGATGTGCCCTAAGTGGCTAAAAGCCACGGTTGATTTTGTGGCACTTACGGCGCGGCTGGAAGCCGCGCCCTTTCAAAACGGAACCGCAATTGGAGTTTCAGCAAACTGGGAACCGCGCCCTTTCAAAACAGAACCTCAATCGAGGTTGCATCAGAGATAATCTCGTCATGGAAGCAGGTTTCCAATGTGCGGGTTGCGGGGAGTGGAACGTCACGACTGTGGACCAGTCCGCGGGAGGTCAGCAGAGCTACGTGGAAGACTGTCAGGTCTGCTGCAAGCCGAATGTGCTGCGGGTTCAGTACGATGCCGCTTCCGGGGAATTCTTCATCACGTCCCAACTGGAGTAGGGCCTCAACAGGTTGAATTGCGGTCGATCTTCGATCATGGACGCTACTCGGGTTTTTTGTTCTGCGGGTCGGGAAAAACCAACTCCAGCATCCCTTGTGCCTCCTGGCTTCCGGCCCATGCATGACCGAGCAGAAACAGGGTGGCTTGTTCGGGATTCAGCTTGTGCAGCCGTGGCGGAGTGTAGGCTTTCTTGGCGGGGTCTGCTGGGTCCGTCGGCATGGCTGGTACACTCTCCTCTGGCAGATTGAGAGTGCCAGAGGCTGCGTAAGCCGCGGCTGCACGGTCGGTCTTGTTACGAAACCCGAACGTAACGCGCGGTAAGGTCCGTGTGTTTCGGGCTGCGCAGATCCATTGCAATGTGGCAAGCGGTTCGGAGGGGAGGGCGAATGGTGCAGCATACGATGGTGACCACGCAGTTCGAACTGGCTGGTTATCGGTTTACGCGGACGCTGGGAGTGGTCCGGGGAATTGTGGTGCGCTCACGTTCGATCTTTGGCACGATCGGCGCGGGATTACAGACGCTCGTCGGG
>Ga0137392_10002640_pt1 | contig 10828 bp, 9 predicted proteins | sample 15con2h34AmetaG_FD_101394 | JGI IMG/M metagenome (GOLD analysis project Ga0137392, IMG submission 101394) | Vadose zone soil microbial communities from Angelo Coast Range Reserve, California, USA - 15con2h3.4A metaG | ecosystem: Environmental > Terrestrial > Soil > Vadose zone > Saprolite... | reverse complement strand
GACCGAGAACCGGCTCAACATGGCAATACTCGTCAAGTTCTAGATTCCGGACCGGAGGAATGTGCTCATGCTAGACATCATCTTCTTGGCGGCGACTGCGCTGTTTTTCACGTTGGGGATTTTCTACGTTCGCGGCTGTGAACGATTGAAATAGGAGTGACTCTATGAACGCAGGTGATGCGGCACTGCTGGTGATTTGCGTGCTTCTGTTCGGCTATTTGCTGTACGCCCTGCTGAAGGCAGAGGAGTTCTGAACATGACCGCCAATGGGTGGTTTCAAATCGGTTTCTTTCTCCTGGTGATCTTTCTGCTCACGAAGCCGCTTGGCGTCTTCATGACGCGAGTGTTCAATGGAGAAAAAACGTTCCTGGACCCCATCCTGCGGCCAGTGGAGCGGATCGTCTACCGGCTGACCGGTGTGGACGAAAAGCACGAGATGCGCTGGACGGAGTATGCCGTCGCTATGCTTCTCTTTAGCGGCGTTTCCATGGCCTTGCTTTACCTGATTGAGCGCACTCAGAAATGGCTGCCGTTTAACCCGCAGAAATTTGGCAACGTAGAGCCTGGTCTGGCGATTGGCACGGCTGCATCGTTTACCACCAATACGAACTGGCAAGCTTATGTTGGGGAATCCACCATGAGCTACCTCACGCAAATGGCGGGGCTGGCCTATCACAACTTTGTCTCCGCTGCGGTCGGCATTGTCCTGGCCATCGTGGTGATCCGCGGCATCGCTCGCAAGGAAACGGATAGACTCGGAAACTTCTGGGTGGATACGACGCGTTGTCTCCTGTGGGTCCTGCTTCCCATCTGCCTGGTTGGTTCCCTGGCGCTCGTGTCCCAGGGCGTCGTGCAGAACTTGAAGCCGTATACGAAGGTGGAGTTGGTCGAGCCTCAGACTGTTCAGGTGACCGGCGCGGACGGCAAAACCACGACCCAGACGGTGAACCAGCAGGTGATTGCGCAAGGCCCCGTGGCATCGCAGGAGGCAATCAAGGAATTCGGGACGAATGGCGGTGGTTTTTTTGGCGCCAACAGCGCGCATCCATTCGAGAACCCCACGCCGCTCGCCAACTTCTTTGAAATGGTATTGATCTTCGCAATCCCCTCCGGCCTTACCTACACGCTCGGCCGGATAACGGGCTCGCAACGGCACGGATGGGCTGTGTGGGCGGCCATGGCGTTCTTGTTTTTGGCCGGCGTGACAACCGCCTATTGGGCCGAAGCCAGAGGCAATCCACTATTGGCGGGCACGGACCAGGGGGTAAGCGCCCTGCAGCCCGGCGGAAACATGGAAGGAAAAGAGGTGCGCTTCGGAATCGCGAACTCCGCCTTGTTCGCTACGGTGACGACCGACGCGAGCTGTGGCGCGATCAACGGTCAGCACGATTCGTTTACGCCCCTTGGCGGCATGGTTCCGTTGATCAACATCATGCTCGGAGAGGTGGTCTTCGGCGGAGTGGGAGCCGGTCTGTACGGGATGATTGTGTTTGTGATTCTCGCCGTGTTTATTGCCGGATTGATGGTCGGCCGAACGCCTGAGTACCTGGGAAAGAAAATTGAATCATATGACGTGAAGATGGCCATGCTCGCGATTCTCATTCTGACGCTGACGATCCTCGGTTTTTCCGCCGTCGCCATCGTCAAGCCTTTTGGAACGTCGAGCATTTCCAACCCCGGGCCGCACGGATTGTCGCAGGTCCTTTACGCCTACGTCTCCTCGACCGGAAACAACGGCTCGGCTTTCGGGGGTTTGAGCGTGAACACCATGTGGTACAACATCAGCACGGCTGCGGCTCAACTGCTGGGCCGATTCTTCATGATCATTCCGGTTCTTGCCATTGCCGGAAGCCTAGCCAAGAAAAAAACGGTCCCGGAATCAGCCGGGACGTTCCCTGTGACCGGTGGATTGTTCGCCGGTTTGCTGGTTTCCACGATTTTGATTGTGGGTGCTCTTACTTTCTTCCCGGCTCTGAGTCTGGGACCGATTCTCGAACACCTGCTGATGCACGCAGGAAAGGCTTTCTGAGGTGTCTATGGACCCCGTCGCTCAAATCAGGAAAAAGTCGCTCGCCGACAGCGCCATCCTTTCGCGAGCCATTCTGGATTCTTTTCGGAAACTGAATCCGCGCACGATGGTCAAAAACCCGGTGATGTTCGTCGTGGAGGTGGGCGCCGTCCTGACGACGATCCAGCTCGCGTGGAACGCTTTTCACGGTGCGGGGCACCTCGGTTTTGGGCTGCAGATCACGCTTTGGTTGTGGTTCACGGTTCTCTTTGCCAATTTCGCCGAGGCCATGGCCGAAGGCCGGGGCAAGGCCCAAGCCGACACCCTGCGTAAGGCGCGCGCCGACACCCAAGCTTGTTGCATGAGGAGCGATGGCACGATTGACACCGTGCCGAGTTCGAAGTTGCGTTCCGGGGACATTGTAGTTGTCACCGTTGGGGAATTCATTCCGGGAGACGGTGAGGTCATCGAAGGCGTGGCGTCGGTCGACGAGTCGGCGATCACGGGCGAGTCCGCGCCGGTTATCCGAGAATCCGGCGGGGACCGCTCCGCGGTCACTGGTGGAACACGCGTGCTCTCAGATGAGATCAAGGTACGCATCACGTCGAATCCCGGGGAGACCTTCCTCGACCGCATGATCAAGCTCGTCGAAGGAGCCTCGCGTCAAAAAACGCCTAACGAAATTGCACTGAACATCTTGTTGGCCGGTCTCACGATCATCTTTCTCCTCGCTGTTGTTACCCTTCAGCCGTTTGCCATCTATTCCGGTGCTCCGCAGAATATCTTCGTGCTGGTCTCGCTTCTCGTTTGCTTGATCCCCACGACTATCGGAGGGCTACTGTCCGCCATCGGCATCGCTGGGATGGACCGCATGATTCAGCGAAATGTCATCGCGATGTCGGGGCGCGCTGTGGAAGCGTCGGGCGACGTGGATGTGTTATTGCTGGACAAGACGGGAACGATCACTCTTGGAAACCGCGCGGCCACCCAATTCTATCCTGCACCCGGCGTCGAAGAGGCTTATCTCGCCGATGCCGCGCAGCTTTCGTCGCTGGCGGACGAAACTCCAGAAGGGCGCTCCATCGTTGTGCTGGCAAAGGAGCGCTACAAGCTTCGCGGCCGCGATCTTGCTTCTCACGCGGCGATTTTCATCCCATTCTCCGCACAAACGCGAATGTCTGGCGTGGATATGGACGGTCGGGAAATCCGCAAAGGCGCTCTGGAAACGATTAGCCGTTTGACCGCCAGCCGCGGCAACGCAGTTCCGGCCGAACTGCAGGTGTGTGTTCGGGAGATTTCCAATGCCGGCGGCACGCCGCTGCTGGTCGCGGAAAACTGTCGCGTCCTGGGCGCGATCGCTCTGACGGACATCGTCAAGGGGGGCATGAAGGAGCGTTTCGCCCAGCTTCGCGCCATGGGAATTCGCACGATGATGATCACGGGTGACAACCCGCTGACTGCGGCTGCGATCGCTCGCCAAGCCGGCGTCGACGATTTCCTCGCCGAGGCCAAGCCGGAAGACAAGATGGCGCTCATCAAGAGTGAACAGGCGAAGGGAAAGCTCGTAGCCATGACCGGCGACGGCACGAACGACGCTCCGGCTCTCGCCCAGGCGGATGTCGGGGTGGCGATGAACACCGGCACGCAAGCGGCCAAGGAAGCCGGAAACATGGTGGATCTCGACTCCAACCCCACCAAGCTCATCGAGATTGTCGAAATCGGCAAACAATTGTTGATCACGCGCGGTGCACTCACGACGTTCTCGGTCGCCAACGACGTTGCCAAGTACTTCGCGATCATACCCGCTATGTTTGCCGTGGCATTCCCCGTGCTCGGCGTCCTGAATGTAATGCATCTGCATACGCCGGAATCGGCAATCCTCTCGGCCGTAATTTTCAACGCCCTGATTATCGTTGCGCTCATCCCGCTGGCACTTCGCGGGGTACGCTATCGTCCGCTCGGCGCAGCAGCCCTGCTGAAGCGCAATTTGCTGATCTACGGGCTAGGTGGAATCATTGCGCCGTTTATCGGAATCAAATTCATCGACGTAGTGCTGACGTATCTTCGGGTTGTTTGAGGAATTTATGAAAAAGAATTTTCTGATCTCGCTGTGGTTCACTTTGGTGACGACGGTGATCTTTGGATTGCTGTACCCGCTGGTTGTCACCGGGCTGTCGCAGGTGCTGTTCCCTGACCGCGCCAACGGACAACTGATTGAGAGAAACGGCAAGATCGTGGGCTCCCGAATCATCGGCCAGGCGTTTACAGGCACCGGCTATTTTCATCCCCGTCCGTCCAATGCAGGAACTGGATATGATCCAACCTCCAGTGGCGGCTCGTATCTGGGACCGACGAACAAGACGTTGATTGAGCGCGTGAAAGGCGACGTGCAAAAACTTCAGACGGAGAATCCCGGTGCTCCGGTGCCGGTGGATTTGGTGACCAGCTCGGGCTCCGGCCTTGACTCGGACATCTCTCCCGCCGCCGCGGAATTTCAGATTCCCCGGATTGCTCATTCACGCGGGATGAAACAAGAGGACCTGCGCGCCCTTGTGCAGAAACACACCAAAGCCCGCGACTTGGGATTTCTGGGCGAAGCGCGCGTAAATGTTTTGGAACTGAATCTCGACCTAGACACCTTGCCTACCGTGCGATAAGGGTCAGGGCTTCCGCCGTGAGCGTTTTTCGGAGGGCAGACTTGGCAACTGAAAGCGGTATCCCAGCCAGGGCTCGGTCAAGATGTAGCGGGGATGGGCAGGGTCTTTCTCGATCTTCTTGCGCAGCTGGTTTATCACCACGCGAAGGTTTTCTGCTTGCTCGGCATGATCCGGTCCCCAAACCGTTTGCAAGAGCCTCTTATGTGTAAGCGGCTTCCCTTCCTGCACTACGAGAGTGCGCAAGACGTCGAATTCCTTGGGAGTTAAATGGACTCTCTCTCCACGCGCCTCAACGATTCTTTTCTCGAGATCGATGGTCAATTCTGGAGTCTCAATTTTGGGGAGTGGCTCTCCAGAGCTGGAGCGTCTCAGCGCAGCCCGAATGCGCGCCAGCAATTCTCCGATTGCGAAAGGTTTTACGACGTAGTCGTCCGCCCCCGAATCCAGGGCAACAACCTTGTCGTGTTCCGAGTTGCGGACTGTCACCATGATAATGGGTCCTTCAAAGGACAATCGAATCTTGCTGCAGGCCTCAAGTCCGGTCATGTCCGGCATGTTTACATCCAAGAGAATCAGATCGGGACGCTCACGGATGACCATTTCGATGGCCGTTTGGCCGTCCTTCGCCTCGATGATGTCATAGCCATTACTGGAAAGCGTGGCTCGCAAGACGCGACGGATTTGCGGCTCGTCGTCCACCACGAGAATGGTTGCATTGTTCATCGGTTTCTCGGTCTCTGTTGGTGCACCAGGCGCGCACGAACAGCCCAAGGCGGCTAGCGAAGTGTTTCGCGCGCCCCACAGAGCATCCGCAATGGTAAGGAACGGGCAATATGAAACGCCTGAGGGATTCCTAAGGAGTTTATAAGCGCATGACGGTCTTGGATCTGCTTTTGGGCCGGACTCTTGGGTCGGACGAAGCGCGCGGAGAGCAGATTGGCTCATTGGTCGGAATACCGGTGTTCGGGAGAGAAGTGGCACTGACACTGCCTATTCCCCTTGGGGCAGCGGGTATCACCTTGGGAGCTGCGACGTGAGCACCTCCAATCTCCTGCAGTACGCAGTGTTTGTGATTGTCGTTGCAGCTCTCGTTAAGCCGCTCGGCGGGTACATGGCCCGAGTCTTCCGGGGCGAAAAAACGTTCCTCGATTCCTTGCTGCGCCCAGTGGAACGCCTGATATACAGGCTGACCGGCGTCGACCCCGAATTGGAGATGGACTGGGCGCAATACTCCGTCGCATTCATCGTTTTCGGTTTGATCGGAACACTCGTGCTTTACGCCATTCTAAGGCTGCAACAATTCTTGCCTTTCTTTTACGCCAGATATCAAACCACGCCTCTGAACCCCGACTTGGCGATGAATACCGCCGTCAGCTTCGCCACCACTACTACCTGGCAAGCCTACGGCGGTGAGACCACGATGAGCTACACAAGTCAAATGGTCGGCCTGACCGTGCAGAACTTTCTAGCGGCCGCATCCGGGCTCGCGGTTGGCGTGGCATTCATCCGCGGGTTCGCGCGACAGCAGACGGCCAAGCTGGGTAACTTCTGGGTGGATGTGACTCGCTCTTTGTTGTGGATACTCCTGCCGCTGTCTCTCTTGGGCAGCTTGGTTCTGGTTTGGCAAGGGGTACCTATGAACTGGCACCACTACACCGAGGCCACCACCTTGGAGGGAGCACAGCAAGTCATACCGCAGGGACCAGTGGCAGCTCTTGAGATCATCAAGAATCTCGGAACGAACGGAGGGAGCTTTTTCAACGCAAATGGTGCCCACCCTTACGAGAATCCCACCCCGCTGAGCAATTTTGTTGAGATGCTTGCCATCGTTTTGCTTCCCGCCGCATTCACGAACACGTTCGGGCGAATGATCGGAAAACCGCGGCAGGGCTGGATGTTATTCAGTGTTATGGTCGTACTGTTTGTGGCGGGGCTGTTGCTGTGTGGTTGGATGGAGCAGGGAGGAAACGTCAAGCTGGCGGATCTGGGCCTGGAAGGACAGCCGGGCGGCAACTTGGAAGGCAAGGAACTTCGCTTTGGCGTCGGCGGCTCGGTCCTGGCCGCGGTGGTTACATCCAATGGTGCGACCGGCTCGGTCAACTCCGCGCACGACAGCTACACACCGCTCGGAGGCGCCGTGCCGCTTGTGAACATGCTTCTGGGGGAAATCGTATTTGGCGGCCTGGGGACCGGCCTCTACAGCATCATCATGCTGGCTTTGGTCGGTCTGATCCTGGCCGGACTAATGATTGGCAGAATGCCGGAATACCTTGGCAAGAAGATCGGACCGCTCGAAACGAAATTCATTACACTATATGCGCTCGCAAGTCCGCTCGCCATTTTGCCGTTTACCGCCTTGGCCGTGGCGACAAAAGCGGGCCGGGCTGGGTTGGTCACAAACTCAGGACCTCATGGCTTCACTGAGATCTTCTATGCCTATACGTCTTGCTTTGCCAACAACGGGCAGAATTTCGCGGGGTTGAATGCGAGCAACCTTTTCTACAATTTCACCACGACTGTCGCGATGATGATGGGACGCTTCGCCCTGGCGGTTCCCGCGCTTGCACTTGCTGGGCTTCTTGCTGGGCAGATCAGAAGGCAGCAGACAGAAAGCGCCGTTCCCACCGATTCGCCAATGTTCGCCGCTTTTCTCGTGGCAACCGCGCTGATTGTGGGAGGGCTCAGTTTCTTTCCGGCCCTCACGTTGGGACCCATTCTTGAGCATTTGATGGATCGCTAGCTACGCAAATCCATTCTTACGCTGGAGACAGAACCTCACGGCGATGGTTTGGAGAGATCAACTACGCGCAGTTCGCGGAACTGAGTCAACTGTCAACTGGGCAGGCGGCGGTTTTCCAAACCGCCGCCGGTATCGAATGGCTCTCGCGGATTACATCTCAGTGCAACCAGCTCCTATCTGCTTGACATTGCTATGACAGCGCCACAACAAACAATCTGCATTTGAGCCGATTAACAACATGCCTCTTCGGCTTTCAACCTTTCAGCCGAAGGGTTGGTTTTTGTCAAGAGGCGCGACCGATCGGAGCCACTTTCGCTGTTATTTCGCTATGGGGAAAATTCGGGGGACTCTACGCATGCGGAGCCACATTTCCGTACATCGTGGCACTACCAATTTTTTTTCTAACTCGTTTGTTTTCAAAACTAAGATTGAAAAGAAGGACTTCCCGGAGATAGCCCGGCTGGCTTGGGCGCAGGAGGTCCCGAGTTCAGATCCGGGCGCCCCGACCAATAACTCATCAAACTAAGTGACTTCTTCCTCTGTCTCATTTTGACTTCCTTCCAACTTGGGAACATTTGGGGACAATTGCCCTTCGAAAGAACATCGGTCCAATACGCCCACGCTTAGATGAGGGCCTACGAGCCTCGCAGGCTAGAACAACCCTGCGGGTTAAGGGAGCAAGAGCTTGCGAGTGTTGCGGCGTGACTGAAGATCCTCGTGTGCGCGCCCCCGCATTAGCGAGCGGCTCTCGAGGATTCAGGACCTCGACACCCTGCATACCTTCAGTTCCGAACCAAAACGCCGGTTCCATTCCCAGCTCCGAATCCCAAGTGGCCCTTTTAGATTGTCGCAGCCCGCAAAGTACCTTGCCTCCAGAACGAGACCTATGGGCTGCTCGAAGCGATGTCTGCCGCTGCACGGCCCTCGAGGCATCCTGCATATCGACAAGGATCAGAAATCGTGGCGAAGCCGGGATGGAAAAGATTGTATTCGGACACTTCAGGCGTGCCGATAGTGTTGAGAATCGCGTTGCTTCGTTTGCGTTTCGACGTAACGTTTCAGCTCCGCGAGTATCCGCATATTCTCCCTACCGAACGCCCACCTGACCAAGGGCTCCGCCAATTTCAATGGGCCAGGTATTTGGATCGCGAGATCGAGATCGCGGATGACGTACGTCGCGTGTTCGACTGGCTCAAACATGTAACGAATATGAACATCAACGTTTGCCGTAAGCGGGCCTTGCTTCAATAGCATGGTGTGATGGAAGGCGATGTACTTCGGAGGGTCATATCCCGTGACGGAGCCGGGCCTCTGACCGGCCGGTCCCGCGTCGAGATAGGTTGTGCCGAGGCGGACCGGATAGGGCGATACCTCGTCCCGCCGAACGCTTCTGAACCGGGCAGCCAGCGAGCATAATTCGGCATGTCGGCAATCAGGTCAAAAATGGTCTCTGGTGAGCCTTCGATTCGCGCCGTGAACCGCGGGTGCGAGGTGGACATCTTGTCCCCTTTCATTGAAAGAATGGTCTCATCTCATTATCGGCATGGCGCTGGCGTAACGTCTTCACACCGTGGGCACAGTGCCGCCGTCGATGACATATTCCGCACCAGTGATAGAGGCGGCACGGGAAGATGCAAGGAAAGCAACGAGATCCGCCACTTCTCTCGGTTGGGCTGGACGTCCGATCGGGATGCCGCCGAGCGAGTCCATTAAAGCCTTGCGGGCGCCCTCATAATCCGTGCCCTTGTTGGCCGCCAGGTCGTTCACCAAGCCGACCGCAGCTTCAGTCTCAACCCAGCCGGGGGAAACTCGAACTACGCGGATGCCTTTCGGGCTCACTTCCTTGGATAGACCCTTGCTGTAATTCGCGAGGGCGGCTTTCGCAGCAGCATAGGCAATGGTCGCTTCGTGCAGCGGCATTACACGCTGTATCGAAGTAATATGAATGATCACACCAGAGCCCTGGTCCAGCATCATCGGCAAGAGTGCCCGGTCCAGCCGGACAGCGGGGAACAGATTCAGGTCGAGTGCGCGTTGCCACTCGTTATCGTCGAGCACTGCAAAACCGCCAGCGGGCGCTGACGAGCCACCGACGACATGAACGATGATGTCAATTCCTCCGAGGCGGTCGCGAACAGTATCGGCGACGGTCGCGCAGCCCTCGGCAGTGGTAATGTCTGACGCTACGAATAAACCCGCATCCGCAAGATCGCTTGGTCTCGTGCGGGCTGTGGTAAGGACCGTCGCAGCCCCCCCACGCAATCGCGTCGCAACCGCCGCGCCGATACCCTTGGTGCCGCCGGTGACGAGGACATGCTTGCCGTCAAATTCGCGCTGATCCATGGTTCGCTCCGTTGTTGTCTAGGAGTTGAACTACTGAGGTCCTTGCTATGAGTCGTTATCCTTCTTTGAGGGTTAGCTTATGTCGCTAGTTCGTGATTGACTGCGGGCTAAGCCGCCCCATACGACAGCTCGCTGGCGGTGGGAGGTACGGGAATTTGCGTAGGAACAAGGAAATTCGTCGCGAGAAGATACGCGTAGAGGTGGCCGAGAGGAGGCGCGAGACGCAGCTGTTTGGCGGAAACCCAGTCGTTGGTTTCGCTCCATTCCCAACCGTCGGCCGAGAAACTCTTGATCCATTCTCGCAAATCCGCCGCGGTCATTGGATAGGCATAGATACGGACGTTCTGCGCGAAGAGACGCGAGAGGGCTTCCAGACGTCTGCCTTCCAGACTGCCGTAGGGGTCTTCAAATGCTCGGATCAACAGCGAAAGACCCGCGACGAAACGCAGGGGGGCTGTTGTGTAGCGATTCACGAAGTCTGTCATGGCGTAGAGCTCGCGTTCGCGGAAAAGGAGCACGTCGGCGCCACGCGCGAGAAGCGCATCAATACGTCGCAACAGGTCGGGGATATCTGGACGCGGCTCTTCGAGTTCAAATGGGGCCGCCGAGAGACAGAAGATGCCAATCGGTGCGGAGTTGGTCTCCCCCAATTCCTTGCGAAGCTCCTGAATGCCTGCGGCCAACAATTGCGTATGAATCAGCGCATGAGCGGGATCCACGTGCTCGAAAGATCCTGGCGCGAGTACAACGGCTTTCTTGTGCAGAACTTCATTGGGGGGAACAGTGGCGTCTGTGAAGGAGAAGAACACGGCCTCGGCAAGCCCCTCGCGCACGAGGTGTGCCAGGACCGTGGGGCGATCCCATCCAGCGAAGGCGGGGCCGCGAAAATCCACGAAGTCGATTTCGATGCGTTCCTTGACGACCTCTTGTGCCAGGCCTTCGAGAAAGGATTCCTTCGTCTGTAATTGATAGAACGCGGCGTAGATGAGATTGACGCCCAGAATACCAATGGCTGCCTGCTGAAGGACATTGGAAGGATCGCGCATATTAATGTGCAGCAGGAACTCGTTGGGCGGGCCG
>Ga0137392_10002638_pt1 | contig 10829 bp, 9 predicted proteins | sample 15con2h34AmetaG_FD_101394 | JGI IMG/M metagenome (GOLD analysis project Ga0137392, IMG submission 101394) | Vadose zone soil microbial communities from Angelo Coast Range Reserve, California, USA - 15con2h3.4A metaG | ecosystem: Environmental > Terrestrial > Soil > Vadose zone > Saprolite... | reverse complement strand
TGACCTGAGTATCGCCTTCAACTTCAGCATCTGCTCTTTGCGATGAAATCGCATGAGCTCATCGGAGACAGGCCTCTTCGTTTGACGCAGGAATGCGGATAAGTATCCCGAATACAACGCGATGCCCCCCAGCAGATACGGTCTCTTGGTTGCTCTATACGCAACCCTGAACAGTTCCCATAAAGGGTGCCCACCGAGATAAAAGTCTTTCTCGCCGTAGGAAAACGTTGAAGCAAGGAGCGAGCGTTCAGCCGTTCCCAAGCTTCGGTAATGAAAAAACGATTTCTCTCGAAAGGATCGAGTCGTCCAGCCCATCATCCGGGCTGTGGTGACTGCGATCCAGTCGATACCCCCCGCCCTGTTTGGGATATATCCACCAATTTCTTCAAAGCACCGGCGTCGAAACAGCTGGCAACCACCCGCGACGTGGGTGTGACCCTCAAAACTGTCGATTGCCGAACTGTAGCCTTCTTCCCGGAAAATGGTCCCTGCAACTCCAAGACTGGAGTCTTCCTCGAACTTAGTTAACAGAAACTCAAAGTAGTCCGCATCAAAGGAGAGGTCCGAATCCAAGTTCCCGATGACTTCATACTCGAGATCCTTGACTCTTTCAAACCCTGCGTTGAAAGCATGGACCTTCGCCGCGAAACTTCGATCCCTGTGTGCGGGCAGATCAACCAATTCCATCCAGTCGTATTGGGCGAGGTACCGGCCCACAATGCTTGCCGTAGAGTCCGTCGACCCATCATTCACGATTACCCACTTGGAAGGCAAAAACGTTTGGCTTGTCACCGATTGAATCGTTTTCTCGACAAACCGTTCCTCATTACGAGCAGGAGTGATGAGTACGTACCTTATGTGACCTGGAGGGTGGCTCATTTTCTATCTCACTATCGCTCTGCCGGCACGTTCCTGCTGTGCCCAACTCTTATCGGATTCTGGGCCGAGCCCAACTGGGAGAAAATCTCATCCATGATCCGTGAGGTTTGCAAGATCTCCCCATAAGATATGGGTAATGGAAGACCTTCGGCGATTGAGCGATAAAAAGTCCGTATCAGAACTTTCATACTGTAGCCTGTCTGAAAATCGGCCTTTAGAAACTTTGTCATATTCCCCAAGGAATTGCCGATGTATTGCTTGGCGTAGTCCCACGGCGGGACAAACTGTTCCAAATAACTCTTATACCGAGATCCCTTCATTCTGATCACCGTAAGTTGATCATCATCCATGACCAAACCGTTTTTCGGTCCATACAACCGAAACTGATGCAAAGCGGGTCGCATTTGCGACGAAAAAGTGAAGTAGGCCGTCGCTACATCGTCACGCAAGATAACTCGCAGTTCATCGATTATCTCTGTCTCTCCAATGCTTCTCAGGAGTGGACTCGTGAAGCCGTACGCGAGGATCTCGGGAGAATCACCCGTCAAGAACTCAGCGACCTTGCTGATGCCATGGCTGATGACGTTTTGCAGCAATCCTCCGGGTAATTTCCTGATCCAGTGATGGTTGTCTCCTAACAATGCTTTGGCATAGCCGGCGTCACGCAGGTCGTAGCAATAATAGCTTTCCATATGCACTGGAGGACCGCCCAGATAGCCTTCTTCGACGAGTCGCCGCATCCGAATTGCTGCGTGAGTGAATTGCGCATTGTGGCCCACTGTCAATTTCAGGTTCTTGCGTTCTGCAAGACTTATGAGCTCTTCCGCTTCCGTGGCGTTTACCGTGAATGGCTTTTCGATATAAACATGGCACCCGAACTGAAGGCACAATTTGCCTAGCGGGTAATGGCTTTGGGGCGGAGTTGTGATGTGGACCACATCAGGCTTGGCCTTATCGAGAAGATCTTGCACCTCTGTGAAGTACGCGCCAACGTTCAGCCGCTCCTGAAGTTGTCGTGCCATCAGCTCCTCTCGGTCACAGACTCCAACAATCTCGCAGCCTGAAATCAGGACAATCTGCTCCGCATGTTGATCGGCTATTTTGCCGCATCCGATAATGGCCACTCTCAGCATCAGCTAACTTGTCTTTCTTACGTACTCGAAATACCGCCTCGATGCTTCCGAGAACGCCACCATCGGCCGCCATTCGAGACGGTCTTTCAACTTTTGGTTAGTGTATCTATTCCCTCTCCAATACGTCGCACATCTTCGTCGGTTGAAAACAGGTGGTAGCTGGCCTTCCGACCACTCGGAATATTTTTCCCAGGCCCAGCACAAACAGTAGAAGAGCCAGTAGGGAACGTAGATGGACTTAAAACGTTTGCCCTGCTTCTTGTACATTCTAAGGAATTGCCTGCTGGTGGGTAAATCGTCATCAACCACATTGAAGACCTCACCGTTGACCCCGGGTTTGATGCCCGAAAGAACGATGGCCTCGGCACAGTTATCGACATAAGTTAATGGAATTTGATTCGAACCACCCAAATGAAAAAATATTCCGAAGGTATCAATTCCCACCCTGGCAGTGATCTGGCGGGCCCCGGGACCGTACACCGCCCCCGGACGCAGGATGACGTATGGCACGCGATGTTTCAGGCCGTATTCAAGCACCAGTTGATCTTGTTTCAGCTTTGCAAAGGTATACGCCTCGGCTCGCTCCACCGGCCGGCTTTCCAGCTCACAAGTTTCGTCGAGCAATCCCCCGCCCGCGATGTTCCAGTTCGAATAAATCGCAAACGAACTGATGTTTACGAAGCGCTGTAGGTTCCCAAATTCCATGGCTGCGTCCAGCAAGTTTCTCGTCGTCACAACACAGTTCATGAAGGACCCCGGAAAGGTTTTCTCGATTCCTGCCGCCAAGTGGAAAATCACAGCCACATTTTTTGCCGTTTTCACACAGTCGTCACGGGACAACAGATTTCCCTTGATCACCTCGACCCGCGCGTTCTGAAAGTTTGCAAGGATTGCATCCAGAAGGGTCAAATCGCTCGACGGCCGTACTAAGCAGCGAAGATTGGTGAAACCGGATCGGAGCAATCTCTCGACCACTCTGGACCCAATGAAGCCGTTCGAGCCTGTAATCAAGATCAAATCGTCAAAACCGATAATCGTATTGTTATTATGCATTGCTATTATCTTGAGCCAACCGCATTTTAGAGGATAATGATTCCCGTAAGTGGCGGACAGTCGTTATTTCCACAGTTGACTGACGGTAGAATTCCTAAGCGACTGCTCACGGTGCTAGTTCGTGTTACCGCTCCGGTTGCTGCGCGTACACCTCACGCCGCTCAGTGGCAAGCGATTTATCGTACGCCTCCTCAGGCTCGTAGACGATGACATGGCTTCCTCTACTGGAGAACGCGAGCGGAACGCACAAAAGGTTCTTGAGTCGCAGCCGTAACGCTTGCCGCCGTTCAGGCGGAATGAAGAACAGCATAAAACCACCGCCGCCGGCTCCGAGAAGCTTGCCCCCAAGAGCGCCAGCGCTTCGCCCAGCCTCATAAATATCATCAAGATTAGTGTTCGTAATGCTTTGCGTAAGCGTTCTCTTAATTTGCCAACTCTCGTGCAGCAAATGGCCGAATTCATCTAACGAGCGCCGCGGGTTCGTGACAATTGCCTCAGCTTCGTTGACCATCTGAAACATCGTGTCGAGCTCATGCTTCCGATGAGGTGTCATTCTTATTTGTTCTTTGGCAATTTCTGAAGCAGTTCGTGCAAACCCAGTGAAGAAGAGCGCGCAGTGTTCCTGAAGCACGGCCAATCTGTCTTGGGAGGTCAGTATCCGCTTTGCCTCGATACTGCCGTCTGTGTTGAAAATGATTCGATTAAAGCCCCCATATGCAGCGCTGACTTGGTCTTGCGATCCCACGGCTTCTTTAAGTACTTGCTGCTCTACCTGAATGGCATCGGCAGCCAGTGCATGCTTATCACGCATCTGGTCTCTGAGCGCGTACAAGCCCAGCAAAAGCCCCACCGTAAAGGCCGAACTGGTGCCCAGGCCAGTCCGAGCCGGCAGGTCAGCGACGTGATGAATCTCCACTCCCTCGTTTACACCCAAGTGCTGCAAGCATGCCCGCGCTGAGGGGTGCTCGATTTCACCATTGTGGACGACATTTTCAACCTTCGAATAAGAAATACGGCTGTGGTATTCGAAGAACGGTGGTAACCGTCTGCAAGTAATGTAGCAACACTTGTCGATCGTGGTTGACAATACGGCGCCACCGAACTGACGGTACCAGACAGGATAATCAGTGCCGCCGCCAAAGAATGAGATGCGGAATGGAGTGCGTGTAATTATCATGAGCTTATTTTCCCATTTCCATCGATGGTTTCAGTTCGCGGAAATCCGATATCACGTGGCTCCTTGCCAGTATTCCAACATGGACTTCAGGGTTTGCTCAATCGAAACCAGCGGTTTCCAACCCGTATCCTTGCGGATCTTTTCCACGCTACCGAAGATGATTCTTTCATCAGAGAGGCGCATGAGACGCGGAACGGGCAGAATCTTTCCATTCACACCCGATAAACCGATCGCGATGCGCAAAAGATCGCCGATCTCGTATGTCCGGCTCGCACATAGGTTGTAAGCTTCACCTCGCTTCCCTTTCGTCGCAGCGAGATGAAAACCGCGCACTGCATCATTTACGTCGAGGAATGCCCGGCGTGTCTTCAAGTTCCCGACTTCGATTACGGGCGGTCGCTGACCTTTCTTGATGCCAATCAACTGCCGCACGAAATCCGAAGGTGCATCATTCGTCTTGCCTGGACCCGTGGTGTTAAAGAGCCTCACGTTGACCGCCGGAATCTTGTAATCCAAGAAATATTCGCGCGCCAACAGGTCGAGGCAAACCTTGCTGATGCCGTATGGGTGCAGCGGCCGAAGCGGCTGCTTTTCGGTCACAGGCACGGCCGATGCCGGCACGTGTCCGTATTCGGCGCTCGAACAAGCCGAGACAATCACCGGTGGCCTCTTCAGATGACGCCCGGCCTCAAACAGGTGCAATGAGCCCATGACGTTAGACTCAAAGGTCCCGACTGGATCCGCCCATGACACTGTGGGCAGGCTCTGTGCCCCTAAGTGGAATATGTGTGTTGGCTGATACTCAACGAGGAGTTGCGTGACGCGTTGGCCGTTTCGCAGGTCACATTGCACAAAACAAAGATTCGGTGACTTCGCGAAGGAAGCAGGGCCGTGAAGGAGGTATCCTCCGATTACGTTCCACCCCCTGGCGCAGAGGAATTTGACCAAGTGAGAACCGATGAACCCCTCGGCGCCAGTTATGAAGGCAGTCTTGTTCACTCGTGTTCTCTCTTTGGCAAGTTCATGTTCCCGAATTGGCTCGTGCAACCCCGCGGGCTTCGATCCGGGACAGCCCTTTGTCCCAAAACCTCACAAGCGACCACTTGACGCTTGGCAAGAACAATTGAGCTCGCTTGGCACAATTCCAGCCAAAAAGTTTCTTAATCCAAGAGTACTTCCAGGACAAGCTCGGGGCATCCAACTGCCCTCCCAGGTCTTTGGCGACCTTATGCATCTGTTCAGCTATGTCGGGCCTTAGCGGATAGAAATCGATGAGATAGTTTTGCAGGTACTTGATACAAGCTTCTCGGACCTTGCGGCTGTCCTCCAGCGACCGCAGGTAAGAGATATGCAATTGCATGGAGCTCCACAAGGCCTCCAATTTGCTGTTCGATCGGCCCACGTAACTCAGGCGCATGGTCCCAACCGACCGATAATACACGCGGGCGTCCCGCACGAATCGTACGCCATCGCTCGCTAAGAGGATCCGGCAGAAGTACTCGCCATCGTCATCGGAAATCATGCTGGTGTCCCAGGGACCGGCAGCCTCGGTCAATTCACGACTGACGAGCCACACGGCGGTTTGCATGAACACCCTCTGTCCCAATTTGCGCACCAGGAATTCAGCGGGAGACAGATCACACCACAAGGCGGTCGGAATGAATCGTGCGCGGCATGGCCGGTACATGAACTGGCCAAATGAGGAAGAGAGAAGTGTCCGCCGACTGCCAGCGGGATCGAGTGTTTCCATCTGCTTGGCAATCTTGTCTGAAGCCAGCAGATCGTCGGCATCCAGCCATTGAATGTAATCGCCGTGGCTCAGGGACAGTGCTTTGTTTCTGGCTGCTGCAGCGCCCTGGTTTTCCTGCCAGATAACGCGGATCGACTCCGATTCAAACTGCCGCGCAATTCGCAGCGTTTGATCGGTAGATCCGTCATCAATGACAATGATCTCTTTTTGTTCCCACGATTGCGACACCGCCGAACGGATCGTGTCCGCGATCCATTTCTCTGCATTGTGCGCCGGAATTAGAATTGACACCAATGGCTTCATCTTTATCGCTCTATCGACACTTGTGCATAGACCTTTTGGGTTATCTCGCTGACGATGTCCCACGAATACTTGGCAGTAGCGTACTCTCGGATCTCCCGCCGATGGCTGGCCAAATTCTTGAAGAGATCACTATCAAAATATTTCTCGATTGCTTTGGTCAAGTCGACCGGATCACACGGCCTGCACAGAAACCCCGTTCGGCCCTCAACTATCTCTTCATTGATCGATCCCACATCCGTCGCGATTACGGGCAAGCCGAAGCTATATCCCAGGAAAAGCACACCACTCTGAAAGATGTGCGTATAAGGCAGCGCAAGGACGTCGGCTGCTTTGAAATATAGCTCTGTCTCTCTATCGGGAATGTACTTGATTCTCCGTATCACCTGCTCTCGACTGACGTGGCAGTTGATCGTCCGTTGAATGTCGCCCACATACTGCTCGGCTTCCCTCCTCGCCTCACCGGCGATAATTAGCCGATACTCTGGATGGGTTGCCGCGAGCTGTTGAAATGCGTCGACCAGATATTCGAGACCCTTGTAAGGCCGGATGGCCCCGAAGAACAGGATCGTCCTTTCATCACGTCTGATGCCAAGGCGCTCCTTTGCCTCGTGGGGAGTTAGAGCTGTGTGCGGAACAGAATTATTGATTCCGAATGGAATGACAGAGACTTTTGCTTCATGAACGCCAAAATCCCTGAGCAGCTCACTCTTCATCTTTTCAGTATGAACGAAGACATGATCCGCAAGCAGGTACTGCGCTCTTAAGGTTATGCGGTTAAGCAGCGAGTCGTTTGAGTCCCTCTTCCCTGCGTTGACATTGTGCGCGGTAAGGACGATCTTCTTCCCCAGGAGTCTGTAGTACAGCATGAGCAGAGTTCGATCAAGAAACTGGAACTTGTTATTCCATAGGACATGAAAGATCTGGGCCTCGGTGATCGTGGCGTATCGGATCAGACGCACATAGTAGATCAACACCCTTGAAATCTTCGTAGCAAGACTGGCTTCCCCCTTACTTCCCCACAGATTGAAAAAGTTTAGCTTAGGAGTGCAATGCATTTCGGGACTATCCACATCATCGCTGCCGATCACATCTAGGCGCACGCCTTTTGAAATAAGCGCCATTGCCAAGCCGAACGCGTAAGGCTTATCAAATCCGCCGGTGAGTAACGCCACTTCAATCTCAACTGACTGCTCCGGTGACACGTTTCCGAAAGCGGCAACGTCTTTGCTGAAGGTCTTCGGAGAGAGAAGTGATGTTCCCAGTGTCATCCTCGAATACCTGCCAATTGATTTGGACGGTCGCCTCTTTGGGTTTCAGGCGAAAAGTGATCTTCCCGTGGTTTGAAGGCTCCCCCGCTTCTGGTCCGGTCAGGACCAGAGATTTCCGAGATCTGAGGGCTCGCAGCGTCTGGGAGACTAGTCATCGCTAAAAGCAAGAATATCCAGGCCGGAGCCATCATCCGGAAGAACGCTGCCTCGGTAAAGTTGTAGACCAGACCCGTGAAGAAGTATGCCAGCAAGAGGCTGCCGGTCGAGACATTGCTGCGCCATACATTGAACACTCTTCGGTACCCCGTCGCAACGATGACAACTAGCCAAGCCACTCCCAGCCATCCCAGGTTCAAGAAGATCTCGAGGTAACCGTTGTGAGCCTCGCTCGGGCGCCACCAGTACATGCTCCACATCTTTTCAAGTCGCGGGCCCAACCAGAAACTCTCGAACCCGGTCCCCAATACCGGGTTTTGCACCAAGCTGAGGCAAACTGTCCAAATCTCAGTCCGGTCAGTCAGCGTCGGGTTTCTTCCCATCGTCTTCAGGACACCCGGGCTCACTCCAAGAAACACAACAGAAGCAGAGACAGCAATCATTACTGCTATGAGGAGATGCACGATAACTGGATTTCGGATAGACGCACGAGAATTCGCCCACAAAAGTAAAATGCTCGCCATGAGGAAGGAAGTTATGGACGTCATCGAATTGGCGACCCAAAACAGCCAGAACACCATGCTCAGAATGATTCCGTGAGCGATCAGTCGCCGGGTCCGGCCTGCACCGTTCCGATCTCGGTAAGTAGCAAGAAGACGCCACACAGATCCCAGTCCGAAGATGAGACAAATCACCCCAAGAGTGTTCTTGTTGGTTGTAACACCTGTGTAGTGCACTTCCCCCTGCCAAATGCCGTACCCCCGCCCGAGGTTCGGATAATACTTGATGAACAAAACGGAAAGTGGGATTAGGACAAAAGTCGTCCGGGAGAGGAGTCGCTTCAGTGCGGCCGTCGGTTCGCGATCGCTCAAGACGATCAGGATCATAATGAGGTCGCCCAACGACTTGGTCCAGCGCTTGAACGCCACCTCTGGGTAGTCAGACCAGAGGAGACTCATGGCGCAGTAGAGGAAAAACAAGAGGATTGGCGCGTTCCCTGACAAGAACCTGCCGATCCGCTGTCCTCTGCTGAATAGCACGATCAGCCCGACAACGAGCAACCCCGTGAAAACCAGCCGATCAAGCGGGCTTCCCTCCAGTACTTGGTCGGGTGAGTCGATTGCGCTCACCTGCAACCACTGGGCCACCGGCCGCGAACAAGCCAGCGAAAACCAAGCAACGGAGATCCAGAGAGCCTTCGAGGTCTGGACCTTCTCATCCCGGTCGAGCCAAAAAAGTCCCACGATCAAGAGGAAATAAACGACTGGGGCAATCGCGGCGGGCATTTACCGGCTCCGCGAGAGCTTCTCTAACTTGAAGCTTCGAGTCATTTCGTGTCCGGAAATGTGCAATCTGAATCTTTCTGGCAGAAGAGCTTGTGGCACTCCTCGCTTCGGCGCTTTCCTCGGTTCTTCACAATGGCCCCCAACAATCCTTGGCATGGCTCGTCTCCAAGGAACCTCGGCAGCGCAAGGTCTTCTCGCCCGGGTTGTGCCACTTACCCTGGAGTTCGCAGAGCTTGGCGAGTATGATCTCTGGAACATTGTCGAGAACACTCAATTAGCAACTCTGTGATTCAAACTCATCTCATAAGTGTGACCTGACGGACCTGCGATGATCGCGGTATCTTGAGACAACCCTCCGGGTTTGTGGACTCGCAACCGCAAACCAGGTAGTTCCTCTTTTCCATCGAACCCGACCTTCACACGCAAGATACCCGAGTCCCTGTCGACGGTCTCAAAGACTGCCGACCGGCGTTTTCGAAACCAGGAGACTGCCTGCGAGGCGGTCGAGAACCATGCTTCTCGTTTTCTAAGTTCGTCAACCAAGGTCACGTAAGAATCTCCCCATAATCTCTCGGGGGCAATGCTTCGGTCGTGCCAGTTGACCGTGACACTGCCGCCAAACCGAACCGCATTGTCGATGATTCTGTCAACCCGTTTGCTGGCTTCGTCTGATGATAGATCAAGATAGCTCGGGAAGAACAAGGCAGTGTCCATGATGTGCAAGGGCAATTCGATCAGGCGCGTAGCTCCTAAGGGCTTATAAGCCTGAGTCGTTCCTGCTCGATACCCAACCGTCTCGTTGTAGCCAACCGTGGAATCGTAATCGGCGCCCGCCTTTTCCAGTGTCACAGGCGATTGTTCATCAGCATAAAGCCAGTGCATTCGTACTCCGACCTCTTGGATTCCCGTTATTCGACGAATCTGCTCTAGTTCTTCACGCCCGCTGGAACTGTCAAGCCACGCATCTATTCCGTGTACTCCGACTTCGCAGCCTGCGGAGATCAATTTTCGAATGGGACCTGCAATGTCACTGGCGCAGTAGCGAGAGCCGCGGCGCTTGGGCGCCGGGCCACGTCTAGTCCGTCCTGGATAGTCCTTGAAAGGAATCACGAAAAACGATGAGCGTGATCCTTTTTCCAGCTTCGTGTAATCATCGAACTCGCGCCAGAAGTCCTTTGCGAGACCCAGATGAACAAACGGCAGCTTCAGGACCGCAGTCCAATTGGTCAGGAAATTACGCAAGCGCGCCCGTCCCCGGAACACGTCGAATACAGAACCGAGGATTGCACGGTACAAGAACCCAAACATGGTGTGGTCAAACTTGTGGCTGCGGATGGAGGGATGATCTACGTCGTGGGTTAAGCAAGCAATGAATCGATATCCATCTGGAACCGGCGGGATCTCAACCATAGGGATGCCACTCGAAAGGATTAGATTCCGCAGGACGGCGATATGTAGCTCCAATGCCGGAATGCCGGCGTTACCCGCAGGTTGGCCCACTGTAAGCAAAGCTCGAATCTCGGCGAACAAATTGTAGCCGATGCGACCTAAAACCCTTCCTTACCGCTGCTCCAAATGCATTGCCGCCTGATCGGTGCCTTCCTCTCCTAATTCCCCCTTTGTTTCCCGAAAGGTTATGCTCCGTCCATAGATCGGGATTCGGATTCCTCCGAAGGAGAGGATGCGAGTCTCTTTTTGCTCGGAAGCTATTTGAACTTCGTATTCGGCGTCAAGTGGTACCTTCTGACCAGCATAGATCAGGACCAGTTTCGCGAGGCGTTCGGGCAACCGGGCATCTCCGGAGCATAGCAGGACTTCGTAATG
>Ga0137392_10002632_pt1 | contig 10838 bp, 10 predicted proteins | sample 15con2h34AmetaG_FD_101394 | JGI IMG/M metagenome (GOLD analysis project Ga0137392, IMG submission 101394) | Vadose zone soil microbial communities from Angelo Coast Range Reserve, California, USA - 15con2h3.4A metaG | ecosystem: Environmental > Terrestrial > Soil > Vadose zone > Saprolite... | reverse complement strand
TGGTGGCGCGCGCGGCGATGAAGCCCCTCGCGACGGTTCCCGCGTCGCTGCGCAGCGTCGACCTTTCCACCGGCGCGGCGGACGCGGCGCATGTCGAGCGGAGCGACACTTGCGCGGTCCCGGCCGCGGCCGTGGTGGGCGAGGCGGTGATGGCGCTGGCGGTGGCCGATGCGTTGCTGCAGAAGCTCGGCGGAGACTCGTTGAGCGAGCTGCAAGCGGCGCTGCGTCGCGCCTGGCAGCGCGCGCGGCTTCTGGAGGGCCACGTGCTCCTCTGTGGGCTGCCGGGCAGCGGGAAGAGCACGGTGGGCCCGCTCCTGGCGGCGAAGCTGGGCATTCCCTGCATCGATCTCGACCAGCAGATCGAGCGCGGCGCCGGGCGCTCGGTGCCAGAGATCTTCGCCGCGGAAGAGGAAGCCGGCTTCCGGGCGCGCGAGGCGGCGGCGCTGCGCGCCGCGGTGGGCGGACCTCGCTCCGTCATCGCGCTGGGAGGCGGAGCGGTCTTGACCCGCGGCGTCCGGCACTGGGTCCGCCGGACCGGGCACCTGATCTGGCTGCGCGCGCCCGCCGACTTGTGCGCGTCGCGGGCGCCCACCGGGCGGCCGCTGCTCGGCGCGGACCCCGCGGCTCGCGTAGCACAGCTCGCGGCGGCCCGCGATCCGCTCTACGAGCGGCTGGCCGATGCCGTGGTCGACGTCCCGGGACTCTCGGCCGCGCAGGTTGCCGAGCAATGCGCTGCCGCCGCGCGCGCGCTGGAGGCGCAGCGTGCCTGGCGCTGACCTCGAGATCGAGTTCCGCTCCGGCGCGCGGACCCGCTGCGTCTTCGCCACCGGAGGGCTGCGGCGGCTGGACGAGCTGTCCGCGCAGGTGGGGCTGACCGGGACGGCCGGTCTTCTTTGCGACGCGCGGCTCCTCTCCACCTCCCACCGGGATGCGCTGCTCGCATACGGCGCCACGCGGCTGGGCGCCCCGCTGGCGCGGCCCGTCGACGAGGCGCGCAAGACGCTCGAGGAGGTCGAGGAGATGTGCGACGCGCTCGCCGCGCGCGGCGTGCAGCGCGACGGGTTCGTCGTGGCCGTCGGAGGCGGGGTGTTCACCGACCTGGGCGGGCTGGCCGCGGCGCTGTACTTGCGCGGCGTCCCGTGGGTCTCGGCGCCAACCACGCTGCTTGCCCAGGTCGATGCGGGCCTGGGCGGGAAGACCGGTGCGAACCTGCGCGCCGGCAAGAACCTGGTAGGAGCCTTCCACCAGCCTCGCCTGGTCGTCTGCGACGCAGAGGTCCTGGGAACGCTCCCTGTGCGCGAGCGCTGGAGCGGCCTCGCCGAAGTGGTGAAATGCGCCCTGCTATCCCCCGCCCAGGACGCCTCGGGGATGCCGCTTCTCGAGCGCTGCGAGCGCGACCTGGAGCGCGCGGCGGAGGGAAAGGTAGAGGCGCTAGCGCCGCTCATCGAGGCGTGCGTGCGCGTCAAGGCGGCCATCGTGGCGGAAGACGAGCGGGAAGGCGGCGCGCGCGCGTTCCTCAACCTGGGTCATACGGTCGGCCACGCGCTGGAGGCGGCCACGGCGTACGGCAGGTTCGCGCACGGCGAGGCCGTGGCGCTCGGTCTGCGCGGGGCGCTCTGGTTGTCCCGGGCGCGCGGGCTGCTCGACGACGCCGGGCTGCAACGAGCGCGGCGCCTGGTGGACCGGCTGAAGATCTCCGCCGATCGGCGCCTGGATGCGCCCGCCCGCGAGGCCGCGCTCGCGGCGCTCGGGCGCGACAAGAAGGCGCGCGACGGGCGCGTGCGCTTCGTGGTGCTAGCGGGACTGGGAACGCCGCGGCTGGTCGAGGTGGAGCCGCAGGAGTGCGTCCGCGCGCTGGAGGCGAGCCTCTCATGAACGTGCTGCTGCTCAACGGGCCAAACCTCAACCTGCTCGGCGAGCGCGAGCCCGAGATCTACGGCACCACTACGTTGTCGCAGCTCGAGTCGCTCGTCGCCGAGCGCGCCCGGGAGCTGGGCGCCGCGCTGCGCGCCTTCCAGTCGAACCACGAAGGCGCGCTGGTGGACCGGCTGCACGAGGCCCGCAAGTGGGCCGACGGCGTCATCTTCAACCCTGGCGCGTACACGCACTATTCGTACGCGCTGCGGGACGCGATCTCCGCCACCAAGCTGCGCGTCGTCGAAGTGCATCTCACGGACCTCGCGCAGCGCGAGCCGTGGCGCCGGGTCAGTGTGATCGCGGAAGTGGTGGCGCACCGGATCATGGGAAAGGGAATCGGCGGCTACCTCGAGGCGCTGGAGTGGCTGGTGGCGCACCCCCGCTGACCCCGCTCGCTACCGCGATCCGGACCCCAGGATCACCGCGGAGGCGCTGAGGACGCGGAGGTTTTCGCTTTTCAAGCCGGATCCTCCGCGCTCTCCGCGTCTCCGCGGTGATCTCTTTGATGCGACCTCAGGCGAGGGCTGCGCGGAGGCCGCGGACCAGATCGGCGGCGGCGCGCACGCCGCCCTGGTGATGCGTCGCGACCAGCGCGCTCCCCACCACCACTCCGTCGGCGAGGCCGCGAAGGGCGGCCGCCTGCTCAGGACGGGAGATGCCGAACCCGACCGCGACCGGGACCGGTGAGAGAGCGCGCAGCTCACGCAGCCGGGCAGCCAGGTCGGGCGGCAGCTCGGCGCGCGCACCGGTCACTCCGGTCACGCTGACGTAGTAGAGGAAGCCGCGCGCCTTCTGCGCGATGGCCGCTGCGCGCTCGGGGCCCGTGGTCGGCGCGATCAGCGGCACCAGATCGACGCCTTCATCGGCCAGATCGGCCCGCAGCGGCGCCGCCTCTTCCAGCGGCAGGTCGGGGACGATCGCGCCTGCGACCCCCGCCCGCGCCAGTGCGCGCGCGAAGGCGCGATTGCCCATGGACTCGACCGGGTTCATGTAGCCCATCGCGACCAGCGGAGCGCGCAGCCGCAACCGCCCGACGGTTTCCAGCAGGCGCGCCAGGGTGGTCCCGCCGCGCAGCGCGCGGGTGGCTGCCGCCTGCAGCGTCGGACCGTCGGCGATCGGATCCGAGAAGGGCAGGCCGATCTCGATCACGTCGGCGCCCTCGCCGTCGATCGCGCGGAGCAGCTCCTCCGTCGCCGCCAGCGTCGGGTCGCCCCCCATCGCGTAGCAGACGAGCCCGGTGCGGCCCCGGGAAAACGCGTCGGAGAGCCGGCTCATCGCGCGCCTCCCAGGGCCTTGAGGATGGTGCCGAGGTCCTTGTCTCCGCGCCCGCTCAGGTTGACGACCACGGCCGAGCCGGCGGCACCGCGAACGCCGGCGGGCAGCATCGACAGCGCGGCGATGGCGTGCGCCGACTCCAGCGCGCAGAGGATGCCTTCGCTGCGGGCCAGCGCGCGGAAACCGTCCAGTGCCTCGGCGTCGGTCGCGGCGAGCACCTCCATCCGGCCGACGTCACGCAAGTACGACAGCTCGGGGCCCACGCCCGGGTAGTCGAGCCCGGCGCTGATCGAGTGCGCCTCCACCACCTGCCCGTCTTCGGTCTGGAGCAGGTACGAGCGCGACCCGTGCAGCACGCCGGGACGCCCGCGCGACAAGGACGCACCGTGCTTCCCCGAGTCGAGCCCCAGGCCGGCGGCTTCCACTCCGAAGAGGCGCACCCCGCGCTCGGGGACGAAGCGGTGGAAGGCGCCGATGGCGTTCGACCCGCCGCCGACGCAGGCCACCAGCGCATCGGGCGGGCGGCCCAACCGTTCGGCGCACTGCGCGGCGATCTCCTCGCCGATGATCGACTGCAGCTCGCGGACGATCAGAGGATACGGGTGCGGCCCGGCGGCGCTGCCGATGCAGTAGTAGGTGGTGCGCACGTTGGTGACCCAGTCGCGGATCGCCTCGTTCATCGCATCCTTCAGCGTGCGGGAACCGGCCTCGACCGGGCGGACCTCGGCGCCGAGCAGTCCCATGCGCGAGACGTTGGGCGCCTGCCGCTCGACGTCCTCGACGCCCATGTAGACGATGCACTGGAGCCCCAGCAGCGCGCACACGGTCGCGGTGGCGACGCCATGCTGCCCCGCGCCGGTCTCCGCGATCACCCGCTTCTTCCCCATGCGCCGAGCGAGCAGCGCCTGTCCCAGCGTGTTGTTCAGCTTGTGCGCGCCGGTGTGGAGGAGATCCTCGCGCTTGAGGAACACCCGCGCGGCGACGCCCAGCGCCTGTGCCAGCCGAGGCGCCTCGGACAGCGGGGTGGGCCGGCCCGCGTAGTCTTGCAGGAGCGCCGAGAGCTCTTCTCGATAGCCCTGGTCGGCCCGCGCCGCGCGCCAGGCGGACTCGAGCTCGTCGAGCGCCGGGATGAGCGTCTCCGGCACAAACCGCCCTCCGTAAGCGCCGAAGCGGCCGCGCGCATCGGGCAGCTCGCCGGGCTCGGTGGTGAAGAGAGGCAGCGCGCGCTTCATGCGATCTCCAGTGCGGCGGCGCGCGCCGCCGCGATGAAGTCGCGCACGCGGCTCTTGTCCTTGAAGCCGTCCGGCCCCTCGATGCCCGAAGCGACGTCCACGCCGTCGGGCCGGGCCGCCTGGATGGCCTGCGCGACGTTCTCCGGCGTGAGCCCGCCGCTGATGAACACCTCGGCGGAACAGAGGGCGCGGGCCTTCTGCGCCAATGCCCAGGCGAACGACACGCCGCCGCCTCCGCCGGCCGGGCCGTCCAGCAGGACCCTCCGGAAGCCCCGCAGCGCCTCGAGCCGCGCCAGAGCGGGCTCGCCGTCGACCTGCACTGCCGCGTAGAGCGGCAGCATCCCCGAGGGCGCGGGAAGCTTCCCGTGGAGCTGGACCGCCGAGAGCCCGACCTCCTCGGCGACGCGCAGCGCCTCTGTCAGCTCGACGTCCTGGAACACGCCCACCAGGCGCGCGGCAGCAGGCAGCGCCGCCCGGATCTCGCGAGCGGTCTCCAAAGTGACGCAGCGGCGGCTGCGAGGCGCGAAGACGACGCCGACCTCGTCCGCTCCGGCCCGGGCGCACAGCTCGGCGTCGCGCGCGCGGCGGACACCGCACAGCTTGATGCGCAGCTCGCTCATCCTTGCACCAACGCGCGCGTGGCGGCCTCGGGGTCGCCGGCGGAGGACAACGCCTCGCCGACCAGCAGGGCGTCGGCGCCCAGCTCCGCGTAGCGCCGGGCGTCGGCGGCGGTGCGCACGCCGCTCTCGGCCACCAGCGGCGCGATGCCGCGGGCCTGAGGAGCCAGCTCCCGGAAGGTCTCGGGCCTGACCACCAGCGTCTTCAGGTTCCGGGCGTTGATCCCCAGCAGATCGGGTTCCGCCGCTCGGGCGGCGGGGAGCTCCTCTTCCGAATGGACCTCGAGCAGCACGGTCAGCGCCAGCTCGCGAGCCAGGGCGCGAAGCTCGGAGAGCAAGGGGGGCGTCAGCGCGGCGGCGATGAGCAGCACCGCGTCCGCCCCGTGCGCGCGCGCTTCGTAGATCTGGTACGGCGTGACCAGGAAGTCCTTCCGTAGAATCGGGAGCGCACAGGCTCGGCGGGCGGCGGCCAGGTCTTCGAGAGATCCGCCGAAGTTCGCCCGGTCAGTGAGCACCGAGACGCAGGCGGCGCCCCCCCGCTCGACGGCTGCCGCCATGCCGGCGGGATCCAGGTCCAACGCTATCGCCCCGCGGCTGGGCGAGGCGCGCTTCACTTCGGCGATCAACGCCCGGCCCCGCTCCTTCGCGGCCCGGAGCGCGGAGGCGAACGCGCGCGGCCCCGGAGCCGAAAGCGCCCGGGCCCGCACCTCCTTGAGGGGGGCGCGCGCGGCCCGGCCGGCCATCTGCTCCAGCGCCGAGGCGACGAGGCGATCGAGATGGGTACCGCTCACGAAGCCCCCTGCGGCGGCTTGTGCGCGCGCGAGGCGCGCACGAACTGCTCCAGCCGCTCGAGCGCGGCGCCGGAATCGATCGCCTGCTCGGCGAGGCGCACGCCGTCGCGAACCGACTCGCAGACCTCCGCCGCCGCGATGGCCGCGGCCGCGTTGAGCAGGACGGCGCTGCGGCGCGCGCCCTTGCCGCCCCGCAGCACGTCGCGGAGCAGCCCGGCGTTCAACTCGGCATCGCCGCCGCGCAGGTCCTCGACCGCCCCGCGCGCGACGCCCATCTCCTCGGGCGTCATCTCGAACTCGCGCACCCGGCCGCCGCGGACCTCGGCCACCCGGGTGGGACCGGCCGGCGAGATCTCGTCGAGCCCGCCGTGGCCGTGGACCACGAATGCCCGCTCCGCGCCCAGCTCGGCCAGCGTCTGCGCCAGGACCGGCACCAGGTGCGGCGCCGGCACGCCCAACAGCTGCCGCCGCGCCCCGGCAGGGTTCGCCAGCGGGCCGAGCAGATTGAACAAGGTGCGGATGCCCAGCTCCTTTCGGATGGGCGCGACGTGCCGCATGGCCGCGTGGTGGCGGGGGGCGAAGAGGAAACCGATGCCGCACTCCTCGATGCAGGCCGCGACGCCTTCCGGCGCCAGCTCTACCTCCGCCCCGAGGGCGGCGAGCACGTCGGCGCTGCCGCACTTCGAGGAGGCGGCGCGGTTGCCGTGCTTGGCGACCCGGCCGCCCGCGGCGGCGGTGACGAACGCCGCGGCGGTGGAGATGTTGAAGGTATGTGCCCCGTCCCCGCCCGTGCCGCAGGTGTCGACCAGCCGGTCGAGCGGCACCGTGACCCGCGCGGCGCGCGCCCGCAGCGCCTGCGCCGCGCCCGCGATCTCGTCCGGGGTCTCGCCCTTGACGCGAAGCGCGACGAGCAGCGCCGCGATCTGCGACGCGGGCGCGCTGCCGTCGAGCATGGCGTCGACGGCCGCGGCCGCCTGGGCGCGGGACAGGTGCCGGCCTTCGACGGCGGACTGGATGGCTTCGCGCAGCATCAGGCCCTGACCTCCAGGAAATTGCGGAGCAGCGTCTGCCCGTCCGGAGTGAGGATCGACTCGGGATGGAACTGGACCCCGAAGACCGGCAGCGACCGGTGGCGCAGGGCCATGACGATGCCGTCGCGGGTGCGCGCGCTCACCTCCAGCTCGCGCGGCAGCCCGCGCTCGGCCACCACCAGCGAGTGATAACGGCCTGCGAGGAGCGGCTGGGACATGCCGCGGAAGAGAGCGCTGCGGTCGTGGACGATCTCCTCGGCCTTGCCGTGGACCGGCTCGCGGGCCCGCACCACCCGGCCGCCGAACGCCTGCCCGATGGATTGGTGGCCCAGGCACACGCCCAGGATGGGGACCAGGCGCGCGGGCCTTCCGGAGAGCCCGCAGAGCTTGCGGATCAGCTCCAGCGAGATGCCCGCCTCGTCCGGCGTGCAGGGCCCCGGAGACAACACCAGGCGCTGGGGGAGCCGGTCGATCAGCTCGTCGGCCCCCATCGCGTCGTTCCGGACCACCTCGACCTCCGCCCCCAGCTCGCCGATCCGCTGCACCAGGTTGTAGGTGAACGAGTCGTAGTTATCGAGGACCAGGACCCGCGGGACCCCGTTCGCGCTCGCCGCGCGCCGGCTGCCGGCGCGCGCCTTCCCGCGACTGGCGCTCATCGCGCGGCTCCTGCCGCGAGCGCGTGCGGCTCGACCGTGCGGCCCGCCACCGCGCCGTATGCCGCTCCCACCGAGGCCCGCACCTTGGCCAGCACTTCGCGCCACTCGTTTTCCGGGCTCGAATCCGCCACGATCCCCGCGCCTGCCTGGGCGAAGAGGCGCCCGCCGGAGCGGAACAAGGTGCGGATGGCGATCGCCAGCTGCACGTCGCCCGCTGCGGAGAACCAGCCGACCGCTCCGCCGTAGGGGCCGCGCTGCACCGTCTCCAACTCGTCGATGATCTGGAGCGCCCGGATCTTCGGCGCGCCCGACAGCGTCCCGGCCGGGAACGCCGCGGCGAAGGCGTCCACCGCCCCGAGGCCGGAGCCCAGCCGGCCGGTCACCTCGCTGGTCAGGTGCATGACGTGGCTGAACCGCTCCGTCTCCATCAGCCGGGCCACCCGCACCGACCCGATGCGCGAGACCCGGCCGACGTCGTTGCGGCCCAGGTCCACCAGCATCGTGTGCTCGGCCCGCTCCTTGGGATCGGCGCGCAGCTCGCGTTCCAGCCGCTCGTCCTCCGTGGCGGTGGCGCCGCGCGGGCGCGTGCCGGCGATGGGCCGGAGGGTCATCTCGCCGCGGTCCACCTGGACCAGAAGCTCCGGCGATGCGCCGAAGAGCTCGCGGCCGCCCAGGCGCAGGTAGAAGTGATAGGGCGCGGGCGAGGCGGCGCGCAGCGTCCGGTAGAGGGAGAACCCGTCGCAGTCCGGCAGCTCGAAGCGCTGCGAGAGCACCACCTGGAAGACGTCGCCGGCGCGGATGTACTCCAGCGCCCGGCGGACAGCCGCTTTGTAGGGGGCCTCGCCCCCGCCGACGGGTCGGGGCTCGGGCAGGCGCTTTAGCTGCACGGCGCCGGCGCGCACGTTGCGGGTGCCGTTTCCCTGAACAGACGTTCCACGCCGGACGCCGCCAACCAGGCGCGGCCCCAGCGACTGGGCAGCGGGCCGGCGCAACGCTTCGGGCCACCGGACACCGGCCCGCCGATCTCCGAACACCGCCAGGACGCGCTCGGCCAGCACCCGAGCCCGCTCTTCAGGCGAATCCGCGCCGGCGCCAGCTCCCGACGCGATGGCCCACGCTCGTCCTTGCCGGTGGTCGAAGGCCACCAGCTCGGAGGCGTAGAGGAGATCCGCCTCGGGGAAGAGCGGGTCGGGGCCGAGCCGCTGCGGAAGCCTCTCGCTCCAGGCCGCCGCCGCCCAGCCCAGGTATCCGACGAACCCGCCGCAGAACGGCGGGAGCTCGTCCGCGCGTTCGTACGCGATCGAGCCGAGCGCCTCGCGCAACGCCTCCAGCGGCCGCCCGGGAAGCCCCGGGAACCCGTCGAGCGCCTCCGGCCGCCCGCCGCGGATGGTCAGCCGCGGCGCAGGCTTGCGGCCGCGGCGTCCCTCGCGCCCGCCTCCCAGGCCCACGTAGCTGTAGCGGCCGAGCGCGCCCTCGAAGAGGAAGGCGTCTCCCCCGGGAGGTTGCTGCTGGTCGAGAAGGCAGAAGACGCCGAACGGCGTCAGCAGATCACCGGGCAGCTCGACGGCGGCCGCGCGGCACCCAAAGACGGCTCCGGTGCAGGTTGCCCATGGCGATGACTCTAGCCGCGGACGCCGGTGGACGCAAACGGACGCGAGGCTGTAGAAGCCCGCGGGTGGCGGTTTCCCCTGCGCGCAGGCTGGCGGCGGAAGTGCTCCTGCGCGTCGAGCAGGGCGGCGCGTTCGCCAACCTCGCCCTGGACGGGGCGCTGCGGTCGGCCGGCGCGCTGGAGCCGCGCGAGGCGGCGCTCTGCACCGAGCTGACCTACGGCGCCCTGCGCTGGCAGCTGGAGCTGGACCGCGCCCTGGGCGCGCACAGCGCCCGTCCACCCGCCGAGCTGGACGCGCCTCTCCGGGCCGCTCTGCGCGTCTCGGCGTTCGAGCTGTTGCATCATCCGCGCGTGCCGGCGCGGGCCGCGGTCGATCAGGGCGTGGAGCTGGTCCGCGCGCTGGGGCTGGCGCGCGCGGCGGGCTATGCGAACGCCGTGCTGCGGCGTTTGTCGGAGACGCGCGCCGCGCCGCCACCCCCGCCGCGCGACGTCGACCCCGTCGGCCACATCGCCGCGGCGACCGCGCACCCGCGCTGGCTGGTCGACCGCTGGGCGAAATGGCTGGGGGCGGAGGAAGCGGAGAAGCTGGCGGGCGCCAACCAGCAGCAAGCGCCCGCGGTGGTGCGCGTCGCCCGGCGCCGCGCCACTCCCCCGCAGGCGCAGGAGGCGCTGCGCAAGAGCGGGATCGGCTCCACCCCGGGCCGGTATTCGCCCGACGCGCTGGTGCTGGCCCCCGGCGCTCCACCGGCGCTGGACATCGAAGGGTACGAGCAGGGTCTGTTCCAGGCGCAGGACGAGGCGGCGCAGCTCGTCTCGCTCTACGCGGCGCCGCCGGCCGGGGCGAGCGTGCTCGACGCCTGCGCCGCCCCGGGAGGAAAGGCGTGCCACCTGGCGGAGCTGGGGGCGGGGAGCGTGCTGGCGCTGGACGTGCACGCCCGGAAGGCCCGCGACGTCGAGGAAGCCGCGCGGCGGCTCGGGCTACCCGAGGTCCGCGCGCTCGCCGCCGACGCGACGCTTCCGCTGCCGGGCGAGGGCCCCTTCGACCTGGCGCTGGTCGACGCGCCCTGCTCCGGGTTGGGGACCTTGCGCCGCCATCCCGAGGTGAAGCTGCGGCGCACGCCGGAGGACGTGGACCGTCTCGCGGCGCTGCAGGCGCGGCTCCTGGCGCAGGTGTCGCTGTCCGTGAAGCCGGGAGGGCTCCTGGTGTACGCGGTCTGCACACTCACGCCCGAAGAGTGCGACGAGCGGGTCGACCGGTTCGTATCGGAGCATCCGGAGTTCCGCCGGGAGCGCCCGCCCCCCGGCTGGGCGCTGCCGCCGGCGGACGCCGATTGCCTAGACGCAGACGGACGCCTGCGCATCTTCCCCCACCGCACCGGGACCGACGGCTTCTTCGCGGTACGATTGCGGAAGGAGACCGCATGAGCCAGATCGAGATCGCGCCTTCGCTCCTCTCCTGCGACCTGTCGCGCATCGGCGACGAGATCCGCGCGGTCGAAGCGGCCGGCGCGGACCTGATCCACGTCGACGTGATGGACGGGCGATTCGTGCCCAACCTCACCTGGGGCCCGCCGGTCGTCGCCGCGATGAAGCGCGCCGCCACCCGGCCGCTCGACTGCCACCTGATGATCGTCGAGCCCGAGAAGTACGTCGAGGCCTTCGTGAAAGCGGGGGCGGCGAACATCACCGTGCACGTCGAGGCGTCGCCGC
>Ga0137392_10002624_pt1 | contig 10844 bp, 8 predicted proteins | sample 15con2h34AmetaG_FD_101394 | JGI IMG/M metagenome (GOLD analysis project Ga0137392, IMG submission 101394) | Vadose zone soil microbial communities from Angelo Coast Range Reserve, California, USA - 15con2h3.4A metaG | ecosystem: Environmental > Terrestrial > Soil > Vadose zone > Saprolite... | reverse complement strand
GGAGCGATCGCATTGACCGTCACGTTGAACTTGGCCGCCTCGATCGCAGCCGTCTTGGTAAAGGCGATGATTCCGCCTTTGCTCGCCGCGTAGTTGGCCTGGCCGAAGTTGCCGGCCTGACCGCCACACACCCACTCCATCGTGGCGTCGGTGCCCCGGTGCAAATTCTGCGTCAGGCGCGGATCTGTTCGTCGCCCATTGAGTCAGAGCGCCGAGCGTCGTTGATGCCGACGCTCGAGACGTCGGCAACCAGACGTTTGTGATTGTCGACCAACGCTCGGTCGTTTCGGCGAATCGAGGTTAGACGTAGCTCTGGTAGACGGGATCGTACATCTGGGAGCGGATGAAGCCCGGCAGGTTCGTGGGCCTTGCCGTGTCGGTAAGTCCTCTCCGGTAGGCGACCTCGGCGACGGCGCATGCGATCGTCACCGAAACCTCTCGAATGCGCTCCAGCGGCGGATAGATGCTGCCCTGGGCCAGGTCTGCGTCGGTCACTTCACTGGCGAGCGCCTTCGATGCCTCAAAAAACATCTCCTCGGTGACGATGCGCGCATTGCTGGCAACCACTCCCAAACCCACTCCCGGGAAAATATAGGAGTTGTTGCCCTGCCTCGGAACATGCTTGCGCCCGTTCACGGTGACGGCGGGGAAGGGGCTTCCGCAGGCGAAGATGGCTCTGCCTTCAGACCAGTCATACGCCTCTTCGGCGGTGCATTCGGACATCGAGGTGGGGTTCGACAGAGCGAAGATGATCGGCTTGCTGTTGATCCGGGACATGGTCTCGATCACCGCCTGAGTGAACGTTCCACCTCGTCCCGAAACACCGATGATCGCCGTGGGCCGCATTCGCTCCAGAGCGGACACGAGGTCTGCGGTGAGCTCGCCGTCCTGCGCAAAAGCCTTTTGGTGTTCCTTCAGATCCGTGCGGCTCTTCACCAGCAAGCCCTTGGAATCGAAGAACAAGCACTTCCGGCGGGCCGCTTCTTCGGAGACCCCTTCAGCGGCGATCGCGGAGGCGATCAGGTTGCCGATACCGATTCCGGCTTCTCCAGCACCGACAATGACAAATCGCTGATCCGCCAGACGCTGTTGGGTGATTCGCAGAGCGGAATAGACGCCTCCGAGGACCACGCTGGCCGTGCCCTGGATGTCGTCATCGAACATCCGTACCCGGTCTCTGTATTTGGCGAGCAACCTGAATGCGTTTTCGTTCCCAAAGTCTTCCAGTTGAATGACTGCCTTGGGAAACCGCTTCTGTGCGGCGACGACGAATTCTTCTACCAGTGCATCGTAGGGCTCGCCGCGCAGCCGTTTCTCGGGAACCCGATGTAGAGCGGATCGTTGAGCAGCGTTTCGTTGTTCGTCCCAACATCGAGTGTCACCGGCAAGCATTGGGAAGGCTCGATCCCGGCGCAGGCGGTATAGAGCGCGAGTTTTCCCACCGGAATCCCCATTCCATTCGCTCCCAAATCGCCCAGCCCCAGAATGCGCTCACCATCCGTAACGACAACGACGCGCACGTCGGTGTTCGGCCAGTTCGCCAAGAGTCGGTCGACTCTTCCCCGGTCGTTCGCGGAAATGAAAATTCCCCGGGGCCTTCGAAAGATGTGACCGTATTCCTGGCACGCCTGACCTACCGTGGGGGTGTAAAGGATCGGCATCATCTCTTCGATGTTGTCGATCACAATCCGATAGAACAGCGTCTCATTCCGGCCCTGGAGCGCCATCAAGTGGATGTACCTTTCGATGGGATTCGGCTTCCGCCGGGAGCTTTCCAGGATCTTCACTGCTTGCTGTTCGAGGGACAGGACGCGCGCGGGCAACAGCCCGCGAAGGCCGAGAGCATCCCGTTCGGCTTCGGTGAATGCGGTTCCCTTGTTGACTGCCGGGCTCTGCAGGAGGGCGAGCCCGGTTAAGCCCGCGGCCGGGCCGACCGGACGTTCTGGCTGCACTTCATTTTTTTTGACCGGACTCTCCTTTGCGAACGACTGCGGATCGGCAACAGGTGGCGGCCGGCGTACTGGGGGACGTGGCGTTACTTCGCGACTGGAGCTCATCGGATCTACCTCGGCGCAAAATGTGCGCTCTCCATGAAAGCTAAAGGGGGTCATAGTCACAATCATCAGATTTCAGCTGTGAGCATCAGCAACTTCGATACCAACGATGAAAGACGAGACAACGGCCTCGGTCGCTCAGTCGCTGACCGGAGCAGTCGGTCGCGCGATGAGGATCAGCGCGGATGATCCTTCTGCCTTGCCGCCGCCGGATCATCTGCCGCCAATGCGATCAGGGCTTCTAGACTGCATTCATCGACCACTGATACGGGTGCTCGCGCGCGAGCTTTTCGAGTTGATGAACCTGGTGTCCGAGCTCTTTCCACACGACATCGGCATACGAATCATACCATCAGAATGAAGGTCCCGTTTGGCGCCGATCGAGTAGATGGGTTGTAATCGGTGTCGATGAATTCTCCGCTCCGCGTTCTCATCGTCGAAGACCGGGAGGAAGACGCGGCCCTTCTGATCCGGCACCTCCGCGCTGCCGGATTCGACTTGCACGGCGAGCGGGTGGACAGCGCTTCGGCGATGACCGCTGCCCTGGACAGCCAGGCGTGGGACGTTGTCGTGGCTGATTACAACATGCCGCGTTTCAGCATCCCGGCCGCGCTGGCGATGCTGCGCGAGCGCAAGTTGGACCTTCCATTCATCCTCGTCTCCGGCGGCATTGGGGAGGACACCGCGGCAGCGGCAATGAAGACCGGCGCTCACGACTACATCATGAAGGACAAGCTCACCCGATTGGTTCCGGCGATCGAGCGCGAGCTTCGCGAGGCGGAAAGCCGCCGAATCCGACGGCGAGCCGAGGAGCGCATCGCCTACCTCGCGTATCACGATCCATTGACCGGCCTGCCGAATCGCAACCGCTTGGAGGAGCTGATCACCATCGAGATCGCCGGCGGCAAGCCTTTTGCGTTGCTGTTTCTCGAGCTCAACCGCTTTCGCGAGATCGTCAACACGCTTGGGCACGGCATCGGAGATCAACTGTTGGAACAGGTCGCGAAAATGCTCGGCAACAACCTGGAAGCAAGTCTGGCTGCGCGGCTGGACGGGGAGAGGTTCGCGGTGCTCCTTCCCTCGGCGAGCCGCGCCAAGGCGGTCGCTCTGGGATGCCGCTTGCGTGATGCGATGGTGCAGGGCATCCCGGTGGATGGTTTCAACCTGGACGTCGATGCCGGGATTGGAATCGCCCTGGCGCACGAGCCCGGTCTGAGCGTCGCGGACCTGATTCGCCGGGCGGACGTGGCGGTGGTCGCTGCTCGGGGTCACGACGACCCGAGGATCTATGACGCGGGCGACGATCCGTATAGCCAGCGGCGTCTGCTGCTGAGCAATGAGTTGCGAAAGGCAATCGAGGCGAACCAGCTCTTCATTGTATTTCAGCCGAAGGTAGATCTCAAAAGCCTGCGCGCGGTTGGGGTCGAGGCTCTTGTCCGCTGGCGCCATCCAACGCTCGGCATGATTCCTCCTGACGAGTTCATCCCAGTGGCCGAGCGCACCGGCCTGATCGGCGCTCTCACCCTGCGGGTCCTCAACTCCGCGCTTCTTCATCTGGAGCAGTGGACTTCGAGTGGTTTTGACCTCTCCGTAGCGGTCAATTTGTCCGGCCGAAATGTTCACGACGCCCATTTGCCCGACCGCGTGGCTGCCCTGCTGGCGGAGCGTCATGCACCATCGAACCGATTGGAGTTCGAGCTCACCGAAAGCCAGATCATGCAAGACCCCGCCCGAGCGAGGTTGAATCTGCTCGCCCTCAAGGCAATGGGGGTCAAAACGTCGATCGATGACTTCGGGACCGGTTACAGCTCGCTTGACTACTTGCGAAAGCTTTCGGTGGATACTTTGAAGATCGACAAGTCCTTCGTCAGCCCTGGCCTGGAAGCGGAGGACGATTCGGCCATCGTCAAGGCAGCAATCGACCTGGGTCACAATCTTGGCTTGAACGTCGTGGCCGAGGGCGTTGAGAATCGGGGCACGTTGGACCGGCTGACTGCTCTGGGTTGCGACGCGGCGCAGGGATATTTTTTTGCACGGCCGATGTCGAACGCGGATCTTAGGGAATGGCTGATCAGCTCTCAGTGGTCATCACTTCAAAGGCCCGCCCGGTTGTGAATCCCAGAAATCATAAAAGTTGAACCACTGATACGGGTGCTCGCGCACGAGCCGTTCAAGTTGACCAACGTAGGATTGTGCCCAGGTGCGAAGCTGACCCTCGCGGTCCTGGCCGTTGGTGAAGGCCACTCGCATCGGCGGCTGGGCAACAAACCGATAACTCGCTGGCCCCACTTGGATCGAGAACGTGGCGATCACCGGGGCGCCTGTCACCGCGGCGAGCATGAAGGGCCCCACCGGGAATGGCGCGTCCCGGCCGAGAAACGGAATCTTGATGATGTTCTTGTCGATCGGTCGATCTCCCTGAACGGCGAGCACGCCGCCGTCGCGCAAAGCGCGAACCATCTCCAATGAAGCCAAAGGCCCGCTTCCCACTTCGATGATCTGCGGGCTCTGCTGGTAGTTTTTCTCGAGGAACTTCGCCAATCGCTCGTGATCGCCCCGGAACGCCACGATCGCGAGCTTCTCCGCGACTTTCCCTTCGAGCAATCCGGCGGCCAGGTCCCAATTGCCGAGGTGAGCGGTCAAGAGGATCGCCCCCCGTCCCTCGGCGGCGCTCTCCCGGATGTGGTCCAGTCCAATCTCCTCGCAGCGAAAGACGGTCTTGCCACGGGTCGCGAGCAGCGCGCGATCGACCATCGTTCGGGCGAAGCTCAGGAAGTGGCGGTAGCTGCGGATCAGTCCGCCAAGCCAATGCGTCTTTCCCATCGCGCGGTCGAGGAATTGTCGGGACGCATGCCGTGCCGCGCCGGCTGCGAAGAGGAAGTAGAGGCTCACCGGATAGATGACGAGATACGCCGGCCTGACCCCGAAGAAGCGGGTGAGCTGGAAAAAGAACCAGTGGCCGAAAATGCCACCCCGGCTCCGTCCGGTCCATCGCCTGGGCGCCTCTGGAAGGCGTTGTCGCCGGCGTTCGAAAAGGCCCAGGGCGAGCATCGCGCCCGCGACGATCGCCGCCGAAGGGAGGGCGGCCAGCCCCGAACGGGTGAGGGTTTTGAACCCGTAGCTCGCCACCAGCGCCGGAAAGGCGCCAAGCCCGGTGAGCGCACAAGCCAGGGAGACGAGGACAAGCCCCCCGGGAATTTCGCTCGTGCTCGCGAGAATCCCCGCGCCCGCCGCGAGCAGCCTGCAGAACGGGCCTTCCGCTCCCAACCAGGCCCACCGCCGCAACGCGAAGAGCGACAGCCCGGGCCGGTGGGGAATGCGCCGCAAACGCTTTGACAGCGGCAGCGGCACGGGCGAGAGAAGCCGAAGGCAGGCGAGGGTGTTGATGAGGACAATCCGGACGTTGTCCAGGAATAGCCGAAAGTGCGTCACCCGATCCGGTGGGTAGACGACGCGCACCGGGACGGACAGCAGGGCGAGGCCGGCCCATGCCGCTTTCAGGAGAACAGCCGCTTCGAATTCGTAGCGGCGCCCTTTCGTGGTCAGTTGAACGGTTTCGGGCAAGGGGTACGCGCGAAAGCCGCACTGGGTGTCATCGACTCGCCAGCCCGACTCCAACCACACCCAGAAGTTCGAGAACTTGCGGCCAAATTCGCTGGACGGCGGCGCTCCCGCGGCACGGAGATTTCTCGACCCGATCACCAGGGCGCCGGGTTCTTCGCCCACCCGCTTGGCGAGGACGGGCAGATCCGCCGGAAGGTGCTGCCCGTCCGCGTCGATCGAGATGGCGTAGCGAAATCCCCGGCGGTTCGCCTCTCCAAGGAGGGTTCGCAGCGCGGCCCCTTTTCCCCGATTGGTGGGGTGATGGAGGACGACGCCTCCAGCCTTGCGCGCCTCTTCGCCCGAGCCGTCCGTCGAGCCATCGTCGCAGACGAGCACCATCGAGGCGTGTTCGAGCGCGCCCCGGACGACACCGCCGACGGTGCGGGCATTGTTGAAGACGGGGATGACCACGCAGGCGCCGGCCTGATCGCAAGGGAGCTCGGCCTGATCGCACTGGAGCTCGGTTTCGGCTGGAACCATCTTCGGTAGTTTTCTCAGGCTAGCCTGTAAATGGCCAGTTGCTTGCCTCGATGCGGCCGAGCGACCAGGCTCGCCTACATGGACTCCGGTGTTCCAGAGAACGTCCCGCCGCCTGAGCGGAGAGATTCCGGGAAGCAAGCGCGGATCCCCGCCATCGTTGGTCGGCTGCGAGATCGATTCGAGCTCATGCTCGGCGAGCACGCCGGCGCCGGCCGGCTGGGGGTCGCGGTCGCCATGGGCGTGTTGGTCGGGTGCACTCCCTTCCTCGGATTTCAGGTGCTGATCGTGATTGCGATCGCAACGCTGTTCAGGCTGAACCGGATCGCCGCGCTGCTCGGAGCGCAAGTCTCAACGCCTCCGATCACGCCGTTGCTGCTTTTTGCCAACGCTCAGGTTGGCGCCATCTTGCTCCACCGCCGCTGGCTTCCGATTTCCTTCAAAGCCGTACGCACCGTGCCCAACATGAAGTTTGTCCTGGATCTCTTTCTGGAGCTGCTCGTCGGTGGCTTGGTGGTGGGCGGTGTCCTTGCTCTGGTCTTCGGTGGTTTTACTTCATGTGTGGTCCGGCGCCGCAGAGCCAAGCTTTCGAGCAAGCCGGTCACTTGACAGCTTTTCGCTTCGCGGCGGTAGTGCGGATGCGCGCGGGGAATCGCTCTTAAACCCGGCGCACGAACGGATGGACGCTGACGTCTTGGTGATCGGTGCTGGGCCCGGCGGGAGCGTCGCCGGCTCGCTGCTTGCTCGAAGCGGGCGCCGGGTGATTGCTCTAGAAGCGGCGACCTTCCCTCGATTTCAAATCGGCGAATCGCTGCTGCCCCGCTGCAACGATATTCTCGACGAAGCAGGTCTTTTGCCGGCGGTGGTCGCCCGGGGATACCAGGTCAAGAATGCCGCGCTGTTTCTGCAGGGCGCGCAGCGGGAGCGCTTCTGCTTTGGCGAAGTTTTTCCCGGTCAGCGCACCCAGACATTTCAGGTGCCGCGATCTGATTTCGATCAGACGCTCGCCACCGCGGCGAGGGCTCATGGCGTTGATGTTCGCTTCAACCACCGCGTGGACGCGATTCAATTCCTCCCGGATGAGGTGCAGGTGACCGCCACCGATCTGGAGAGCCAGATGTCGGTACGGCTGCGCGCTCGTTTCGTGCTCGACTGCAGCGGTTATGGCCGCGTCCTGCCGCGACTCTTGAAGTTGGAGCGGCCTTCGGTGCTCGCTCCGCGCCTCGCGCTCTTCACCTGGGTCGAGGCGGACGAGCGACCGCCGGGCGATGCGGAGGGAGACATCTGGATCTGCATTCACCCGCGCGGCCCCTGGGCCTGGATCATCCCGTTCTCCAATGGCCGCACTTCGGTCGGTCTGGTGATGCAGCGATCGGTATACGACGGCGCCTCGGGGTGCGATCGCGATCGGCTCTTCAGCCTCCTTCGGGAAGATGACAACGCGCGGCGGCGATTGAAGGGCGCGTCGCCCGTCCTCAAGACGGTGAAGCTGGAAGGCTGGTCCGCCGCCGTCGATCGGCTCTACGGGCCCGGCTGGGCCGTGACCGGCAATGCCGCCGAATTCCTGGATCCGGTCTTCTCCTCCGGAGTGACCCTGGCCCTGGAATCGGCAAGCTGCGCGGCAAAGCTCATTCATCGGTCCCTCAACGGCGAACGGGTCGACTGGGAAACCGAGTACGCAGCGGTGGTTGGCAAAGCGGTCGGCGTCTTCCGGGTCTTCGTCCGTTCCTGGTACGCAGGCGATTTGCCCCGGCTGCTGATGCTCAAGAACAAGACGAACAGCCTCAAGCGCGCGATCACCGCCATCCTCGGGGGCTACGTGCTCGATCCCGAGAATCCCTTCGTGCGCGATCCGGAAGGGGCGCTCTCCGCTCTACTCAAGCTTGCATGAGGTCCGCGCCGCCGCCCAGAAGCTCGCTCAGCGTCCCCAGGCGAAGGCCGCGCGCGCTCAGCTGTTCGAGGAGCAATGGGAGATTCTGGACGGTTTGTTCCCTTAATCCGGAGCGCGGCAGCGAGGCGCCGTCGTGGAGCGCCACGATGCTGCCTGGTCGCACCCGGCTGGCCAAGCGTTTCGCGCGCTTCGCGGTCATCGCGAAAACGCCATCTCGAGCGGAGTGGGTCCAGGTGACGATCGTCAGGCCGAGTCGCCGCGCGGCGTCGTGAACCACGGGGTTTCGGATACCGACCGCCGGCCGGTAGTACCGGGGGCGCGAGCCGGTAATCTGGAGGAGGGCCTCCTGGCAACGCGCCAGATCGGCGACCAACCGCGAGCTCACGAAGAGGTCGGCGCCGGTGCCGTGCCGATGGCTGTGGTTGGCCAACTCGTGGCCGGCGAGGTGCAGCGCGCGGCCGACCGCGGCAAAGCGGTCCAACTCCCGTCCGATGCAGAAGAACGTGCCTCGCGCGCCGTGCGAGGCGAGGATCTCGGCGATCCGCGCGGTGTAAAGCGGGTGGGGACCGTCGTCGAAGGTGAGCGCCACCGAGGAGCCCTGCGTCGGACCGCGCCAGACTCCTGGCCCAAACAGCATCGCGCGCGGATGAAAAACGCCGATGGCGGCAGTGAGCACGCCGGCGCCAGCGGTCGCTGCGGCGGCGATCGCGGCTGCACGGAGGCTCTCTGGATCAACCGGCGACATGGCGCATCACCGTCACCGCCTGTCCGCCCCCCAACGCCAGACCGTGAACGACCGAAGCCGCTCCGGCCGGTCGATCGCGCAGGCGAACGGCGGCCGCGATCAGACGCAAGAGTCCCGCCGACCCGTGGAATCCAAAATGGCGGCCGTCGGACCATCGCTCTACGCGAGGAACATCGCCCAGGATGGAGGTTTCCGCGTCGGAGATTTGCGCGTTCGGGGCGGCGAGGGAAAACGAGAGCGGCTCGGTCTCGCCGGCGATCATTTTCCGGATCAGCGGCGCAAATTGCTCCAGTCGCGCGAACTGGAGCACGGGGCAGGAGTGCGCGGTCAGAGTGCACTCGTCGATCTGCAGCGGACCGGGTTCCTTGCCAAGAAGGAGGGCGCCCGCGCCCTCTCCAGGCTTGAGCCCACCGTCAGGATCGGCTGTTCCCTCGGCCGAGAGCACGCCGAATGCGCGATAGCCGTTGTCGAGCGCCGGCGAGCGCTCGTCCGCGGCCACGAGCAGCACCTTGTCCGCGCGCCCGGTCTTCAAGAGCGCAAGACCGGTGCGCAGCGCTGTCTCGCCCGACAGCTCTCGAGCGCTCACGGTCAGCGAGGTCCCGCGAAGCCCCAGAGCGATGGAGAGTTGCCCGGCGGGAGAGTGGTGTACGGATTGGTAGAAAGCGGTCGGGCTTCCAAATTCCGGACCACGGCTGGCGATGCCCTCGAGAAAGTCCACCGTCGAGGTGAGCCCGCCAAAGCCGGTGGCGTAGACGACCGCGAGGGATCTCCGGTCGCAGTCCGGGGGGAGCGCCTGGCGGGCGGCAGCCAGCGCCATGCGCTCGAGCCGTGGCAAGCGGCGCTCCTTGGGGTCGGCCTCCGGGATTGTCGAAATCCGGAGCGCGGCGGGGGTTGGCCCGGCGAGGGCGCGGCGCAGCGCGATCGGGTCCTGTGCTCCGGGCGCTACCACTCCCAATCCCAGAACGGTTGCTTTCATTGGGACGATCTCGTGAGCACGAGAACCGCGTTGTTCCCGCCAAACCCGAACGAATTGGACAGCACGACAGCGGGGGACGCAGGGACTCCACCGGCGGGAACGTGCCGGATGCGAAGTTGAGGATCGGGGGTTTTCAGTCCCACCGTCGCTGGGACGAAGCCACTCGAAAGCGACAAAGCGCCGATCACCGCCTCCATGGCTCCGGCAGCGCCCAGTGTGTGGCCGGTGGCGCCTTTGGTCGAGCTGGTGAGTGGTCCCGGACTCTGGAAAACGGCCTCGAGCGCGATTGCTTCGGATCGATCGTTGGCCGCGGTGGCGGTGCCATGGGCATTGACGTAGTCCACGTCCGAAGGACTGACGCCCGCGTCGGCGAGCGCGGCCCGCATCGCCGCCACCGCGCCATGGCCTTCGGGATCCGGCGCAGTGACATGGTACGCGTCGGACGAGCAGCCCCAACCACCGAGGTAGCCCCAAACAAAAGCACCGCGATCTTTCGCTCGCTCTTCCGCCTCCAATAATAGAAAGGCGGCGCCTTCTCCGAGCGAAAGCCCCTGGCGATCTTTGTCGAAGGGCCGGCAAGGAGAAGGGGAGAGGAGCTTCAGCGCATGAAAGCCGCAGTAGGTCAGCCGACAGAGCGAATCGACTCCGCCCACCAGCGCCCAAGGTGCTCCCTGCTCGACGAGGGAAGCGCCAAACCCCACCGCATTCGCGCTGGACGAGCAAGCGGTTGAAAAGGTGTATCGCTCGGCGGTGAGGTTGAGCGCGGCCGCCATCGCATCGGCGATGGTGCCGGCGGAATGTTGCTTGAGCAGCGCTCGATCCGACGAGCCCTCCTGTCCGCGGTACCTGAGGTAGTGCTGCTCGGATTCGAAGATGCCACCGGTGGTGGTGCCGAGCGCGAGCACGCCCGGGCCATCGAGAGTTATCGCGCCGATCGCCTGGCGCGCGGCGTTCACAGCGAGGGAAATGCTGCGGTGGCCCTGCGTTTCCTTCAACCCCGGTTCACCGTCCACTTCGCCGACCGGAGAGGGGCGCAGTCCTGTCAGGCCGAACAAAGAGAGAGGCCTGAGGCCGCACCGGCCTTCGCGAAGCGATTCG
>Ga0137392_10002620_pt1 | contig 10860 bp, 9 predicted proteins | sample 15con2h34AmetaG_FD_101394 | JGI IMG/M metagenome (GOLD analysis project Ga0137392, IMG submission 101394) | Vadose zone soil microbial communities from Angelo Coast Range Reserve, California, USA - 15con2h3.4A metaG | ecosystem: Environmental > Terrestrial > Soil > Vadose zone > Saprolite... | reverse complement strand
GTCTAGTTTATCGGGATCCAGCCCTATCATCTCAGCATACCCCCGGTTGCCCACGATTGGACCCTCACAAAATGATATTGTGGGAATAGAGGTGTGGTGGGTGACAGCTTCCGAGACAATATTAATCGGATTGGTATAATTGAAGAGCCTGGCGTTGGGACAAACGGCCTCCATATCTTCAATTATGCCTTTCATAACATGGATCGAGCGCAGTGCCATAAAGAACCCGCCTGGCCCCTGTGTCTCTTGACCTATTACACCATGCTTCAGTGGAATGCTCTCATCAAGATAGCGAGCCTCGAAGCCGCCTGGACGAAAACTTGTCAACACAGCGTCACAACCCTGCAAACCCTGACGTCGATGCGTAGTGATTGTTATAGTCAAATCTAAGCCCCTCGCACGTGCCATCTTCTGGGTGATTGTCTGCACAATTCTCAGGTGCTCTTCATTCAGATCGATAAGCACGACCTCAGACCCATCGAAATTTTCTCCTTGCTGTATAAACGATGCCATGGTTCCGGCAGCCCGGGTACTGCCACCTCCGATATAGGCCAATTTAATACGTGCCACGCTAGGTGCTCCTTTTATATACTCTGGCTAGTTGAAACATTATTTGAAGTCGCTCATACATTGCTATTCCTTCTCTTATCCTTCGGCTGAAACATCGGATGGCAAGGCAGCATTCCCCTGTATCTCTACCTCGGGTGATGCATGGTTGCCTGATTCGCCCTTTCCGCGGCCCTCGCTGCTACGAGAAGGAGTGACAGCGATGGGCTTATATGAAGCCGGATTAGCCTCCCCGTCACCGTAAAGGAAGCAGTGCGCCCAATGACCCCCGCCAAGTTCGGTGCGCTTAGGAAAACGTTCGCTGCACACTGGCATTGCATGTGGACAGCGCGGGTGAAAGCGACAGCCTCCAGGTGGATTAATGAGGCTGGGAATCTCGCCACGTGCAGGGAGAGTCACACTGCCCTTTCCATCTGGTCCCAGTCGATCAGGATCAGGCGCAGCAGAGATGAGCAGTTGCGTATAAGGATGCCGTGGCCGTTGTATTACTTCCTCACTAGGTCCTCCCTCAACCGTCTGTCCAGCATACATGACAAGCGTATCTTCGGCGAAATAGCGAGCACTCGCAATATCATGGGTGATAAATAGCAGCGCAAGCTGCTCCTCGTCTTTGAGACGCAACAGTAGATTCAGTACATCCAGGCGAATCGAGACATCCAACATTGAAACGGGTTCGTCAGCCAGAAGCACCTCTGGCTTTGCCGCTAAAGCGCGAGCTATGGCTACACGCTGCCGCTGTCCCCCGCTCAACTGATGTGGAAACTTCCTGATAAATTGCTCGGCAGGACTCAGACTCACCCGGTTGAGCAGAGCCAGTATCTCTTCTGTCTCCTCGGTAGCAGTACGAGCATGACCGTGCAGTCGCAATGGACGTTTCAAGTGATAGCGCACGTCATGTACAGGATTGAGCGAGGAGAATGGGTCCTGGAACACCAGCTGTACGTGGTGATGATAGTCTTTTAGAGCATTCCTCCCATTACCCTTGACCGGTTCTCCTCGGAACAATATCGTGCCGCTAGTAGGCTCATAGAGGCGCGCCAGCATACGAGCCATAGTGGTTTTGCCGCTCCCACTTTCCCCCACTAACGCCAGGGCACGACCAGGATAGAGAGCCAGTGAGGTATCCTCAGCGGCATGCACCACTTTGCGTGGGCCAGACAGCTTGAACTGGCGCAATGGGAAGTATTTACGCAGGTGTATCGCTTCCAACACAGCAGGAGGAAGAGGTATACTCACCGCATCGTCATTTAGCGCGATAAATGGGGAATTTGCTCCCATGTTTTCGATGTTCATTATTCCCGCCTCTTTCCTATCATAGCCTCAAAGTTAGCTTCGTATTTCGCCGCGAAATCCTCGCTTGTGGGGATCTCACCTGAATTGAACCTGGGATCATACAGGTGACAGGCAACAAGCTGCTCTGGCGTTTCAGCGGTAGAAGCACGCAGCATTGGAATGCTCCTACTACATGCCTCAAAAGCCATTGGACAGCGTGGGTGAAAGGCACAACCTGCCGGCACAGCGCGTAAATCTGGCGGAGAACCAGGGATGCCGGTCATCTTACGACGCGGCCCATGCAGTGAGGGAAACGAATTCAACAGACCATAACTATATGGATGGCGCGGCTGCCGGAGCAGTTCCTGATTCGTCGCCGTCTCGACAATACGTCCCGCGTACATGATCGCGATCTCATCAGCAATTTCAAGTAACAGTGAGAGATCATGCGTAATAAAGATCAAAGCCATCCCAAATTCCCTGCACAGCGCACGAACGAGTTCAAGAATTTCACGCTGCACTACAACGTCCAGTGCCGTTGTCGGCTCGTCCATGATGATCAGCTCTGGTGCGAGGGCCAGGGCAATGGCAATAATTGCGCGTTGACGCATGCCGCCACTCAGTTCATGCGGATAGCTGCGAATGCGATCTGGGGCGATACCGACCAGGCGCAGCAGTTCGAGAGCACGCTGTCGTCGCGAATCTGCTCCCATCGATGGCCGATGCGTACGCAACACATCTGTGATCTGAGCACCGATATTGAGTACGGGATTGAGCGCATTCATAGCACTTTGGAAAACAATAGCCAGTTCGCTCCAACGAAAGGTACGCAACTGCGCAGCTGTAAGCTGAAGAATATCCACAGGCTCCGTAATATCACCTGGTGAATTTTGAGCTTGATAGCCTGATCTCTCCCTCCCACGCTGGTTCCCATCCCCGGCGCTTTCCGCATCCGTAGGGGCGGGGGTGGTGTCGGGTCGGGTGGGGACCCTTGTGATCGCCCGTCGCGGGGTCCTTTGCTGCTCTCTGCCACCTGAGGAACGCGGATAATACAACACTTCCCCTCCCGTAATCACTGCCGGCGGATGCAATAAACGCGTAATAGCATAGGCTAACGTCGATTTGCCGCTACCACTCTCACCAGCCAGGCCAAGGATTTTCCCACGCTCCAGGCTTATACTCACATCATTCAAAGCATGGACGGTTCCGCTAGCAGCGTAGTAGTCTACACTGATATTATTGATCTCCAACAGCTTATTCGTTGTAGCAGTCGAATCTTCTCCTGGACGAATAGAAGTCATTATGCAGCCACCTCCCTAGTTTTGCTGATTTTATCAACCTTTGGCCCGGGTTCTTTACGCAAACGAGGATTAGCTATCTCGTCAATGCCAAAATTGATAAAAGCGAGCCCGGCCCCTAATACGGCAATGCACAAGCCAGGGGGCAAGATCCACCACCATGCACCTAATAAGATTGCATCATTGTTGCCCGCCCAATAGAACATCGTTCCCCAACTCACAGTGGTGACATCTCCCAAACCCAGGTACTCAAGCCCAGTCTCTGCAAGGATAGCATAGATAATGGTTCCAAGGAGTTCAGCCGCCACAATCGCAATCTCATTCGGTAGAATTTCGAAGAAGATGATGCGCATCGATGACTCTCCACTTGCCTTAGAGGCTTCCACGAATTCGCGGCTACGCATCGAAAGCGTTTGAGAACGAAGTACACGTGCTCCCCATGACCATCCTGTAATGACCGTCACAAAGCCTATCGTCAGTGGTCCCTTGTAGGGCAAAAAGGCTGCCAGTACGATTGCCAGGGGCAGCCCAGGCAGCACCAGAAAAACATTGGTAACCATGGAGAGGACATCATCAATCACGCCCCCAAAGTAACCACCGGCAAGTCCCACAACGACGGAGATGATAGTTGCCACCAGTCCGGTAATGAAACCCAGGAGAAGCGAAACACGTGTACCGACCACAACCTGGAGAAATACATCTTGCCCTGTTTGCGTTGTGCCCAGCCAATGCGTTGCCGATGGAGGTGAGAGGATATCTGGACTGAAGGCATTGGGGTCCTTCGTCAGAATTATCGGCCCAAAGATGGCGACCAACACGAAGAAGACCAAAATACCGAGACCAAAGGCCACCTTGCGGTTCAGCGTTACCAGGCGCCACATATCACGTAAACGATGCACTTGGGAAGAAAACTCGCTTGTTTCAGACGAAGGTAAATTCACCTCAAATGAAGGGATGCTCATAGCCGCTAATTCCTTTCCAGGCGCACGCGGGGATCGAGGGCAACATATATCAGATCAGCCAGGAAGTTCGCCCCCAGCACTGCGATGGCAATAATCAGGAAGAGCCCCTGTAACAAGGCATAATCAAGGTTCTCGACGGCTTGATAGAGTGCGTAGCCAATTCCAGGATACGAGAACACAATTTCAGTCAATAGTGCACCACTCACAACAAAGCCCAGAGAGAGCGCAAAACTCGTTATGTTGGGCAAAATGGCATTACGTGCTGCGTATGCGAACATGATACGTCGTTGGGAAAGTCCCTTTGCCTCAGCCATCAACACGTAATCTTCTGATAGCGTAGTGATCATCGCATTGCGCATACCGAGTAGCCATCCTGCGATAGAACTGATGACGATAGTGAATGCAGGTAGAATGCCATGCTGGAAGGCACTCCAGATGAAGTCAGGGCTCAATTCCGGCACCGTTGTAGTTGTATCATAGCCGCCATTAATGGGGAACCAGTTAAGCAGGTACCCCAGGATGTAAAGCAAAATGAGTGCCAGCCAGAAGTAAGGTATAGCAGAAAAGAAAGTAAAAAGAGGGGAGAATAGAGAATCCAAAGTAGAGTTACGTCGCCAGGCAACAAGCACGCCCAGGAGGGTTCCCAGAACGAAACTGATCACGAGTGAAACACCTACGAGCATGAGTGTCCAGGGAATCTCCTGGGCGATCACAGCAGCGACAGGCGTGGGATAATAGGTGATCGAAATCCCCAGGTCTCCATGCAGTAAGTTGTTGAGGTACTGTAGATACTGTGACCACAAAGGATCGTGGGTAATACCAAATGCAATCTCTAACGCGTGCAGTGACTGCGGAGAAACTCTCCCATGCAGCCGGGCCATCATGGACCCGGCGGGGTTGCCAGGAGTCAGGCGCGGAATGAGAAAGTTCAAGGTAACTGAGGCCCAGAGCGCGACAAGATAAAAGCCGATGCGGCGCGAAAGGTGACGCATCCTACCCCCTTCCAGAGATCTTTTACTAAGGGGATGACCTTCGTGGTCATCCCCTCGTACTAACTATTCGTTCCAGGCAACTTCATGGAAGCTGACCCGGCAGCTAATCAGCTTGTTGGAGGTTCAAGAGCACGACCTCATTGTCTGGGGCCATGAACGGTGAGGGCACGGCGTACTGGTGACCGGGATCGGGCCAGCCGCTATAGTGAGCGGTACTGTACTCGTACCAGTACGGCTCATTGGTCAATGGAATGCTCGGCAACTGCTCAACCATGATCTTCTGGATACCCGCTATGGCTTGCTGCTGAACAGCAGAGTCGGTCGTGCTGGCAAACTGGTTCAGCAACTGATCTGTGGCCGGGTCGCTCCAACGCTCCCAGTTCGAGTTCGCTTGCTGGCCAACAGGCGCAGTGTTCGAGCTTCTTAGCAGCCCGTCATAAATGTAATACGGCGTTGGGCCAGGGTTTGTATAGGACATTGCGACACTATAGTTCCCCACCTGCAAGGCGTTATAGTAGGCACTGAACTCTATTGTGTTCACGGTCGCATTTATGCCAACGGCCTTGAGTTCACTCACCATGATCTGGCAATCGGTAATCCAGTCGGTCCACCCACTGGGGACATCGATGCCAAATGAGATCTTCTTGCCATTCTTGTCCGCATAGATTCCGTCGGGCCCCTTGGCGAAGCCAGCACTTTCAAGCAACTGAGCCGATTTGCTGGTATCCACCGTAAAGGCAGTACCAGTATAGTCAGGGGAGAGATAGTTCTTGTTTGTCGGCAATATCAAACCAGTAGGGCTGGCAGCTGGCTCGTAGCCGCTCTCCCCAACCTTATTGAGCTGATTGCGGTCAATGGCGTAGCTGATCGCCTGCCGTACTGGCAGCAGGTTAAAGGGATACTTCGCAGTGTTTAGAAAGAGTATGACGACATCGCTGGGTGGGAACCAGTAGTGGTTGTGGACCGGGTCGCGGTTCACATACGTCTGCTGGATGTTTGGAATGTATAAACCGGCCCAGCCAAGCTGGCCGCGATTCAGGGCCAGTTCGGCGCTCGTGTTCGAGTCGAATGCCGGAAAAGTTATTTCATTCACTTCGGGCTTGCCAGGTTGCCAGTAGTTCGGGTTTTTGTCCAGGATGTAGATTTGTGGTGTGAACGATTTGAGTATGTAAGGACCGGTACCGATCGGATTGGGGTCCGCGTACTTGCTCGCATCACCCACATTGGACCAAATGTGCCTGGGCAGAATCCAGGTTTGTCCCGCCAGGTACCAGAGGACCGGTGTGAATGGTTTGTTCAGCGTTACCAGCACCGTATTCGCATCGGGCGCACTTACGCTCTTGATGAACTGCTACTCACCATTATTATCCAATGCGGGATATTTCTGGAGCAGATTCAGCGTAAATACGACATCATCGCTGCTGAAAGGCTGGCCGTCAGACCACTTCACCCCCTGCCGCAGGGTAAAGGTGATACTGGTGGCATCACTTGAAAAATGATAGCTCGTGGCCAGCCAGGGCTTCACGCTACCATCAAGGCGATTGAAAAAGAGCAGGGTTTCATAGATCAAACCCTCCGATCCGTAGTAAGTAGTAGTACCGAGATTAAACGGGTTAAAGACCCTGGTATAGTCGCCACCATTGTTAGGATTAATCGCAAGGGGAACCTGCTTATGAGATACATGGGCCTGAGTACCACCACAAGCCGCGAGCAAAATACCCAGGATCGTCAGGAATGACAGTAGCAGCATTCCTTTTTTTGTCTTCCGAACAGATAAAGGATTGGGAGCCATATAATACCTCCTTAGTGCATTTGCACTTGACCTTTTAGGGTTTGATGTGTATACTTTCCCTCCGGGGGCGGCAGGAGCAATGTCCTTTCACGACCCGTTTGAGGGTACTGAAATTAGGTAACATCCTTATCCGAAGACGTCGAGACTGAAATATGAAAGTCAGCTCCACAAGATGCACGCACTACAAGGCTTGTAGGAAGTTGAATGCGCCTGGGCTGAGCTTCGACATAGCGTGTCCCCCCATTGATCCCACCCGGCATTCCCTCCACAGTAGCAGAAGTCCACTTGCTTTTCTCTGGAAAACCAGGAGCCTCGAGTATAGATAACAGCAACTTGATCGCTTGCTGACCCATCTCAAGATTTGGTTGTCTGATGGTAGTAAGCGCTGGACGAACATGAGCAGAAGGGACATCATCATCAAAGCCAACAAGTGCAACATCTAGTGGGACCGATAGGCCATACTCCTCTGCTGCAGCGAGTACGCCATAGGCCATCTGATCGGTTGCCGCAAAGATAGCCGTAGGTCGCTTCTCCACCGGGAGTTCAAAGAGCTTGCTGGCACAGGCACGCCCAGAAGGTGGCATGAAATCACCTTCCAACACCAGGTCAGGATCAGGGGTTATGCCCGTTTCAAGTAGCGCCTTGCGGTAACCATCATAGCGATCATGTGAGACCAGGTACTTTGAAGGCCCCGCGATGTGCGCAATACGCTGATGACCATGGTCAATCAGGTGACGAACCGCAATATACGCACCAGTAACATTATCAGCTCTCACCCAGGGGGTAGTCTGTTCTCTCTGGTCATCAATGATTACTACAGGGAACCCTTGTTTGTAGAGTCGCGTCAGATCCTGAGACGCATCACCGGGGAAGACAGCTATCAGGCCAGCAGTTAGTTGTGTTGCAAGTACACGATTGATAACCTCGCTACGATCTTTCTTAGGATCCGTTTCATTGAAGCTATAAAGTACCAGCTCATATGGCGTTTGTTCTACAACTTCAGTGACTCCACGCATGAGTTCTGGGATAAGCGGCCAGATCCACGAAGGTATAAGCATTCCAATCAAGCTGCGACGGCCACTCGCCAGTCCTGAGGCTGCGATACTCGGGATGAAGCCCTGCTCCTCAATGATGCGCAGAATACGTTCACGCGTGGCAGGATCTACATCGGGCTTGTGATTCAATACGCGGGAGATGGTGGTCTTGGACACACCTGCTAACTTGGCAATGTCTTCAATGGTGGGTTTTCCTGGCATGCATGCCCTCTCCGTTTACTCAATGGCCTATCAGCCCTTCAGTAGAGCGAAACCGCTTCCGGTAGCGGTTACGTATAAAGTATAGGGAGAATTTGTTCAGTTGTCAAGGGTCACTTTTCGCAAACCCTCTTGCCACATGCTTATAATGTGGGTAGAATGTCAACTGAAGGAATACCAGCAACGCTACATAACACATTTTCCTAATCACATCAAACATCGCTTGTACTGGAATGGGAAACTACAAGAGGGGGAAATTACAACAAATGTCGGAGAAGACAAATCGCTTACTTCCGATTCGCCGGTTCTCAATCAGGAGCATCATACTGCGGGCAACAGGCGTCCTGGTAATACTTGAGGCCAGCATTATTTTCTTTATACAAGTCGTCTCAGTAATACGCAAGCGTAACAGGCAGGAGGGAAGCTTCCCACATTTGAACATGGAGGAAGGACATATCAGAGAGAATACCGTTCAAATTTATGATTATGGACGTGACCTCTACGATACTATGCTTGCCGCAATCGATTCTGCTCAGGAGAGCATTTACCTGGAGACCTATATCTGGAAAGGTGACGCAACAGGACAAGAATTTAAGGAGAAACTCGCTCGCAAAGCCAGTCAAGGAGTAGAGGTCTATGCGATCTTCGACCGCTTTGCAAATTTAGTGGTACCGCACTCATTTAAGGTCTTTCCGCCAGATATGCATGTACTCCAATATCACGCCTTTACTCGCCCCTGGCATATCTTCGATCCTCGACGCTACGCATTGGATCACCGCAAACTACTGGTGGTGGATGGTAACACAGCCTTTATCGGTGGCTATAACCTGGGCAGCCTGTACGCCACAGCCTGGCGAGATACACACATACGCATTCAGGGTCCTGCTGCGGCCCATCTTGCCCAATCATTTATCGACTTCTGGAATCAACACACCCCTGATCTTAACCACATCAAGCGGCACTACCCCCGCCGCTTCGATCCGCTCATTAATATATGGGGAAATAGTGCTCTAAGGCTGACATTTCCTATACGTGACATGTATATCGAAGCCATCGACAAGGCAGAACGCCACATTCTACTCTCCAATGCCTACTTTGTTCCCGATCGTATCCTGCTGGACGCGCTCAAAGCTGCCGCGCAACGAGGCGTCGACGTGCAGATACTTGTGCCTTGGGTTTCAAATCACGTGGTCGTTGACTGGCTCACACGGGGTTACTTCACCGAATGCTTGAAAGCTGGCATACGCGTTTTCGGCTACCGCAATATGCTTCATGCCAAAACATGTTCGATTGATGGGGAATGGTCAACCATTGGAACGGCCAATCTCGATCGCCTCAGTTCCGTTGGCAACTATGAGATCAATACAGCAGTGTATAGTAAAAAGTTGGCTCACCAAATGGAAGTGCTTTTCAAAACCGACGTAACTAACTCGTTTGAATTGAAGCTCGATGAATGGGAAAAACGCCCCTGGTATGCCGTACTCAGCGAACGTATTCTATCACCACTGCGCGCGTTTCTGTAAACGAGGCTACTTTACAACAGCCCTGCCCACCACTCTGAAAAGCTTGTCAAGGCTTCTCTGCTGTGGTACACTTCTGTCGTATTAATTGAAGAGGAGAACATCACAGAGACATGTCAGAGCCGCAAACGTGGCGTGAACTGCTTAGGGAGGTCATCAAGAACCCACTCGAGCGAAAGCGGATTGCCGCTGCTTTGGGCGTCAATCCTATCACCGTTGTGCGCTGGATTCGGAGCGAATCAGCCCCGCGTGGGCCCCACTTGCAGCGGTTGCTTGAAGTTATTCCCCAACTCCAACCTCTCATTGCTGAAGAATTCGACGGTCTCTCCCCTCTCCCCGACGAAGCGCCACCGAGCGCGATCCCGATCACTTTCTATAACCACGTCCTCGGTCTCTATGCCACCATTCCAGATCACCAGCGTTTCTGGTCAATCTGCACGGCCGTTTTGCAGGAAGCAGTGAAACACCTTGCCTCGCGTGGTGTTGGCCTGGACTTCAGCGTTGTGCAATGTCTGGCTCCGTACCCTGGGAATATCGTTCGTTGCCTTCGTGAGCATGTAGGGCTGGGAACTTCCCCGGGGAAAGAGCAAGTCGAACTGCGCATGAAGCTCTTTGGCGCAGAGTCGCTCGCTGGATACGTTGTCGAATCCGGTCATCCATCAGCGATTGCTAACCTCAGCGCAGAGCAGCGACTGCCTCACCAGTTGCCTGAACAGGCCCGCAGTGCAGCGGCATTTCCGATCTTCCATGCCAACCGCATTGCGGGTTGCCTCCTCGTAGCGAGCACCAAACAAGACTATTTTCGCTCCCCTGCGCTGCTTGACCTCATTGAAGCCTACGCAACACTGCTCCCGCTGGCCTTTGATCCTGAGGATTTCTATGAGTCCCAATCCATCAAACTCGGGATCATGCCTTCTTTCCAGGTACAGGATTCCTACTTCGCCACCTTCCAGCAGCGCGTCAAATCGATGCTAAAAGAATCCATCGCTGACCAGCAACCCATCAACTTCGTGCAGGCAGAGCAACGCGCCTGGTGGCAGATAGCTGAGGAACTCTTACAGGTCTCATCACGCCTTTTACCAGAAACGTGACGACTCCCCACGGCTAAAAGCCACAAGGTTTTACGGCGCGGTTTGATACAGCGATTTTCGTACAGATGCAAGGGCTTTGCTGCTTGGCAAGCCCACTTCCAACCTTTCACCTC